>ERZ779875.2313-NODE-2313-length-10337-cov-12.433865_pt1 | contig 10337 bp, 10 predicted proteins | sample MGYA00511246_ERZ779875 | MGnify/ENA primary metagenome ERZ779875 (study PRJEB29588, sample SAMEA2155093) | human gut metagenome | biome: human gut; feature: human-associated habitat; material: faeces | place: Denmark | collected 2008/2010 ... | reverse complement strand
AACTTTACTCCACGTACCTGAAACCAACGCCAGAGCTAACTTGTAAATTTTTCTGGAGAAAGAGAATGTACCCCTTCTTCCGTCGCATCGAGAAACCTTATATTTAGAACAATCCCCGCAAATCCGTCCCTTCTGCCCAACCCCAAAGGCCACAGACCACACAGTTAACCAGCAATTTAAATGATCAATGCAAAATATCCCCAATCCCATATAAGTTCCGCAAAACTATTCTCCAGATACTCGCGGATATCCTCATCCTCATACCCGGTCATACGAGAAATCACCACCATATACTCCCGCACCGTCTCATAATCGAGTGCCTCCTCTGCTGGTATCCCATCTGCATCCAGACACCATTTCAAAAACAGACTCTGCCGGATTGCCGCATACGCAATCGCAATCCACTGCATCTGCAGCACCATGTGCTCCAGATTATCTGCCTCTTCCGGTTCCGTCTCAAAATTCTCTGGCAAAATCAGATCCGAAAACACTTCGTTTCTGAGGAAATTACGAAGCAACAGTTCATACGATGCAAATGCATTCCGGAACTGTCTCCACCGATCCCAAAGCTGTCCTGCCTCATTTTCCCCCTTAGTGGCATCCATATCTTCTCCCACATGGATTCCCTGCCTTCCGAAAATTTGGGAATAATATTCTGCCTGTGTAATCACTGGTGTCAAAAACTTCTCATACAGTCCCTCTTTCCGGTAATTGACCGCCAGATCCTGCAGAAGTTCATTGCATTCTTCCCAGGTTTCCAGCGAAGAGATTGTGCTCTTTGCCTGTGTGATTGCGGTGCGCAGTTGCTGCAGCGTCTCCGGAGAAAAATATTCTTCCACCAGTTCCGGTGTGATGGGCTGATTTTTATACAACTCCAGCAGAATATAAAAACTTTCCAGCAGAGCCTCCTCGATAGAAACCGTATGATCCCCCAGTAACGCCAGAATATGTTCCCGGATCAGAAACGCCATTTTATTTTCGTCTTTTTCCACACACATGGTATGTTCCGACACATTTGTCCACGTGTTTTCACTTGAAATGTCTGCATTGCTGTGCACGACCGATGGAAACGTAATCTCTTTATGCCGCCACAGATCAATCACCGCCGGACACCCCGGCATCAATGTATCTTCTTCATGATCTGCAAACCGGTGCACTTCCCGTGGAAATGTCGTGCAGGTTTCCGAGAGAATCGAATCCCCATACGCCAAAACCAGACGGCACAGTTTATCTTTGGCAAGAAATGGGCATCGATGCTCCTCGTCCAGCCGGATAACCCGGATTCCATCTTTCATACAAGTATAAGTGCTGAGATTTTTCCCACATTTTTTTACATCTCCAGATACCTGATCCAACGACTGGCTTTTAGCGCATCCCGGTATCGTATCCGGCGGAGGGACTTTCTTCCATCTGCGGTTCGTATCCGCATCCACCGCAATCTTCCACTCCTGACAGCAGGTAATCGGACACTGGCCGGCAATGCAGCTGAATTCATCATAATAATCCGGACGAATTTTCTTTCGTTCTGTTTTCATATATCCTCATTTCTACATATGCTTGTTCAGTACTCTCCATGCAATTGCATAGACAATAAGAAACAGACAGATCATACACGACATCAGCTTACTGATCATCGGATCATACAATCCTCCAAAAAGAAAGGCAAGATACATTACAATCAGAAGCACAAACGCTGCCATCCTTAATGCACGCGACCCAATCTCAATATTCCTCTCATCCGTCACCTGCAATCTTGCTTCCTTTAATTTCCCTTCGTCTTTCATCAGACGCTTATTACGGATCAAAAAAACAATTCCAGAACATATAAGCCCCACACCGATCCCACAATATACACCCAGCATATAATCGTCTACTTTCATCTTTCCTGAAAATTCCATATAATAAGCGGCTGCCGCACTGATTATGCCAAGCAGAATCAATCCCAGCAGGCATTTATTTTTCGCCTGCAGCTGCTTGCGGAATTTCTCATTGTTTGTCACTTTACTTCCTGAAAATAAACAAAATCCCTTCATATGTTTTCATCCTCCTGATCAAATATAAATAATTCTTCAATGGTTACGTGAAAAAACTGTGCAAGTTTATGTGCCAGCACTAAAGAAGCTTTGTATCTGCCTCCCTCCAGGGATATGATCGTCTGTCTGGTCACATCCACAGCATCTGCAAGCTCGCTCTGGGTCACTCCCAGCTCCTTGCGCAGATCCTGAATTCTTGTTTTCATGCTTCCCCTCCTCACGGAAATTTTTGTCAAGTTTGCTTTACACCACGAAGTATAGTGCACTTTACATTGTATGTCAAGTGTATTTTACATTTTCATTTCAGAACGAAGCAAAACTTTGAAAGTTTTTATTGAACAGTAACAGGCAATTGGTATAAACTGTGTATATATCGAAAATAAAGGAGAACCTATGAAATTAGAAAATTACGAAGTGCATCTGCCAAGCTATTCCATCGGTGATCACATCTACGATAAAATCGGACCGGTCTGTGAATCCTACGGAAAAACCGTGCTTCTGATCGGTGGCAGACGCGCACTTAAAGCAGCGGAAGAAAAAATCCGCACTTATGTAGCAAAAACAAACTTAGAAATCATCGGTGTCGAACTGTACGGCAGTGACTGTACCTACGAAACCGTGGAAAAACTGCGGCAGCTTCCCGTCTATCACAAAGCCGATATGGTCTTTGGTGTGGGCGGTGGAAAAGCACTAGACACCGTAAAATGTCTGTGTATCACTGATGATAAGCCGGTCTTTACGTTCCCGACCATCGCCTCCAACTGTGCAGCATGTACTTCGGTATCCATCATGTACAACGAGGACGGCACATTCTTAAAACCGAACTTTTTTGTACGGCCTGCCATGCACGCATTTATCGACACAGAAATTATTGCCAAAGCTCCTGCACAGTATATGTGGGCGGGCATTGGCGATACCTATGCCAAATACTATGAGGCAACCATCTCTTCCCGTGGGGAACAGCTGGAACATTTCACCTCCCTTGGTGTGGCATTAAGTGTCATGTGCCGCAATCCGCTTCTGGAATACGGTGCCAAAGCACTCGAGGATCATAAAAAAGGATTATGTACCTACGATGTGGAGCAGGTTGTCCTTGCCATCGTCGTGACAACCGGAATTGCCTCCATTTTCCTGACGAAAGATTTCACCCCGGATTATAACAGTGGACTGGCACATGCAATTTTTTATGCGCTGACCAGTTATCCGGTCATTGAAGAAAAACATCTGCACGGAGAAGTTGTGGGATTCGGTGTTCTGTTTGCACTGCTTGTCGACCAGCAGTACGAAGAATTTGAAAAAATTTATACCTTAAACCAACAGCTGCAGCTTCCGACCTCCCTGGAACAGATTGAGATTACGGAAGAACAGTGGGAGGAAAGTATGGACCGCATCCCGGAAATGTCCGATATCCGACATTACCCATATAAAGTAACAAAAGAAATGCTGACCCTTGCAATGAATCAGCTGAAAGAACGGGAGGGAGGCAGACTGATAAATGCATAAAAAATCTTCTGCCGGCACCGGCACCTATTCCATCATCTTTGGTGTTGCCTTTGTCTGGTTCACCACGCATTTCGGCGGCGGATTTGCTTCCGGCGCCCAGATTTACAGTTACTATGTACGGTTCGGCATCTGGTGTCTGATCATGCCTGCACTTGCCATGCTCTATAACGGTATCTTTTTTGCCTACGGCATGCGCTTTGCCAGGAAACACGAAGTGTACGATTACCGCTCGTACAACAATGCATTTTACGGAAAATTCGCCCCTGTTTTTTCCAACCTGTTTGAAGTGCTCTATATCTGCGTCATGTGCGTCGCTCCCGCTGTTGCCTTTGCAACCGGCGGTGCAACATTAAGCACACTGACAGGACTTCCGTATCTGCTGTGTACCCTGATCATCGGCATTTTCATCTTTATCGTTGCCATTTTCGGCACCGATCTGGTGCGCCGGGTAGCCTCCGTGCTTTCCATCTGCATCATTGCCGGGCTTCTGATTGTATACATTCCAAATATCATTCACGGATGGTCTGCCATCCGCGCAACCGCACAGCAGATGACAACATCCACACAACCATTCGGAAAGGCACTTTACTCCGCATTCCTTTACGGAACGTTCCAGCTGGCAAACATTGCGGTATTTGTCCAGCACGCCAAAGTATTCAAAAAACCGGGCGATGCAGTCAAAAGCATGGGGCTCGGCTTTATCATCAACGCGCTGATGATGACGATGGTCTGTCTTGGAATTATGACCGTTTCCACAAGCCCGGATATGGCAGGTACCAGCGTACCGACACTGCTTATGGTGCAAAACGGTATTGGAAAAGGATTTATGACACCGTTAATTTCCATTCTGATTATCCTCGGTGCCGTATCCACCGCCGTAAATATGGTTGCCGCCATGGTGAAACGTGTATCCGACGGACTTAAAAAACGGACCCTGTCCGGCAAAAATGATGTATCTGCCGAGACACCAAAAGCAGAAACTCCGGACATAAACACCAGAAAACGCATCTCCTCCCGTGAGATTATCATCGCACTGATCTGCTGTCTGATTGATTTTGGCATCGCACAGTTCGGCTTACTGACACTGATCCAGAAAGCTTACAGTTTTCTGGCTTACCTTGCCATCCCGGTGATCCTTGTTCCATATATCATTCACATGATTGTGACACGAATGGATTCCAAATAAAGCAAATGTAGGAAAAAGGTCTTATTGACGAAAAACATCTTTAGATGATACGATACCTCCATATCAATAAAAAATATGGAGGTTTTATTTTATGAAAAAGTTAAAGAAACAATTTCTGGCAGCTGTGCTTACCGCAGTTATGGCAGTATGCGCTTTTGCCGGCACTACTCCTGTAGCGGCAGCAACCCTTTCTGCCAAGCAGTACATCAACAAAATGGCGAAAGCCACAGAAAAATTGAAATCCTATGAGATGAAAATGAACATGGATATGGACATGTCGGTTCAGGGAAAAACCACATCCACCAAAACCACGTCAACAACGATTGCTTTTGCCAGTCCGCTGAAAACCAAAACCGTTATGACGATGACAATCCCTTCCAACGGTAAGGACACAAAAATAAAAGTAATCTCCTACACAAAACAAAAAGGCAACAAACTGTTGCAGTACACCTCTACGGATAACAAAACCTATGAAAAATCAACACTGGATTTGTCTGACTACTCCGATATGCTCAGTTCTGTACAGACCACAGATATGTATTCGGATTTAAAAATTGTCAAAAACAGCGTAACCGTCAACGGAAAATCAACCGTACAGATTCAGGCACGGCTGAAGGGCGAAGATATTGCCGGTCTTCTTGCACAACTTGGACTTAACGGAGATAACACACAGGGAACATCTTCTGATTACAGTTCTCTTTCTCCGATTACCATCTCTCTCTGGATTGATAAGAAGACCTATTATCCGGTAAAACAGACGATCGACATGAAAGACTTCATGAACGAGTATCTTAGTTCTCTTGTAGCGGATTCCGATATGTCCTACTCCAAGATTAAGACATCTGTTACATACAAAAACTTCAACAAGGCAACTAAATTTTCACTTCCGAAAGCCTGCAAATAAATGAAAGAAATGAAAAAGCTGGAATAACGACCGATTCGTTATTCCAACTTTTTTATTTTCCCTGTGTACAATTCGCTGCATCAATGGCAATGACAAGCATCAATGCCGGAATCTCATCTTCGGAATTTAAAATATTAATCGTATAGGTATCTCCCCAGTGGAACAGTTCCTTTGAAATATGTACGACCGAACTGCAGCCCGCATACACATCATAATCCCAGGCGAGGAAATCTCCCTCGCAACGCCATCCGTTATAATCAATTTCATAACGCGGTTTAAAAAACGTAAATTCCTTTTGAATATTTCCAAATTCACGTCCACCGATTATAATATCAAACGAAGGAAGAAGCGTAAACAGACGTTGCTTGATCATACCAATTTCATTTCCGGAAACATCAAATACATGGATCTGGTGCCCCAGCCGAAACAATTCTGCTTTTACAAAATACTTTTTATTTCCCGCCTCATCATAGACATCATAGGTATCCGTCCATGAAAAAACACGCTGTTTCATCAGTAATTTCATATTCTTTTTCCCTCTTTCCTCTTTTTCCCGATCTGTGGCAACGTAATATTTACCCCAAGTACCAGTTTCACAAGCCAGACAAAAAACAACAGAACAAGAATCGGTATTACACAGGAAGTCACCAGCATTACCGCAATCGCTTCTATAAACCGGTTCAGTGTATTTTCCAGATTTACTTTTGCTCCGGTCACGGTATTCTCAACTTTGTCCACTAGTCCCGACCAGAAACTACTTTTCCCACCGTCATCGGAACTGCTGCTCTCCTGACTCTGTGTATCCGCCTCGCCTTTGATCTCATCCGTTGCCTGTTTTGCTGATGCAATGGTATTTTCCATGGAAGCTCCATATGTCGCATCAATCAGATCCGCAACCCTGACACTTACCGGAACTACCAGATAAATAGCCAGCCCAAACAAAACCAGCTTACAGGCAATGGTCCTGCCCAGATCTTTTTTGAATCCAAAACAAAGCGACAACAAAATACATCCGATCGGAATCAACAGTTTAAATGCTGCCAGTCCCGTGATGGTAACCAGATATTTTTCCAGATAGATCGCACAGACCACAATCAGAAAATACGAACTCAGATCGGCCAGTTTATCCGCAATCGGGGTACCGGCATCTCCCGGAATAAGCGTAATCGCGGCAGAAGCAGCTGTTGCCGCTGCCGTCAGTTCCAATGCAGTTGTCTTTTTGTCATCCAGTGATTGAATCGCGTGTGCATTTATCTTCATAGTTGGAGATGCGGTATATTTTGCAATCACACAAAATGACAGAAGTGCACACAAAAGGGGAATCAAAATCGATACGATCCACCGGATTCTCTCCCTCTGTTCTGCCTGTTTGTGGTTTCCTGACTCATCCATTGTTCTTCCTCTCTTTCTGGTCTACGATCCCGAAGGAAGCCGCACGATGCATGTCTTTCCTTCCTTCTTTGCGCGCATCAGTACCGGCATGTGTTTTTTGCGGAGTGCATGCACCACCGGATAGGCTGCAAACAGATCTGCCGTAACATAAACCGCTTCCGGTTTACATTCGAGTATTTGTTTTACAAACTCTTTCATATACTTTTTCCAGTTTTCTTTTTCCATCGCAACTTCCGCATACATGCCCTGTTCTTCCAGATCCGGAAGATGCGGAAGTGTCATGTGACAGATCTGTGCATCGGTCATATCCGGAATCTGCCTGAGCAATTGCTCTGTTTCTTCTCTCTCGCAATTTTTTGTCTCCTGTGCCTCTCCGGCATCCCACAGACACACAATCACCGGCTTTTGCTCATATTCTTCCAGACTGATCTCACATGCCCTGATGGCATCCGCCTCGTCTCCAACCGTCATAAGAAATCCGCCCTTGTGACAGAACCCTGCACTGGCAAGCCCTGTAGCCTCTTGCAGTTCTTCATTTTCAAGCCCCAGCCATTGCTTTGGAAAACTGCATTTGTAATTCATGGAATCCGGTTTCTTCTGTGGCTGGATACAATATCCGCCACGATTTGACGGGAAAATAACAAACGCTATATCCGTCTCCTTCAGCCGTTTCTGACACGGAACAAATTCCGGCAGCACCAGAATACGCGCATCACCACCCTGTGTCTCCTGCATGGCAAGTACCTGATCGATTTTCTCATCCGCGCGCGCATCTGCGCGATAGCGTGCGAACTTATTTTCGAGGATCAGCCCTGCTATCCGGACAGCATGCAGGAATTCCCCGGTCAGTCCACACTCCTTCTGCCCAGTGGTCAGCTTACTTTTGTCATATATCTTCTGGTTTTGGGCATCCCATACCGGATTAAAATTGCCAATCAATGATGCAAGCTCATTCTTTTCCCCGGTATTATCATTGTTATCCAGCGGCTGCACAAATTCTTCATCAAACCGCTGCGCTAATGTCCCGCCTAGGATTTCGCCTCCGAGTTCTTCCCAGAGCAGACCAAAGGCGGCATACGGTACTCCATTTTCCCGCACACGACTGTCTCTCTGGTGATGGTCATACTGCCCTCTGCCAATATCAAATACAATCCCGTCATATCCTTCCGGCACCTGGTTTCCCCTTGTGATTGTAATCTGTGGATTCAGATACAACAATAATGCGGATGAAAATACATCATCCGCATGAAATTTTCCACTATGTGTAAATGCTTTTGCACCCTGTTTTTTGATCTGTTCTGATAATTTCATCTTGTCTTTCTACTCTTTTTTATTTTCTGTAATCTCTCTGAAAATCATACGTTTTCTTCAATATATTACACCTGTGTGATGAAGTCAACTCATTTCACAAAAAGGGGGAAAATGTGTACCTGAACAGCATGGTGTTCAGGTGCTGAGTGAACAGTAACAAATTATGAATCGATTCACACTTTTCCTTGCAGAGATTCAAAAGATATGTTATTCTATGTATAGAAAAAGGGAAAGCTAGAGAAGCGGCTTACCCCAATAATTAAAAATCTGTTTTAACAACAGCCGTCATTATTGCGAGTAATGGCGGCTATTTTCGTTTTCCCTTGAAAATCGTGTAACACAATCCAACAAGGGCGCAAATGAATATCCCTATCTGAATCAAATCAGAATATGTAACATACATTGGCAACGCCCTCCTTTCTTTCGTCTGGAGGGTTAGCCCCTCCGAAAAAGAGGGTAAGCCGCCCGGCTCTCTAGTTTCCCATGTATCTATACTATCATTTTAGAAAAAGTCTTTCAATCAAATTCTAACCTGATTGTCTTTTTATTCGTTATTGTTACTCTCTGATTACATAGAAATCCGCTGGAAAGGAGGGCTAAGCCATGAGTATTGTCGACTTTATAGCAGTGGTAAGTTTCGGCCTAACCTGCTTTGGTCGTGGATATACCTTTGGCAAAGATAACAATAAGCCACAAAAATAGCCGCCATATTACAACTCTATTTCCTCCACCTGAATCTTCTGGTTTACCATCCCCTGGCGGCTGACCAGCAGATACACCTTTAAATCCAGCTGATCTTTTGCAATTGTAAATGGCTCCTGCCGCACAATTTCTACATATGCGCCCGTCTTTTCCAGTTCTTCCTTCCGTGCGTTTGCTTTTTTCAGGCACAGTGCCAGCCGTTCCTCTCCGCTTTTTCCAAACAGGCGTCGCGGATAGATGGCCGTCTCCTTTTTGATCGTTTCCGTAAGTGTTTTCACAAAGCCAAAATGAATGCTATGGTGCAGGACGTGTGCCACCCACCTGGTTACAATTGTTGACGGATGTCTGCGATAAAAGCGAATCCAGCCAACCAGCAGCCAGTCTTTCGCCTGCTTCGCCAACTGCTCCATCACATCCAGACCCTGCAGGAAAGACTCTTTCGGCATCTCGTGTGGCACCATATACGGCTCCGGTGCAGCACAGTAAGAGCAGAAATTAAGCGCCGGGACATCCGCCAGATGAACCAGGCGCTTTTCCCCCTCACTGCAGTAATTTTCCCCCAAATAGGTATACTTGTCCCACAGCACTGCAATCCGAAATTCCAGCTGACGCAGATTTTCATATCGCGGAACCCAAAAATGTGCAATCTCTCCATAGTTATATAGATTTACTTCCAGCTCCAGCTTCTGATAAAACAGGGTAATAACACTGTCTCCCTGCCGCACCCCAAGCACATACCGGTCCTGATCCCGGTCATAAGAGGCATCCAGTTTCCCTTCATAATCCTTTTTGTATGTGCCTGTGAAGATTGCTTTCCGAAAAACAAGAAAACTCTCCACGGTATCATTCATTTGATAAACCAACCGGATATCCTGCTCTGTTGTATTCGCTGTATAATCCTCCGGCAACAAAAGTTCAAATTCATTTTGCGCAAGCAGTTCCTGCAGCATTTCAAATGTTGTCACGTTTTTCTACTCCCTAATCCATTGCTAAGCCTATGATACTCTAATGGCTTCTTTCCTGTCAATCATCCCATATTTTTTCAACAAAAAAACATCTGCTTTCTATTTTTTTAAAGAAAACAGATGTCTTTTCATCCTTATCTCCTATCGATCGCCCGCACGGAATTTCCGTCATTTAGCTTCACCGGAAAACGATACGAATAATTTCTTTCCTGCCAGTTCTCATCCTCCATCATCCGCAAAAGATTTTTGGCGGTAATCCGTCCCAGCTGATACTTCGGATGCACTGCTGACAATAATTTCACTTTCTGTTCCTGCTGCAGCTCCGCATCATCAAAAGATAC
>ERZ779875.2306-NODE-2306-length-10363-cov-8.603706_pt1 | contig 10363 bp, 9 predicted proteins | sample MGYA00511246_ERZ779875 | MGnify/ENA primary metagenome ERZ779875 (study PRJEB29588, sample SAMEA2155093) | human gut metagenome | biome: human gut; feature: human-associated habitat; material: faeces | place: Denmark | collected 2008/2010 ... | reverse complement strand
CTGTAGGACGCAGAGATGCTCTACAATGGCCACCCCGCCCTCCGAGAGGAATATCTGCCCCGCATCCGTGAGCTGTACGAAGAACAGCAGTTCAACGCTCCCGCCGCTGTTCAGGAAAATGCCCCGGACTATGAGGTTGGCGACCACGTCGTGGTAGACCTGCCGACGCAGACCATCGAAGGCACCGTCGGCTATGTTGGCGAAACGGATATACGCATCGACCCAGAGAATGGCTATTCATGGGAGCATGAGGTCATCAACAAGCAGCAGTTTGATGACGGACTGCGGCAGGACGAACCGGAAACGGAAGCTCCTGCGCAGGATGAGTCAGAGCAGCTTGAAGAAAATGCTGTATATTTTCGGCTGCGGTCTTTATACGCTGTACTGCCGGGAGTGGCTGCAGTTTTTGATCTTGCTGGTGGCAGAGTTTGGCTGCTTCCTGCTCATCACCGCCGGAACAGTCATCGTAGAAGCCGTGGAATGGTTCAGTGGCTGGATTGCCGAATTATAAAATTTTTATGCCGCCATTGTGCGGCATTTTCTTTTTGCTGGGAGGTGGTAGAACTGGCTGCAACACGTTTGATTGCGCTGCACAAAAACAAGGGGAAATCCGTTGCGGCCTGCCTGAAAAGCCGCACGGATTACGCCCAGAACCCGGACAAGACACAGCAGGGCGAACTGGTCAGCAGTTACGAATGCAGTCCCCTGACCGTGGATGAAGAATTTATGCTCTCCAAACGCCAATACGAACTTGCCACCGGTCGCAGGCAGAAAAGCGATGTGATCGCCTATCAGATTCGGCAATCATTCAAACCCGGAGAGATCACCGCCGAGGAAGCCAACAAGGTGGGCTACGAACTGGCAATGCGTTTCACCAAAGGCAAGTATGCGTTTATTGTGGCAACGCATACTGACCGGGAACACATTCACAATCACATTATCTACAACTCCACTGCATTGGATAGCACCCGGAAATTCCGGGATTTTTTGTTGTCCGGGCTGGCTGTGCAACGGTTGAGCGATTTAATTTGTCTGGAACACCAGCTGTCTGTCATTGAAATCAAGCCGTACCGGGAGCGGCAGAAGCGCACCCTTTATCCTCCCAAAGAAAGCAATCGTGACAAGCTGTGTGCCGTAATCGACAACATCCTGTTGAACGAAAAGCCTGCAAATTTCGAGGTCTTTCTTCAAAAGCTGGAACAGCAAGGCTACGAAATCAAACGAGGAAAGCACACTTCGGTCAAAGGTGCCCGACAAAAACGCTTTATCCGGTTTCGGACACTGGGCGCAGGATACAGCGAAGATGAAATCAAGGCGGTCATTGCCGGAGAAGCCGAACACCGCCCACATCAGAAGCAGCCACCGAAAGAGCAGCCGTTCCACCTGTTGGTGGACATTCAGGCAAAACTCTCCGAGGGCAAAAGCGAAGGCTATGCACGGTGGGCTAAACGCTACAATTTGAAAGAGATGTCCAAGACCCTGATTTTTTTGCAGGAAAATAAAATCGGCAGCATCGAAGAAATGCAGGAGCGTGTGGACGCTGCCACTGCCCGTTATCATGAACTGGGTGATTCCATTAAAGCCTCTGAAAATCGGCTGGCAGAAATTGCGGTGCTGAAAGCGCATATCACCAACTACGCCAAAACGCGACCGGTCTACGATGCCTACCGTAAGACCGGATACAGCAAGCGCTTTCTGGAAACGCACCGCACGGAGATCACGTTGCACAAGGCAGCGAAAGCGGCGTTTGATGAAGCCAACTTGAAAAAACTCCCCAAGGTCAAGGAGTTGGATGCGGAATATTCCAAGCTGCTGACAGAAAAGAAAGTACGCTACCCGGACTACCGCAAAGCGAAAGAAGAAATGCAGGAGCTTCTTCGTGCAAAGAGAAACGTAGAAATGTTCTTTGCAGAGGAAAAGAGCATTGCCGAAAAAATGAAGTCCCGATAAATGAAGATAGCCTAGGATTCTTCCCTTATGGAAGAACCCTAGGCTATCTTTTTTGTTATAAAAGTGTTTGGAACAAACGCGCAGCCTGCATCGCACGATGCGGAACGATAGGGGATTGGGCACAGCCCAACAAGCATTTTGAATTTGGATTTGAAAAATCTGATTCAAAAATCGCGAGTTGGTACCAGCTCGCCCTGCTTGCTGGTACAATGTCATCGATGAAACAAAAATAGTTTCATCACAGACGGTTATATGGTTGTGCCGATTTCCAAAACATAGTAATATTGAAGTACTAACTGGGGCTGAAAGTGGCAAAACTGCTTGCTTGGTTTCCATTCAGGAATTACTAACAGCGTAGACCGTCCGTTCGCTTCGTAAAAGATTCAATGTTTTGATTGGTTGGGTCGGCACAACCGTTACCCGTGTCAACAACGCGCCTGTTATTTTTGCGAAGAAGCGAAACTGCCCTGAAAGGAGAGGTGTATATGAGTTATTGTCCGGTAGCTGGAATTGATGTCAGCAAACGATTCAGTGATATGTGCATTTTGTCGCCAGACAACAAAATCTTTGCGCAAGAAAAGATTTATCACGACGAAACATCGATAAATCGAGCAAACGCCCTACTCCAAAAGGCTGAGCGGCTTTTTTTCAGTAAGCCTGTTATTGTGATGGAGTCCACTTCACACTACCATTTGATCCTCTTTCAATTTTTCTCAGAGCATGGATATGACGTGATCGTGGTGAATCCACTTCAAAGCAATTCGATGAAGGACTTCTCTATCAGAAAGAGGAAAACCGATCGTGTGGATGCCTTCAAACTGGCAATGATGTATCGAACAAAGACATTGCGTCCTTCCCAAATTCCTCAAACGGCAACGCGTGCGCTACGCCAGCTCTGCAGACATCGTGCGGAATTGTTGAACGACGTTTCGAGTTATAAAAACCGATTAACAGCCCTTTTGGATCAGACCTTTCCGGGCTATGATAAGGTCTTTTCCGATGTGGGAGGCGTCACTTCTTGCGCTGTGCTTGTACGTTTTCCAACGCTGACCATTTTGCTTGTAGAGGAAGAATCAGAACTGGTTGAAGTGATTGCTGCTGCAAGCAAGTCTGGTTATAGTTTTGCTAAAAAGAAAGCTGGATTGCTAATCTCCGCAGCGCAAAAAGCGCAGACATTGGGGATTCATTCATGTGCCGATGAAACACTCATTGTGTGTACCATTCAAATGCTTCGTACATTGTCCGAAAATGTGCTTCAAATAGAAACCGCAATAGATAATTTGCTGGCTCAGATAAAAGAAATGCGAAACAACGTTTCTTTGCTGCAAAGCATCCCTGGTGTTGGTAGTCATTCGGCAGCCCTTTTACTAGGAGAAATCGGAGATATCTCGTTGTTCAAGAAGCCGAAACAGCTTGCAGCATATTGGGTTTTAGACCCAACAGAGCGGCAATCCGGATCATTCAGAGGAACAAAGAACAAGCTCTCAAAACGTGGCTTTCCCTATGCAAGAGCTGCACTTCACATGGGAGTGGTTAATTCGATTTGTAAGCGTGGAAAGGACTCTGCAGCGAACCCCGTACTGCTCAGTTATTATGAAAAGAAATGTAAAAACAAACCGGCAAAGGTTGCTCAAGCAGCGTCAATGCACAAACTGGTCTTTATAGTCTTTGCAGTCTTGCGTGACCAGATGCCCTTCGAACTGAAAACGCCAGAGCAGCATGCTGTTGAACAGGGATTTGTAAAAGCAGCCTGAAGTTTTTGAGAGATTCAAGCCCTGAAACAAACACAGGGCCTTATTTGGTATACGAAAAATTTGAATTTGGCATCTTTCACTGCCCTTGTTCTTTACTTGGTGTAAGCGATGGCAGGGCTATAAGCGATGAATACCGAACTCAAACCGTTCGATTTCGTTCTTATTGGCTACCTGTGCTATTGACTTTGCTTAATTGGTCTACAATGATGTTTCTTTTTGAGTCGGCTTATCTGTCTGTTTGTTAAAATTCATGTTGTGGTTATGCATTCATGAGTGTGGTGCTAAAGATTTATGGCAGTAGCACATTGCTTTTATACAAATAAAAGTGTACAATAATAACAACTTTGCAAGCAATCCCCTTCAAGGAATCAACTGGAACATGGGTGGAGACTGTACCTGTTAAGCGGAATGGTTTGAATGAATTCAATTCAACATAAAAGACAGTTGCTCATTTGTGAGTAGGAGGAATATATGATGTTTGATTGTGGTTTACAGAATATTTTCCGGCTGAAAAACGGACAGTCCCGTTCCATCAACTGGGAAAACCGGAACGGAGAAAAAGGAAAAGGCGGCATGGCATCCAGCGATCTTGGTCCGTCCAGAAAAGGTTCCCCGTGTATCCCGAAAATAGAAGCAGGAGAGACCGTAACACTTGGTGAGATCCAGGGAGAAGGCATGATTCAGCACATCTGGATCACCGTTACAGACCGTACCAGTGAACGTAACCGTTATGTTCTGCGGGATCTTGTTCTGCGCATGTACTGGGACGATGAAGAATTCCCATCCGTTGAATGCCCGCTTGGCGATTTCTTCTGCTGCGGCTTCGGTGTTTCTTACCAGGTAAACTCAGTCCCGATTGCTGTCAATCCGACCCGTGGTTTCAACAGCTATTTTCCGATGCCGTTCCGTAAAAACGCCCGTATTACCATTGAAAATCAGTGTGATGAGCCGATTCCGGCCTTCTTTTATCAGATCGACTATTGCCTGACAACGGTTCCGGAGGATGCTGCCTATTTCCATGCCCAGTGGCGTCGTCAGCGCATAACGGAAAAGGCAAAAGACTACGTTGTCCTCGACAACATCAAAGGGAAAGGCCAGTACGTTGGAACTTATCTTGCGCTTACCAGCCTCGAACGCTACTGGTACGGAGAAGGTGAGATGAAATTCTACATCGATGGAGACAAGGATTATCCAACCATTTGCGGAACCGGAACAGAAGATTACTTCGGCGGTGCATGGAGCTTTGCAACACAGCAAAATGGCCAAACCGTTGAAAATCAGTACTGTACTCCGTATCTTGGCTATCCTTACTACTCTAGCCACGATACCTTCCTTCATAATGATTACCACAATGATGATCAGATGCCACAACGCAGCTTCTACCGCTGGCATCTTCTTGATCCTATCCTTTTTGAGAAGGACCTTAAGGTAACTCTGCAGCAGATTGGTGCCAGTCACGGAGGTCTTTTTGAACGTCAGGATGATGTCGCTACCACAGCTTACTGGTACCAGACGCATCCTCATGTACCATTCGCGCCACTCATGTCCAGAAAAGAGCGCTGGCCAAGATGATTTTTGACGCTTTTCCTATTTTATATGTTTCATGACTTTGCATATCGGCTACAAGAGTCCGTTCCGAACAAATCCGTTTCCAACGAATTTGTCCGGAAACGGGCTCTTTCTTTTTTATATGGTATTCAAAAAGCGATCTGGATTACAGAGGTTCGTCTTTTCACAAACCTTTCACATTTTCCGTCCATTCTTTAAGGTTCCTTTAAAGTTTCCTCATTATACTTAAAAATGTAAAAAACATTTCCGGAAGTAAATCAAACGAAAGGATCAATCGATTATGATGCAAAGCCAACAGATTCCCATGACCTTCCAACGGTATGAAACAAAATACATGCTTTCCCCGATCATGGCTCGCAAGCTTCGCAAGAGCCTTCCGGGTCATCTGCAGATGGATGAATACGGCCTTGATACCATCTGCAGCCTCTATTACGATACCCCGGATCACCAGCTCATCCGCCGTTCGCTGGAAAAACCCGTCTACAAAGAAAAACTGCGACTCCGCAGTTATGGTCCGGCCAAAGAGACCAGCCCCATATACGTAGAACTAAAGAAAAAATATGAAGGAATCGTCTACAAACGCCGCGAGCGCATGATATTATCAGAAGCGGTTCCCTATCTTGCAGGAAAATCAGAACCAGGCTTCGACAGCCAGATTCTCCACGAAATCACTTGGTTTCGCAACTACTACCGGGGGCTTGTTCCCGCTATGTACATCGCCTACGACCGCATCGCCTGCTTCGGCACGGAAGACAGGAACTTTCGTGTTACCTTCGACACCAATATCCGATGGCGTACCGACAATCTGTGTCTTGACGGTCCAACGGAAGGAACCAGGCTTTTAGAACCAGGCTGGTATCTCATGGAGGTGAAAACACCAGGTGCTGTGCCCCTATGGTTCAGCAAAATTCTGGATGATCTTGCAATCTATCCGGCATCATTTTCTAAATACGGCTTTGCCTATCAAATCGAAAATCAGAAAGCATCAGAAGAAAAAGCTTTCATACCATTCACAGATATCCGGCAAACCGTATCAAAAACAGCATTCCGTTAGCTGAATCAGGTAAGTCCTCTGCGGCCATTGCGAAAAGCAAGAAGCAGTGGGTGGACTCACAGCTTGCGAAAAGCCTTTTTCAAACATAGTCTGCTTCACAAAAAAAGAAAATGTAACTATTCAGAGCCATGCAAAATAGAAGAAAAATCGCGAATCATGCTTGCATGAATGAGCGGTTTTTCTGGAACTTCATATGGCGAGAAGCAACATCGCGATGTAGCGTAAGCGGAATCGAGATGGGGCTCTGAATAGACAAGAAAATAAAAAAATTCTGGGAGGAATTTGCTATGCTTAACACAATATTCAGTTCCGTTTTTACAGAAACAACCGCCGCCTTCACCTTTGGTCAGTTCTTTGCCTGCACAGCAGTGTCTCTGATTCAGGGACTGTTGATCGCTGCTGTTTACAGGTACAAAAGCGAATGCACCAAAAGCCTTGCTGTCACGCTTGTTCTGATGCCTGTGATCGTACAGATGGTGATCATGCTCGTCAATGGAAATCTTGGAACCGGAGTCCCTTGATTATACCAGTGTTTTTGACGATATCTTTGCCAGGTATCTGACCCGTTGCGAGCTTGTACAGGCAAAAACCACGAATATGGGAAGTCTTTTCAAGCTGGAGTATCGCATCGTATTCCGCGAGGAAGGCGAAGAGAAAAACATGATTGACCAGCTCCGCTGCAGAAACGGAAACCTTGAAATCCTGTGCAGTCGTGCACAGACCGGAAGGGAGGAATTATAATGAATCGAAACAGAAATAAAAACAGAAAAAAAGAGACCGGCGCAGTCGTCAGCCTGCTTCTTGCATCATCGCTGGCCTTCGGCGGATGCGGCACAGCAGTGACATCTTCCAGCTCTGTAAATGCCGAATCTGCCCGTACAGAGTCAACCGGCGAAACATCTGCCGACAACGCGGATACCACATCAGAGAGCACAGATTCGGAAAATGCAATGGAAAGTGCTTCCGATATTAATTTTGACCTGGAACTGACCGAATCCACTATCGACACCGAATTCACAGACCGTGAGAAGAGCGGAAGCTATAAAGCATCAGAAGCCGTAAAAATTACACTTAATAAGACGACAGCTACCGTCTCCGGCAGCGGAGTCAAAGCAGATGGCAGCACAATTACCATCACGGAAGAAGGCGTTTACATCGTAAGCGGAACACTTGAGGATGGCCAGATTATCGTAGACGCATCCGATTCCGACAAGGTTCAGATCGTACTCGATGGAGTCCATATCAACTGTAAGACGAATGCTGCCATCTACGTTCGCGAAGCGGACAAAGTTTTCATCACGCTTGCTGAAAACAGCAGCAACACGCTTGGCGGTGGAAACGAGTACACTCAGATTGACGACAACACGGTAGACGGCGTTATCTTCTCCAAATCAAATCTTGTCTGCAACGGGACAGGAAGTCTGACCATCGAGGCAGACTACAAGCACGGGATTGTATCCAAAGATGACCTTGTGATTACCGGCGGAACCTACAAAATCGCCGCTGCGGACAACGGGATCACAGCCAAAGATCAGATTAAAATTCTGAACGGAAGCTTTGACATTGATGCTGCAAACAGTGCGGTCAAAGCGAAGAATACGGATGACGCAGAGCTTGGAAATATCTATATTGCTGGTGGGATTTTTACGATCGAGGCGGAACAGGATGGATTCCATGCAACCGGCAGCATCGTTGTCGATGATGGAACCATCACCGTAAACTCTGGTGACGACGGTTTCCATGCGGAGCTCGACACCGTCATCCATGGCGGAACGATCCTTGTTGAAAAAAGCAACGAAGGCCTGGAAGGAAAACGCGTCGTGGTCAATGGTGGTGACATTACCGTAAATGCCAGCGACGATGGCGCCAATGCGGCCGGTTCCGGTGACGATGACAGCAATGCCGCAAGCTCAAACGACGATAGCAGTGCTGTCGTAAACTCCGGTGATGATGGCAGCATATCCGGCGAGGCAGACGGAAAGGAACCTCAGCAAATGCCGCCTGATACAGAAAACGGCAGCGATATGCAGCCATCGCAGGACTTCGATCCGGAGAACGCTCCGTCTGGCGGAAATGCGCCGCAGAACTTCGATCCGGGGAATGCTCCGTCTGACGGCGATGCTCCACAGAAGATGCAGGGAGGCCCCGGCGGCGGAGGCAACTCTGAGCTTTACATTAAAATTACCGGCGGAACCCTGACCGTATCCGCCGATGGTGATGGTCTTGATTCCAACGGCGGTCTTCTCGTGACCGGCGGAACTACGATCGTGTACGGGCCGACCAGCGATGGTGACAGTGCCCTCGATTACGACGGAAGTGCAATTGTGACCGGCGGAACCTTAGCTGCTATCGGCAGTGCCGGCATGACGGAAAGCTTCGACGAAGCTTCCACCCAGCCCGTTATCACCTATTACTGTACGGAAACCCAGTCCGCTGACACTATCATCACACTGACAGACAGCGATGGAAGTGCCCTCTTCACGGTCACACCCGAAAAAGCCTACGCCAGCATCGTTTTGACCTGCCCAGAAATGAAACTGGACGCAACGTATACTCTGGCTGCCGGTACCGACAACGAAGAGATCACCCTCACGGACATCATCACCACCGCCGGAACCCGGTCTGTTAAAACGATGAGCGATCCCGAAGGTGGAAAAATGCCAAATAACAGCGACAACAAAGGAACTCCGCCTTCAAAACCAAGCGACACGGCTGAGTGAACCGTTATAGTTCATTCAGCACCGGAACATTTGCTGTTCCGGTGCGTAAGAAAGTGATTCTACCGTGACTGTCTTCCTACTTCCAATTTACCGTATTCTGTGCTAAAATAACCTCACAAGAAAAGAGGTAGAAAAATCATGTATGATAAACTGACCGAAAACGATATTAAAAAAATGCAGGAAGAAATCGACTACCGCAAACTGGTTGTCCGTCCAAAAGAACTCGAGGCTGTAAAAGAAGCCCGTGCCCAGGGCGATCTCAGCGAAAACTTTGAATACAAAGCTGCCAAACAGGACAAAAACCGCAACGAAAGCCGCATCCGCTATCTGGAAAAAATGATCAAAACCGCCCACGTTATTTCAGATACCTCAAAGGACGACGAAGTCGGCATCAACAATACCGTCCAGGTTTACATTGAAGAAGATGATGAGACAGAAACCTACAAACTTGTCACCACCGTTCGTGGTAATTCTCTCAAAGGATACGTCAGTATCGACTCGCCATTAGGAAAAGCCATTCTTGGTCATAAAGTCGGCGACCGCGTCACTGTAAAAGTAAGCGATGCCTATAGTTATGATCTCATCATCAAATCCATCGAAAACACTGCGGATACCGATGATGAACTCCGCAGCTATTAAAGGACAGAAAGAAAGGAAAATACCAGTCATGGAAAAAATTGCAAGCTTTACGATCGACCATATCAAACTTAAACCAGGCATTTACGTTTCAAGAAAAGATCACGTAGGTGACAGTGTCATCACAACCTTCGATCTGCGCATGACATCTCCAAACGATGAGCCTGTTATGAATACCGCTGAGGTCCACACCATCGAGCATCTTGGCGCAACGTTCCTTCGCAATCACGAAGAATGGAAAGATAAAACCGTATATTTCGGTCCAATGGGCTGCCGTACAGGATTTTACCTGCTGCTGGCCGGTGATTACAGCTCGAAAGATATCGTTTCACTCGTAATAGAAATGTATGAATTTATCCGCGATTTCAAGGGCGAAGTCCCGGGTGCATCCCCGAAAGACTGCGGAAACTATCTGGATATGAATCTGTCCATGGCAAACTACCTTGGCAAAAAATACCTGGATGAGGTTTTGTACGGAATTGATGAATCCCGTCTCGTCTATCCGGAATAAATTCTAAAAATGGTAACTATTCAGCGCCATGCAATTTCGCATGGCTCTGAATAGTTACAAAAAATGAAAGAAAACAGGGGGAAACAGAGTATGAGAACCATGGAAAACGAAAACCTGCGCGTGCAGATCAGCGATCACGGCGCAGAACTTAGCAGCATCTACGATAAAG
>ERZ779875.2301-NODE-2301-length-10393-cov-3.143064_pt1 | contig 10393 bp, 9 predicted proteins | sample MGYA00511246_ERZ779875 | MGnify/ENA primary metagenome ERZ779875 (study PRJEB29588, sample SAMEA2155093) | human gut metagenome | biome: human gut; feature: human-associated habitat; material: faeces | place: Denmark | collected 2008/2010 ... | reverse complement strand
CCATGTGACCAAATAGGGAACGGTTGCAGGTCCCAGAGTGCTCGAGCATATGGTGGATACGGTGTTGTATTTTGAGGGCGACCGACATGCATCTTATCGAATCCTCCGGGGCGTCAAGAACCGTTTTGGCTCAACCGATGAGATCGGCGTGTTTGAGATGCGCCAAGAGGGGCTGACAGAGGTGTTAAACCCGTCGGAATTCATGTTAAATGGCAGACCTGCCGGCGCGAGCGGCTCGGTCGTCTCCTGCTCAATGGAGGGGACTCGTCCGATGCTCACGGAGATTCAGGCGCTCGTCTGCCACAGCAATTTTGGCATTCCACGCCGTCAGACGACCGGAACGGATTTTAACCGCGTCAATTTGCTGATGGCGGTATTGGAAAAACGGCTTGGCATGCAGATCGGGGGGTGTGATGCTTACGTCAATCTGGCAGGCGGCATTCGGATTACAGAGCCTGCCATCGATCTTGGAATCGTGATGGCAATCATGTCGAGCTTCAAAAACAGCCCCGTCCCGGAGGGCGTTGTCGCCTTCGGGGAAGTGGGCCTGAGCGGGGAAGTACGCGCCGTTTCGATGGCGGAGCAGAGAGTGAGGGAGGCGCAGAAGCTCGGTTTCACAACCTGTATCCTCCCCCAGGTCTGTCTCGAAAAAATGCCGAAAATTTCCGGCATCCGATTAGTCGGTGTCCGCAGTGTTGCCGATGCCGCGCGGGAGCTGTAAGAACGCCCTACAGCGGCTGGTTGGGATAACCCGGAAAATAAAACGGAAGGGTCGCACCCGGAACAGGATATACCGCGATCTTGTCGTCGAACAGATTTTTTTCGGACGGCACTTCGTCGTTTTTGGAAACCGGATTGACACCGTCGGGAGAGAGGATGCAGTCATCCGCAAGGTCAGAAGGACGGTCTGATTCTGGAATTACAGGATACATGACAAAAACCTCCTTTTCATTGTTGGATTCAAAAAGCAATAGGAAAGCTTTTGGGATCAGTATGTATCTTTTTTGGGGAAAATATTCTATTGTCGTGAACTGCAACATTTTGAAAAAGTAGTTGACAAAAGATACAGTGGTGCGATACAATATGATCAAGTTGAGAAGTTATCAACCCACAAAATCAGGCAGGATGTTTTCCGCAAGGAGGATGTCCTGCCATCTCCCCACAAAGATTCGATACCTGCTGATTTCGTGTCAGCAGGTTTTTTATTTGTTCATGACAATAGAATGCTCGCAGAGCGTGCATTCTATTGTTGCATAAGAAAGTTCGTTTCTATACAATGTTATACAATAAAAAACGCTCCGCGAGGATGCACACTCGACGCAAGGGTAGATGGTTGCCGAAGCAACCGCGCCTCGGCGCAAAAATATACTAAGGCACATTCTTTTTATATTTTATATGGAGAATTTATATGGAGAATACGAATGAAAAAAACGGTTTTAAAGGAAAATAATTCCTGCAGAATGCAGTGTATCGCAGAAGAAAATCTGGAACAGGAAATGGACAGCCAGGTAGAGCCGTTTCTGAAACAGGTTCAGATTTGCGGGTGGATGGAGGTCGCGCCCGAAGGCGGTGAATCGCAGGAGCGTGATGCGGCATCGGCAGACAGCACATCGCAAAAGTCCGAGAACGCACCAGAAGACGGCGTGGCTCAGAGAAAAACAGCTAAGACGGGCGGTCTGTATTATGAACTGTATCCGCAGGAGACAAAAAAAAGGACGATCGTGATCAGCTATGGCTTTACAGAGTCCTGCCTGAAATATCATGAATTGATTTACTATTTTTATCTGCAGGGATATCAGGTGGCGATTATGGATCACAGAGGGCATGGAAAATCCATGCGTGAAGTGGAAGATCACACAATTGTACACATTGGATTGTTTTCCCGATATGTAAAAGATCTGCACCGGTTCGTCAAAACAGTGGTGAAGCCGATGGCAAAAGATCTGCCGCTGTATCTGTACGCACATTCCATGGGCGGCTGTATCGGCGCATTTTATCTGGAGCAGTACCCTGAGGATTTTGCCAAAGCGGTTCTGAATGCACCGATGTTGGGAGTGAATCTGGGCGGCGTGCCGTCCTGGGCGGCGCGGGTGCTGTGTGATTTTAAAGTGTTCGGAGGCAATGGGAAGGATCGTCTGCTCACACAGGGCACTTTTGATCCGGAAGAGTCTTTTTCGGACGCGTCCTGCAGCTCCGAAGCGCGCCATGATTATTATATGAAAAAGCGGCGGGAGGATGAAAGCTGCCAGACCTCTTCAGGAAGCTATGAATGGGGCAGGGAAGCGATCAATGCCGGGAAATTTGTCATCAGCAAAAAGCAGGCGAAAAAGGTGAAGACGCCGGTGCTTTTATTTCAGGCGGGAAAAGATACGCTCGTAACGCCCGGAGCACAAAAAGAGTTTATCAAGAGGATCCCAGATGGACAGCTGGTGGTTGTGCCCGATATCCGGCATGAAATTTACCGCGCGCCAAACAGCGTCCTGCAGCCGTATCTGGAAATGATTTTTGAATTTTATGACAGTGGGGAAAAAGTCCTGTAAAAAAGGAGGACCGGCAGAAGTTTTGCTTTCCTGCCGACGATATGAAAGCAAGACTTGTTGCGTATTGCCCGCCGGGGTGGTATGATAGAAGAAATGCAGACGGGCATAGTTTGCACAGTTTTGAGCGAAATGGAGATTAGAATGGAACAGTTAGCAATTTTTGGCGGGGAGCCGGTTCGGAAGACACCGATTTCCTATGGGCACCAGTATATTGATGATGCGGACATAGAAGCGGTTGCAAATGTGTTGCGCAGCGATGCGCTTACCTGTGGACCGAAGGTGACAGAGCTGGAGAAGCGTTTGTGCGAAGTAACCGGGGCAAACTATGTCGTTATGGTCAGCAACGGAACGGCGGCGCTGCATCTGGCTGCGATGGCGGCGGGCATTACGAAAGGGGATGAGGTAATCGTAACCCCCCTGACGTTTGCTGCTTCCGCCAACTGCATTTTGTATTGCGGCGGAACGCCGGTATTTGCTGATGTAAAGCGTGACACCTACAACATCGACCCGGAGAGCATCCGCAGCCATATCACGGAGAAGACAAAAGCTGTCGTTGCGGTGGATTTTACCGGTCAGGCAGTGGAGCTGGATGAGATCCGTCAGATCTGCAAGGAGCATAATCTGATGCTGATCGAGGATGCGGCGCATGCGATCGGCACACAGTATAAAAATAAAAAAGTAGGCAGCATCGCAGATTTTACAACCTTCAGTTTTCATCCGGTCAAAACCGTAACAGCCGGAGAAGGCGGCGCGATTGCGACCAACGATGAGAAGCTGTATCACAGGCTGCTTCGGCTGCGTTCTCACGGAATTACGAGAAATCCGGATGAGATGGTACATCCGACCGATGCGAAGTGGTACAATGAACAGGTTGAGCTCGGCTATAACTATCGGATGACAGATTTTCAGGCGGCGCTTTTGCTCAGCCAGTTAGACAAGCTGGACCGTTTTATCGAAAGAAGAACTCAGATTGTAAAACGCTACAACGAAGCATTTGCAGAGTGCCCGGAGCTTGTGCTGCAGCGGGAGATCCCGGAGTCAAAGACGGCACGCCATTTGTATGTCATTCAGTTAAACCCTGAGCTGCTGACCTGCACCAGAAGAGAGTTTTTCGATGCGTTGTATGCGGAAAATGTGCATGTACAGGTGCACTATCTGCCGGTTTACTGGCATTCCTATTATGAAAAGCTGGGCTATCCCAAGGGACTGTGCCCGAATGCGGAGTACCTGTATGAGCATGTGATGAGCATCCCGCTCTTTTACAGCATGACAGACGAGGACGTGGAAAGCGTCATCACTGCGATTAAAAAAGTGCTCGCTTATTACAGGAGATAGATTGGAGAACGAACATGAAGAAATTTTTGGAGCTCATTTCCGAAGAGATGGGAAAAGGCTTTGAAGCTGCAGGTTATGAGGCACAGTTGGGACGCGTAACCGTGTCCAACCGTCCCGATCTGTGCGAATATCAGTGTAACGGCGCGATGGCGGGCGCAAAAAAATACCATAAAGCCCCGATCATGATCGCCAACGACGTAGCGGAAAAGCTGACGGACAGCGCAGTATTTTCTGAAGTATCTGCAGTTGCGCCCGGATTTTTGAACCTGAAAGTAAAGGACAGTTTTGTCTGTGAATATTTAAAGGAGATGGCTGCAGCGGAGAAGTTTGGCGTAGAGCCTCCCGAAAAGAAAAAAACCATCGTTGTCGATTACGGCGGTCCCAACGTTGCAAAGCCGCTCCACGTCGGTCATCTGCGCTCCGCAGTCATCGGCGAAAGCATCAAGCGGATCAACCGTTACAAAGGACATAGGGTTATCGGCGATGTCCATCTGGGCGACTGGGGACTGCAGATGGGTCTGATCATTACCGAGTTAAAAGCACGCAAGCCCGAGCTGCCTTATTTTGATGAAAGCTTTACCGGGGAATATCCGCAGGAGGCTCCCTTTACCGTATCTGAGCTGGAAGAAATCTATCCGACAGCGAGCGGCAAGTCCAAAGAAGATCCTGCGTATAAGGAGGCAGCGCTGGAAGCAACGCTGCGCCTGCAAAGCGGTGACCGTGGCTACCGCGCGCTGTGGAAGCATATTATTGCGGTATCTGTAGCCGATCTGAAAAAAAACTATAGCAACCTGGATGTGGAATTTGATCTCTGGAAGGGAGAATCCGATGCAGACCCGCTCATTCCGGGACTGGTAAGTCGTTTAAAAGAATCCGGCCTTGCGTATGAAAGCCAGGGCGCGCTGGTTGTAGATGTTAAAGAGGATACCGATACGAAGGAAATGCCGCCCTGCATCATCTTAAAATCCGATGGCGCGGCGCTGTATGCAACGACAGACCTTGCAACAATCGTGGACCGTATGGAGAATCTGCATGCGGATTCCCTGATCTATCTTGCGGACAAGCGTCAGGAGATGCACTTTGTACAGGTGTTCCGTGTAGCGAAAAAGGCGGGGCTGGTAACACCTGAAACAGAGTTAAAATATGTTGGTTTCGGCACGATGAACGGCAAGGACGGAAAGCCCTTCAAGACGAGAGAGGGCGGCGTTATGCGTCTGGAATACCTGATCCGCGATATCGACGAGGAAATGTACCGTAAGGTATCCGAAAGCCGTCATGATCTGTCTGAGGAAGAGGCAAGAAAGATCGCCAAAATCATCGGTCTTTCCGCAATCAAATACGGAGATCTGTCCAATCAGGCTTCTAAGGACTATATTTTCGATATTGATCGCTTCACTTCCTTCGAGGGAGACACGGGTCCGTATATTCTGTATACAATCGTGCGTATTAAATCGATCCTTGCCAAGTATCAGGAGCAGGGAAAGAGCCTGGAAAACCTGTGTCTGGAGGAGGCACAGGGCGCTTCCGAAAAAGATCTGATGCGTCAGCTGTGCAGCTTCAATGCAATGATGGACAGTGCCTGTGAGGAAACTGCGCCCCATAAGATCTGCGCGTACATTTATGATCTGGCGAACGCGTTCAACAAGTTTTACCATGAGACAAAGATTCTGGCAGAAGAGGATCAGAAGAAGCAGGCAGGCTGGATTGCACTGCTGAAGCTGACCAAAGAAGTGCTGGAAACCTGCATCGATGTACTGGGCTTCTCCGCACCCGACAGAATGTAAAAATGAAATCCCGCGCCGCAGGCTTCTTAAGTCTGCGGCGGATTGCATAAGCAACATAATTTCACTCAGCCGCTTATGCGTCCTTGCAGAGTGGAATTATCGTATAGAAACGAAGTCTTTTATACGATAAAAAAAGCCGCAGCTGGTTTTTACCAGCTGCGGCTTTTATGTTGTTCGTTTAACCACGCGACAGCTTCCAGACAGCCCTCCTGGGTCAGGGGAAACTGTTTTGTTGTCTTTTGCTCGGCGGGCGTTTTGACAAAGCAGAAGGGCTCTGGCCAGATCGTGACGTCCATACAGTCCCCCTCTTCATTTTTTCCTTTGGAAAGCCGATATCGCATGCCGCAGTAGCTTCCGGTCTGTGCTTCCTTTTTGATATAGTTCACATGAATGATTTCCGGTGAGATCATAGTTTCCTCCAATGGCAGTGCTGCAGTTTTCTGCAGAGCTTAGAAAAACAGCGGGATACCGACCAGTCCAAAGTAGCCGACGGATAAAATTCCGGCGATACTAAGCAGTGTGCGGTAGATTTTTTTCTGGAACAGCTCCGGGACGGTGCTTGCAAGGTATCCGGCGATCAGAATACATGGCAGCAGATAGCGTCCCTGAGCCATGGATTCGATCAGCCAGGAGTTTACAATGGATGCAGCAAGCTCACCCACCATCAGCAGCGTGCAGATAACAAAACGGATTTTGCCCTGCAGATTGTCAGGTTGTCGGAACGTGGCGATTCCGATTCCTGCAAACAGTGTAAGATAGAGCAGCCCCATGCACCAGTAGTACCACGCGCCGGTATCGTGATCCTGTAAAAGTCCGCAAAAGCTCTTGTAGCTCATGGCAAACCAGTCCGGGTTTTCGGCAAAGACGTCAGAAAGCGTATAGCCGCGGCTGTACATATGCCAGGACGGGTTCAGCTCTTCGGTCGGGGTAGACGGATTTTTGTCGTAGTCGGCGTACTGGATGGCGACCGCTTCCTTGACCTGGGATTTTTCCGTACCGTAGTGCGCGATGTCAAAGCCAGCCCGGAATGCAAAGACGGCGAGAAAAACGCCCACAATAATCAGATAATTACGCCAGAGCACTTTTTTCTGTAAGGGGTCTTTCTGCCAGATCAGCCGCAGCAAAAGGACGAAGAAGGACAGCGCCAGAATCGCGAGATAGCACTGCTTTCCGAGGGCGATGTTGCCAAACAAAAGCCCTAAAAGAAGAAAAGCAGGAATATCTCTCCGGCATAATTTTTTCTTTTCTACGGTGCGATAAAGCAGACTCTGCGGGTTGCACAGCAGGCAGGTGATCGCGAAAGCGATGGTAAAATCCAGCGCATCTGCCGTCGTATAGGAAAAAATGTACCAGGACTGGACGCAGATTCCGAGTGCGACCATGAGCCAGTTTTTCTGACGGATATTCCGGACAAAATAAAAGGCGAGGGCAGCAAACAGCAAAAGGTTCGGAACGCGGTAGTAGGCAAGGCTGCAGAACATCGTTTTAAAAAGCAGGGCGATCTTTCCGGCAAGATAAAAGTACCAGGTGTAATTTTCCAGCTTGGTGTAACCGTAGCCGCTATAGGTCTGAGCAACAGCGGGATCCCGCATATCGGGCGGCAGAAAGTGCGTCATGCCGTAATCCAGACAGGCTTTGACGTCCCATTCGTCGGGATGCAGACCGAGGGCAGAAAACAAACCGATGATACAGACGACGAGCAGTGCACCTGCAATCACCGCCGTGCTGATGAGGGCAAACCAGTCAAAGTGCCCGGAGCTGTCCGGCAGGAACAACGTTTTCAGATAAGAAGCGATACCATTGCGGAAAAATAAAAGCACACAGAGCAGCAGCGCGATGGACAGGGCAAGGAAAAAGCGCTGGCGCACATATAAAACGTGGAGCTTTGCAGCCGCATTTTCGGCAGCCTCCCGGATACTGTCAGCAGAAAGCAAAAAGCTGCTGTCGGGATTTTGCGGTGTGAAAACGAGCTCTTCCCCGTTTAACTGCCAGGAGGCGTTGACGGGGAAAGCCTGGGCTTCCAGATCGGCGGCATTCATTGTGAAAAAAGCTTCTCCGTTTAGAAAAAAGCCGACGTGTGTGACGCGATAGGATTCCTGGGTATTCGTCGGGTCAAACCGAAATAAGGTAAGACTACGCAGATCGGGCAGACCGGAAAAGGTGACGATGTTACCGTCCCGGGTTCCATCAGTGGAGTTGTCCTGCGAAAGTTCGTCATTGTCGCTGTAAAAAAGCTGGGACAGGACGGATGTGTCATCGTTTCTCAGATAAAGATCCGCCGACCACGAAAAATGATCCGGCGCTTTCAAAACCCAGATAAACGACGCCAGGAATAAAATCAGGATCGGAAGATAAAGGAATAGATTTTTTCTGGATGTATGCATGAAATGTCCTCTTTCGTTATAAAATAAGCTATTTTCTAACAGTAAGTATAGCGGAATTAAAAAATTTTTCAACTTGAATAGCAATTTGTTGGTGGACTTCGACGAACAAAAATAAGCGATAGTTTAAGAAAGAACGCAGTGCCCGGAACAAATTCGCCGGGATGGGAACACAACAGAGCAAATTTTTCTTGACAGGCAGGGCAGCAGAGAGGACAATTGGGAAAAAGAAGTAGTTTGGTCAGATTTTGCAGGAGGGCAGAACCGGATGCCTGGTATACGATTGCCTTGGGCAAGACTCCTGCAGAATGGGGAGGGTTTCTTTTCATGATTCAGAAAACGAACGTCTGGAAAACAGCGGCGGGTTTGCTGCTTACAATTTCGATGATGATAAGCTCTGTACCGATGACGGCAGCAGCGGCAGAGCCTGCAGCGCAGGCGGAAAGTACAGAAACCTCTGACTACGGTGCGCCGGCATATGGGACGAAAGCGGCGAACCTGCATCGGCTCACCTCACAGGAGCAGGTACAGACGGTTTCCAAAGCGCTGCAGCCAGTCGCAGATGTGGTCGGCGTCATGACGAAATCTCATAACGTATCCGTGATCAATTACAGTGATGTAGATGAACTCGGACTGATCCGCCGGTCGGACGGAAGCGGCGTGGTGCTGGTGATGGACGGCAGCAGAATTTATATTGCGACAGCAGCGCATTGCTTAAAACATAACCATACAGAAGTGATTCTGCCGGACGGAACAAGATGCAGCGCTGCTGTGCTGTATCGCAGCACCGAGACAGACACAGGATTTCTGACGGTGGAATACAGCCAGCTGCCGGAGGAAGTGCTGGGCGGGATTACCCCGGCAGCCGGAACGGACGCGTCCGCGCTTGGAATGAAAACAGGCGACGCACTTGTTGCCGTGAGCTCTCTGGACAGCCCGAGTTCTGCCAGCTGTATCGGCGTTCTGGATCAGCTGTCCGTCATCTATCCGAACAATCCGGGTCAGAATGTGCTGCAGTTCTATTCGGAAACGAGTTACGGTTCAAGCGGCGGCGCGGTTTATACGCAGAATGGGATTTGGGTTGGGAGTATTTCCGGTGGTGATACCTACGGCACCTGCTGGGCAGTTCCCTATGGGGAGATTTTGACAGAATTTCAGAAGTGTCTGATTGAACTGGCAGCGCAGAGCGCTGGCTCGTGATATAATGAGCGCAAGTGAGCGGGAACAGGCGAAGCCTGCTCATCGCGAACGGCGAATGCCGATCATGAACGAAGTTCATGATATAAAGATGCAGCAGAAGCACAGACAGGAGGAAAAGATTGAAAAATAAAATTTTTCAATCGCGAGATTTGTGTCTGCGCACTTGACACAAACTCGACATGCGCAAAAAATGTGTACAGAAATGAGGAAAGCTATGACAGCAGATCTGTATTATGAGACAGCAAGGAAGCTGGTGTTAAAGGACAAAAGAGAGGTTTTTGTGCGGCAGCTGAATGCTGGAGATGCAGAAGCCATGCTGGTTTACTTACAGAAAACAGCACAGGAGACCCATTTTCTGATGCGTCTTCCGGAGGAAGCGGTTTATACGCTGGAGAACGAGCGAAAAATTCTGCAGAATACGAGAGAATCAAAGCAGACATTTATGCTGGGGGCACTGACTCAGGATGGAAGTGTTGTTGGAAATGTGGGTATATTTCCCATCGGGGAACGGTTTAAGGTGCGCCATCGGGCGAGCCTTGGAATTGCAGTAGTTCAGGAATACTGGAATACCGGTCTGGGAACGGTGCTCATAAACGGCGCGATTGATCTGGCGCGCAAGGCTGGCTATGAACAGCTGGAGCTTGGCGTATTTTCGGACAACAGCAGTGCACTCCATTTATATCAGAAGCTGGGATTTCAGGAGGTCGGCAGAATGCCCAATGCCTTCAAGCTCCCGGACGGAAGCTATGCGGATGAAATTATGATGGTGCTGCCCTTCGTAGCTTCCCATGCACAGATTCTCATGCGAGCATGAAATCTGTACCCGGGAAGCTACGAGTGAACTGCTGAAAAGTTACAGTTCACCCGCGCCATTCGCAAAAACGCCTCTGCGAGGCTTTCCGCTGCTACGCAGCTCCTTTTGCTCATAGAATGGCGCTCCCTTCGTAGCTTCCCATGCACAGATTCTCATGCAAGCATGGAATCTGTACCCGGGAAGCTGCGTGTGAACTGTAAAAAAATAAAATTACCCATTGACTTTTTCAGAAACCTTTGATATTATAATCAAGCAGTCGCGAAGAGCGACAAACAATTATGGGGTCTTAGCTCAGCTGGGAGAGCATCTGCCTTACAAGCAGAGGGTCATAGGTTCGAG
>ERZ779875.2296-NODE-2296-length-10419-cov-4.004438_pt1 | contig 10419 bp, 5 predicted proteins | sample MGYA00511246_ERZ779875 | MGnify/ENA primary metagenome ERZ779875 (study PRJEB29588, sample SAMEA2155093) | human gut metagenome | biome: human gut; feature: human-associated habitat; material: faeces | place: Denmark | collected 2008/2010 ... | reverse complement strand
TTCAATTATGTAGAATCTTCATATAGTCTCGATACAATAATAACTTTAAGAGGAGCAATTAATAATCTTCCCTCCGTACAATACGTAGTAAATGAAAATAATTTTATTAGAAAACCTAATGTTTATATAGATGTGCCTTCTGATGAACCCTATAATTTAGACCACATAGGGTTGGTTCTCGATAAAAGTTATCTTCCTAATAATCATGAAGATCCAATAATGGGGTCGGTTACAAATAGTATGTGGAAGTATGATCCTAGCCCTATAAAGCTAGTGAGTGTTAATGACATGAATAACTTATGGCCTATAAGATTTTATCTTTCAGCCTTTAATTCAAATACTTCACGCTTTTATAAAACTACTGTTTCAAAAATTTATCTAACTCCAGGAGCAACCTTACACTATAAGTATCAACCAAAATGATATGATGATGAATATAGTCAAACTGCAGATTTTCATGTTGAAGGGGACGATGGAAGTGAGTTATATGTAGGAATATATGGAGATATTTTTGTAGAAAATGTTTCTGATTTTGTTTATGTTCATCCTACACAGCAAACAGGCAGCATTATTTATGGAGGAATAACTGTAACTTATCCAGATAGTTGTTTAATATCAAAATATATAAAAGATTTAACATAATGAAAAACATTATACCAGATATAGACCTCCAGAATTATATAGAATGTGGAAGAGTAGTTGAATCACGAGATTATTATAAAGGCAAATCTTTTAATTTTGCAGGAAATTGGGCTCCTGGAATTACATATTATAATAATGAATATGTACAGGATTTTGTGGTTTATAAAGGAGCTTTACTAGCTTGTCATAGAAGTCATACCTCAAATAATAATCTTGAACCGCACTTACTTTATGATGCTGAAGATCCTGAAAAAATAATAGGAGTAGACTCATCAGTTTGAGAATTTGTATTTTCAGGTACTACTGGTATGCCTGGTGAAAATGGCCAGGTATACGTACCTGAATACAATGAGTCTACTGGATATATTACTTGAACTTTAGAATCTACTCCGTCCCAAGTCTCCTCAATGTACATTAAAGGAGAAAAGGGAGATACAGGCCCACAAGGTCCAAAGGGTGACAAAGGAGAAAAGGGAGATACAGGCCCACAAGGTAATATAGGACCTCAAGGTCCCAAAGGTAATGTGGGTGATAAAGGAGATAAAGGTGACAAAGGTGATAAGGGTGACAAAGGAGATAAAGGAGACAAAGGAGACAAAGGTGATAAGGGTGATACAGGTTCTAAAGGACCAGCAGGTACTGCAGCAACTATTCGAGTTGATTCAGTTATCACTGGAGATCCTGGGTCTCAAGCTTCTATTGTAAATGTCGGAACGGCTTCCGAAGCTGCTTTTCGATTTACTATTCCAAGAGGTCAACAAGGACTTCAAGGTATTCAGGGAGAAAAAGGAGACAAAGGAGACAAAGGAGAACGAGGCCCAGCAGGCAAGCAATTAAAGTTATATCGAGATTTTGCTGATGACTCAATTAAATGAGGATATGATGGAGAACCTTCTAGTGAATGAACAGTTCTTTGTTATATGGACTATTTACGAGGTGTTGGTATTGAAAATGTTGATATTACTGATGATGCTCATCTTAAGGTTACATTATCTTCTGGACAGGTTATAACTACTGAGGGCAAAGCAGCTGCTACTCTTACTGCTGGCGAAATAGAAATGTTACGCCCAGGAGAAGAGCCCAAAATTGAAAATAGTGGTTCAATTAAAGATCCTATTTGAGATTTTTACATCCCTCGAGGATTTACTGGCAATCACGCTGTACATGTTGGTCCAGAAGATCCAGTTACCTTTAAAAACTCTCATTTAGACGACGCTGACATTCAAGAAGCTTATAAGAATGCAGAGCAAATGATTTGGGTTGATACTAAAAATGAAGCAGAATTTGATCATTTAAATGCGGTTTATCATGCATATAAAGAAGCTGGAGGAACTGCTTTAAATCAATCCGAATTTGCTGATGTTTTTGCTAACTTAACTAATACTTCTGGATTCTCCATTGGATTTAGGAAAAGTTTTGAAGAACTTGGAGAACCCACGAAAGGTAAACAAAATATACTTTGATTAGTTCCTGCTTCTCAAACTGAGGTTAATAATTTATATGATGAATATATAGTAGTTAAACTTAATGATACCATGCTTGACACATATGTTTGGGAAAAATGAGGTAATGGTACTATAACTGTAGATTTATCTAACTACTATACCAAAGCTGAAGTAAATACCATAAAGCAAGAATTAGAGAAATTGATTGAAGATGCATCATCTATGATGTGAAATGATGTTACTAATTAAATTATGGCAAGCGTTATAAAATTTTATAGAGGACTTAGTTCCGCTTATAATGCTGTAACTCATGCTGATGGTATTTTCTTTACAACAGATACACATAAAATTATGCTGAATGGCTTCGAATATGGAGGTGATTCCAGTAAAAAAGTATCTAAAGTAGAATTGAATGAACATGCCAATGGCATTGTGATTACATATACAGACTCATCTATTGAGAACTTGAGCTTTGCAAAGGCAACTGCTGAAGTTGACGGTTTAATGTCGAAAGAGGATAAAGCTAAACTTGATAGTTTAGATCCTCAAGCAAGTGGTTCTTATGAGTCTTCATTAGATTCTACTGTAGCAACAGTAGAAAAATTAGGTGGTATTGCTGCTGGGACAACAGTTGCACAACTTACAGGTAAGAGTTATAATGAAATTTTCGATACTCTTATTTTCCCAACTGTTAACCCTACATTTACAGCTCCTACCGCAAGTATTTCTTTAAAAGGTTATTCTAACATTCAAGAGATCGGAGCTACTGCCCCCACTACAGCGAACTTTACTGTAGGATTTAATGAAGGTGCAATTACTTTAGCAGGAGTTAAACAAAATAATAGAGCAGGAGCACAAGATATAGAAGCTTCTAAGATCTTATATAGCTCAAGTAAAGTAGAAGATCTTCCAGAAAAGGTTACTTCAGGGGCAATGGATTATTACTATCGTGCTGCTTATGCTGAAGGTCCCCAACCTAAAGATTCGAAAGGAAATAATTATTCAACTCCACTTGCTACTGGAACTGTAGATTCTAATAAAGTAACAGTTACTGGTTATCGTGCTGCTTATTCAGGTTTAGTTTCTACAGATGCAATTACAGAAGATGTTATTAAAGGAATGACTAAGACAATTTCTGCAAAGAAAACGATTAAGGTGTCTGGCCCAATTTCTGAACAATACATCTGCTTTGCAGCTCCTGCAGGATGGACAGTTTCAAATATTAAAGACAGTAATAATTTTGATGTAACTAGTTCTTATACAACTAGTACAGTTTCAGTTACTGGTTTAGATGGTCAAGCTGTTGATTACACAGTATACTTATCTGGTAAGATGACGCAACCTAGTACTTACTATGTAAACTTTAACTAATTATGGAAGAATTTTTTGGTAAAGGTATTTCGGTAGGTTCAGGTTTTGACTTAGGTGCGAATCTACCATTAGATAATAGAACGATTCAGGCTACAGTATCGGATCGTGATGCAATGCCTACTATTCAGCTAGTAGAAGGTCTTATAGTATATGTAAAAGAGAATAAAACTCTTTATGTACTAAAAAGCTTTGATGCTGATGGTTCTAACCGAGTTTGGGAACCTCTTGCAGTAGGTGCAGTTATAGAAATTATTAATACACTTGAAAGCGATAGAACTGATGCTGCTCTCTCTGCGGCTCAGGGTAAAGCCTTAAAGACTCTTGTAGATGATTTGAGAGCTTCTGTGGCAGCAGCTCTTGATTATAAAGGTACTAAAGATACTTACGAAGATCTTCCTTCAGAGGATAATAAGAAAGGTGACGTTTGGAACGTAGTAGCTGCTCATGGAAGTACTCCTGCAGGTACAAACTATGCCTGGGATGGAACTCAATGGGATCCTCTGGGAGGTACTGTAGATCTTTCAGGATATTATACTAAGTCACAAGTTGATAGTGCTATTTCTACAGCAAAGTCGGAGTTAGAAGCTGCAGATACTGCTTTAGAAGGTCAGGTTGTTTCTGCAGTTTCTGAAACGGATGGTATTATTACTGTTTCTCGTAGAGCACTTGTAGAAACTGATATTCCAACTATTGGAATGACTAAGATTTCTGGATTATCTACTGCACTTTCTGGAAAGGTTGGAACTTCTACAACAGTTAATGGTAAAGCTCTTAGTCAAAATATTACTTTAGCTGGAGAAGATATTTTAGTAGGAGGAACAGGAACATATAAAGATGATGATCTCCAAGCTGCTATTGAAGCGATAGATAGCAGAATTACTTCTGCTGCAGGTGTTCAGTCATTTGGAGGAAAAACAGGAGCCATTACATTAAAAGCAACAGCCTCAACTAATGGTTCAGTTAATTTAACAATGAGTAATAATGAGCTCCAAGCGGCTATTGTTGGTTTAGGTTCTGCTGCTTATGTTGCAACTTCAACATTTGATGCTGCTGGTTCTGCAAACAGTGCTCTTACCTCTGCTAAGTCTTATGCTGATGGCTTAATGGCTTGGGTTGAGATTGAATAATATATTTAGAGGAGGTGGGAGAAATCCCATCTCCTTATTTTTAATTTTTTAAATAAGGTTAAAATGGCAAAAATTACAAATAGATTCGTCCATTTTAAGACGAAAGCCAGTTTCACTTCACGATTGGGAGCTGGTGATATCCAGGAATCAAGTGTTGTGTTCATCCAGGATGCAAATGAAATTTGGACACATGGAACATATTATAAATGTGATATTAGTGAGGCTGAAGTTATAGCCCTTATTAATTCTAAGGGGTATATTACTGAAGCTGATATTCCTTCATTAACTGGTGGAGCATCTGCTACTTCAGGGCAATATGTATCTGGGGTAACAGTATCAGGGCATAATGTAACGGTTACTAAAGCAGCTTTGCCAACTAATGCTGAAACTGCTACTAAATTAGCAACTCCAAGAGTAATTGCAATTGCAGGAGCTATATCTGGCAGTACAACTTTTGATGGCTCTAGCAACGTAAGTATTAATAGTACATTAAATAGTTTTGATGCATCTAAAATTACTTCTGGAACTCTTAATGCTGATAGACTTCCTGAGATTCCTATTTCTAAAATTCCTGCGGCTGCAATGGAGAGATTATATGTAGTGGAGTCCCAATCAGCTGCAGTTGCTTTGAAGATACAAGAAGGTGATGTAGTTCAAATTGGTTCAGGAGGGCCTATGTACTTCTGTATATCAGAATCTGCATCTACTTTTGCAACTAAATTTAAAGTATTTACAGCTGGAGCTGCAACAAGTGTTCCGTGGTCAGGAGTGCTAAACAAACCATCTATCCCAGAAGCTGCTGTAGACTCTCCAACAAGAATAGATGGGAGTAAGAGTGCAGCGGTGGGAACATCAAGCAAATATGCAAAAGAAGACCATATTCATTCAACAAATACTAGAATGTTGAATCTAAATGGAACAAGCTATACTTTCCACTCAGATTCTTCAAGTAATCTTCCTATGGTTTACGCTCCCACAAGTACTGGAACATCTGGACAAATTCTTAAATCTACAGGAGGTGTGCCAACTTGATCGGATTTAACTGTAAATATTGATAAAGTAAGTGACGTAACTAAGGGATATGGAACATATGGTGATATTCCTGGAGGTATGCAGTCATTTATAAACGAGTATAGGGGTGATCATTTAGCATTTACTCCAAAAGAAGATATACTAGTGGAAGTTAGTAGCAATAATGGTGCTAGCTGGGAAACAAAAGAAACAACAGATGCTATAGCAAGCATTTTTAACAGTTTAAATACCGAAGGCTTTTCTACATTTACTGACGTAAATACGTTAACCACAGATTATAAATTTAGATTAACATTAACCAACAGCGATCGATATTGTACAATAACTTGACTATATCTTTGAATTTCCACAAATGGCGGAGGTTATAGCCTTGATGTAGAGAGATATAGTGAAGCTAAAGAGTGAGAAACTATTGCCTCTGATAAAACTTTATCTGGATGGGGTGGTGGTGGTGGTGGAAATTATATCTCGTTTACTGATAAAATTACATATAACAGTTCTCCTAATACCACTGCCCAACAATCAAAGATACGATTAACATTTAATGTTAAATCGGTAAATTCTTCTTATAAAAGTAATATACATATATGTAGAATAAGTGGTTATGGTAATTTTTTATGGAAATACTCTAATAAAAATTATCTTGCTGCTTATGGAACTATACATACTTGGGATTCTAATAAAACTGTTATATTCCCTGCTGCTATTAAAGTTCCTGGAGCTATCTCAACAGAAACTGGAGTCACTACTCCTAGTCTAACAGTTAATGGAGATATTGGCTGTAATTCTATAAGAATCGGTAGTAGAAGTTTAAATAATGCTCTTGTATTTACATCTTTAAACAATATAGATTATACGCAATCAACTAAAACTGCTAAAGAGAAGGAAATAGTGACATCTGCAGCTTTGGCATATTGAAATGGGGCATATAGTGGTACTAGTTCTTCTTTAAGATATTGTACTTCTGGAGAAATTGCATCTACTAGTTGGGTGAAGTCTAATTACATACTTAATACTGGAGGGTCTATAACTGGTCCTTTGACTATTTCTGCAGAAGCAGATGCTAAGATAATTTTGGACAATACAGATGATAAGACTAATTATCAACAAATTGTCTTTGCACAAAATGGGGTAATATATGGAAGATTAGGTACCTATGGAACTGCTGACATTAAATGGAATCAAGCCACATTAGCCACTCAAAATTGAGTATTTTTTCAAGGTTACTTAAAATCTGTCTCATGAGATACTATTACAGGAAAGCCTTCTACTTTTACTCCAAGTGCACATAATCAAGCTTCTAATACAATTACCGCATTAACGGGATATACAAAAGGTACGTCAACTGCAGATTTAGCTGTCACTGATACATTGAATACTGCTTTGGGTAAGCTTGAATGTCAGATTGCAACTAAAACAAGTAATACTGGTACTGTTACCTCAATTACCGCTGGAGCTGGATTAACAGGAGGAACTATTACCTCATCTGGAACTATTAAAGCTAAGTTAAGAACTGAAGACTTAATGTCTTTAGATTCTATAAATGCAAGTTCTACTTCTAATAGAGTATACGCTGTCCAACAGGATAAATCAGGATATTTAGCTGTAAGTGTTCCTTGGACTGATACTAATACAGACACTAAAGTTACTTCAGTTGCAAATCACTATACCCCTTCAGGAGGTACAACTTTATCAGCATCTGGTGGATCTTCTTTAACTGCTGGATCTAGTCAAGTAGTTACTGGGATTACTAAAGATGCTGCTGGACATGTTACTGGAATTACTTCTGGATCTTTACCAGCAGCACCTACTTTATCAGGATTAGGAGGAATTGGAACGGTATCTGCTTCTGGAACTGCGCCGTTAACACTCTCTGCCTCAAAGTCAGGAACATCTGTTACAATAACAGGATCAGTAGCTGCTGCTTCTTCAAGTAGTTCTGGAGTAGTGAGTACTGGCACACAAACATTTGCGGGCGAAAAAACCTTCAGCTCAGAAATACAGGCTACTGGAGGAATAAATAGTAAGAACGTAATACATATAGATGATGGAACCTATACAGGATACCTTGGAAACTTAGATAGTATAGGACTTGGTAGTGGTGACAGTTTTGCAGTAGTATCTGAAGGAAAGCTTACTCTCATGACAATAGATGATAGTCCTATTTACTTCGGGCAGAATGAAGATTGTAATATTACAGGATCTCATTTTAGCGGAAGTGCAGAAACTGCAAATAAAGTAGTTGGCTCCTTAACTATTGATGGAACTGCCTATAATGGAAGCTCTAATGTAACTGTAAACACAAAATTACTGCAAGGAAATAATGCTGGATCTATTATTAAAGCTGGGTATAGCTACTCAGGATGTAATTCAAGTATTACGTCTATCTCTGGATTTAGTTATAATAACCCAGACGCGGTAGTGGCATCATTTACCAAGATCACATCATTCCCAAGTAATGTTAGAAAAATGGCTAATATCGCTAATCTTAGTGGTACATATTATGTATACTGCTTTAGTTATATTGGAGGATACGTATACGTTAATGGTGCAGTATATGCTTAACGCTTAAAATATTATAGACATGACAACATATTCAAAGAAATATTTTAATGAGGAAACACAACAGTGGGAACCTCTATATTCTACAGAAGGACGTTCTGCATATGAGACTGCAAAGCTAAATGGATATACAGGGACCGAAGAGGAATTTAATAAAGCATTATCACAGATACCTGTAGTAATTTCTTCAATTGAAAATTATCCTACAGAAGGAAGCAAAAATTTAATTACCTCTGGGGGAGTATATCAAGCAGTAAAGAACTCTGAGACTTCTGCTGAAGAAACACACCAAGAACTTTTAAATGAAATTTCTAATGTAAACACTACATTATCTACAGAAATTTCAACTGTAAATACTAATTTAACTACTAAGATAACCCAGGTAGAAACAACTACTATTCCAAATGCAATTAAAGCAGCTATTGTAGATAATCTAGATACAGAAGATTCCAATAAAGCTTTATCTGCAACTCAAGGAAAAATTTTAAAAACTATGATTAGTAATTTAGCTAATCTTAGAATTGAAGTTGTGTCAGAACTTCCTGAAACTGGGGAAACTAATGTAATTTACCTTGTTAAGAAGAGTGGAACAAATCCTGATACGCACGACGAATATGTTTATGTAGAAGGAAATTGGGAAAAAATAGGAAATACAGAAATAGATCTTTCTAATTATTATACAAAAGATCAAGTATATTCCAAATCTGAAACCTACAACCAAAATGAAGTAAATACTTTAATTACAGAAATTGAGGGAAATATTCCAACTATTCCTAATATAGAGACCAGTATGTCTGGGTCTGGAAATGTTATTACTTCCATCAAAGTAGATACTACTAATAAACATAAGGTTAATGCAGTAAAAGGAATCTCTGTATATTCTAAAACTGAAGTAGATGAAAAATTATCTGGCTCAGGTTTAGGAGATGTTGTTGCAGAAAGCCCTTTTTCTACAGCCAATAACGTAATTATATCTGGAAGTGCAGGGAAAACTGTTAAAGATTCAGGAATTCTATTAACTAATCTTGCTACAAAGGAATTTGTAAATCAATTTGAGCCTGAGTGGAATAAAATAGCTCATAAACCTGAAACTTTTGTGCCTTCCGCGCATACTCATACAATATCTCAAATAACGGATTTCCCAAAACTTGGAACATTGGCTTCTAAAGATAAAATTGATGAGTCAGACCTTAATTTTGATATACCTAAAGGAGTAGTAGTTGATTCAGAATTGAGTTCTACATCTGAGAATGCAGTTCAAAATAAAATAATTACTAATGCTTTATCAAGTAAAGTAGAGCAGTCAGCATTAAGTAATTATGTTACTAAGGATGAGATAGCTGAGTTAGGAGGAGGAGATGTAGTAGCTAATGGTGATCTTGTTGATAATAGGATAATAATTGGAGCAGGAACAAAATCTGTTTCTGCATCTAATATTTCAATTTCAGACATCACCTCTGTTACAAATACTGTAAGTGAAATTATAGATGGAACCACAAAACTAGATTATATAGATACACTATATATTGAGGGTGATTCAGGAGATTTAATGCCAATAAATAGGAATGCCGACACTATTAATATTAAAGGATCTGATGGAGGAATGATTACTGTCCATACAGATAACGCTGATGGTGAAGAAAAGGTTCTTATAGGGCATACATCAGGAATTACTCATGTTCCAGAAGCACTGAGTGAAAGTAACGAAGACAGAATCCCTTTTGTTCCTGGAGGAATGACTGGCTATAATTTAGGAAAAATAGGACTAGATATAAGAATTCCAACAGCTGCTATTGATGGATTATCGAACGTTGCTAAATCAGGAGATTATGCAGATCTAAATGGCAGTCCTAATGCTCTTCCAAATCCAAGTTCATTAACTGTTATTGCTGGCACTAATATTACAGTTTATAGTGGGGCAGAGGCTCATACTATTGATTTAAATAAAACCTACACAAAACTTTTAAACTCTGTTGATACACCAGGCAAAGCAGGTATATTTTATGGGGATTCACCATCATACTCAGTAGATACTGTGTATGTGACTAGTAGGAATCCTGATGCAATTATTGTAGTTCCTACCGCTACAACTGTAACATTTGGAAGTAATTATGTGAAAATGAAAGATTTGGATACTTTGTCAGGAGGTAGTTATAAATGCTATTGTATTACTTACATTACTACAGGATTAGTATTAGTTAATGGAGCTATTTATGGATAATATTTTAAAATTTTAGTGC
>ERZ779875.2291-NODE-2291-length-10453-cov-7.838046_pt1 | contig 10453 bp, 8 predicted proteins | sample MGYA00511246_ERZ779875 | MGnify/ENA primary metagenome ERZ779875 (study PRJEB29588, sample SAMEA2155093) | human gut metagenome | biome: human gut; feature: human-associated habitat; material: faeces | place: Denmark | collected 2008/2010 ... | reverse complement strand
TATCGTCCGGTTTGCCGGTTGATAAGCCGCCGCAATTAGCCGCAATTATCTGTTATAAAAAATCTTGTCTATAAGTCCGTATCCGAGCGCGTCCTCCGCCGTAAGATAATTATCCCTGTCGGTATCTTTTTCGATTTGTTCGATCGGTTTGCCGGTGTTCGCGGCGAGAACGGAATTGAGTTTCTTTTTGAGCGCGAGAATATGCTCCGCCTGAATCTTTATATCGCTCGCCTGTCCCTGCGCGCCGCCCAAAGGTTGATGAATCATTATTTCGGACGACGGAAGGGCGTATCGCTTACCTTTTTTGCCGCTCGAAAGCAGGAACGCCGCCATACTCGCCGCCATTCCGATACATATCGTCGATACGTCGCACTTGATAAAGTTCATAGTGTCGTAAATCGCAAGACCCGAGGTTACGCTTCCACCGGGGCTGTTGATGTATATATCTATATCTTTCGTACTGTCTTTCGCCTCTAAATAAAGAAGTTCGGCGACGACGGTGTTCGCAACCGCGTCGTTGATTTCGCCCGTAATGAATATTATACGCTCTTCTAAAAGTTTGGAATAAATGTCGTAGGAACGCTCGCCTCTGTCGGTCTGCTCCACGACCATAGGAATAAGTGACATATTTGCCTCCGTTCAGCCACAGGTAATTGAGATAAAACGGGGGTAATTATGCAATTACCCCCTTAGTTTTTATTTTTCTAACAGTTCAACCCGACTAAGCAATCGTATTGTTGTCTTTAAGGAATTTGAACAATTTGTCGATTACGATGCCGTTTTCGATATATCCGCGCTGTTTATCGCTGATAGTCTTAGCGTACTCGTCCGCGCTCTTTCCGACCGACTCCGCCTGCTCGGCGATCTTCGCGTCTACTTCCTCTTTCGTCGCTTCGATTTTTTCGTCCGTTAAAATCTTGTCGATAACGAGTTGAGTTTTAACGTGGTCTTTCGCGGCGTCTTTAAGTCCGTCTCTGTAAGATTCCATGGTCTGGTTAGTGTATTTGAGATAATCTTCGAATTTAAGACCCTGATACATAAGTCTGTAAGAAGCCTGCTGTACCATGTTGTCTATTTCTCTTTCCGTAAGACTGTCGGGGATTTCGACTTCGCTCTTTTCGGAAATAGCCTTGATGAGTTTATCTTCGATTTCTCTTTCCGCTCTCTGCGCGTTGGCTTTTTCGAGTTTCTCCTTAACCGACGCCTTGTAAGCCTCTACCGTTTCGCTTCCCGTCTTGTCTTTGACAAACTCGTCGGTAAGTTCGGGGAGTTTCTTCTCCTTAATCTCGTGAAGAGTTACGGTGAACACGGCCTCTTTGCCTTTGAGTTCTTCCGCGCCGTAGTCGTCGGGGAATTTAACCGTTATGTCTTTGGTGTCGCCGATATTCATTCCGACAACGCCTTCTTCGAATCCGGGAATAAACGTTCCGCTTCCCAAAACGAGAGTCTGCTTTTCAGCCGTTCCCCCGTCGAACTTAACGCCGTCTATCGCGCCGCTGTAATCTATTACGGTTATATCTCCGTCCTTAGCCGCTCTTCCTTCGACGTTTTCTTCGGTAGAATGTTGCTCCAAAAGCCTGTTTACCTCGGAAGCGACGTCGTCGTCTTTAACATTATACTCAACTTTTTCAATCTTTATACCTTTATAATCGCCGAGTTTTACTTCGGGTTTAACGGGTACAACCGCCGTAAAGGTCAAGCCCTTTTCGTCGAGTTTGTCAATCGACACGTCGGGACGGTCGATGGGTTCTATCGAGGTTTCTTTTTCAAGAATATCGTAGTAATATTTCGCGAACGCGAGATTGATTCCCTCTTCGTAAAACGCGCCCTTGCCGTACTGCTGTTCGATTACGGACTTGGGAACGTGTCCCTTTCTGAATCCCGGAACCTGATACTTGAACTTCGTCTTTTCGTAAGCCTCGTCCTGCATTCCGTTCCATTCTTTCGCGGTAAGCGTTACGGTGAGTTTTACCGTACTTTTATCGCCTTTTTCGTAACTGTACTTCATTATTTATACTCCTTACAGATTGTTTCCGTCGTTAGCCTCAGGCGATTTCTCTTAAACCCGCCCGTGGCGATTCTGCGATTTCTGCCGTTTCTCGTCGCCAAAAATCGTCGCGTGGAACTATTCTAACATATTTTTCCCGATTTTGCAAATTATTCGGTCAATAAATTTTACTTTTATAATAAAATTATATATAATTGTGTCATAAGCGACCGACGGTTTCGGTCAATCGCGTTAAAAAAGGACGACAGGTTATGCCACAGGACGCATTTTCGATAAAACACACGGCGGCGGAATTGAACCGCATTTTAAGCGGCGCGAAAATCAACAGAGTTTCGCAACCCGACAAGGACGACGTATATCTTCTCACCTACTCGAAAACGGGAAGCCGCGTTCTCGTCCTTTCGTCGAACGCCGAAAACTGCCGCGTTTCGTTTATCTCGGAAGAAAAGCCCAACCCGAAAGTCGCCCCCAACTTCTGTATGCTTCTACGCAAGCACCTGCTCGGCGCGACGATTGAAAGCGTAACCGCGGTTGACTTTGAAAGAATCGTCGCCGTGTCTTTTGCGTGCAAAAACGATTTCAGAGAGAACACCCGCAAAATTTTATACGCCGAGATTATGGGCAAATACTCCAACCTTATTCTCACCGAAAACGGCGTGATTTTAGGCTGCCTTAAAAACGCTCCGCTCGACGTAGCGACTTCGAGAGTGACCCTTTCGGGGGCGAAATACCTTTTCCCGAAACCTCAGGACAAGGCGGCATTAAGCGATAAAAGCGGCTCTATAAGTCGATTATCCGCATATAACGGTCAAGACCTCGGCGATTTTATATTCCGGAACTTCAAGGGCTTCTCCTTTATAACCGCCATCGAATTTGCCGAAAGAGTCAAGGGCATTACTTCTCCCGAAGAGATTTACGGGAAGTTATACGACCTGTATTTAAATCCGCCGATTAGGGGAAATATCGCGGGCGAAGGCAAGCAGAGGGATTTTTACGTTTTCGATTATTCGGTAGTGACGGGCGAAAAGAGGTATTTCGACAATCTGTCGGACGGAATGGACGCCTATTACACCGACCGAGACGTAAAAAAAGGGTTTTCGGCAAAACAGAAGCAACTCGCCGACAAAATAAGCGGACTTATAAAGAAAAACACAAAAAAATTACAAGCGGAAGAAGAAAAAATACTCGAATCCTCGGACAACGAGACCCTGCGGCTCAAAGGCGAACTTTTAACCGCGTATTCGTATATGGTTAAGCAAGGGGCGGGCGAAGTCACGCTCGAAAACTATTACGACGAAAACAAGCCCGTAAAAATAACGCTCGATAAAACGCTTTCGGCGAACAAGAACGCGCAGAAGTATTTCAAGAAGTATGCGAAGCAAAAGAGGACGTTGGAAATCGCCGTTCCGCAAAAAGAAGAAACGGAAAAGGAACTCGCGTACTTAAAATCGGTACTTTACGAGATAAATTCGGCTGAAAAAATCTCGGATTTTGCGGACGTAGAGGACGAACTTATGGAAAACGGAATAATTCCGCAGCCGAAATTCCGCAAAAAAGATACGAAAGAAAGTCCTTACAGAGGGTACGTCATCGACGGATACGTCGTGAAATGCGGCAAAAACAACGTTCAGAACGACAGACTTACGGGGCGAGCGTTCAAGGACGATTTGTGGCTTCACACGAAGGGATATCACTCCTCGCACGTTATAATCGAGACCAAAGGCGAGACGATACCCGACAAAGTTATAGAAATTGCAGCGGAGATATGCGCGTATTACAGCGACGGGCAAGGAGGCACGAAGATACCCGTCGATTATACGTTCAAAAAATTCGTGAAAAAACCGCCGAAAGCGAAATCGGGAAGCGTAATTTACACCGATTACAAGACGGTTTTAGTCGAACCGAATCGCCACGTTGAATATTTACGCAACGCATGAAAAATCAAACAAGAAATATATATCGGTATTAAAACATTGCGAGGTTAAAATGAAAATAGGAATTTTTGTTGACGTATTCTATCCTATGATTGACGGCGTAATTAAAGTCGTCGACAACTATGCGACCAGACTTTCAAAAGTCGCAGACGTTACGGTTTTTTGTCCGAAGAGTTCGGACGAAAGTTATAAGGACGATTTCCCCTATAAAGTCGTAAGGTGTAACGCCTTGTTTTTTAAAAAATACGACTACGCTATCCCCACGCCGGGTTTTGACGGGAATTTTATCGACGAACTCAACAAAAGCGATCTCGATATCGTTCACATTCATTCGCCTTTTTCCGTCGGTCAGGTCGGCGTGGAATACGCGAAAAATTACGGCGTTCCCGTCGTCGCAACCCTCCACTCGCAATACAAACAGGACTGCGAAAGAGTTCTGAAACTGAAATCGAGCGTCGATATAGCGATGTTCTTCATTATGCAGACGTTCAACGCCTGCAACGAGTGTTACGCCGTAAACGATTCGATTCGCGCTCTTTACGTCAACGAATACAATCTGAAAGCGCCCTGTTTCGTTCGTAAAAACGCGACTTCTCATACCCCGATCGAGGATAAAAAGTCCGCCTATAAGTTCGTAAACGAGAAATTCGGACTTAGAGAGGACGAGACGGTACTCTTGTTCGTAGGAAGAATAAATTATCTTAAAAACATACAACTCATTGCCCGTTCGTTAAAAATTCTCAAAGACAAAGGCTATGAATTTAAAATGCTTTTCGTCGGAACGGGTCAGGACGAGGACGAGTTTAAAAAACTACTTAAAGAACTCGCAATTTGCGACCGCGTAATTATGTGCGGCAAAATCGCCGAAGCGGAAACTCTCGAAAAAATCTACGCGAGGGCTAAATTGTTTTTATTTCCGTCTCTGTACGACGCAAACTCGCTCGTTCAGATAGAGGCGGCGTGTCAGGGTACCCCCACCGTCTTTTTGAGGGGCGCAAAAACCGCGGGGACGGTAACGGAGGACGTAAACGGATTTATCGCAGACCCAAGCGACGAGGCGTTCGCCGAAAAAATCGAAGAGATTTTAAACGACGACGAATATTACCGCAAGGTTGCCGAGGGCGCGAAAAGAGACCTGTACGTAACGTGGAACGAAGTGGTTTCGAACGTTTATAAGGACTACGGCAGACTTATAGCGAAGAAAAAAGCGGGCATAATATAACCCCAAAAAACGTCAATAAGAAAAAAAAGGCTGTAAAAAACCATAATTTTTTGGTTTAGCGATAAATAGTCTTCATTTTCTGAAAAAGACAAGAAAATATCAATTTTTCCTGCTTTCCCCTTTGGGGAAAGTGTCTCGGAGAGCGAAGCGAGTTCGAGACGATAGAGGTCATTTAAGAATAAAAATTTGTCTGAATTGATGTAAAAATAAATCCTCTCTCGTCTTTTACTCGCCTTGCTCGTAAAATCCACTCTCCCCAGAGGGGAAAGCAAGCGGAATATCGTTTTTACAATAAAAAAGACTACATTTTTACCTTTTTCAGTAAAATTTGTAGTCTTTCTTTTTTGCCGATTTTTTTACAGCCCCTTTAATATCGGGAGAAATAAGCAGAGTTTTACAAGAAATTTCCCGCGACCCTTTCTTATTCCGAGCGAAGGGCGATTACGGGATCTTTTTTCGCCGCCATTCTCGACGGTATCAGTCCCGCAATAAGCGTCAACACCATCGATATCGCAACGAGTATCAATCCGCCCTGCCACGGCAACACCGCCACGTTCGATATCCCGGCGAGCGATTTTATAATAAGACTTATCGGTATGTTTAAAAGTACGGTTATACCTATTCCGATTATGCCGGCGGCAAAGCCTATAATCAGCGTTTCCGCATTGAACACGCGCGAAACGTCCGTTTTCGACGCGCCCAAAGCCCTGAGAACGCCTATCTCCTTTATCCTTTCGAGTACCGAAATATAGGTTATTATTCCTATCATTATCGACGAAACGACGAGCGATACCGAAACGAAGCCGATAAGAACGTAAGACACGGCGTTTATTATCGTAGTCATCGACGACAACGCCATTCCGAGATAATCGTCGTATTTAATGCGTTTTTCCGAGCCTTCGCCCTCTTCGGGAAATTGACTGTTGTACGCTTCGATAAGCGAATTTACATATTCTTTATCCTCGAAGGTGGCGGGATAAATGTTTATCACGCTCGGACTCTCGGGATCAACGAGTCCTACGCCGCCGAGAACGTCGTATACGTCGTTCTGATTGTTCAGAACCTCGACGCCTTTCAATAAATTCGTCGCTTTCCCGCCGTTTTCTTCGGCGTCTATAAATTCTTTTCTCTGCTCTTTTACGAGTTCGGTATTATTCATATCCGAGATAAGAGCCTTGGTAAGTCCCGACGAATACACGAGATAGCCGCTTATCGAGGTCGCCGCTACGCCTTCTTTCGGTCTGATAACCCCGGCGACGGTCACTTTTCTGCCCTTGGTTTTCGCGAGTTCTTCGAGTTTGCTTTCGTCGGTTTCTTCGACGTATTTCTTTTCCGACTCTTTAACGTACGTCAACGGCTTCGCGAGAAGGTAATATTCCATACCTACGAGATCTTCGGCTTTATACGTTATATCGGGCATCTCGTCTTTCAGCGACGGCGTCGGAGCCAGACCGATGGATGCGAGAACGTAACTCGGTATTTCGTTATAAGTGTTAGCCACTATCAGTATTTTATCGGTATCCTCCGTCGATATCCACTTGCTTTTATCTCCTACGAGTTGATACTGACTTTTTATAACGTCAACGTTGTCGATCATTTCCGACCATACCGGGAAATACATATCGCTTGCGTCCATTCCGCCTATCGTAGTACCCGTTCCGCTCTCATCGCTCCATTTCTTTATCATATCTTTAATGGCGTTTTTGATGAGTTTGGTCTCGCCGTCCGCGCCGCCGTAAGGCTTGCCGTAAACGTTGAAATCGACCGAGTAGGAATACTGCACGGCTGTGATTTTCGTTTTGTCGTAGCCGATGCTATCGAGATAGTTCTTAAACGACCGTATATCGTTCGGCTGCGTCCCTTTCATAAATTCCCTGTACAATTCGCCCATCGAATCGTTGACTTTGAGGTCGCTGCCTTCGGGATACCTGCCCGACTTGTCTCTTTCCGTCGTTCCTCTTCCCGTCATAAGCGAGGAATAATTCGTATACTGCCGCATTATCTGCACGGGGTAATTCGAAAGAGTGTCTCTCTGCACGCCGTTTATGTAATTCTGAAATCCGCTGGAGAGCGACAATATTATCGCGATGCCTATTATGCCGATACTCCCCGCGAACGAAACGAGCAAGGTTCTCGTCTTTTTCGTAAGCAGGTTTTTAAAACTGAGCGACAGAGCCGTAAGAGGGGACATCGAGGTTCTGTCTTTCTTTTTCTTAGCGGTCCCGACTTTCGTTTCTTGCGGAACCTCTGCCGCCGCAGCGAGTTTCGCTTCTTTTTCCTCGTCTGCTCTGATAATTTCCGCCGTCTCTTCGTCGGACACGGGGTTGTCGTCGCCGACCATTTCTCCGTCCAAAAGCCTTATGATTCTCGACGAATACTTTTCGGCAAGTTCGGGATTGTGCGTCACCATAATTATAAGCATTTCGGACGAGATTTCCTTTAAAAGGTCCATAATCTGCACGCTCGTTTTACTGTCGAGCGCGCCCGTCGGTTCGTCGGCGAGCAGAATGTCGGGATTGTTGACGAGCGCCCTCGCTATGGCGACCCTCTGCATCTGTCCGCCCGAGAGTTGATTCGGCCGAGCGTTGATTTTACTGCCGAGCCCCACTTTTTCAAGCACGGCGACAGCCCTCGCCCTTCTCTCCGCCGCTTTCACGCCGGCGAGAGTGAGCGCGAGTTCGACGTTTTCGACTACAGTCTGATGAGGAATTAAATTGTAACTTTGGAACACGAATCCTATCCTGTGGTTGCGGTACGCGTCCCAGTCTTTATCCGTAAACTTAGTGGTGCTTTTGCCGTTTATGATAAGATCCCCCGAAGTATAGCGGTCGAGACCGCCGACGATATTCAAAAGCGTCGTCTTTCCGCAACCCGACGGACCTAAAATCGAAACGAATTCGTTCTCGCGAAATTTTACGCTCACGCCTTTAAGCGCGCGCACGGTTTCGTCCTGCGTGTAGTATTCCTTTACTATTTCCCTTAATTCCAACATCTGAGCGTCCTCCGTTGCGTTTCCGTAAGGCTTTCTTTCTATTCGCTATTATTTTAACACATCGTTTCGGTCAAGTAAACGATTTTAAGGGGTATATCTATCTTTTTTATGCGTGTTTCACATATTTAATTTCCTTTTCACCTTTTTGCCGAAAACGCTTTTACAAACTCGAAAAATATGTTATACTTATCGTATGTTTTCAATACTTATAGTCGAGGACGATATCCCGACCAACAAACTCATGTCGATAGTTTTAAGAAACGGCGGCTACAAACCCGTTTCCGCATTTACGTCCGCAGAGGCGTTATCTCTTATGGACAAAGTTCGCCCGGACCTGATCCTGGCGGATATTATGCTGCCCGATACGAGCGGTTTTCGCCTCACGGAAGCGATAAGACGTAAAGACGCGGACGTTCCCATTATAATTGTCACGGCAAAGCAATCGCCGTCGGATAAACACTACGGGTTTATGGTCGGCGCAGACGACTATATGACTAAGCCCGTAGACGAGGAAGAACTGCTTTTACGCATCAAGGCTCTGCTGCGCAGAAGCAAAGCCGTTTCCGAACAAAAACTGCGTTTTAACGACTTATCGCTTGACTTTTCCAAACTTACGGCGACGGTCGGAGATACGGAAATCGACCTCACGCAGAAGGAATTTCTACTCCTTTTCAAACTCGCTTCCTCGCTCGGAAAGATATTCACGAGAAACGAACTCATGGAAGAAATATGGGGCGCGACGGATAAAGACGACCACACCTTAAACGTACATATCAACCGCATAAGGGAAAAGTTGCAAGGGGTGAAATCTATCGAGATAAAGTCGGTGAGAGGTCTCGGATACAAGGCGGTAAAATCAGATGAGTAAGAAGAGAAAGCCCGAAAAATCGCTGATAGCGGAAGCGATATACGCGGTAACGGCGATAATACTCGCATGTCTGTTCGGTTTTTTCGTTACGTTCATACTAATAAAGACGGGGGCTGTAACCGTCAATATGAGTAACGGCATTGCGTTTTTCGCGTTCGTATTTGCCTGCGTTGCCGCAATTTTGCTGTGCCTATGGTATTTAAGATACAAAAAACGCGGCGAGGACGCGGCGAAAATACGCGAAGCGACCGATAAAATATCCCGAGGAGACTATGAGATTTCACTCGGAAAACTCGTTTCCGATTATAAAAAAATCGGCGAAGCGATAGAGACCGTCGCCCTCACACTCAGACGAGCGGAAGAGGAAAAAGACGATTTTATCAACGATTTCTCGCACGAACTGAAAACGCCCATAGTCTCGATAAGAGGATTTGCGAAACTGATTGCGAAAGGAAACATATCCGACGAAGAGGCGAAAGAATATCTGTCGTTTATCGTTTCCGAGTCGGACAGGCTCGTGGATTTAACGGCAAGCACGCTTATGCTCGACAGGATTCAAAGCAACCGATTAGAGGTTGTCGAAAGGGAGTTCGACCTTTCGGAACTGCTCAGAAAGAGTATACTCACCCTGCAACCCGAATGGGAGAAAAAAAATATCGAAATAGACGCAGACTTCGGGGAATGTACGGTTAAAAGCAACGACGAACTTTTAAGCCGAGTGTTTATAAACGTACTCGACAATGCGATAAAATATTCGCGTGAGAACGGAAAAGTGGGAGTTTACGTTACGGAAAGCGACAAAAAAATATCGGTGACGATAGCAGACGACGGCATCGGAATGGACGAAGAGACAAAGCGAAGAATGTTCGATAAATATTTCCGCGCGGACAAGTCGCGAAACACCCGCGGCAACGGGCTCGGTCTTGCGACGGTTAAAAAGATAGCAGAACTTTTGGAACTGAAAATAAAAGTGGACTCTAGGACAGACAAAGGAACTAAATTCACGATAGAAATCCCCTCGGCGTAATACTTACCGTTTTATTGGAACGCTACGTTCTTAAAAAACCCTACAATTCTAAAAACTTCGGGACGTCGAGGGCGCCGTCCCCTACGGCTGTAAAAACATCTTGCCTACAGGCAAATATAACTACGCAAAGCGTAATATCACTTGCCGCAAGGCAAATATAACCGCCGTCGGCGATTTCGCTCATCGATAAATAAATTTCACTTTGCAAAGCAAAATATAACTCTTTTGCCGTCCCGAAAAAATCTCGGAACGAATACATACAAAGGGGCAGTAAAAACACAAAAAAAAGACTACAAATCTTATAAAAATGTAGTCTTTTTTATTGTTAAAAGAACCTTTAACTTGCTTTCCCCTCTGGGGAGAGTGGATTTTACGAGCAAAGCGAGTAAAAGACGAGAGAGG
>ERZ779875.2288-NODE-2288-length-10458-cov-6.885994_pt1 | contig 10458 bp, 8 predicted proteins | sample MGYA00511246_ERZ779875 | MGnify/ENA primary metagenome ERZ779875 (study PRJEB29588, sample SAMEA2155093) | human gut metagenome | biome: human gut; feature: human-associated habitat; material: faeces | place: Denmark | collected 2008/2010 ... | reverse complement strand
CTCTTGCTTTCCCCTTCGGGGTAGATTTCCCCGATGAAACGGGGAAAATGTCGCAAAGCGACAAAAGGGGCACGCTCCGTGGGGAGAGTGGCTCGGAGAGCGAAGCGAAACCAAGACGATAGAGGTCAGACGGGATAAACGGCAAAGAAACGAGTATTTTCCATTCGGCAAGTTATATCCTACCGTAAATTACTTTAAAAATATCTGCCCGTTAGTTCCGTAAAAAATATCTTCTTTCCCGGAAATCATTTTGCAAAATTCTTCAAATTCTTGCCACGATATATATTCCGCGTCCATTTCATACGAATGTCCCCAGACATATAATACCTGCGGCTTGTCCGTCTTTAAATTCAGGAATTTTTCGCCGAGCGAGAATAGTTTTTCTTTTTCTATGTAATATACCGTCGGGTTGTACCTTAAAAGATTATCGGGAATATCGAAATTGTCGCTCGAAGTTATAGTCCTCGCAAACTCGATTTTCGTATTGTTCTTTATAACGCTCGCAACCCTTTCGTCGTTGTTTACGCCGCCGCACGGATACGCCATGCATCTTACCCTGTAACCGACAAGCGATTCGAGAAGTTTTCTGTCCTCTTCAACCTGCCATATTACGCCGTCGTCCGAGAGTTTCGTAAGATTAGGGTGTACGAGCGTGTGTACCGCGACTTCATGCCCTTTATATATTTTCGCAACTTCGTTCGCGTGGTTTTTGTCGTGCCTTACTATGTGGTCGTTTCTGTTCAATTCGCCGTTCGTACCTAAATATGCCGAGTTTAAATTAAACGTCGCCTTTAAGCCGTATTTATTCAGTATTTCGATAAGTCTTTTATCCTGAGTTACGCCGTCGTCGAAACTGAACGTTACGGCTTTTAATTTTCCGTTAAAATTGCCTTTCATTTATATTCCTCCGATAGAGAAACGTTCGATTTATTTGCTACATTATAATTATATAAAAATGCGAAAATAAGTCAATACAAATCGCGGTATTAGTCAAAAATACGCCGCCACGGCGAGGTTTGTATTATTCTTGTTTTATGATTCGGGTTCGTTTGGTTTTTTTGCAAGGGGAGAGTTATATGCAAATTGCAAATTTCGGGTTCACCCGAGTATGATATTCCCCGCTTTTTTTTATCGGCGTAAATTGCGAACGATTATGTTACTTTTTTTATCTCCGACTGAAAGATTGTATACTTATTTTGCGATATTTTGCAAAATTCTGAGATATTCGCCATTAAACGCTTGAAAAAAAAACTTAAATGCCGTATAATGAATAGCGGATAAAAAGAAAAATCGAAATTCGATACGATTTTAATTCAGGAGGAATTTTTACATGGCAAAGAAAAAGTACGTCTACCTCTTTACCGAGGGCAACGCCAAAATGCGCGAATTGCTCGGCGGAAAAGGAGCGAACCTTGCCGAGATGACCAACATCGGTCTTCCCGTTCCGCAGGGCTTCACCATTTCGACCGAGGCTTGCACTCAGTATTATGAGGACGGCAGACAGATTAACCCCGACATTCAGGCCGAAATTATGGAGTACATCGAAAAGATGGAAAAAATTACCGGCAAGAAGTTCGGAGATAAGGAAAACCCCCTCCTCGTTTCGGTTCGTTCGGGCGCAAGAGCGTCAATGCCCGGAATGATGGACACCATTTTGAACTTAGGTTTGAACGAGGACGTCGTCGAAGTCCTTTCCAAAAAGTCCGGCAACCCCAGATGGGCTTGGGACTGTTACAGAAGATTTATTCAGATGTTCTCCGACGTCGTTATGGAAGTCGGCAAGAAATACTTTGAGAAACTCATCGACGAGATGAAGGAAAAGAAGGGCGTTAGCCTCGACGTAGAACTCGACGCGGACGACCTTAAAAACCTCGCTAACCAGTTCAAAGCGGAATATAAAAAACAACTCGGAACCGATTTCCCGTCCGATCCTAAGGTTCAACTCTTCGAGGCTATCAAAGCCGTATTCAGAAGTTGGGACAACCCGAGAGCGAACATTTACAGAATGGATCACGACATTCCGTACAGTTGGGGTACTGCGGTCAACGTTCAGATGATGGCGTTCGGCAACATGGGCGACAACTGCGGAACGGGCGTTGCGTTCACTCGTAACCCCGCTACCGGCGAAAAGGGTCTTATGGGCGAATTCCTTACGAACGCTCAGGGCGAAGACGTCGTCGCAGGCGTAAGAACTCCGATGCCGATCGCTAAAATGGCTGAAATTTTCCCTGACGTATTCAAGCAGTTCCAGGAAGTTTGCAAGACTTTGGAAAACCACTACCGCGATATGCAGGATATGGAGTTCACCGTAGAAAACGGCAAACTTTATATGCTTCAGACGAGAAACGGTAAGAGAACTGCCGCCGCCGCTATCAAGATCGCTTGCGACCTTATCGACGAGGGTATGATTTCCGAAAAAGAAGCGCTTATGCAGATCGACGCTAAGTCGCTCGATATGCTTTTGCACCCGACTTTCGACGCTAAGGCTTTGAAAGACGCGGATAAGAACGACGTAGTAGGCAAAGGTATCGCCGCTTCCCCGGGAGCAGCCGCAGGTACGGTAGTATTTACCGCCGAAGAGGCCGCTAAACTCGGAAAAGCAGGCAAGAAAGTTATTCTCGTAAGACTTGAAACCTCGCCCGAAGATATCGAGGGTATGAAATACGCTCAGGGTATTCTGACGGTAAGAGGCGGACAGACTTCTCACGCGGCGGTTGTCGCAAGAGGTATGGGAACGTGCTGCGTATCCGGTTGCGGAGAAATCAAGATGCACGAAGAAGAGAAGTGGTTCGAACTCGGCGGCAAGATTTTCCGCGAGGGCAGCGAACTTTCTCTCGACGGTTCTACGGGTAACATTTACGACATAATGATTAAGACCGTTCCGGCAGACCCGAACAGCGGTTACTTCGGCAGAATTATGAAACTTGCCGATAAATATAAGGCTATGGGCGTAAGAACGAACGCCGATACTCCTGCTGACGCAGAGAGAGCGGCTGAACTCGGCGCGCAGGGCATAGGTCTTTGCCGTACCGAACACATGTTCTTCGGACCGGGCAGAATCGACAAATTCCGCGAAATGATTTGTTCCGAGACCGTAGAAGAAAGAGTTGCCGCGCTTGACAAAATCGAGCCGATGCAGCAGGCTGACTTCGAAGGACTTATGGAGGCGCTTAAAGGACAACCCGTTACCATCAGATTCCTTGATCCGCCGCTTCACGAATTCGTACCGACCGAAGAAGCCGATATCAAACTTCTCGCTAAGGCTAAGGGCAAGACCGTTGCGGAAATCAAGCAACTTTGCAATTCGCTTCACGAATTCAACCCGATGATGGGACACAGAGGCTGCCGTCTTGCGGTTACCTATCCCGAAATCGCGGTTATGCAGACCAAGGCGATTATCAAAGCGGCTATCGCCGTTCAGAAACGCCACCCCGATTGGAACGTTGTTCCCGAAATAATGATTCCGCTCGTAGGCGAAGTCAAGGAACTTGCATACTGCAAAAAGACCGTTGTCGAGACTGCGGACGCTATAATCAAAGCGGCAGGCGTAGACCTTAAATATGAAGTAGGAACGATGATCGAAATTCCGAGAGCGGCTCTTACTGCGGACGAAATCGCGAAAGAGGCTGAGTTCTTCTGTTTCGGAACGAACGACCTTACGCAGATGACGTTTGGTTTCTCGAGAGACGACGCGGGCAAATTCCTCCCGTCGTACTATGCGGCGAAGATTTACGAATCCGACCCGTTTGCAAGACTCGATACCGTCGGCGTAGGCAAACTTATGAAGATGGCGGTCGAACTCGGACACAAAGAGAGAAAGAACATTCATTGCGGAATATGCGGCGAACACGGAGGCGATCCGTCGTCGATTGAATTCTGTCATGAAATCGGACTTGACTATGTATCCTGCTCGCCGTTCAGAGTTCCGATTGCGAGACTTGCGGCCGCGCAGGCGAACATCCGTAATCCGAGGGCGACGAAATAAGCCAAAAACAGGGTTAAAAAGGTATAATTTACAATAAAACAAACAAAAAACAGCCATTCTTGCGAAAGAGTGGCTGTTTTTTTACTCCCGGTAAGTCGTAGAAAAGGTAACCCCCCCCAAAAAAAACGCAGGTGGCCAATAAAATTGAACAGTGCGTTGTATATACTGATATGGGTGTTAGAGGGCGACAAAAAGGAGCAAATTCATGGTAAAATATAGTCTTATTGTAGAATATTTGAAGAAGGGAAATAATTATTCGCAAATTGCGACGCTGTGTGGCTGCTCAAGAACAACTGTTTGGGCGGTCGTGAAACGAATAGATTATTTCAAAATTCAATTAGCGGATATTGACGGCATTGATGAAGTGGGACTACGGAGTATACTATTCCCCGAACGGGTGAGGAAAGACGAAAAATATTTAGTCATTGATTTCAAATGGGAAGAATTTCAAATGCGAAAGCATCAGTCGTCTTTACGGCTTTGTTGGCGCAGATATTGCAAGCGTGCGGCAAAGCAAGGGTTAAAAGCATATAGTTGGGCAAGTTTCGGACTTCTATATAGTCAATATAAAAAACCTTGTGCCGACGAGGACGATCCGCACGACGCAGTAAGAAACAAACTGAAACATTATAATTTATTGTTGTCGTATTGTAATCCCGGCGGAACGTGTTATGAAAAGATAAAACAAGAAAAAGAAGATTGGCTTAAATCATTACATCTTGAAGAAGATAAAATTCTTTGAAAATCGAATATGGCTATTCGGTAGAACGAGCAAATAGAAAGGTAAGCCTCAAAAAATAGTGTAATTGCAATTTTTCTGTTAGACACTGATAACTTACTGCAATACAAAAAGCCCCATACCGACGAGGACGATCCGAACGACGCGATAAGAAACAAATTAAAACGTTATAATTTATTGTTATCATATTGTAATTCCGGCGGGGCGAGTTACGAAAAGATAAAACAAGAAAAAGAAGATTGGCTTAAATCATTACATTTAGAGGAAGATAAAATTTCAATTATAATATTACATATACAATTTAGAAAAATTACCCAATAAATATGAAAAGATGTTGACTTTTTAGGAAAAGTGTGCTATAATATGATTGCACAGTAAGTAGGATGTTATGTATTTCAAGATTTACACAAACCCGACAGAATATTGCTATATTTTGCCGAGTGGTCTATACTGTGAAAACTATATAGATAATTTTGGTAAATAACAATATAGCGCGTAGGATTGCGGGGCGTTGTGTGTCCCTATGTTCCTACGCGCTTTTGATATTAAGTAAAAGGGGGTGTTTACCAATGGTATATTAGTTTTTGACAATATAAGGGGAATCCTATATTGTCATAATTTAGAAAAAAGACTTTTTGAGTAAAATGACAATAGAAGGTAAAATCATGAGAATAAAATGTCATTTAGCTATTACTTTATTGTTAGTTGCCACATTGTTTGGCACAAGTATTATGTCGGTTTCCGCAACTGAAGTGAATGCTTATGCGGAATCCTCTATTGATAAATGCGAAGAAATACTTGCGTTTGTAGAAAACAATTTTGACACATTTGTTGATGAATACAACAAAACAGTTGAAGATGAAGAAAGATTAAATGCAACGAGTATTGAATATTCATCATTCGTTGATTTACTTGAAGATGATTCATACGGGTTGTATATCGACTTTAACGGAAATAACGGATATGCCGTTATAACAAGTGAGCTTAATATATACGAACTTGAAACAAAAGGAGACTACAAATCATTGAAGAATAATGATTTGTGTTATAGCCGTTTTGATGGATTTGTTTACAAGGACAGTCAAGGTATTTATCAGAAAGTGTTTACAGAAAACCATAGTGGTCTGAATATGTCTCCATATCGTAACGATAATGTAGCTGATAGTTCAGCGGCTTATCCGGGACAATCTGCGGCGGGAGATGGCGAAATCGAAAGTGCTAAAATCGGAGAATACATATCTGCACGTTATCCTGATTATACTTACAAAGACAAGCGAGAAAATTTGGCTTCAGATTTTGATTTTGCAAGACAAACTAATACAAGTTATTATGTAAAAAAAGAGTGTGAAGCAGATGGTACGGATTTAGATGGTACATTTTGGTCTGAAGGAAATTGCGCGTTAAATGCAATGTTTAACATTATGCGAAATTGGTCAAAGAAATCTAAAATCAGTTCAATAGCACATTCTGCTACAACTGACATTAGAACAACAATTACAAGTGATGTTCTTTATCCTGAATGGGGTAGCTATATTGTTCGTACGACTACTTCAAGCAGCGGCGGGGCTAAATCCGGTGGGGATGAAATAGTTGGTTATTATTATTGGCGTCCTAATTATTCAAGTTCCTTGAGGGTTATGCCTAACCTATATACAAATATTAGGGCTTATGCTATCAGTCAATACGGATATACTCCCGAATCAGGATACTATGCAAGTAATGTTCCAGATACATTAGAATATGTGGCAAGAACAAACTATGGTATTACGATTGATGTTACACATACATCTACAATTTCTACTGCGATTAGTTCATTGGATAGCGGAAAAGCAGTATATCTATCAATTAACAATTCAAGCACATACGGAAATCACGGTGTTGCTTTAATTGGCTATCAAGAGTATTCATACACTACGGGTTGGTGGATTTTCTCGCAAACGCACTATGTTTACTTCTATCAGGTTGCTGATGGTTGGAACGATACGGCTATGTATTTTGATCCAAATACAGATGCAGCTCCGTCAATCTCTTTCTGTGTGTTAAATTAAAAGAAAGGGTTTATGTCTTAAAGAAAATGAAAAAAATTGTTATCTTGGCATTTTTATTGGGATTGTGTGTTCTATCATTGGGCTTAACTGCCTGTGGTGATAGCTCGTACAATCCGAATGGTAGCAATCAAACTAAAGTGGTAGGTATCAAGTTAACGGTATATGATGAGGATAACAAAGTAATCGACACGATTTCTTCTGTGACTGCCAACGAAGACACAAAACTTTCGTTTAATGCAAACAAAAGATATATTGTTGAGGTAGGGCTTGTTCAAAGTGGAGGAAGTGCTAAAGCCAATATCCTTTCTAATGCTATTGTTTGGAATTACAATAACGAAGTGATAGTCGTAGAAAAATGTAATGATAACGAAACGGATACCTCTTATTTTGTCGAGTGTAAAAAAATAAACGAAACAGCTAACCTCGATGTGCAAGTTGATGACTTTTCTTTAGGATTGAATGTATGTTTTGAAGAACAAAACACTTGTGGGCATACTGACAAAATTGCAACAGTAGAATCATTTGTTGCAAATGCCGGCTATTGTTCAGATGATGATTTAGTGAGCGAATCCTTAAATTTTGATAAATTCAGCATCAGACGGCAAGAGCATTTAATAATTTACAAATTCGATTCTCCGACGGAATTTGAAAATTTCAAATTACAGTATCAAGACAGATTGTCTTTTAAAGAACTTACAAACGCAGTAAATATCGTTGATGACTCTTACTTTGCTGACAAGTCATTACTGCTTGTCTATAAGTTTACGACAGATACCTCGTTACGCTATGATGTGTATGGGGTGTATGTTGACAATGGAACTCTTTGTGTTCACATTGAGCAAAACATTGCATCTGATGATAAAAATAAAACAAAGGACGGTTGGTTTATAGCACTCTCTCTTGATAAAGATAGTCTTGATGATATAACATATTTTGATGCAGTATTGGAAGAATAACTTTAATATAAAAGCCGGTGTGTCGAAAGGCTCACCGGCTATCTTTTTATATTGACAAAAGCCGCCCTACATACAAGGCGGCTTTTACTGTTCTACCTCTAAATCTTCATTGCGGAGCTGTTCTTAGGGATAGCGCCGTTTCTATTTGTGATGTTTGTAAAATGGAAGTACCAAATGAAGAGGAAATCACTTTAGAAATCTGGGATGATTACTACAATGATGTTTGGTCGGATGATATAGGTAAAAAAGAGGAAAAGTCAAAGAGCAACGTTCCTATTAAAGTGGCGATGTTATTATTTGCAGTTGGGCTTGTTATTGAGACCTGTGTTGTTACGATGCGATGAATAAGGGGGTAGATGTTATACATATCTAAAGGTAGACTTGTAAAACGACGACGGGAAAAAGTGCAATCAATAGAGAAAGGGATTTCCGAAAAATACACCCCCAAATACCAAATAACATAGAATACAGCCTTCAAATGATAGCTTAAAGTCGGATATTCGCAAAGAATATCCGACTTATATATTAAGGTGAATTATGTAATTATGTAACAGTTAATAAACGAAAAATAAGTTCAAAAATATCTATGGTTTATATCAATTAATTTTTTATTCTATCTGTTTTTACATGAATAATGATATTCTAGGGAATTTCATAATAGCAAAAGAGGATTGCGGAAATGGGTTAGCGGGTTATTCATATTGTTATTTTGGAAATAACAGTACGATCGTTTTACCTAATTTCTATAATGATTGCAGAATAAAGTTAAATCGAGTTTATAACTTTTCGAAAATTCAGAATTTTAGAGTTATAGTACCAAAAGAAACAGAATGTATTGAGTCGGAAGCCTTCAAATATTGCGCAGGCGTTCAAAAAATAGAGATATCTTCGAAAAAGATTAGCATAAAAACAAAAGCTTTCGAAAATTGTATTACATTGGAATCTATTAGGATAAGTTCACAAATTGAATCCATACAAAAAGAAGCATTTGTCGCCTGTCAAAATTTGAGAAAGTTAGTAATTGCAACTGAAGAGTTAGATGTTCATACAAGTGAAACGATCAACAATCTTATTATAAAAACTAAGTATTATGGAAGTGGGAATATTCTGGCTATTCAACTAGAAAAGATAAATAGATTGCAAGAACGCATATTTTTTAACAATCCTAGGATAACCCACGTTACTACAAAGAATGCTAATTTTTTGCATATTTCCAAACGTGACTTCGCTATTGTCATAAGTTGCGATGATATAGATTTGGGCTATCAAGCATTTTGCGGTTGTTCTTTGCTAAAAACAATCAATTTAGATGCAAAAAAATTAACATTTCAGATGAATGCTTTTCTGATTGTATCAAATTGATGTCATGCAAGATAACCACTAATGAATTAAAAATTGGTGAAGCAGCCTTTAGTAGAAGTGCCAGTAAAGGCATTATAAGTCTATATGGAAACAAGCGCAACTATAATTTAAATAGGTTTTGGAAAAAAGGCACAAAAGCAAAAATCAAATTCTTTGAATTGCAGTTATGAAAGATAAGTGGTTTGTATTTTCTGGTATTCTATGCTATAATAACATAAAGAGGGTAGTGTTATGGCAAACGAAAACAATAAAATCAAATTGCTTCTTTTGTGGGATATTTTAAGTAAGAACACTGACGAAAACCACGCAATGAACGCAGACGAGATAAGGGAAGAACTTGCAAAGCGTGGGATAAGTGTAATGCGGAAGGTGATTGCCGATGACATAGCCGTATTAAACGAATATGGATATGAAGTGTTGTCCTACAAGAAAAAGTATTACTATTATTATGTTGTAAGCCGTCCGATAGAAACGGCGGAAGTAGTTATGCTTGCAGACGCGGTCAACGCTTCAAAACTCCCGGCTGCGCAAAAGAAAGCACTTGTAGAAAGGCTTTCGAGCTTTCTGTGTTCTCATCAGGCGGAGAGCGTGTCCAAGCACATTATTTCGTTTGAGAAAAGCAGAAAGGGGAGTAGTTCTCTTATATACAACGTGGACTCAATAGAAAGAGCTATCAACGAGAACAAGAAAATATCGTTCCTGTATTTTGACTATGACGATAAGCATAAAAAGGTGTATAGGAAAGAGGGCAAGAGATACGTTGTCAGTCCTGCCTATATGGTGTGGAATAAGGATAACTATTATTTACTATGCTTTTCTAACGGGTATGCGGATCTTGTAACGTATCGTCTTGATAAAATGGACGACGTAAAGGTGGACAAAACCGAGCGTGAGCCGCACCCTGAATATGAAAAGTTCAACACCGACGAATACAGGAAGCAAGTATTTTCTATGTTTGGAGGGGAACTTTGCAATCTAACGTTTTTGTTCGAGCCGAGCATACTTTCGGATATGTTTGACAGGTTCGGCGACGATATAAGGATACGCAAGGTCGATGATAACGCATATTCCGTTGACGTAAGCGTTCAAGTATCCAAAACGCTTTTTGCGTGGATTGTGGGAACGCAAGGTAAGGTGAAAATCAGATCCCCAAGAAAAGTATTAGACGAATTTAATAATTTCGTTGCGAAAATCAAGGAAGAATACTAATCAAATATTAAAAAAATGTTGCTCTCGCTTTTGCGGGGGCATAATTTTTTATCTGCTCACAAAAAACATTTGTAAAAAAACTTTCAATGCCAAATATTTGGAATTGAAAATTTGAAATAGATAGTCTTTTGTGATATAATACGGCTACAATCTAAATTG
>ERZ779875.2286-NODE-2286-length-10464-cov-3.808723_pt1 | contig 10464 bp, 18 predicted proteins | sample MGYA00511246_ERZ779875 | MGnify/ENA primary metagenome ERZ779875 (study PRJEB29588, sample SAMEA2155093) | human gut metagenome | biome: human gut; feature: human-associated habitat; material: faeces | place: Denmark | collected 2008/2010 ... | reverse complement strand
CGCCGCAAGACCTTGTTACCGGAGAGCCGAATCAGTCGGCGATTGCCACCGTGCATATTGAGAAATACGACTGATTCAAGAAGATCGCAAAAATGACGGTTTCAAATATAGATGAAATGCTTATAAATGAAAAGATTTACATATAGCTACTATCGAAAAGTCAGAAATCCCACAGAGCAAGTGAGAAACTAATGTTCACGGACAGCTATACCATTCATCGCAAATTCACTACCACATACTGCTGTATCATAGATTTTGAAAAGTACAGATGATATAATCGAGAAGAAATTGGAGGTGGTATATTGAAAGTTGGGATACACATAGACCGCTCTGTGGAAGAAATCGAGGTTTTAATTACAGCGCAGGAGCGAAACAGAAAGGTTGACGCTCTCTATCAACATATTGTGGAATTTGATAAAAGTAGACTTGAAACATTAACAGCATACAGAGATGACATTGCCAAAATTGTGAATGTTGCCGATATTTTTAGAATATATACGGGAAATCAAAAGGTCTATATTCAAACACATCAAGGCGAATATGTTATACGGTACAGATTGTATGAGTTGAATGAGGCTCTCGACAAAAAACAGTTTCTCCGCATCTCCAATTCAGAAATTGTAAATGTCAAAAAAATTCGTGATATTGATTTAAGCATAATAGGTAGGATTTGTATTCGATTTGAAGACAATACACAAACTTATGTTTCAAGAAGATATATCCCGAAAATTAAAAAACATTTAGGAATATGAGGTGATACTTTGATAAAGAAAGCTTTGAAGTTTGGGACAGTAGGATTTTTGATTGGGTGCTTTGCATATTTGCTGTTTTCAATCGTAGTTTCTTTGCGGATGGACACGGGGGATTTCTATTTTGCTCTCCCCGCTTTAATAAACAATTACAACAATGAATTGTTTGCGGTTATTGCCCAGATTGCCACATTTACTTGGCTTGGATTAGCCTGCGGTATTGCGTATTTATTTTGCGAAAATGTTGAATTTGATCCAGTAAAACAAGTAGTTGGCTATTTAATTTCATTAACTGTTGGGATGTTGCCGTTGGCATGGACGGGACAATGGTTTGAACATGTTTTTATAGGTATATTCAGTTATGTGTTCATTGTCGCCGTTATTTCGCTTTTTATATTTTTGATTGGATTAGTGAAATTGAAATGCGATGTTAATGAAATTAAGCAGGCTCTTGGAATTGGTAAGGAGGACTAAAATGAAGAAATATAGTATGTCGTCAAAACAAATAATCAGTTGGATATTTATAAATTATGGGTTGTTTATACTGGCTTTTTTCTCTTTAGGTTTTATGAGTAATATCAAAAGCGTTGTCGTTATCAATTTTGTTTTAGATGTGATACTGTGCGCTGTTTCTGTCATTCTTAATATTAAACTCTTTTCCACAAAGTATAAGACACCTATTGTGGGCAAAATTGGATTACTGTCTGCAACATTATGTTTCGGATTATTTACTTATTTTGCATTCTTAATGCCACAGAATGGATTGCCCGCAGCCTTATTTAGTTGATTTGCAATAAATACAGAGTGGATACCATGCTCTGTTTGTGACAGCAAAACAAGCTTATAGATAAGGAGAAAGCAAAAATGGCGGTTTCAAATATAAAAGCGCTGATCCCCGGCGAACTTCAAAAAGTGTGGGATCTGGTGTTGGATATTGAAAATTATGGAGCTTGGAGAAGCGATTTGAGCAAGGCAGAAGTTATCAGCGATAAGAAATTTATTGAATACACCAAAGATGGCTACCCGACGACCTTTACCGTGACGCTTGCTGAGCCATACAGACGATGGGAATTTGATATGGAAAACAGCAATATGACAGGTCATTGGACTGGCATTTTCACTGCCAAAGGCGACAAAACAGAGATAGATTTTACGGAACAAGTGAAAGCGAAGAAATGGCTGCTGAAGCCTTTTGTGAAATTGTATTTGAGAAAGCAGCAGACACGGTTTGTTACGGATATAATGAAAATTTTTTCTTAAAGACTTATACTAGGAAGGCGATTTGTTATGAAGAAGTATGAGTATATGACAGTTGATTTAAGCGCAGAGCCATCATTTAATGTTCATATTAAGCTGGATCGGTATATTGAGAAGCTCAATGAATACGGAAAACAGGGCTGGCGTTTGATTTCCGGAACAGATGACTGGAAGTATTCGATCTTTGAGCGTGAAATGGATGATGAAGAATAAAAGACAGGAGGCGTATATCCTGTGAAAGATATGATCGGATACTGCGGACTGGACTGCGAAAAATGCGACGCATACATAGCGACCGTCAATGACGATCAGGCTTTGCGGGAGAAAACTGCGAAGCTGTGGGCAGAGCTAAACAACGCCCCTATCCTGCCGGAACATATTAACTGCGAAGGCTGCCGTATGAATGGGGCAAAAACGGTATTTTGTGATAGCCTGTGCGGGATTCGGAAGTGTGCGTTAAATAAAGGTGTTTCCACCTGCGGAGACTGCCCGGATTTAGAAACCTGCCCGACTGTTGGGGCAATTCTCGAAAATAATCCGGCTGCTTTGGATAATTTGAAAGGGTAATATACATAATGGAAAATTTCATAGCACATTTGAAAGAAGTTATACCTGAAAAAGATAGTCTAAAACTCGTGAAAAAGGAAGCTGAAAATTATTACAAGCAGCATTCGCTTGATGAATGCTTCACTATGGGATTGGAGTTATATCAGTCGGAAAATTTTCAGATACAGGAAGTCGGTGTTTTCTTGGTAGGATATGCAGCCTGCAAAAATACAAGCGCATTATCATTTCTGAAAGATACTGTGAGTCAGCACAAAAGCTGGAAGGTGCAGGAAATTCTTGCAATGGCATTTGATAATTACTGCAAAATTATTGGATATGAAACAGCGATTCCGGTTATTAAGGAATGGCTAAAAAGTGATTGTGCTAATACAAGGAGAGCTGTATCAGAAGGATTGAGAATTTGGACAAGCCGCCCTTATTTTAAGGAGCATCCGCAGATGGCAATACAGTTTTTATCTTCTCTCAAAGATGATGAAAGCGAGTATGTACGAAAATCAATAGGAAATGCTTTGAAAGATATAAGCAAAAAATATCCTGAACTGGTTTCCAATGAACTGAAGCAATGGGATTTATCGTCAAAAGAAATAAAACAGGTACATAAATTAGCAAGTGCTTATCTGAACAAGTCATAAACAAATACTGTTATGCGGAGGGAACACAATGCTTGAAAATACTCCTACTCAGTCAACTATGACTGAATTGCTCGGACAACCTTTGTTTGCAGTCTGGCAAGAGCTGTGTTCAGCGATTGATGAAAAATACGATATGGAACGGCTATGGAATACAGGCGGTAAGAACTGGGTTTATGAATATAAGTACCGCAGAGGCGGTAAAACGCTTTGCAGTCTATATGCGAAAAAGAATAGCCTTGGTTTTATGATTATCTTTGGAAAAGATGAAAGAGTAAAATTTGAGGAGATAATGGAAACTCTTTCTGATCCCGTTTGCAGGCAATATGATGAAGCAACAACTTATCGTGACGGGAAATGGGTAATGTTTGAGCCGACTGATACTTATGAGTTCGATGACTATATGAAACTGTTGGCTATTAAAAGAAAGCCTAATCGGAAATAACGATACTGTGTTTTGGAGAAAATTAGAATGAAGTTGAAAAATCCTATGTTGGTAGTGACCGATATAGACAGATCAGTTGAATTTTATAAAAAAGTCTTTGGACTTCATATCATTATGGACTTTGGAGCAAATAAGACACTGACAGGTGGCTTAGCCTTGCAAACGGCTGAAACATATAAGGAATTTATTGGTACAAGTGACATTTCTTTTGGCGGCAACAACTTTGAGCTTTATTTTGAGGAAGATGACTTTGACAAGTTTGCTGATAAGCTGAAGGAATATGATATTGAATATGTCCACCCGATTATAGAACATTCTTGGGGGCAGAGAGTCGTCCGCTTTTATGATCCTGATAAGCATATTATCGAAGTCGGAGAGAATATGAAGGTCGTATGCAAGCGTTTCTTGGATAGTGGAATGACGCCGGAACAGGTTGCAAAGCGAATGAATGTACCTATGAAGTTTATAAATGCTTGTATGCGGTAAGGCTATTTTTAAATGGATAAGGAACGAGTAAGATATGAACTACTCTATAAGAGAAATGCGAAAAGAAGAATATAGTCTGCTCGGTGACTTTTTGTACGAAGCAATTTATATTCCGGATGGTACGGCTGCGCCGCCTAAATCAGTGATAGCTTGTCCCGAATTGCAAGTATATATTGCAGACTTTGGAAACAGCAAACACGATAAGGCTTTGATTGCAGAAGTTGACGGCAATATTGTTGGAGCAATATGGGCAAGAATTATGAACGATTACGGACATATTGATGATAATACTCCATCGCTTGCAATGTCTGTCCTTAAAGCGTACAGGGGTATGGGAATCGGAACTTCATTACTCACGCAAATGATGTCAACGGAAAAAGCTGCCGGTTATGCGAAGCTTTCTTTATCTGTTCAAAAGGACAATTATGCAGTAAAGCTATATCGAAAAGCTGGCTTTATAGCGGTCAAAGAAACGGACGAGGAATACATTATGATCGTCAATCTAAATTCTATTTACAAAACGATCGTATTTGACTATAAAAACGGTTTACCACGACTTTAGTAGAATACATAGATTAGAAAATTTTAATTTCTCAAGGAGGGTTTACAATGAAATGTATAAAATGCCATAACACACTACACACGGAAACTGGCGGATTTTCTATGACCATCAACGGAAAAACTATAAAAGTCATAAACGCACCTGTATTACATTGCAAGAACTGTAATTCGGTAATTATTAGCGATGAAGTAAAAGAAAAGGCAAAAGAATTTTCAAAAGTGTATTTATATCCAGACAATACTCTTGATTACGCAGAATGTGAAGCTGGAACGATGATGTCGGTAATGAATTTACTGTTTTGATGATGACAAAATCCTAAGTTGTTGAACAGGAAGATATATGTGATAACATATTGGACTGATAAGGAGTAAGCAAAATGGCTTTTGATTACAAGAAAGAATACAAGGAATTTTATATGCCGAAGAACAAGCCCGGAATTATAGAGATTCCGAAAATGAACTATATCGCCGTCCGGGGAAAAGGCAATCCTAACGAGGAAAACGGAGAATACAAAAACTCAATCGGCTTGCTGTACGGCATCGCCTTTACCATAAAGATGAGCTACAAGGGGACGCATAAGATCGAGGGTTTCTTTGAATATGTCGTACCGCCCCTTGAAGGACTTTGGTGGCAGGAAAACACAAAGGGACTTGATTACGCCAGAAAAGAAGATATGCATTTTATCTCTATGATCCGGCTGCCGGACTTCGTAACGAAGGAAGATTTTGAGTGGGCAGTTGAAGAAGCAACAAAAAAGAAAAAGCAGGATTTTTCTAAAGTTGAGTTCTTCCCCTATGATGAAGGATTGTGCGTTCAGTGTATGCACATCGGCTCTTATGACGATGAGCCTGCCACCGTTGATTTAATGCATGACTATATGAAAGCAAACGGGTATGAGCTGGATATTACGGACACAAGATACCATCACGAAATCTATCTGAGCGATCCGAGAAAATGTGATGTGAGCAGACTGAAAACAGTTGTGCGCCACCCAATCCGGAAAGCGGAGTAATCGGAGGTTAGTATGCCAAAAGAAGTTGATCCCAAAAATACGACAAGGGCTGCGGCGTATGCGCTTTGGATGAAAGCGCCCAATCCAATGGTCACTTTTTTCAAGACCTTTGATGTGACCAATCTGATCAAGGTCAGCAGGAAAAGAAGCTTGAAATTTAATATGCTGCTCGATTACTGTATCGGCAGAGCTGCCGTAAAGGTAAAGGAGTTTTATATCCTTCCGGTCGGCGAAAAACTCATGCAGTATGACACCATAGCAGTCAATACCATAGTGAAAAACAAAGAGGGCGAAGTCAGCTCCTGCGACCTTTCTTATAAAGCCGAGCTAAATCAGTTCAACGAGGAGTATCTGAAATATACGGCACAGGTCGCCGCAAGCTGTCAGGACAGGGACTTATCCGAAAACAGTATGGTCATCGGCACTTCCGCCATCATAGATACGGAAATCGACGGAGCTGTTGGTATGAACAGCGGCATTTTTAATAATCCCTTTATTATTTGGGGCAGATACAAAAAGAAATGGTTTCGGTATTACCTGCCACTCTCTTTCCAGTTCCATCACACGCAGATGGACGGCGCACACGCAGGCGTATTTTTGAAGAACTTGCAAAACGAGATCAATCTGTTGAAATAATGGCTGAAAGAAAGGAGTACGCTTATGGAAGAATTGGAAGCGATTATGCAGAAATTCGCTGCATCGGGTTGGGACTTAATAGCTGTCCCGGCTCAGGAATGGCTGGACGGAAAAGCCGATAAGGATACTTTGGTATCAGCAATCAAACAGGCTGATAAAGAATGTGGGAACTGTGGATGTGAGTTAGATCCGCTGTATAAAAGAGCTATGGAGCTTCTTTAATCCCATAGGAGGTATAAATATGTTAAGCTTAGAAAAAGTAAAAAACGAATTGAAAACCTTTGGTTATGAATATGCTAACAATATTCTATGCGGACATACTAAATCTAAGGTAAAATGGGTTTTGCCAACAGGGATTGTCAATGTAATGGCATTTGAACAAGCAACATCTTATTTGTTCGGATTTAGCGATAACGGGATTAACCTGTTTCCTGTTCACGGCGATTGGGACATTGCAGACAATTTATTCATTCCGTGGAGTGAAATAACAAGTTTCAAAATGAAAAATGGATTATTAGAAAATGAAATGATCCTGTCAACATCAGCAATGAAAATAGAAATGAAAATCAACAAAGTAGTAGCGAATAATTCGTGGGTTAAGGATAATTTGAATTATTTGAAAGCCAAGAATTATTTTTATCATCAATGACTCAGGTTGAAAATCATCTAAAATGAATAAGATCATAGGTCAGAAAAACCGTAGGGCTTTCATTGAAGCTCTACGGTTTTTAACATTTATTGAGTATGACTATCCTTTGGAATAGGGAAAGAAATTGTAACGGCAAATCCACCTTGTTTGCCGTGGTCGAAAGACACTGTACCCTTATGGGCGGAAACGATCTGTCCGACAATCAAAAGCCCTAAGCCGTGCCGTGGCTCGGTTGTCCCGTCGTCACTCATCATATAGTGGGGCGTAGTCCTGAGCTTCTCTAACTTTTCGTCGGTAACGCCGACGCCGTTATCTTCTACAACAATCTTATATTCTGTATCGCTTTTTCGGACGCATACTGAAATCGTACAGCCATCAGGATTGTGCGTTTGAGAATTTGTAATCAGATTTCCGATTGCCCGCCGCAACAACTCTTTATCTCCATTTATGACACAGGCAGTCAATGCTTCATCTGTATTCCATTCTATCGGATACTTTTCTTCCATATCTAAATTGATAAAGTCAACAACGCTTTGTCTTGCGATTGCTACGAGATTGACAGGCTCTGGATGGATCGGCTGCATATTATATTCTAACTTCGAGGCAAGATTCAGGTCATTGATGAGATTTTTCATTTTTGTACTTTGCTGACGGATAATCCGTGCCTTTTTCCTTTCGCTTTCCGGCAGGCTTTCATTGTCCTCAATCTGTCCGGCATATCCCATTACCATAGAAAGTGGTGTGCGAATGTCGTGAGAGACTCCGGAAATCCAGTTTGCTCTTGCTGTTTCCTTTCTTTGCAGGTTTCGCTTCTGTTTTTGGAGAATATCCGATGTTTGATTGATTTTAGCGGCAAGGTCTGATAAAAGTCCTTTTTCCCTGACATAAACAGGCTCGCCTGAAGGCAGCGCCTGTATACCGTTTGTAATCGGTTTAACGGATTTCAGCAGCTTGGAATTGGCGATCATATAAATCAGGAAAATCAAAAAAACATTCACACCGATTACAATCAGGACAGTATACGGAGCGTTTTTGATGAAATCATAATCCCAGCTCGGAGACATATGTTTCCAATATCGGTCTTTCGGATAGCCTACAACGACCAATCCGTTTTCACATTCTCCCGTATAGGTAGGGTATCCGTCAATATATCCTCGTGTCAGACTTGCAATGTCGGAGATCGTATAGTGCAGAGGAACGGTATCCGGCAGATTTTCCGTGTGCCATTTTACCTCTAATGTGTCATTATCTATATAGATTGCCCACGCATTCTCCCCGCTTAACCGCTCCGTCATATCGCCGGATAAGATATATCCCGTTTCTGTTTCCTGTAAAGCTTCAGCAGTTTCTTTTGCAGTCGTCCACGGTCTGCCATTTGCCGTTTGACTTGCGGAAATAGCAGCAAGAATAATAATGTTAAGGACGATGACCAAGACTGTGCTTAACAGCAATATGCCTACAAACCGCCGAATGAGTTTCGTAATATCTTTCATATCATTTCCCCGTTAATACTAACTTGTAGCCTAAGCCTTTTACCGTAATGAGGGATACCGGCTTTGACGGGTTAGCTTCAATTTTCTCTCGGATTCTGCGGATATGCGCCATCAGCGAGTTTTCATATCCGTATGGATTATCTCCCCACGCAGCTTCGCAGAGCTGATCGATGGTTACAATTCTTCCCGCATTGCGGTAGAGCGCCAGCAGTATATCGTGTTCTTTTGCAGTCAGCGGGAAATGTTTATTTTCTTTTATCACTTCGGCACGGTCAAAGTCAATTTGACTTCCGGCAAGCTGGACGATAGGATCTTCGCCTTTGTAGTACCGCCGCAGAATGATTCCGATACGCAGGGATAATTCTTTTGGCAGGAACGGCTTTACCATATAATCATCTGCACCAAGTCCCAATCCTTTCAGCTTGTCCTCATCTTCTCCACGGGCAGTTAAAAAGAGAACTGGGACTTCGGTAAAAGTCCTCATTTGTTCAAACAAAGAAAAGCCGTCCCCATCGGGCAGCATTACATCGAGAATGGCAAGATCAGGCTCCCAGTCCCTGCATATTTTCAGAGCTTCAGCTACTGTTCCGGCAGTCCTGATTGTTTTGAAACCGTCCTGCGCTAAAATAGATGTTACCATTTCACGCAGATCAGCCTCATCATCTACGATGAGGATTTTTTTGTATTTTAAGTAATCGTAGTCCATAATGCAATTCTCCTTTTTCTATATTATAGCATATCATTCCTGCATTTTCGCAGTGCAGTTCAAATGTAAGGTAAATGTAAGGTAGAGAGAAGGTTGACACAAGGTTGCGCCTTTATACTAAAGACAACAAAGGAAAGGAGATTTCACAATATGAATATAATCGAAACTCAAAATCTGACGAAAACCTACGGTGATTTCACGGCAGTATCTCATCTGAATCTCCATATTCGCAAGGGAAGCGTTTATGGATTTTTAGGTCCGAACGGAGCGGGAAAATCCACAACGATGAAAATGTTTCTCGGTTTGACGCAGCCGACAGAAGGAAGTTTTCATATTGACGGAAAAACATACCCTTCAGACCGAGTTCCCATTTTGAAGGAAGTTGGCTCATTTATTGAAGCACCCGCCTTTTACGGGAATCTGAGCGGAGAGGAAAACCTTGAAATTATACGGAAAATTCTTGGGCTTCCAAAAAGCAGTGTCGATGACGCTCTGGAGCTTGTCGGCTTAACTGAATTTAGAAAAAGACTTGCAAAGAAATATTCTCTTGGTATGAAACAGAGACTTGGAATTGCGGCAGCAGTACTTGGAAATCCGGATATTGTTGTACTTGATGAACCTACAAATGCTCTTGATGATGATGGTAAAGATATGGTTAAGCGCATAGTGAAAATGCAGAAGGAACGAGGTGCACTTGTTATTATCTCTTGTCATGAAATGCAGACACTTGAGGAACTCTCAGATGAGATTGTAAGACTTAAGGAGGGCAGAATATGCGAGTGAGAAAAAGGGCACTGACTTTTATAATATTGTCCATTATTGCTATAACGTATATCATCCGGGTGGTTGTGGTCAATAAGGATGCAGAAAGGACACCTGTTGTTATTTACAATGTTGGGGAAGTAGTAGATTTTGGAACTGACTACATAGATAACGCAGATGAAGCAATACCCGGATATGCCATACAGGTATTGGGTTATGAACTGGTCGACACAAAAGAACTCTATGACAGATACAATATGGGCGAGGTAGAGGAATATGCATTAAAAAATACACCATTTTATTGTCTGCTCAAGGTACGTTTTTATAATGACGACTGTGATATGGGTGAACAAGGCGGTCTTATGCTTAGCAGATACAGTCTTGTTGGTGATAATTATATGAGTATGGTAAGTGAGAATGTATTCTGTACGATGTATCCGGATATGCCCGGAATCTCGTTTTCTTTGAGACAAGGAACAAGTATGGAACTTGAGTTGCCGTATCCGATTAC
>ERZ779875.2281-NODE-2281-length-10481-cov-6.770190_pt1 | contig 10481 bp, 6 predicted proteins | sample MGYA00511246_ERZ779875 | MGnify/ENA primary metagenome ERZ779875 (study PRJEB29588, sample SAMEA2155093) | human gut metagenome | biome: human gut; feature: human-associated habitat; material: faeces | place: Denmark | collected 2008/2010 ... | reverse complement strand
ATCGTCAAAATCTCGCTTACGCTCCATTTTGCCACTTCCCCCGAAGGAGGAAGCGTTGCCCGCCGTGTTTCTTAAAACTACTATTTCGACGGAAAATTCGCCCCAAAGGAGGAAGCAAGTCGGTACGCTTTTCGTTTTGTCCGAAAGAGGAAGCGAAAACGGCAATTTCTGACAGAGACAGCAAACTCTTGATTACGGTCTTATATTCTCGAAAATATAGTTGTCTGCGTATTTCTCCGCTTTTTCTTTGTCCGCTTCGTTTCGTATCGTCCAACTTATTACTCTGCGCCCCTTTTTCATTCTGTTTGAAACAGGCAGATACTTTACGTTCATATTCATAAAGTCGGGCTTTACCATGAAGTTGAAAAAGGCGACCGACAAAAGTTTGTCGGCAATATACGAAAGGTTTTTATGTCTGTCTTTATCTATAAGTTGACCCCTTATATATTCGGGTCGTTTCTTGCGGAATTCCCGCATTATGAACGGGTCGAACGACTGAACGACGAACTCGCCCTCGTACAAATCCAGCCTCTTTATCACCTCGTCTACGATAACCCCTTTCGTCCTCTGCGATTTCAACTCGATAACGAGCGGAACTCTGCCGTCCACAAAGGACAGAAGTTCGTCGAACGTCGGTATTACCTCCTCGGTTTCCGCGAGTTTCAACGCCCTCGCTTCCTCGAAAGTCTTATCCCATATAAGCGAGTCTACCCCCGTCATTCTCTTTAAACTATCATCGTGAAAACACAAAAGGGCGTTATCCTTAGTAAGTTGAACGTCCGTTTCGATGGGATAACCGCTCATTATCGCCGCCTTGAACGCTTCCATGCTGTTTTCGGGTATTCCGTTTCCGTGAAGTCCTCTGTGAGCAACGGGGTTTTGCAAAAGCCAATGATTGTCTTTTATTCTCATATAATTTATCCTCGTTATATTTTCCGTGAGAATTATAATACCGAATCGGGTTTTTGTCAATAAATTTCTTGATTTTATTTTGACTTTCGTATATAATGATATGGAGTAACTATAATGGCGAGGTTTTCTGCTCAATGGCGATAACGACTAAGGACAACATACGAAATTTTTGCATAATAGCCCATATCGATCACGGCAAATCAACCCTTGCCGACAGAATAATGGAACTCACGGGACAAGTCGCCGAGAGAGATATGGAGGATCAACTGCTCGACTCTATGGATTTGGAGAGGGAACGCGGCATCACCATCAAACTCACCCCCGTGAGAATGGCGTACAAGGCGAAAGACGGCAAGGACTATATTTTTAACCTTATCGACACCCCCGGACACGTCGACTTCACCTATGAGGTTTCACGTTCGCTCGCGGCGTGCGAAGGGGCGATTTTGATCGTCGACGCCACTCAGGGCATCGAGGCTCAGACTCTCGCAAACTGCTATCTCGCGCTCGACAACGACCTCGAAATAGTTCCCGTAATCAACAAAATCGATCTCGCTTCGGCAAACCCCGAAGAGACGGCGAAAGAAATCGAGGACGTAATAGGTCTCGACGGAGAACACGCCCCGAGGATTTCCGCAAAGAACGGTATAAACATCGACCAGGTTTTAGAACAAGTGGTATCGCTCGTTCCGCCGCCGAAAGGAGACGACGAAGCGCCGCTTAAAGCCCTCATCTTCGACAGTTATTACGATAATTTCAAGGGCGTTATCTGCTTCGTCCGAATCAAAGACGGGACGGTCGGCGTAGGCGCGAGAATCAAAACGTTCAACGGGACGAAGCAATTCGACGTCACCGAAGTAGGCACGTTCAACCCCGGATTAAAGCCTAAAAAATTCCTTGCGGCGGGCGAAGTAGGATATATCGCCGCGAGTATCAAAAGCATAGAGGACATTGCTGTCGGCGATACTATAACGGACGCGAACAACCCCGCCTCGTCGCCGCTCCCCGGTTACAAAAAGGTTCAGCCCGTCGTTTTCTCGGGTATATACCCCCTCGACGGTTCGAGATTCAACGATTTGAAAGAAGCCCTTTTAAAACTTAAACTCAACGACGCTTCCCTGTCGTTCGAACCCGACAATTCGGACGCCTTGGGCTTCGGTTTCAGATGCGGATTTTTAGGGCTTCTCCACATGGAGATTATTCAGGAGAGAATCGAAAGGGAGTTCGACATCGACATAATCACGACCGCGCCGTCGGTTTCCTATCACATTCACAAGACGGACGGCGAACTTTTAATCGTCGATAACCCGAGCAAGTTCCCCGACGTATCTTATATCGACTACGCCGAAGAGCCTATTATAAACGCGAACATATTCACTCCACCCGATTACGTCGGCGCGATAATGGAACTCTGTCAGGACAAACGCGGCGTGTTCACCGATATGACCTACCTCGACGCGAAGAGGGTGAGGCTCAACTATAAACTGCCCCTCAATGAAATTATTTTCGACTTTTTCGACGGGCTTAAATCGAGAACGAGGGGGTACGCCTCTTTCGACTACGAACTCGACGGCTATCAGAAAAGCGAACTCGTCAAACTCGATATGCTTTTAAACGGCGAGCCGTGCGACGCCCTTTCGATAATAGTCCATAAGGACAAGGCGTACCAAAGAGGCAGAGCCTTGGCGGAGAGACTGAAAGACGTCATTCCCCGTCAACTTTTCGAGATACCCATTCAGGCGGCTATCGGCGGCAAGGTAATCGCGAGGGAAACCGTAAAGGCTCTTCGCAAAGACGTACTCGCCAAATGCTACGGCGGCGATATAACGAGAAAGAAAAAACTTCTCGAAAAACAGAAAGAAGGCAAAAAAAAGATGAGACAACTCGGCTCCGTAGAAGTTCCGAGCGAGGCGTTTATGTCTATTCTCAAAATAGACAGTTCCAACGACAAATAATAAAAAACAATACGCCCTGCGGCGGTATTTTTACCCGTCCGCCTGCGGCAATACTTAGTCGATAAACGTAGAAATCGACGAATAATCGACTTATAGCGAGGTTTTTATGCCCGGAATATACGTTCACGTTCCGTTTTGCAAAAGCAAATGCGCCTACTGCGATTTTGCTTCGTATCCGAAAGAAATATCGGAATGCGACTTATACTTCGCCTGTTTATACAAAGAGATAAAAGGCAGAAGCGAAAGTCTCAAAGACAAGGTTTTCGACACGATTTACTTCGGCGGCGGCACTCCGTCGTTTGTGGAACCGAAGTATATCGTCGGAGCGATGCGACAGATAAGAAACTACTACAATATCGCCCCGAACGCCGAGATTACGATAGAAATGAATCCCGGCACGGTAGACGAAGAAAAGATAAAAACCTACGAGAAAGCAGGATTTAACCGTTTCAGCGTCGGTCTGCAAACGGCTAACGACAAACTTCTCTACGATATAGGCAGAATACACACAAAAGACGATTTTATTAACGCCGCGAAACTGCTTAAAGGCAAGAATTTCAGCGTGGATATTATGATAGGTCTTTCGGGTCAGACTTTCGCGGATATAAAAGAGGCTATAGACCTCGCCGAGAGCGTAGGAGCGAAACACATATCGTCTTACGCTTTAAAAGCCGAAGAGGGAACGCCTATGTACTGCCGCTACTTAAACGGCGAACTGCCGAGCGAGGACGAAACGGCGGATATGTACGACTACGCGGTGAAACTTCTCGCCGAAAAAGGATACGAGAGATACGAAGTATCGAATTTCTGCAAAAAAGGCTACCGTTCGAGACATAATATGAATTATTGGAAACGGGGCGAATACATAGGTTTCGGGGTTGCGGCTTCGTCGTTTATAGACGAAAGAAGATTTACGAACACCGAAAAGATAAGCGAATACACGGCGTGCATTTTAAGAAACAAAGTCGCCGAGATATTCAGCGAAAACATAGAGGGAGACGAAAGGGAGTTCGAGTTTATAATGCTCGCTTTAAGGACGACCGACGGACTTGATTTCGCAGATTTCGAAAAGGCGTTCAACGTAAGTTTCCCCGAAAAGTACGCAAATAAAATTAAAGCCGAGGAAAAACACCTCGACATAGCGGACGAAAAAATCTCGATTAAACCCGAATATCTTTTCGTTCAGAATGAGATAATTATTAACTTTATGGACTGAAAAACGGTCCGATAATCGACTTATAGGAAGGTTTTTATAAAAATGGGTAATTTCGTACACCTGCACGTGCATACCGAATACAGTATTTTGGACGGCGCGACGAAAATAGCGGTCGCGGCTAAAAAAGCGAAGGCTCTCGGCATGCCCGCTCTCGCCATAACCGACCACGGCAATATGTACGGGGCGGTAAACTTCTTCGACGCATGCGAAAAAGAGGGAATAAAAGCGATAATCGGTACGGAATTTTACGTTTGCGACGACCATGCCGAAAAGACGGGTAAACCGAAATTGAGACACCTCGTGCTTCTGTGCAAAAACGAAGAGGGTTACAAGAACATTTCTCTTTTAAACGCCATTGCGTTCAGAGACGGTTTCCACTACAAGCCGAGAATAGACCTTAAAACGCTCGCCGAACACCACGAAGGACTTATCTGTCTTTCGGCGTGTCTCGCAGGCGATATTCCTCAAGCGATTTTAAACCGCAACTTCGAAGAAGCGGAGAAAAAAGTCGTATGGTTCAAGGAACTTTTCGGCGACGATTTTTACCTCGAAATGCAAAATCACCACTTGGAAGAGCAACTCGAAGTAAACAAATACCTGCGTATTTTTTCAAAAAAATACGGCATAAAACTCGTGGCGACGAACGACGTACACTATCTCGAACGCTCGGACGCCGAGTCTCAGGACGTTTTAATGTGCGTTCAGATGGGCGCGGACTACGACGACCCGAAGAGACTTCGCTTCCCCAACGACGAGTTTTACCTTAAATCTTACGAAGAAATGGCGGCTCTCTTCCCCGAGGATCCCGAGGCGTTGGAAACGACGATGGAGATTGCCGACAAATGCAATTTCGGGTTCGTGTACGGACACTATATGTTCCCCCACTACAACCCCGTCACCGGCGACGACCCGAAAACTTATATACGAAATCTTATCGACAACGGCATAAAGAAAAAATACGGAAAAGAGACGAAAGAAATCAGAGACCGTATCGAAAGCGAACTCGCCGTAATAGAAAAACAAGGCTTTATCGAATACTTCCTCATCGTCTGGGACTATATCAACGCCGCCCGAAATATGGGCATTTCGGTAGGACCGGGGCGTGGCTCGGGCGCAGGCTCGATAGTCGCGTACCTCATCGGCATAACCAACATAGACCCCCTGAAATACGACCTCTACTTCGAGCGTTTCTTAAACCCCGAAAGGGTCTCCGCGCCCGATTTCGACGTGGACTTCGAAGATAGCAGAAGGCAGGAAGTTATAGAATACGTCAGGCAGAAATACGGCTACGACAGGGTATGTAAAATAGTCACTTTCGGTACTATGGCGGCAAAAAACGCCATAAAGGACGTTGCGAGAGTACTTAAAGTCTCTTACTCGGAAGCCGATAAAGTCACCAAGGCAATGCCGAACAAGTTAGTCCGCAAAAACGCCAAAGGCGACGAGTTCGAGTTAAAACGCCCGAACATTATATTAAAGGTATTCGGGAAATACCACCCGAAAGAGGGCGCGAAAGACTACGGCGTGGACTTCTCCGTTCCCGAACTCGTCAATATGTACAACGACTCGCCCGAAATAAAGAGGGTCGTGGACATCGCGGCGAAACTCGAGGACAGCCCGAGGCAGGCAAGCACGCATGCGTGCGGAGTTATAATCGGCGCGGATATACTCGACAGGCACATGCCTCTCGGAAGAAACGGCGAAGATATTACAAGTCAGTACACGGGCGTGGAACTCGAACACTTGGGATTCCTTAAAATGGACTTCTTGGGACTTCGAAACTTGTCCGATATTAAAATGGCTATCGACTACGTCAGGGAAAATCACGGCGTCGAGATAGACTTCGATAAATCGACTTACGACGACCCTAAGGTTTTCGACCTTCTCTCCTCGGGAAACACGAAGGCTATATTCCAGATAGAATCCGCGGGCTTCCAGAAGTTCATGAAAGAACTTCGCCCGTCCTGCATAGAAGATATAGTCGCGGCGGTGTCTTTGTACCGCCCCGGACCTATGGACTCGATTCCGAGATTCGTCAAATGCAAGCACAACCCCGAACTCGTGACTTTCGCTCACCCGCTCTTGGAGCCTATTTTAAAACAGACTTACGGCTGTATCGTCTATCAGGAACAGGTTATGAAAATCGTTCAGGCTCTCGCCGGATATACGCTCGGTCAGGCAGACATGGTAAGGCGTATGATGGGCAAGAAGAAAGTAGACGATATGATAAAGGAAGAAGTCATCTTTATCAACGGCAAGCCCGAATCGGTGGATAAACACGGCAAAGTTTCGACGGCAATCGACGGCTGTTTGAAAAGAGGCGTTCCCGAAGACGTCGCCCATAAGATATGGGACGAGATGAAGGACTTCGCGAAATACGCTTTCAATAAGTCTCACGCCGCGGCGTACTCGCTCGTAACCTATCAGACGGCGTACTTAAAGTGCTACTACGAAGCGGAATTTTTAACCGCCGTCTTAAATAACAGAATAACGAACATCGACGAAATAAAAAATTATATATCTTACGCGAAAGAGGAAGGCATAAAAGTTTTGCCGCCCGACATAAACGAAAGCATAGGATATTTCAGCGTTTCAAAAGGCAAAATCCGATACGGACTCGCCGCGATAAAAGGCATAGGAATCGCCGCAATAGATTCGATAGTTTCCGAACGAGAAAGAAAAGGAAAGTACGAATCGTTTGAAGATTTCATATCGAGGTGCGAGGCGAAAGTTCTGAATAAAAGGCTCGTCGAAAACCTCATTTACGCGGGCGCGTTCGACGCGTTCGGAAGACCCAGAAGTCAGTTAATCGCCATATACGAGGACTTAATCGACCGAGTGATAATAATCGCAAGACAGAGAGAAAGCAACCAACTCAGTTTCTTCGGAAGCATAATCGACGAAAACGCGGCGTTCACGGTGAACTACCCCGACCTTCCCGAATTCGACAACAAGACCAAACTTTCGTTCGAGAAAAACGTCACGGGCGTATACGTTTCGGGACACCCTCTCGACGGATTCAAAGACAAGTTTAAAGACTGCTCTTTCACGACCGAAATGCTCGCGAACGTCGAAGAGGACGAGGACGGCAACAAGATTTACACAGACGTCAAAAACGATATGCCCGTATATTTAGGCGGAATTATCACTGCGGCGGACAAAATTACGACGAAATCGGGGTCGAATATGACTTTCGCGACGGTAGAAGATTCTTACGGCGCGATAGAATGCGTATTCTTTCCGAAAACTCACGAGAAATACAAGGATATTTTAAAGCCCGAACAGGTCGTTAAAATACGAGGCAAATTACAACTCAAAGACGACCGACCGTCGATAATCGTAGACAAATGCGAAGCGATAAACGAAGCGGAAACGACTTCTGCCTCGGCTGTCCAATCGACGGACAAACCGAAGAGAGAATTCCTCGGAATTATACTCAGCGACGAGACGAAAAAGTACAAAGACGAACTTATAGACGTACTTTCTACTTATCCGGGCGATATAGTCGTGTGTTTCAAGATAGACGGCAAGAACTATAAAATGTCTCAGACCGTACGAAATTGCAGAGGGCTTATAAACGAACTTCTCTCGATCGTAGACGAAGACGATATAAAGTTCTTCACGGCATAAAAACAAAAAAATCAACGAATGTTTTACTCAAAGGAGGTAAACTTATGAAAAAAATAGCAATTTTAACAAGCGGCGGCGACGCCCCGGGAATGAACGCCTGCATAAGAGCGTGCGTAAGAAGCGCAATCAACAGCGGACTTGAAGTTTACGGCGTGGAAAGAGGTTATTTCGGACTCGTAAACAACAACATCTTTCCGATGGACACCCATTCGGTATGCGATATAGTTCAGAAAGGCGGCACTATTTTAAAAACTGCGAGATGCCTTGAATTTAAATTCCCCGAGACGAGAAAGAAAGCGGCCGACAATCTCAAAGCGTTGGGTATAGAAGGACTTGTGGTAATCGGCGGCGACGGTTCGTTTACCGGAGCGAGATTCCTTTCGGACGAAAACGGCATTAACGTAGTCGGTATTCCCGGCACGATAGACAACGACCTTGCGTACACCGACTACACTCTCGGTTTCGACACGGCTGTAAACACCGTTCTTTGGGCGATTAACAATTTAAGAGACACTATGACCTCGCACGACAGAGTTTCGCTCGTAAAGGTTATGGGCAGAAGATGCGGAGACATCGCAATGTACGCAGGAATCTGCGGAGGAGCGGAATATATTCTCGTTCCCGAAATTCCGTACGACATCAAAGCCATTGCAGAAGATATTAAAAAGAGCAAAGAAAGAGGAAAGACATCCAACATTATCGTACTTGCGGAAGGCGCAGGCAACGAAACGGAGATTAAAACGCTCGTTTCCGTACTCAGCGGCGCGGACGTAAAAGTCACTACTCTCGGACATATTCAAAGAGGCGGTTCGCCGACGATGGCGGACAGAATGCTCGCGGCGAGATTCGGAACGAGAGCGACCGAACTTCTCCTTCAGGGCAAGACAAACAGAGTTATAGGAATAAAAAACAACAAGATCATCGATCTCGACATCGCAGAAGCCCTTTCAGAAACCAAACAAATAGATAAGCATTTATACGACATGGCGTCGAAACTCTGCTAAAATTATGAAACAACTCAAAGGAAGATGCGTGTTCGCTCAATCGGGCGGACCTACGACTGTTATCAACGCAAGTATAGCGGGCGGACTTTTACAGGCTCTCGAAGAGGAATCCGTAACGGGCGTATTATGCGCTCATCACGGCATAAAAGGCGTTTTGGACGAGGACTTTTTCGATATAGGCAAAGAGGACAAAGAAGAACTGCTCGCGCTTAAACACACCCCCGCTTCGGCGTTCGGCTCGGTGAGATACAAACTCAAAAACCCCGACGAGAACGACGAGGATTACAGACGAATACTCGAAGTGTTCAAAAAGTACGACGTCAGATACTTTTTCTATAACGGCGGCAACGACAGTATGGATACCTGCGATAAAATCTCGAAGTATATGCAGAAATCGGGGTATGATATCAACGTTATAGGCATCCCTAAGACGATAGACAACGACCTTTGCGGCACGGACCACTGCCCCGGCTACGGAAGCGCGGCGAAGTATATCGCAAACTCGATAATGGAAGTAAACAGAGACGCCGTGATATACGGCTCACCGCTCGTTATCGTCGTCGAAATTATGGGCAGAAACGCAGGCTGGCTTGCTGCGGCGAGTAAACTCGCGGAAGTCGGCGGATACGGCGCGGACCTTATATATCTTCCCGAATTGCCTTTTTCCTACGAGAAATTCAAGTCGGACGTAAAAAAAGTGACCGACAGAAAGAAAATTTGCGTAGTAGCGGTTTCCGAGGGAATACGTTTTGAAAGCGGAAAATACGTCGGCGACGACGGAAGCATGACGGACGCGTTCGGACACTCGCAACTCGGCGGCGTATGCGGGGTTTTAAAGGCGAAAGTCAAGGAACTCGGACTTAAATGCAAGGCTATTGAACTGAACATTCTGCAAAGGTGCGCGGCTCATTGCGCATCCGAGACAGACGTTGAAGAATCGTTCGCGGCAGGCAGAACCGCAGTAAAAGCGGCAGTCGGCGGCGAGACGGACAAAATGATTTCGTTTAAGAGAAAGGACGGAAGCGTTTACGAGATAGAATACGTCGCGACGCCCTTATCGGCGGCGGCAAATGCGGAAAAGACCATTCCCTTGGGCTGGATAACGGACGACGGAACTAATCTTTCGGACGAATTCGTAAACTACGCTCTGCCGCTTATAAACGGCGAGCCTAAGCGCAGAATGAAGAACGGCTTACCCGAATATGCGAACCTGAAATTTATAAAATTCAAGTTGTAAAGTTTTGCGAAGAAAACCGCATATATAAAATCGGATTAAAAAGATTAACTCGTATCGGCGGGGCGGAAAACTTGTTTCCCGCCCCGCCGACGGCTAATCACAACAAAGCAAAAAGTATTTTTTACAGATAAATTAAGATAAAGTATACGATAAACACTTGCCAAAGCGGAAAAAATATGCTAATATTTTAAGGTAAAAAAGATAAGATACGGCGTGGGGGTATAGCTCAGTTGGTAGAGCGCTTGAATGGCATTCAAGAGGTCGCCGGTTCGACCCCGACTATCTCCACCAAATACAAAAAACACGCAGAAATGCGTGTTTTTTGTTTATTTTTAAATCAAAAATTCCTAAATTCGTCATTTTCTCAATATTTCTTTATTACTTTTTACTGTATTATTTATCGTTTTGTTACTAAAACTTGTTACTAAATTTTTTCGCAAACCTAAACGATCAAAAAGAAAAAATATAATCGTCGGAAGTGATATTTTTATCACTGCAATTAGACGTGCATTTATTCTTGACGAGCG
>ERZ779875.2279-NODE-2279-length-10495-cov-2.516379_pt1 | contig 10495 bp, 8 predicted proteins | sample MGYA00511246_ERZ779875 | MGnify/ENA primary metagenome ERZ779875 (study PRJEB29588, sample SAMEA2155093) | human gut metagenome | biome: human gut; feature: human-associated habitat; material: faeces | place: Denmark | collected 2008/2010 ... | reverse complement strand
ATTTTCATATAACGAAACATATTATACTTATGACTTTAGCCGCAATATTATGCATCGTAAGTATGAAATATTTAGCTTATAAATTGAAAAGACCTTTTAATAGACCTTCTTTTTTACAAAATATATTTGAAATTATAATAGATTATATGAATAGAGATGTAATATCGCCGACTTTGGGAGAAGATGGAAAGAGATATACACCTTTCTGTTTGACGGTATTTTTATTCGTTTTATTTGCAAATTTGCTTGGAATAATTCCGCCATTATTAAAATTCAAAACCGAAGACGGACATTACGCTTATTTGGCGGGAGCTGTTGGAGCAAATATAAGTTTTACGGGAGCTATAGCTATTTTAGTTTTTATATGTTATATATTTGCGGGAATAAGAAAAAAAGGAATAATAAAATATTGGGCGAGTTTAGTGCCTGAAGGTTTGCCTTTTATTTTAGTTCCTATGATATGGTTTTTAGAGTTTATAACTTTATTTAATAGAGCTTTTGCATTGGCAATTCGTTTGCTTGCAAATATGATGGGCGGACATATAATGCTTATAGTGATACCGTATTTGATTATAATGTCGGGAACTATATTGGTTTCGCCATTTGCCATATTATTTTTGGCTTTTATATATGTTCTTGAAATGTTTGTATCGGTTTTACAGGCTTATATATTCTCTTTATTATCGGCGATTTATATTGGAATTGCCATTAATGATGAGCATTAATATAAATATTAAAAATTAAATTAAGGAGTAAAAAATGGATTTAGCAATATTGGGAGCTACGATAGGCGCTGGACTTGCCGCTATAGGAGCGGGAATAGGAATAGGCATTATAGGTTCTGGAGCGGTTGATGGAGTCGCTAGACAGCCTGAAATGTCTGGTAAAATTCAATCGACTATGCTTATAGCGGCTGCGCTTGTGGAAGGAGTATGTCTTTTCGCTTTGGTTGTTTGCATTCTTGCCCTAATGAGACAATAATTAAAAAAATTAAATAATCGGGAGAATGCAATATGGCTCTTTTTAAAATAGACCCAGGCGTTATTATATGGACTTGGATTACATTTATTTTAGTCCTTATAATACTAGGAAAATCTACTTGGAAAACAATTATAAGAGGTTTAAACTCTCGCGCCGATAAAATTCAAGATGATTTGAAAGAAGCGGAAAGAACTAAAGAAAAAGCTAAAAAATCTTTGGCTACTTATAGAGAGCAGATAGACAACGCTAAAGTCGAGGCAAGTTCTATTATAGAAAATGCAAGAATCGAAGCGAATAGAGTTAGAGAAAAAATTATTAGCAATGCAAGAGAAGAGGCGGAAGCTAATAAAAATAAAATTATGCTTGAAGTTGAAAGAGCTAAAGAAGAAATAGCAAACAGCGTAAAAAAACAATCGGTTGATATTGCAGTAGTTATGGCGGAGACCATTCTTAAAAGAAATTTAACAAAAGAAGATAATCAAGCTTTGATTGACGAATTTATTAATACGATTAAAAATGAAGAAAAAGAAAATAAAAAACAGACGGAACATATTTACATCAGTGGACCGATTACCGGAACATCGGATTATATGGAACGTTTTGAGAAAGCAGAAAAGGAATTAATAGAAAATGGATATTCCGTGATCAATCCGGCGAAAGTCAATGCAATGCTGCCGGAAGATGCGACGTGGGAGGAATATATAAAAGTATCATTGACGCTGCTGTCGATCTGTACCGGGGTGTACATGATGCCGGGCTGGAGGGAGAGCCGTGGTGCAGTGCTTGAGTTTATGCAGGCAAGACGTAATGAAATGCAGATCTATGAGGATATTCCCCGGAAGCTGCAGAACGGAATTATAAAATGGGATGGTGGCAGATGTGGAAAAGAACCGGGAGATGTTAAAAGAGATTGAGAAAAAACGCAAAGAACTGGGATTATCCCAGGTAGAACTTGCAAAACGCATTGGTTTTTCAAGAGGCTATTATAACATGCTGGTGCACGGGAAAAAGCCGGTCAGTGACAAACTGGCTGACCAGCTGCAAAACGTGCTTCAGGAATACCGGAAAGAAAAAGAAAGCGGTTATGGAACACGGACAGAAGATCCGGCGGACTGTTTTAGAACAGCGGATGACGTATGGAACGCCGGAGAAACAGGAGAGATGGCAGACGAGTACATAGAAGAAAATGAAGATTCCATTGCATTTGATCCGGTGGAATGGATCACGAACCTGGAAACAAGACGGAAAAGCTACGGCGTATCGCAAAGTGAATATGCAGAAACGGCAGGAATCAATAGAAGTTATTACAGTGTATTGTTGACCGGAAAAAAACGGGCAACAAAAAAGCTGTTAGAACATTTGGAAATGGTTCTTGAGATATTTAATCCGGATAAAGAAATGGAAATTTTATTTGACTATGTTCGGATCCGGTTTGCAACCACGGATGAGAGACGCGTGATCGAAGATGCCATGAATATCCGGATGCAGTACATGATTGAGGAAGCGCACAGCTTTTACGGTTACGGACGCCAATATATCTACGGTGATATCACGGTTATGGTATCGCCGGAACATGAAAAAGGGATCCTGCTTGAACTAAAGGGCAAGGGGTGCAGACAGTTCGAAGCGTTTCTTAAGGTGCAGAAACGTACCTGGTATGATTTCTTCCGGACGGCAAGAGAAATGGGGGCGGTATTTAAGCGGATCGATATTGCGATCAACGACCGTGCCGGAATTTTAAATATACCGGAGCTGATAGTAAAATGCCGTCGGGATGAATGCATCACGATTTTTCACAGTTATAAGGATTACCAGTCCGGGGAACTGATAAGGAATCGGGAAAAAGATGCGGCAAGCATGGGAAATACATTGTACCTGGGATCCTTAAAAAGTGAAATTTATTTCTGCATTTACGAAAAGGATTATGAGCAGTATGTAAAAAATGGCACGCCGCTGGATGAGGCGGAAACGAAAAACCGTTTTGAAATACGGTTAAAAGATGAGCGTGCGGAGGTGGCGGTGGATGATCTTTTGGAGATGGAAGATGTAGCCTGTACGGCTTATTCTATTATCAACCACTATGTCCGTTTTGTAGATGCCGATCCGGAGAAGGAATGCAGAAACTGGCCGTTAAATGAGCGCTGGGTGTGGTTTTTAAACGGACAGTACCGGAGCATTAAGCTGACGACAAAACCGGAAGAGTACACACTTGACCGGACACTCCTCTGGCTTACAAGACAGGTCGCACCGTCCCTTAAAATGGTACAGAAGCTGGATGATCTCAGAGGCACGCGCCTGGCGAAGGATATGATCGAGGAAGCCAATCTGTCCCCGCATCATAAAAAAATCTTAAAACAACAGCAGGCGGCACTGGACGATGTTGTCACAGCAAGGCAGAAAGGAAGAAAATGGATTGATGATCTTAAGCAGGAATACATGGAATCCTGAAATTGCGGCGTCGCAGTTTTTAAAGCGCAAAGATGGATGCGTTATGGAACATGCACCATAAAGAAGAAATAAAAAGAAAAAAGAAAAAATGTAACAGTAAACAGACGGCAGAAGCTGTCTTTTTTTATGCACAAAAATGTGCGGAAAGGAAAGAGAAAGATGAATTTTGGACAGGGAATTTATACGTGGCTCATGACGAATATACAGCCTCTGGTTTTAGGAGGGATTATTATTGTTGGTCTTGTGCTTTTATTTAAACACAAGATTGCGGAGCTGATTGTTTTTGCAATTATCGCGGTCATAGCGGTTGGTTTTGTCTTTAATCCCTCTGGGACAAAAGACACGATGTTAAAGATCTATAATGGCACGATCATCGAGGGCGGTGCTGCAGATGATGTAGAAGATGGAGGAAAATAATCTCTGATAAAAATAAGGTGCGGGGCGGGCTGCCCTGTGCCTTAGCTAAGTGAAAAAGGATGAAGAAAACCGCCGGACAGGCAGAAAGGAAAGAAAGGGAAGAAATGAAACAGGTAAAGTCATATACAAGCATCTGGAATGTTGAAAAAGTGATACATGCGGTCGGGGATGTTAATCTGCCGTTTCCGGCGACGATAACACAGATCGGGTATTTTACCGGAACGGCAGTTGTATGTCTTATGATTCACAACCTGCCGCCATTTGTGTATATAAAAAGTTTCGTTGTATGGGCTGCGATATGCGTAGGAAATGCGTATCTGATGTCAAAAAAGAGCTTTGATGGCAAAAATCCGTACCGATTTTTATGCGCGGCGTTTAATTATCTGATACGCCCAAAAGAGACTTATGCAGGAAAACGTGTGGTGTATCGTAAAAAGACGGTAAATGAATATATTACCGCAGTGAGGAGGGATATATATGTTCCCGATTAAGTACATTGAAAATAATATGATCTTAAATCAGCAGGGAGAATGGTGGGCATATTATGAACTGATCCCGTACAACTATGCTTTTTTATCTCCGGATGAAAAGATGGCAGTACATGAACGGTTCCGTCAGATCATGACGGTAAACAGGGAAGGCAAGATGCATGCGCTCTGCATTGCATCTGAAACATCCGTAAGGGACAGGCAGGAACGCTGCAAGAGACACTTAAAGGGGGATCTTAAAGAAACAGCAGAAAAAGTGATCGACATCCAGACAGAAGGGCTGATCACTTCTATGGGTGGAATAGAAAATGAAGTTACCTACCGTTTCTTTTTAGGTTTTAAGCTGATCAAGGGAGAAGAGGAAGTTAGTGTAAAGAAGGTCAAGGAAGATATTTTAGCCGTATTTACAGACTTTATAAACAGTGTCAACCATAACCTGATGGGTGATTTTGTCAGCATAAACAGTGCAGAGATCGAGCGGTATGCAAAACTGGAAGACTTTTTAAGACAGCGTGTAAAAGGGAAGTTTTCCTTAAAACGCCTGGAAAAGAAAGACATTGGCTACATTGTAGAGCATATCTATGGACAACAGAAAACGCCGTATTATAAATATGAGTATTCATTTCCAAAAGAAAAGCTGGAGAAAAAAACGTTAGTCCGCAAGTACGACATTCTCCGCCTGACGCGCTGTGTGCTGCAGGAGCATCAGAAACATATCCGGATGATAAGGGAAGAGGGGGAAAGCTATGTTGCATACCTGACAATCAATGCTTTAATCGGGGAACTGGAGTTTCCATCGTCGGAGATCTTTTATTATGAGCAGGAGCGTTTCCGTTTTCCGGTAGACGTCAGTATGAACGTTGAAATCATGCCGAACAGAAGCGCATTGACGACGGTCAGAAATAAGAAAAAGGAATTAAATGACTTAGATGAGCATGCGTATGAGGCTGGTGCCGATACGGATAATTCCGTGGTAGAGGCACTGGTGGATGTGGACGAGCTGGAAAAGGACTTAGGCAGAACAAAAGAATCCATGTACAAATTAAGCTACGTTGTCCGGATTGCTGCAGAAAGCGAAGAGGAGCTGGAACGTCGTATCGCGGAGGTCAGGGATTATTACGAGAATGATTTTAACATTAAACTGGTACGCCCGTTTGGCGATATGATCGGATTCCACGAAGAATTTATTCCGTCTGGATCAAGATATGAAAATGATTATATCCAGTATGTGAAAGCAGATTTCCTGGCGGGACTTGGATTCGGTGCAGCGCGCATCCTGGGTGATCCGGATGGAAGTTACATCGGGTATGACACGGAGACTGGAAATAATATCTACATAGACCCGTCTCTTGCCTGTCAGAACGTAGTCGGCAGTGTTACAAATGCCCTTGCTGTGGCATTTACCGGAACGCTTGGCGGTGGTAAATCAATGTCTGCAAATAACATCATTTACCAGGAAGTTTTACATGGCGCAAGGGCGCTGATCCTTGATCCGAAGTCGGAACGCGGGAAATGGAAAGAAATGCTTCCGGAACTTTCGGATGAAATTAACATTATCAACCTGACCAGTGATGAGGGCAATAAAGGAATGCTTGATCCGTATGTGATCATGCAGAATAAGAAAGATGCAGACAGCCTGGCGATGGATATCCTGACATTTTTGACTGGTGTCAGTATTAAAGATGGAAAACGTTTCCCGCTTTTACGTGATGCGGTAAAGGCAGTTACAAAAAGATCGGATAGCGGACTTTTATATGTGATCGATGAATTAAATGAGATGGAGGATGAAGAAGCGCATCTGCTTGCAAGCCACATAGCAGCGTTTACCGATTATGATTTTGCGGGATTGCTGTTTTCAGATGGAAAAGTGACGCGTAAGATCAGTGCAGATAAGGCTTTAAACATTTTGCAGGTGCAGGATCTGATGCTGCCGGATTCTGAAAAAAATGTGGAGGAATATACCAGTATCGAATATTTAAGTATTGCGGTTATGATCACGATCGGAACTTTTGCATTGGATTTTATTTATTCAGACAGGAAAATTTATAAAATCGTTGCTTTAGATGAGGCATGGAGTCTCCTGCAGGTAGCACAGGGAGCAGCTTTATCGAATAAACTTGTACGTGCCGGACGTTCCATGCAGTCCGGTGTATTTTTTATCACGCAGAGTTCTTCCGATCTTCTGGACGAAAAAATCAAAAACAATATCGGTTTGAAGTTCGCTTTTCATTCCACAGATAAGACGGAGATCCGGAATACATTAAGATTCTTTGGGCTGGATCCGGATGATGAAGAAAACCAGAATGCGATCATGGCATTAGAAACTGGGGAATGTCTGATGCAGGACATTTACGGTCGTGTTGGAAAAGTACATACACAGATATTACTGCAGCATGTATTTGACGCATTTGATACCAGACCTCCAAGAAGGGAGGAAGTTTCATGAGAAAGAAATGGGGAATGAAAACAAAAAGACTGCAAAAGCCGCGCAAACAGATCCTGTCAGCATTTCTTGTATGCATGCTTCTGACAGGATTATTTTTATCGGCTGCCAATATGGAGGTAGCTGCGGCTTCCGGACTGGTAGATGAAACGATCGATGCTGGAAATCTGTATAGTCAGTACCGATGGGATAATTATCAGATCGATTTCTATGTGGACACTTCCTGGGACTGGCTTCCCTGGAATTGGATGGACAGGATAGATAATAAGATTTCATCCGTTTTTTATGGAATCAGTGACGGAATCTGGCTGATCAGTGTATTGCTGAGCAGCGGAACGGGATATATTGTGCAGCAGACGTATTCGCTTGATTTTATCGGTGATATGGCAGACGACATCGGAAAGAACATTCAGATCCTGGCGGGCATGAATACCGGATCGAAGAAATTCAATGCGGATGGTTTTTATACCTGGCTGTTACTGTTTATCGTATTGATCGTGGGCGGCTACATGGCATATGCCGGGCTGATCAAAAGAAAAACCACAGAGGCAGTCAGCGCAGCGGTAAATATGCTTGTGATCTTTCTTTTAACTGCCGCGTTTATTGCTTATGCGCCGCAGTACATTAAAAATATCAATGATTTTTCCGCGGATTTAAGCAATGGTGTCCTGGAGCTTGGGGCAAAACTTGTCATGCCGGGAAATGATGAGATGGGAGTAAAAGCAACAGACAAGATCCGGAATAACCTGTTTGCAATTCAGGTCTATAAACCATGGCTGCTTTTGCAGTTTGGTACGACGGATGAAACTGCAATCGAATCAGAGCGTATTGCAGCGGGAGTTGATGGAGATCGTATTAAATCAATTTTATCTGTCAGTCCTGTAACGAATTTCGGAGAAGACCGTCAGACTGCAGTAAAGACAGATATTGAAACTTATAAAAATGTAAATATGACTGTGACGAATGTAGCAGGCAGATTTGGAACAGTTATTTTAATAGGTTTTTTGAATCTGATCATCAGTATTTTTGTGGTCGTAATGTGTGGGCTGGTTATATTTACCCAGCTTTTGTTTATCATATTTGCGTTGTATCTGCCGCTGAATTTTATTTTATCCATGCTGCCGACTTATAACGGATTGTTGAAAAAGGCGGTGTTAAAACTGTTCAATACGATTTTAATGCGCGCAGGATTAACACTTCTCATTACGATTGCGTTTTCTCTATCTGCAATGATCTATTCCATGTCAGGAGATTATCCGTTTTTAATGGTTGCATTTTTACAGATCGTTGTTTTTGTTGGAACGTATTTAAAGATGGATGAAATTTTATCTATGGTTGCGTTAGGAGATGGCGGCAGCAATAAGCGTGGTCGTTTCTTAAAGAGCATGGGAAGATATATGGTTATGAGAAAATTGTTTGGACGAAGGTATTATTCTGGCGGCAGACGTGCTGCAGTAAGCAGAAGTGCAGGAAATGGAACTGGCGGCGGTACAGGTGGAAATGCTGGAAGCAGTTCTGGAAATGAACCGGCGCCTTCAGGTGAAAGCAATTCACAGAGGGCATCATCACATACAAATAATAGTGGCAGTAAGCCTGTAAGAGAACCAGTCCGGGCAAATGAAAATGTGAATGGGACGGAAAACAATGGAGCGTCTGAAAATGAAAGAACGACAGTATCTTACGGCAGTAAAACACAGTCTGCAGGTACAAAAGCCGGAAAACGTGTCGGTATGGTTATGGATTCCGGAAAACGCTTAAAAGACCGCATGAGCCTGGTAAAGGAAAATGTAAAGAATACACCGACTGAAATAAAATATCAGGCAGGATTGCATCGGAAAGCAATAGATCGGAACGTAAAAGACTTTAAAGAGAGCATAGCTGGAGAACGGAACAGGAGAGAAACGGGACGTCTGCAGGAACGAAACCGGATTCAGACAGATGCAGGAAGGAAACGCCGTGAAATGTATCTTGCGAAGCGAAGAAATGAAACTGCGCTAAAACGTTATGATGGAATTAACATCCACCAACGGATTCCGGTAAATGGAAAAGAACTGGATAAATACCGTGGTGTGGATGGTTTAAACCACGGCGCAAAAGCAGGAAAAAGCTTTATTGACAGCAGGGGGCAGGTGCGGAAAGCATCAGATGAAAAATTACAGAACATGGCAGGAAGTGAAGAACGGATCAGAAAGAATGATCAGAAGACGGAACGAATAGGAACACCGTTAGAGGAGATCCGTTACAAACAGAGCATAACCCGTCTTCCGTATTCAGATAAGGACGTGAGAAAAGAGCTTGGAACTTATGGAACGATGTTAAACAGTACGGATCAGGAAAAATTTATGAAAGGATTAGAACAGCAGAGAGCGGGAAACAAAGGACTGCAGGAGAAAAATGCCGGACAGGATCTAAGGGAAGCAAAGCCGGAGTCTGTACCGGGAAAAACCGTAATAAGATCCAGTAGAAATGCAAAGGATCTGAGAAACGATGTGTTAGCAGAGCAGAGGAAGACAGGAAGTGCTGATCGGAGAACAGACAGGAGGAAGTAAAGATGAAACGTGTAAAGTGGATCATATGCGCTTTATGTATTTTATTTCCTGTTTTTCTGTTGTTTATTTGTGGCGTGATGCTTATTGGAGTGTCAGATGAAAGCGAAGATGGGGATCCGGTACATGCGTCCGGTCTTGGGTTATCTGACAAAGTAAGGGAATATGCAGCCTTTGTCGGGGATACGGCAGCGGAATACAACATACATGAGTATGAAAAGTATTTGCTTGCCATCATGATGGTGGAGACTGGAGGGGAAGGAAATGATCCGATGCAGTCACTTGGAAACAGTAGTCTGACAGAAGAAGAGAAAACCCCTTCGGAATCTATCAAGGCTGCGGTTGCATATTTTGCCATGTTGCTGCAGAAAGCGGACACGTTAGGTTGTGATCTTGATGCAGTGATCCAGGCATACAATTATGGAGCCGGATATATTGATTATACATCAGTCAGGGGAAAGGCTCATACATTTCAGTTGTCGTGTGATTTTGCAAGCAGCAAATGCGGCGGCAGAAAAGTAAAGTATGATAATCCGGTTGCGATCGCGCAGAATGGCGGATGGAGATATGGCTACGGAAACATGTTTTATGTATATCTTGTAAAACAATATCTGGAGTCAGAGCCGTTACCGGCAGATACGGCGAATGCAGTTCTTGCGGAAGCTTATAAATATCAGGGATGGAAATATGTCTGGGGTGGTTCAAGTCCGCAGACATCCTTTGACTGCTCCGGGTTAACGCAATGGTGTTTTGGACAGGCGGGAGTGTCACTGCCGAGGACAGCGCAGGAACAGTATGAAGCCGTGCAGCATCTGGAGCTGGAGGAAGCGCAGCCGGGAGATCTGGTCTTTTTCACGAAAACATATAAGACAGACAATTACATCACGCACGTTGGGATCTATGCCGGAAATGGAAGGATGTTTCATGCCGGTAACCCGATCGGCTTTGCAGACTTAAATACGAATTTCTGGAAAGAACACTTTGTATGTATTGGAAGGGTCAGCATGCCGTCAACATAAATGCGATGTCGCAACGGCAGAAAGGAAAAGAAATGGAAAAAGAAATCAGTAAATTTAAACTGTATGCAACCATCATTTCGCTCGGCTTTACGGGTGGAGCAATTTTTATTATTCCTTACATCAAATTTGTATTTTACGATCTGCAGCTTCAGG
>ERZ779875.2276-NODE-2276-length-10517-cov-2.587651_pt1 | contig 10517 bp, 6 predicted proteins | sample MGYA00511246_ERZ779875 | MGnify/ENA primary metagenome ERZ779875 (study PRJEB29588, sample SAMEA2155093) | human gut metagenome | biome: human gut; feature: human-associated habitat; material: faeces | place: Denmark | collected 2008/2010 ... | reverse complement strand
AAAGAGGCTGTCAAGGCGGTTGCGTTCGGCGGAGGCCTGCGCTTTGATGCGCCGTACGGCATCCGTCGTCACGCCTTCAAAGCAAAGCGTGTTGCCGGCGCGGAAGCGCTTTTTGGGTGAGAGTAAATCCGACAATTCCCGGACGATGACGTCCGCAATCGGTTCGGCGGAAAAAGCAAAAAAATCGGGTTGAAAACGAATCATGTTAAAACCTAACCGAGTTCATCAGAAATGCGGGACCAGGAGCGGGACTTGCCGGAAAGGGAATGGATCGTCACGCGCCAAAGAGCGGCCGAGTCGCCTTCCCGGCGGGCGTAGGCCAAATGTTTCTCAGGGCTCGGGCCGGCGGCGTGGGCTTCGCAGATGGCGAGAAATGCCTTCTGACGCTCGGTTTCGTCCGTTACAAGGTGCGCTTCCCCTTCCACAACGGCGCTTGCGTAGTCGACGGTACGCTCCTCGGTCAGACGTTTTTCGTAAGCAACGAAAGTCAACGCCACTGCGGGGTTCGCGGCTATATTGTCGGCCTTGCGGCTTTTTTGTTCCGTACCGTGAAAGTAGAGAACGCCGTCGCAGTAGGCGGCGTTGACGGGTACGGCGTAAGGTCGGCCGTCAGAGCCGACGGTTGCAAGAACCGCAAAGTGGGCGGCCTTAATGACGCGCAGTGCGTCTTCCGTCGTGATCGCCCGGTCGCGTCGGCGCATGGGGTAAGTTTCGGTCATCAGTTTTTCTCCGGTACGGCCGCGGCGAGCGCGTTCGTAATCGTTCGTACGGCCCTCAGACGATCGTCCAACGTCGTTGTTTTGACGGTCATCTTCATCTTTTCGGGCCCCAACATCCGCAGATCCTTGCGGCTTTGCAGCAGGCGGATCAAGGCCAAGGGTTCAAAGTTGGGCTTGGCCTTAAAGTGAAAGACGATCGCTTCGTCAGCGGCGTCAATTTTAGCGATGCCGATTTTGGCAGCGGCCAGGCGCAGGCGGTGCGTCGCAATGAGGGCCTTTGCCGCATCGGGCATCATGCCGAAACGGTCGTTCAGGTCGTCGATGACGTGTTCGAGTTCGGTCAAGTTGTCTGCGGCTGCGAGTTCCTTATAGAGCCCCAGGCGGCTTGCCACGTCCGGCACGTAGTCTGAGGGCAGAAGCGCGGGCAGGTGCAGGTTGATTTCACTCATCGCCGCAAAGGGCATCGCAAAGTCGGGCGTTTCCCCGCGTTTCATGGCGCGCACGGCGGCCTTCAGCATCTGGTTATAAAGGTCGAAACCGACGTCGGCGATTTCGCCGCTCTGTTCATCCCCCAAGACTTCACCCGCGCCACGGATTTCAAGATCGTGCATCGAGAGGTAGAAGCCGCTGCCCAAGTCTTCGAGGTTCTGAATGGCTTCGAGGCGTTTGACGGCATTTTTGGTTACCGCATCGTCGCCGGGCGTCATGAGGTAGGCGTAGGCCTGATGGTGGCTGCGCCCGACGCGGCCGCGGAGCTGGTGCAGCTGCGCCAGCCCAAACATATCCGCCCGATGAATGAGAATGGTGTTGGCGTTGGCGACGTCGATCCCGGTTTCAATAATCGTCGTGCAGAGGAGGACGTTGAAGCGCTGCTGATAGAAGTCGCGCATGATGTGTTCCAACTCCCGTTCGCTCATCTGACCGTGAGCGACGGCGATGCGGGCTTCGGGAAGCAGTTTCTCAAGGCGCTCCTTACGTGCTTCAATGGTACTCACTTCATTATGAAGGAAATACACCTGGCCGCCGCGCTTAAGTTCGCGGATGACGGCTTCGCGGATCAGTTCGTCGGACTCCCGCCGTACGAACGTTTTAATGGCAAGGCGCTTTTCCGGGGCCGTGGCAATGACGGAAAAGTCGCGGATTCCCTCAAGACTCATCGCGAGCGTACGGGGAATCGGCGTCGCGGTGAGCGTCAGAACGTCCACTTCGGCCCGAAGCGACTTCAGCTTTTCCTTCTGTCGCACGCCGAACCGGTGTTCTTCGTCAATGATGATGAGCCCCAAGCGTGCAAAGGCCACTTTTTCGCCGAGGAGTTTGTGAGTGCCTACGGCAATGTCGATCGTGCCGTCCTTAAGGCCCTCCAAAGCCGCCGTCGTTTCTTTGCCGGAACGGAAACGCGAGAGTTCGGCGATCTTAATGGGCCACGCCGCAAAGCGGTCGCGGAAGGTTTGGGCGTGTTGTTCCGCAAGAAGCGTCGTGGGGCAGAGAACGACGACCTGTTTGCCGTTCATCGCCGCCACAAACGCCGCACGCAGTGCTACTTCGGTTTTCCCGAATCCCACGTCGCCGCAGACCAAACGATCCATCGGGCGGGGCTGCGCCATATCCTCGATTACGGCGGTGATGGCCGAGGCCTGATCCGGGGTCTCTTCAAAGGGGAAGCCTTCGCAGAACGCCTCGTACTCGGCGGTGTGCTTTAAGAAGGCAAACCCCGTGCGGGATTCGCGCAGAGCATAGAGGTTCAAAAGTTCCGCGGCGGTGTCACGCACTTTCTGCGCCGCCTTCTTTTTGGCTTTTTCCCAGTCGCCTTTGCCGAGATTATGCAGCGGGGCGTGTTCGGAATCTGCGCCCGTGTAGCGGCTGATCAGGTGCAGCTGCGACACCGGTACGAAGAGTTTCGCGTTGTTGGCGTAGTCAATCCGTACGAATTCGCTCGCACCCTCGTCGCTTTGAATGGTTTCCAAGCCGCAGTAGCGCCCCACGCCGTGATCCAAATGCACCACGGGATCACCGGGTTTTAATTCGGAAATGTCGCGGATCGCGGCTTCGACGCGCGCCCCGGTATCCCGAATGCGCGAGCGGCGCCGTGTGGCCCGGATGTCGTAGAGCTCGCTTTCCGTGAGCACGGCAATGGCCGGGTTTTCGGCTTCAAAACCGTCGGCAACGGGGCCGACGGAAAGCACCACTTTGGCGGCGGACGCCAAAAAGGCGGGAAAGTTGCCGACGTGCGTTGTGCGCACGCCGTTTTCGGAGAGCATTTCTTCCAAGCGTGCCGATCGCCCGGTACTCGTCGTGCAGATGAGTACGCGCCGCTTTTGTACCGCGGCTTTATCGAGGTACGCTTTCAAGGCCGCCAAAGGTTCCGCGGCTTTGCGGCTGATGGCGACGTTAAAGGGTGTCGCCGCGGGAAGCGTCTTCAAAATGAGTTTTGCAAAAGGCGCGAGCCCCTTAAAAAACGTTTCCGGTTTGTCGATGAGGGTTTCAGGCGGTAAGGCCGGGCGCTCTTCATCGTGCGACAGAAACTTCCAGCGGTCGGTGATTTCCGTGAAAAAGCGCTGCAGTGCCGCTTCCGTGTCACCGTACTGCGCGATGACGGCATCCGCAGGGAGATAGTCCGTCAACGTCGCGGTCTTTTCGAAAAAGAGCGGCAGTTAGTATTCAATCCCCGCGGCCGCCAAACCTTCGCCCATGTCCTTGTAGACGGGGCTTTTGTTGGGGTCGCTCGCGAACGTCTCGCGCCACGCCGTCCGAAAGCGTGCCTGGGATTCGGCGTCCATCGGAAATTCGTGGCCCGGCAGCACGCGGATTTCATCAATGGAATCCGTGGAGCGCTGTGTCTCGGTGTCAAAGCGGCGGATGTCGTCGATTTCGTCGTCAAAGAGATCAAGTCGGAAGGGGGCCGCCGAACCCATGGGAAAGACGTCGACGATGCCGCCTCGAACGCAGAATTCCCCCGGCGCCATCACTTGCTCGACGTGACCGTAGCCGGCGGCGACCAAGTTCTGCTTTAGAAGATCCACGTTGATCTTTTGGCCCTTCTTATAGAAGAACGAACTCCCCAAAATAAATTCCGGCGGCGCAATGCGCTGGGCTGCCGTCGCGGCCGACGTCAGAATCACGTCCACGTGCGACTTCGTTTCCGTCTGCGCTTCCTTGCGCCGTGCGTGCATCGCGAGTTTCCACAGGGTTTCAAGGCGTTCGCTCACGAGGTCTTCATGCGGACTCATCGTGTCGTAGGGAAGGGTTTCCCAGTCGGGGAGCACCGAAACCGTCAACGTCGGATCAAACCAGGTGAGTTCGTCCGCCAAGCGGATCATGTCGCTCGCGTCCGCGCAGACAAAGACCGTGAGGCGGCCCGCGGCTTTGACCGAGCGGACGATTTCCGCGGCGGCACATCCGGCGGAAATACCGGCAACGGTGTCTGCGGTCGTGCGGCGTCCCGGTGCGGGCAATGTGAGTGCGGGAGAAAAAACGCGGGGAAAAGCGGAGGAAGCCATGGTAATTCGTGAGTTTGAGCCGGTTGAGAGACGCAAATGATAGACAAGCCGAGGCGAGAATTGGGGGCTTTTTACGTGAGAAAAAAGAAGCCCTCCGCTTCGGATGAGGCAGAGGGCGTTCGACAAAGAGGACTGTCCGGTATCAGACAGTTGGAGTGATCGAATTAGAAGGTGTGGTTCAGACCGAAGCCGATCTGGTAGCCGTTGAGTTCAGCGCAATCCTTCAGATCCTTCGTGCCGTGAGTGTACACGCCGGCAGCGTAGAGATTGGTGCGCTTGCTGAGTTCGTAGCTATAGGCGACGCCGAAGGTGTAGGCATTACCCTTATCGAATTCAGCGTCATTCACAAACTTAACCTGAGCATACTGAGCGGATACACCGAGGGTGCCATTGCCGAGAGGTGCCGTGGCACCAAGGAGGAAGCTGTTGGTATCGAGCATCACATCCTGTGCATATTCCGAATCGCCGATCGTGACCTTATCTTCTTCCGTGAGTCCCATAAAGTCCCCAGCAAACTGGCTCAGACGCATATTATCCGTGTGCTGATACATGAAGGTAGGTTTGACGACTTCGAAGTCCCAAGAAGCGCCGAACGTGTAAATGCCGGTAGCCTTGTAGTTAGCAGTGACACCATTGCCGCCAGCATCTTCGATAGCAAACACCTTGCCATTGGCGGGCTTAATGCGTTCAGCTACCAGGGACAGGGCGAGCGGGCCGTTTTCGTACTTAGCGCCGACGCCGTAGTAGTGATCACGCTGAGACCAGCCGGAATTCTGATCTTCATCTTCCAAAGAAGCCTGCAAGGAAACCGTGAGGCCGTCAATCGGAGTCAGTTCAAGAGCGAGGGAGTTATCAAAGGCGAGATCGCGGGAAGCAAAGAGCCCCATGCCGCCGACGCCATAAGCTGCTTCGAGCGGATCGAAGTCGCCGACAAGATCAAAGTCACCGCCGGCGGAAGAGAGAGCACCGCCCAAATTACCGGCAGCGAGCTTGATCGCGTCGTTGCCGACCCAGAGGTAAGACATCGAGTCAAAGAGCTTACCGTCGGAAGCGAGAGCACCGGTGTCGGAAGAGAATTCATTTTCAAGGGCAAAGCCAACCTTCCAGCCGTTACCGAGTTCTTCTTCTCCGGTCAAGCCGAAGACGGAGTCACCGGCCCAAGCGCTTTCCATCGTCACGGAATTCTGAGCGGATTCGTCACCAACAGAGTCCGTATGAGAGAACACGAGCCCCGTGGACACAGAACCATAGAGTTCTACGTTGGCAGCCATCGCAGAACCCGCAAAGGCGCCGAGAACGGCAACCGCAGCAAGCGTTTTTTTCATTTGAAAATTCTCCGAATTGGGAAATTAGGCTTAGTGAAGACCGCATAAATTAACGGCCTCCGATTTATGAATGGCGTGATTGTAATGAGAATGTTTCTCACTACAAAAAAAATTCCAATGAAAAATATCAGGCGGTTTTCTTTAAGAAACGGGGCATGATGAAGCAGAGCTTCACAACTGATACGGCAAGAAAGAAAATGATTTTCTTAAGAGATACAAGGCGAAAAACAGATAAAACGTAAATCGCAATGAGAACGACTCTTATTAAGAATTAGGTAAAACACCTTGTGTCAAACTTACAACAGTCTCCGGGGCGTAGGCAAAGAAAAACCGCACGACTCACGAAGGAGCGGTGCGGTTGTCAGGGATTGCGATGCGAATTACTTCAGGGGCGTTACTTTCGCCTTCTTGATGAGTTCTTCCATGTGTTGTGCGGTGCGCTGCTGCTGGATGGCCTGCTTCAACTGCGGACCGTAGATGTTGAAGTCCTGCCAATTCTGTGCGGCGCGCTTACCTTCCAACTTGATGACGTGCCAGCCGAGACGGGACTGCACGACGTTGGGGGCGAGTTCACCGGGTTTGAGATCCTTAAAGCCGTCGGCAAAGGACTTCTCAAACAGGTTGGGGGACGTCCATTCGATCAATCCGCCCTGGCCGCGGTTCTGTTGGGTGTCAATCGAATTGGCTTCCGCGAGTTTTGCAAAATCCGCGCCGCCCTTCACCTGACCGAGCAGGCGTTCTGCGGTCACCTTGTCCTTGACGAGAATGTGGCGCACCTGCACTTCGGTGTTGCCCCACTTGGCTTTGTTTTCGTCAAAGACCTTGCGGGCGTCTGCGTCGGTTACGGGGTGTTTCTTCGCGTAGTCGGCGACGAAGGCGTTCACATAGATGCTGTCGGTCGCGGATTTCACGGCCTTCTTCACGTCGGCGCGGCGATCAACCTTGGCTTTTTTGGCTTCCTGCAGCAGCACCGTCTGGCGAATCAACTGATTTTTCACAGCAGCTTCGAGTTCCGGCGTCTGCTGTTGGCCTCGGGCGACGAGCATCTTGATGATTTCATCCTGTTCGGCCTTGGTGACGGTCTGGCCGTTCACCTTAAAAGCGGCAGTGGCGGCAATGGCGCCCTGAGCGCAGAGAGTCGCGGCAACGGCGGTGAGAGCGAGTGTTTTGAAATTCATGATGCAGTCCTTCTGTTAAAAAATCAGTTGAGGCGTTCCGCGTTGGCGGGTTTGCGTTTGAGTTGTTCGGTGACTTTCACCATCCAGAAGCCGAGCCCCAGGGCAAAGACGAGAGTCAGCCCCAAAATGCCGAAGAGTTTGAAGTTCACCCAGGTTTCGGTTTCGCAAGTGAAGGCGACGAGGAGATTCAAAATGCCCGTCACAAAGAAAAAGCCGATCCACGCGAGCTGGAGCTTATTCCAGGCCTCAGGCGGCAGTTGAATCTGGGTGCCGAGCAGTTTCGTCATGAAATTGCGGTGCGTCACATGCGCAAATGTAAGAATCGCCGCAAAGACCCAGTAAAGGATCGTGGGCTTTACCTTAATGAAGGTCGCATCGTGAAGAATGAGCGTGAGCGATCCGAAAACGACGATGATGGCAAGTGAAATCCAGAGCATCGGTTCCGGCTTTTTCCCGCGGGCAAAAACGAGTCCGACCTGCACGAAAGAGGCGATGATGGCGACGAGCGTTGCGATGAGAACCGGGGCTTGTTCGGGATCGGCAGCGCCCCCGAACATTGCCTGAATCCAACCTGCGAGCTGATCGGCGTTGCCCTGCCCCAACTTAAAGGCGGCAAAAAAGAGAATGACGGGAAAAAGATCGAAAAGAAACTTCACGATGAATCGGCTCAGAAAGCCCCGTAAGCAGTAATGGAAGTCGGCATTCTACGGCGCTTGGCCTGTCAGAGGCCTTAAATGTCGACCACGTGCAATGTAACGCGAAGTGTCCGCTGCCGATTGCTGTAACATCCGCTCACCGAATTTTCCGACGGGTTTAAGCGGAACGATGCGCGGGACTCGTATCCTTTGACGCATTTCCGTTTACCGCAACGGCCGACGAAAATTCAAGGACGGACTATGTTCAAAGAAGGATTGAAGAAACTCATTATGACGACAGTTGCCTGCGCGGCGGTGTCCGCCTCGGCGGCATTGCCTCAACCTCAGCATATTGTGGAAGGGATTAAGAGTTACGAACTCGAGAACGGCCTCAAAATCGTTCTTTTTGCGGATCAGAGCAAACCCACGGCTACCGTGAACACCACGTACCTCGTGGGGTCGCGTCAGGAAAACTACGGCGAAACCGGGATGGCGCACCTTTTGGAACACCTGATGTTCAAGGGAAGCAAGAATTATCCCGATCCCACACGCGAATTCACGAAGCGCGGCTTCCGTATGAACGGCACCACGTGGCTTGACCGCACGAATTACTTCGTCAGCTTCACCGCAAACGACGACAACATGCGCTGGGCGCTCGGCTGGAGCGCGGACGCCATGGTGAATTCCAACATCGCCAAAAAGGATCTCGATACCGAAATGACGGTGGTGAGAAACGAATACGAGATGGGGGAAAATAAGCCCGTGAGCGTGATGGTAAAGCGTATGCAGGGCATTCTCTTTGATTGGCACGCCTACGGACGCAATACGATCGGGGCAAGAAGCGATATCGAGAACGTTCCCATCGAAAACCTTCAGGCCTTCTACCACAAGTGGTACCAGCCCGATAACGCGGTGTTGACGGTGTCGGGTAAATTTGACGAAACGAAGGTCCTCACCTGGATTACGGAAACCTTCGGGAAGATTCCGCGCCCGACGCGCGTGCTGCCGGCGGAGTGGACGGTGGAACCCGTTGCGGACGGCCCCCGCTACTTTGAAATCCGCCGCCCCGGCGAAAGCCAGTTGGTTGCCGTGGGGTACCGCATCCCGTCGGCGATCGCCGCGGACAACAATGCCGTTGAAACCGCGGTGGATGTGCTCTCGAGCGCTCCGCGCGGACGTCTTTATAAGGCGCTCGTTGAAACCGGGATGGCAGGCCAAGTCTTCGGTTGGGCCATGTCCGCAAAGTGTCCGAGCTTCGTGATGTTCGGCGCCATGGTGAAAAAGGGCGACGACATTGAACGCGTGAAGAACGTTCTCATCGACACCGTGGAAAATGCCTTCAAGAAGACGCCGGCGGATGAAACTGAAGTGGGCTTGTCCTTGGCGGAAGCGGCGACCGACTTTGAACGCACGCTGAGCGACCCCGAAGAATTTGCGGTGGAATTGTCCGACTACATTTCTTTGGGCGACTGGCGCCTTTACTTCTATGACCGCGATGCCACGGCGAAGGTGACGCCTGCGGATGTCAATAAAGCTGCGGCAACCTACTTCGTGCGCGACAATCGGGCGGTCGGCGTCTTTATTCCGGACGACAAGCCGCAGCGTGCGCCTTATATGGAAACGCCGAAATTGGCCGACGTTTTAAAGAACGCGACCTTTAAGGAGGAAGGGGCCGTGTCCGAAGCTTTTGACGTGTCGCAGGCCAATATTGATGCACGCACCGAAGTGCTCGAAATCAACGGCGTGAAGACGGCGCTGCTCCCCAAGAAAACCCGCGGCGAGACTGTGACGGTACTGACGCACTTTAATTACGGGACGCTCGAAACGGTGAAGGGGAAGCGGGCGCTGGATACCCTCATCGAACCGATGCTGACGCGCGGCGCGGAAGGAATGGACCGCACGGCGATTTCGGATAAGCTGACGCAGCTGAAGGTGCAGGGACACACCCTCACCTTCACGACGACGCGCGAAAACGTCGTGGCCGTGATTGAACTTCTCGGCAAACTCACGTCTGAGAGTACCTTCCCCGAAAAGGAAGTGAACCAGATCGTGCGTCAGATGACGACGATGTTGGAAGGTAAGAGCGACGATCCGGTGACGCTCGGGCGCGACGCGTTGTTAAAGCACTTTGCGACGTACCCCGAAGGCGATCCCCGTAACCGTCTGACGTCGCGGGAAACGCTTGCTGCAGTGAAGACCGTGACGCGTGACGAACTCTATGCGTGGTACAAGAACGCCGTCGCGACGACGCACGGCGAGGTCGCGGTCGTCGGGGACTTTGATAAGGACGCGGTGAAGGCGGCGCTTACGAAGGCTTTGGGAGCGAAGAAGCCCGCGGACAAGGCAACGGACTTCGTGCGCTACTGGGCGGACTACAAGCCCGTTGCTGCGGAACGCATCGTCATTGATACGCCCGCAAAGGAAAATGCGGTGCTTTTGGCGCGCATCGACTTCAAGGGGTCGATGTTTGATTCGGCGGCTCCGGCCTACATCACGGCGGATTGGATTCTCGGGGGTGGTACCGGGTTGTCGAACCGCCTGGTGGATCGCCTGCGGCAGAAAGAAGGTCTCTCCTACGGCGTAGGCAGCCACGTGTCGCTGCCTAAGTTCGGTGACCGCGCCAATTGGTCGCTCTACGCCATCACGGCGCCGCAGAATCTCGCCCGTGCCGAACTTTGCGCCCGTGAAGAAATCGCGCGTATCGTGAAGGACGGCATCACTGAGAAGGAACTTGCGGAAGCGAAGAAAGGCATTCTCGAAAGCCGGGCGGTGAATCGTGCACAGGACGACTACTTGGCGCAGGGGTGGCTTGAGTTCCTGTCGACGGGCCGTACCTACGTCTTCAGTGCCGACTTTGAAGCCGGCGTGGAAAAACTCACGGTGGCGGACGTGAACGCCGCACTGCAGAAGATGATTGATCCTGCGGGTGTGACGTTCGTGTTGGCGGGGGACAAAGCTAAGGCGGAAAAGGCCGGTAAGGCGTTCTGACCGACGGTCTGAAGCAAAAAGAAAACCTCCGTTTCGGGTGATGCTGGCGGGGGTTTCTTTTTGGAATCATCGTCCGGTTAGCCGGGCAGAACGGCGTCATTTGACGTACTCGCCAGCCTAAAGGCTGAGGATTCTTGGATCAAACGCCGGATGCCGACTTTCGTCGGTCTGACTC
>ERZ779875.2275-NODE-2275-length-10523-cov-2.699752_pt1 | contig 10523 bp, 8 predicted proteins | sample MGYA00511246_ERZ779875 | MGnify/ENA primary metagenome ERZ779875 (study PRJEB29588, sample SAMEA2155093) | human gut metagenome | biome: human gut; feature: human-associated habitat; material: faeces | place: Denmark | collected 2008/2010 ... | reverse complement strand
TGCGAAGTCAATATACACTTCACGTTTTGTTCACGTTATTAATATTGTTAGAAGATATCCTCCATGGATTTTCAGAGCATTAACTCTTTATAAAAATATTCATCATCTCACTCTTGCATTCGTTCTTCTTAAATCTTTCCCCTCTATCTTATCCATCGGAATAATTAACTATTATTAATCCCCAGTTCAAACACATACACTTCTTCATATCTCCCATCATTTTCCCTTATGGCTTCACTCACGCCACCACATCCACCTGATGCAAGCAGCTTCCTGCAACGTGAAAGAAGGCTTATTGATGCTATATACTCTGCCCCCAGTAGAAAGCCGTCTCTTTTATCCTGTTCTTCTTTGTGCATATCAAATAACAGCTGTCCCTTTTTAGTTATATATCTTTTCTGATCTGTAAATGATATTTTATCACCATATCTGTTAGTAAAATATTCGTGATACGATGCATCCTCTGTAGACATATATATATGCCTCAGTGAACTATCTGCCATAAGCATTTCATCTATCTTATCGCCTATCATCTCTTTGCTGGCATGGATTGGATGATTTGCCAGATGTGTATTCACATAGTCAGTACCTCTTGCCAGAACTCCTAAAGTATGCTCTGGTTCTTTAAGATACCTCTCCATTCTTTCTTTTACATATAACTTTATTCTTGAATTATATATGCCTTTATTCCAGCTAAGACTCACGCCTTCACATATAGTATTCATTATACCATCTGTTACATTTCCATTATAAAATGTTGGTGTATAATACACATTTTTACTTTTACTTATATCTTTCATAGAATAGCCCTCAGGCTGCTCATAAAACTTGCTCCACACATCATCATATGGGCTGTTCTGATAGAAACTGCTGCCAGACATGTTAAGTCTGATTACTGGTATAAAGCCTTTACTTTTGGCATACCTTGCACAAGTTTCTACTTTAGCAAATATTGCAAACAAACCAAGACTATCATATCCTCCATCAATAACTAGAAAATGCTTATCTGGATTTTCATCTCCATGTTGTCTATAATCAGAAAACATAAATGTGAATGCCATTATCTCTTCATAATACATTATCCCCTGATAATATCTGTCCATTGGTTCTGCATGAGGTATTCCATACATAATGTGCAGCTTCTTCATACCATTTCCAAGCTTTGTAAGTATTTCCTCTGTAAGTGACTCCTCATACCAGCACTCATATGGCATATCTGGCAGCATTGGAATCATCTGTTCCCATGACTTTCCTACCAGAACAAGCCTCTTGCCTTTCCACAATTTTAGTGCTGTCTGGCACAGTTCAACTGAATACTCATTACACTCATGAAGACATATGCAATCATACGCTCCAAGAAAAGACATATCAATTCTTCCCGAATATACGTATCTATGACTATATACACTCTTCTTAAACTCAAGCACAGTAATCGCTTTTCCGTTACCATTAACAGCTATAGCATAGTCTGCTTCCACAATTATATTATGTGCCATATAAAACATATCCGGACCATACTCAACTCTTATATCCCGAGGTTCTTTATTATTCATCAACAATTTGTATGTATAATATACCCCATCTGATATCTGTATTATCTTATTCTTCCCTGTTCTTTCAAAATACCTCAGTAAATCGCTTCTATCTTCCTCACTCAGGCTGCAGTATTGCACTATATCTTCTATTCCACGTTGTGCTATCATATATTTTTCACCTTATACTTATTAAACATATTTTTACCTGATTATACAACACGCTTCATCAGGCACACAACCATATCACTATCACGTTGTGCTAACATTATGCCGATATATTAATAAAAGTTTATTTTAAAATATCAAAGGAATATTTCATATGGCCAGTAACAACCAAAACAATAACAATCAGAATAATAATCAAAGCAATAATGAACATTGGAAACAGTGGAACTACCAGGATGACTGATGATGGAATATGGTGGTCAAGTGATTATTATTTTTACAGAATTAACATATTTCAGGATAATTTACTTAATGTTGCTCGTTGTACACCTTCACATACTGATGGAACCATAGATGATGCAGCAGCCATAGATGGCATATTCATGGCAACATGCACAGATATATACTGGCGCGAAGACCTCTTTGATAACTGGCATTTTTATGATATATCACAAACATATGAATTCAGAAAGCACGGTTTAAGAACGGTATTTCTTAACGATACAGATATAACACTTTTACATGAACTTTCAACTAAGCCTTCTCCTGTTGACTATTATGAGAAATACCGCCAGATTTTTCTTAACAACTACGATATCAGACAATAATACACCTGTTATATCTCTATACCCAGCTGGGAATATAGTACTCTCTTCTGTGTATTATAGAATGGATATTCGTGATTAGTTCCACCTATGTATGGAATCATATAATCATCACCATATTTTTGTCTTAATATTTTGTCATATCCTACAGGCACTGGAACTTCTATATACTCAAATGGCATATATATGCTGTCACTGTAGTATTCCTTTGGATATACATCTGCTGGTCTTGGACCTGCATGGTCAGTCATAAGTGCCAGCCTGTCTGAATCTGCATCGATATATATCATTCGCATTCTTTCTGACAGGCTGAGTATCTGTACCTGTAGTGGTATATCGCTCTCATAGTCAAAGTTAACCCCATACTGCTGCTCTATGCCGTGTATGTTAGCGAGTACCTGTGGATCATTCTGATTATCTTTAGTAACCATCTGCCCGAATATATCAAGTATTCGTATCATCTCACATTGCAGCTTATCTTCATCCTCTGTTGGTGCAACATAATCGAGTGGAAATATATCTAATCCTATCACATACGGACACCCATGAAACTTTTCAAGATGTTCTTTATCATATCTTATTCTCTTACCATTAACTATTCTGGCAGCCAGTGAATCCCATCCTGGCTCTGTATGTACATTGACTATATTAAAACCCGGCATTTCCTTCTCTGCTATATTACAGAAATGGTGATAATCCGTACGCTTCATAGTTATATCCATATCATCATCCCATGGAACAAAGCCTTTGTGTCTTACAGCTCCAAGCAGCGTTCCCCAGTCTGCAAAATACTGGATATTATTTTTTTTACATACACGATCCACTTCTGCCAGCACTTCCATCTGTGCTGCCCATGTTTTCTTCATCATACTTTCAACATAAAAACCATCTCTTATCTCACCTTCCAGGTAACCCTCTGGTATTTGCATATATATACCTCTTTCCTACTATTTTTATTTTATAACAATCTCTTTTGACACCTATTCAATATTATGCTAGTCTTTCAGATAGATACTTTTGTCAGAATATCAATAAAACGCTCATAATAACATATTAAGGAGATTCATTATGCTTACATTTTCCCAGAATTATTTCAATGCTGAAACAAAAGATGGTTTCTTTATAGATGCCCGAATGAAACATGCATGGGCTGCCCAGCTTGAGGTGTTAGAAGAAATCAGACGCGTATGTGACATATTAAACATACGTTTCTTTGCCGATTGGGGCACACTTCTTGGTGCTGTACGTCATAAAGGCTTTATTCCATGGGATGATGATCTTGATATAGGCATGTTAAGAAACGACTACATGCGCTTCTTAGAGCTTGCACCACCACTCTTATCTGAATACTTTGAGCTTAAAAGTCTGTACAATGACCCCGGACATGATAATGTAAAGGCTCGTATTATAACTGGACGTCATATGAATTTCTCCAAAGATTATCTTAAAAGATTCCATGGCTGTCCATATGTTATTGGCATTGATATTTTTCCTATTGATTATATCAACAAGGACATAGAAGCACTAAATGAACAGTTACGTCTTATAAACCTTATCTTGTCAGCTGCATCAAGTATTCCGGAATGTCCTCCTTATAGTGATGATGTACTTAATGTAATCCACCAGCTTGAATCCATGTTTAATGTATCATTTGACTATAACAACCGGTTAGTCCATGAACTTAAAAAGCTTCTTGATATGTTATCTGCTATATGTCCTCCACAGAATTCCAATGAGGTATGTTCCATGATAGACCTTGCCTGCGGATGGGATTATCACGCATTACTTGAATGGTACTCCGATACTATCGATATGCCATTTGAAAACACTACTATCCCCGTTCCAGCTGGTTACGATGGCATACTTAAGATAAAGTATGGTGATAATTATATGACACCTGTACAATGTTCAAGTTCACACGATTATCCTTTTTACAAAAAACAGGAAAACTCTCTTCGTGAAACAATTGAATACGAATATAATACACAACTATCTGATTCAGAGTTCAACCAGCTCATTAATGATAAGATAGCAGAATCTGGTATAACTCAATGGTAGATATAATATTCATAGCGATAATTATAATCACACATACCTTTCAGGTATATTAGTAAATATATCTGTGGCTCCATAATATCTGTATTCCTCAAGGTGTGCTTCTTTTAATGGTCTTCCATCGTTAAAGAATGGTTCATCTCCATTCCATGCCCTTACAGGCATCCCCTGCATATCTTGTGGAAGTGCATAAACAAGTCCTCCTATGTATGGATGAAGTGCATCTGCAGCTGTATCTCTTGCCATTGATATGCACTCTTCTATCGACATTGCAAGCACTGCTGTTTTAGCATCCCGGTCTATCTTTTTTATGATATCCACTGATTCAGCAAGGAATGATGACCAGACTATATACTGCTCCATTCCATATTTTCTTACTATTTCATATGCCTTACTTTCTATGCCATCATATCTTATAATACTTGTCTTAAGTTCTATATTAATAAGTATCCCTCTGCTTTCGCAATATGGTTTCATCATAACAAGTACTTCTTCAAGTGTTGGTATACTGCAATACTTACCATCATTAGCTGGAATAGCTATGTTCTTTATTTCAGCAAGCGTACATCCCCTTACATTCCTGTCTATATGCGTAACCCTTCTAAGATTCTCATCATGAAACACTACCATCTCTCCATCTGAAGTAAGCTGTATATCCAGTTCTATACCTGTTATCCCATCAAGTTCTGCTGCCGCTCTGAAAGCCTCAAGTGTATTCTCTGGATATAACGTACAACAGCCCCTATGTGCCCATATCTTAGGCATAGCTTTATTCTTTCCTGTCGCCAGAAACTGATCATGCCTATCTTTATATATCGGTGCGTTCCAATCAGTAAATCTCTCCATAACTCCAGCCATAGCTATGCTTATATTATCAGAAATATCTACAGTTTTTTTATCATTATTTTTAATTCTATGCACAAATTCTCTTACTTCATAACAAAGTCCTGTTCCTTCATATCCAAACCTGTATTGCTCTATCTTCCCAGGATTCTCGTATCTTACTTCGAATTCCTTTGTAAGCCACCATGGTGACTTAGCAAGTATATATCCGTTAGTACCGGTTACAACAAGTTGTCCTTCTGTCTTGGCACCCAACCCTGTCTTTACTATAGCTGTTTTATCTATATATTCATCTTTATATTCAATAAATGCTTTTGTATAAGCATCCACACCATTCTGTGCCCTCACTGTCCTGAATGTAACATCATCATATTCACAGCCAAGCAATGTCAGTACTGGAAGTAATGTATAGCTTCCAAACTCAAGAAAACTTCCATTGCAATCATCATCCTTATACTCTCTTGTATTAAGCGGTGTAAGCCTTGAAAAAGCTGCTTCAACTTCCACTATTCTTCCTATTCTTCCGCTTTCTGCTATCTGTATAAGTGCTTTGTAGCCAGGGCAGTATGCTGTTTTTAGAGCCTCCATATACACTAGTTGGTTATTTTGTGCTATATCTATAAGTTCTCTGACCTGCTCTTTCTTAAGTGCAGCTGGTTTTTCACACAATACATGCTTTCTACTAAGCAGAAGCTTCCTGCTATATTCATAATGAGTCTCATGTGGCGAAGCTACATATGCAGCATCAATATTATCCACGAACTCATCCCAATCGGCTGTACACGCCTGTATATTATGCTGCTGTATGAACCTTAAGGCACTTTCTTCCCTTGGATTATATACACAGCTTATGTATGTGCTTTCAATACCTGTCAGTGCTGTATCTGCAAACCTTGCAGCTATTCTTCCTGTTCCTATTATTCCTATGCGCATATTTACCACTGTTCCTCTCTTCTTTTATATCTGTCACATATTCTCAATCTGTTCTGCCATATACTCACCTATTCCGTAAATCGCTTTAAGAACAGGCTTTGTCATACCTGTAGGGAAACTATTGACACACGGAAATGTTTCAAAGCTAAGAGTCCCACTAAATTTTATTTCTTTAAGCCCCTTATATAATCTATCCCATCTTTGTCCTTCATACTGGCTGCTGCCAAACGTATAAGGCATCTGATGAAGATCTCCTACAGCATCATTTTCATGAAGATGAAGCACTTTAAGTCTGTTTCCCATAACCTTTATGAATTCATATGGATCTCTTTTCACAAGCTGAAGATGTCCTGCATCCAGACAGAATCCAAAAAGTTCTTCACCAGCTATGTCATTAAGTGTATCTATATACCACACAGCATCATACGGATCAGCGCACACACCCTCCGTTAATCTCTGTCCCATACCTTCGTATAGATTCTCAAAACACACACCAACCCCGCACTGCTTAAGTATAGGTATAAGCATTCTGAAATATTCTATATTATCCTTCTTTTCCTGTTCCTTATCATAAGCAATATCGTATTGGTACTGCATCTTGAACGGATGTATAACAACCCATGGCACTCCTAAAACCTCTGCTATAAGGATACTCTTATAACATTCCCCTGCATATAATCATTCTGCTCATTACGTCCCCATACCCATACCGGATATGGTGCATGCATCTGTGATGGTTTTATTCCATATTTATTCATAGCCTGCGTATACTGTCCAAAATACGCATACAATTCCTCCACTGATGCATCAAAGAATTTATTAACTTTTCCCGCATATAAATCATTGTTTTTAAGAAATGTATCTATGTTTATGTCAACTCTCGAAAAGCCTGCTTCACTTATGAGTCTAAAGCCTTTGTCTATATTCATCTCAGGTAATATTCCCTTAGTTTGTACTCCTATCTTTAACATATAATCTCCGTTCCTAGACTTATATTAATCTTTATTTTTCGCACGATTTTGCACACTGATATCCACATCAGATTTTATTTTATAATTGATTTAATATGTGAAGACTGTATCTTATATAAAATATAAATCCCTGTAACACCTGTACTCTATACCCATTCTTTCAAGCTGATTGCCTATAATGTCGTAGTTAAGATTACATATCCACACATTTCTTTGTTCAGCTGGAATGTCAAGTATAGCCTCTGGTGACTTGATTTCAACTCCCATAAACTGTTGTCCCCACCTCTGTGAATTATTATCTACAACAAACGCTGGTGTGTATCTTTCTCCCCAATAGTCCATATACGTCTGTGCCATTCTTCCAGAGCCAAAAAGTATAAGCTTTTTATCCTTCTGTCCGATATATTCTTCTGCATTAAAACAGTTCTCTTCCCACTCATCTACGCATGCCTTCATAAGTTCAAGCATAACCTTATAAAGCTTCTGTGGAGTTCTTGCAAATGTACCTTTATTATCGAATATTATATATCCGTCAAACTTTTCTGTGTGAAGCTCCCCTATAAATCTTGGCCAGTCTGTTGAAAGTACACCTCTTCCCGTTGTAAACGTATATGGCATCTGATGCTGGTCACTAAGTCCGTTGTTATCATTAATATGCACCAGTCCTATGTGCTTTCCACATACACGAACCATATCTCTTATATTAATTCCAAGCAGATTCGTATGTCCCACACTTATACATATTTTCCAGTTAATATATGGACAAAGTGCTTCTAAGTTGTTTATAAGAGACATAAGCTCACGCCAGTCAGAAAATCCATTATGATAATACCTGCCATACTCGCATCTGTACCCATTCTCTACATATATTGACACTGGTTCTTTACAAGCTCTGCATTCCTTTAACAGTCCCAGGCTCTCGCTTACAAGCTGTTCGAGCACAGCCTTACTGCTAACTCCCTCTGTATTGATAACTATGTATGAACATATATTGACTGCAGCATACGATATTGCTTTTCCAAATATTTCTACAGCATCCTCTGACAACACTTCCCTATCAGCTTTATCACCTGTTTCTGATGCAAGCATTGAGTTAAGATTAATATTTATTCCAGCAATTCTGCCTCCCAAAGCCTTGATATCATCAAGTTTATCAATATCTTCCATACACAATTCAATATTGGCAAATCCGCTTTCTAATGCTCTTTTTATTGACAAACCCTCGACGTACTGAATTCCTGTTTTCACTTTTTCTTCCTTTCCTTGTGTCTATACAGATGTTTTATCTGCTATAATGAACAAATCTGAAAAATCACTTAATTTTATCTGTGTTACAAAGACACATATTTTACAATTTAGAAATTTATAACAATTTTACAATTTAGAAATTATAATACATTTAATTCACAACTTTTTATCAGTGCAGCATGTTCTTATAATTCATGAACTTCTCTATGAATTCTGACATAAGCACTGATTCCCCTGATGTCAGCTTATAGTCCTTCTTATCAGTTCCATTAATCTTAGAGACGAAATCACTTATCTCGTATCTTAATCCATCGCCTAAGAACCTTGGCTCATAATGCTCTATTCTGGATGCATCTTCATATCTTACATCAAACTGTCGCATAAGCCACCATGGTGATTGTGCTATTATATACCCTTCAGTTCCTGATACTACCAACTGTCCTTCTGTCTTAACACCAACACCTGTCTTAACAGTAGCAAAGCCTTCCGGATACCCTATATCTGCCTTAGTATATATATCTACTCCTGATTCGTCATATATGCTATCAAAGCTTACTCTTTCATAATCGCTTCCCATCAGCTTAATAACAGGAACTAACACACTTGGTCCAAACTCAAGAAACGAACCACCATACTTTGCATCTATTCTTTCTCTTGATGCTTTATCTGCAAGTCTTGTAAAAGAGGCCTCAACATCTATTATCTTGCCTATCTTACCAGACTTTGCCACATTAACAAGTTGCTGAAAACCTGGACAATATGCTGCCTTAACTGCTTCCATAAGCACTACCTTATTCTTTTTAGCCAGACTATATAACTCCTCGCTCTCATTCTTTGTGAAAGAAAGAGGCTTTTCTGATAAGACATGCTTACCGGCCTCAATAGCTCTTCTGGCATATTCATAATGTGTCTCATTGGGTGATGCTATGTACACAGCATCCACCTTATCAAGAAAGCTATTGTAATCCTGCGTGATACATTTTATCTTCTCATTTGCTGTGAAGCTTTCAGCACTATCTTTAACAGGATTATAAGCATATTCTATAGTAAGTCCACTGACATACTTGGCCTCTGCTATGAATCTTGGCGCAATTCTTCCTGTTCCAACAACCCCGATTCTCACTATGTTAAATTGTTTCTTTCTCAAAAATGTAGATGATATTCCTGGTGTTCTGTCAAGATACACAACCTTACAGAATGAATTAAGATAATCAAACGTTCCTACCCAGTCTGAACCAACCGTAAATATATCTACATCATACTTCTGAATATCCTCTATCTTCTGTCCATGCTCGTCGGTTCCTGTCTGGAAGTAAACGTCATAGCCCTGTTCTCTCTTGTAGCGTGCGATCGCGTCTGCTAATACGATCTCATAAGTGTTTCCGATATGCGGTTTGCCGGATGTATAGGCGATCGCTGTGGAAATGTAGTATGGTTTCTTACAGTTTGTACACATGGATTGATTCCTCCTGTTTTTTATCACACACCTGACATTTTATTCGGATATCCTCACCGATCTGGCAGATATCTGTATATTTCAGTTCCACTGCTTCAGACGGGAATTCAACTCCGATACCTTCTACCGGTGTCTTCCCGGCCACACCGCCAAACAGCTTTGGTGCCACAAAAGCCTGTACTTCCTTTACAATTCCGGCTCGCAGGGCACTGTCATTTAACGTACCTCCTCCCTCCAGGAGGATGCTGTCAATGCCTCTGTTTCCAAGATCTGCCATCAGCTTCTTAAGGTCTATCTGATTCTTTTCGTCGGGACAGTAAATGGTTTCAACTCCCATGGTATGTAATATTTTTATTTTCTCTTTTGCATTTTTCTGTTCTGCATAAGCCACGATCGTCCGGTACTTTTCCGCACTTTTTACGATCTGACTGTCCGGCGGGATCCTGAGCTTACTGTCGCACACAATCCTGACAGGACTTTTCCAGCCTTCTACCCGGACGTTTAACATCGGATCATCTGCAAGCACAGTTCCAATACCTGCCATGATCCCCATGTACTGATGCCGCATATGCTGTACTTCTTTTCGTGCAGATTCTCCGGTGATCCATTTTGATGCTCCTGTTTTCGTTGCGATCTTCCCATCCAGTGTCATGGCATACTTCATCACCACGTATGGGGTTTTCGTAGTAATATAATGGAAAAACACCGGATT
>ERZ779875.2270-NODE-2270-length-10545-cov-3.586559_pt1 | contig 10545 bp, 10 predicted proteins | sample MGYA00511246_ERZ779875 | MGnify/ENA primary metagenome ERZ779875 (study PRJEB29588, sample SAMEA2155093) | human gut metagenome | biome: human gut; feature: human-associated habitat; material: faeces | place: Denmark | collected 2008/2010 ... | reverse complement strand
ATTTGCCTCCAGCGGCGCACCCATAGCAGACACCTCTCTGCCCGTTGTTACGATGAGCTGGCAATATGTAGCGCAGACCATATTCAATATGCTGGTGCTGGTGGGCCTTGTGAAAGGCGCGGAGCGCATCGCAAAGGAGATGTTCGGATTATAAGACAAGAAAAAGCGGGCCGCAGCCCGCTTTTTTCATTTCTCATATTCCGCGATGGGGACACCGTTTTTCACCTGAAAGCCGGAGATGGTACGCCCCTCCACAGCTGCGCGGTGTAGCTCATCCAAGATTAGCCGTTCGGCCAATCGAGCCTTCTGCGTCTCCTGCAACCATTCTACCAGCGGACGCAGCCAACAGGACAGCGCAAGCAGGCCGAACAGAGACAGCACCCCATAGAACACAAATGGGTGTGCTGCCGCCCATTGCGGATACACGCGCCCGACACAGAGCCAGATCAAGACGGGCAGCAGTTGCAGGCGCAGGAGCAGTGTGAAGATGAGCCGGACGGAAAAAATCAGCAGCGCGATGGCGGCGAAACCAAGAAGTACCTGAGATAAGATCGTCATAGGAAAACCCTCCTTTATTTGGTACTTCTATTATCTCATGCCCCAAAAATCGTGTCAAAAAATCGAAAAATAATTATTTTCAGAGAAATGCGGCTCAATTTGAGACACATTTCGACGGGAGGCAGATATATGGAAATTAAGATACCCAAAGAAGTCCGGCAGCACAGCGAGACGATTTTCTTCGGCTTGTCTACTCGGCAGTTCATCTGTGCGGTGCTGGCCATAGGTGTCGCCATCGGCACTTACTTCTTGACGAAAGGTGCTATCGGCAAAGAAACGGCCAGCTGGGTTTGCATCGTGGCTGCCGCGCCGCTGGCTGTGGCCGGCTTCTTCCGCTATAACGGCTTGACCTTTGAGCGGTTTGTGTGGGCTGTTATCAAGTCACAGATTTTATGTGCAGGGCCGCGCGTGTTCCGTTCCGAAAATCTGTACTGCAAAATTCTGAACGAGAAGGAGAAAAACATCTATGATTAAAACGCTGATTGCCGCAGACAGAAGTGAGCGCGAGCGGTTCCGAATCCCTCGCAGTGTCCAGCAATCCATCCCCATCCAAAAGATCTATCGGGACGGCATCTGGCAAACCGGCGGCAAGTTCAGCCGCACATGGCGCTTCGCAGACATCAACTATGCACTGGCCTCCCATGAGGATCAGAGAGATATGTTTACGGCCTATTGCGGCGCACTGAATAGCCTGCCAACGGATGCCACTACCAAAATCACCATCAACAACCGGCGTCTCAACGGCGCGGACTTCCAGCGCAGTGTCCTGATGCGGGAGCGAGGGGACAGTCTGGACAGTTACCGCAGGGAGTACAACCGCGTCCTGACCGACAAGGCCGCAGAGAGCAACGATCTGATTCAAGACAAGTACATCACGGTTTCGGTGGCTCGGAAGAACATGGATGAGGCCCGCACCTTTTTTCACCGGGTAGACGCCGATCTCAGCAAAAACTTCGGACGGCTGGAGAGCGGCGCAAAGGCGCTGGACAACCAGGATCGGCTGCGTATCTTCCATGATTTCTTCCGCCCCGGTGAGGAAGAGCATTTCCGCTTTGATCTCAGCGATGCCATGAAGAAAGGCCATGACTTCCGGGACTATATTTGCCCGGATGGTCTATGCTTCAAGGCAGATCACTTTGAGATGGGCGGCAAGGTGGGGCGCGTCCTGTTTCTGCGGGACTACGCCAGCTACATCAAGGATGAAATGATCTCCAAGCTGTCTGATTTCCCGCGGAATCTGATGCTGTCCATCGACATCCTCCCCATTCCCACCGATGAGGCCATCCGGGAGGTACAGAGCCGTATCCTCGGCATCGAAGCCGATATTGCCCGCTGGCAGCAGCGCCAGAACAGCCGCAATAATTTCACGGCAAGTATCCCGTATGAGCTGGAGCAGCTGAGGGCGGAGACGAAGGAGTTTCTGGATGACCTGAGTACCCGCGACCAGCGGATGATTTTTGCCAATGTCACCATCGTACACATGGCGGACACGCTGGAGCAGCTGAACACCGACACGGAGACGCTGCAAGCGATTGGGCTGGAGCAGGCGTGTCAGTTCTCCGTTCTGCGATACCAGCAGGAGGACGGGTTGAATACGGCTCTGCCCTATGGCCTGCGCCGCATCAAGACCACCCGCACACTGACAACTGAATCTACCGCCGTTTTAATGCCGTTCCGCGTTCAGGAGATCCAAGACGCGGGCGGTATTTATTATGGTGTCAACGCCGTAAGTAAAAATCTTTTGATCTGCAACCGAAAGAAGCTGCTGAACCCACACGGCTTTGTGCTGGGTGTATCGGGCAGCGGCAAGTCCTTCAGCATGAAGGAGGCTATCACCTTTATTGCCCTCTCTACCAATGACGATATTATTATGATCGACGCCGAGCGTGAGTATGGCGAGCTGACGCGGGCACTGCAAGGGGCGGTGCTGGAGATCTCTCCATCCAGCCCGCACCACATCAATCCGCTGGATATTAACCGGGGCTATGGAGCCGGGGAGAACCCGGTGGCTATGAAGTCCGAATTGATGATGAGCATTTGCGAACAGCAGATGGGCGTCGGTCAGCTTGGGGCGTTCCATAAGTCTATCATTGACCGCTGCACCGCCAATATCTATCACGATTTCATCAAGAGCGGCGGCGAAGGCAGGATTCCGACTCTCCCGGATTGGCGCAACGAGGTCAAGCGGCAACCGGAGCGTGAAGCACAGGAATTGGCCCTTGCATCGGAGCTGTTCGTGGAGGGCAGCTTGAATATGTTTGCCCATGAAACCAATTTTGATATTGATAACCGTATCGTCTGCTTTGACCTCTACGAGATGGGTGAACAGCTCAAGCCCACGGCGCTGAATGTGGTGCTGGAGACGATCCAGAATCGCGTGGCGGCAAATCGGCTGGCCGGACGGTACACATGGGTATTCGTGGACGAGGTGTATTTGTTCTTCAAATATTACTACTCTGCACAATTTCTCTACAAGTGCTGGAAGCGCTTTCGCAAGTACGCCGCAGCCATGACCGCAGCTACGCAGAATATCGAGGAGTGTCTGCACTCTGAAACGGCCCGTCTGATGCTGGCCAACAGCGAGTTTTTGATCCTGCTCAATCAGGCGGCCACCGACCGGGCAGAACTGGCGAAGTTGCTTCATATTTCGGAGACGCAGATGAGTCATGTGACAAATGTGGAGGCCGGACACGGCCTCATGCGGATCGGCAGTTCCATCATCCCCTTTGTCAATGAATTTCCCCGCGATGGCGCCCTTTATCGCCTGATGACCACAACGCCGGGGGACAAATGAGCATTGTCGAAATTCGTCTCAAATCGAGACACATTAAGGGGGTGTATCAGATTGCCGGAATTTAAGGAGAAGCCCAAAATGGGGCAGCCCAAAAGCAAGCGTGCCGCTATGCTTGATCCCCACCACCGGGCTATGGTGCTGAAGGAGAAGTACCGCCAGCAGTTGGCGGAGCGTCAGGAACCGGAATCAGACAGTGCGGAAACACAGGCTGTCGATGAAGTAGAGGACGCTACCGGCTGGGCGGTGGACACGGTGCAGGATCGTGCGGCGCAGGTGCCGAGGGCAAGGCAAAAACCACCGATCAAGGAAAAATCGTCTGCGAGTATCCCCCGTGAACGTAAGGTAGAAGCGCAGCCCCCCACTCTGAGGGAAAACGCCGAAAGATACACAGCACCTAAAAATACAGACTTCTTGGAGACTCCTTCCGCCGAAGAAACAGGGCTACCGGATGAAAAGCGGAAGTTTGAAACCCGTCGGCAGTTCGTAGTGGACAAGCAGAAAAACAAGCTGCTTTCGGAACGGCGGGCCGTTCGTTCTGTGGAGAAGCCGCCTGCTTTCTATGACGCAGAATGGGAGCCGGTTTCACCGTCAAAGACGGATATGCCGAAGCACAGCGCTTTCAAAGAGCAGAAGCGTTTTGCCGTGAACGATCATAGTAGGAGTAAGCCAGAAAAGCCGCTGCCTGCTCCAAAGGTTAAGCGTACATCCTTCAAAACTGCGGCAAAGCCTATATCAGCAGCACAGAAAACCGCTTCGCAGCAACAGATCCACCAGACTGCGGCACAGGCAAAAAAGGCCGCCAAGACAGCGGTAGAGCTGTTCAAGCGGGCAGCGGGGATGTTCCGCCGTGCCGCTGCTGCCCTAATCTCTGCCTTGGCCGGTTTCGTTGGCGGCACGGTGGTTTTGGTGGCGCTGGTGGTCATTATCATCATCGCGGCTGTGGCAAGTTCCCCCTTTGGGCTGTATTTTGCGGCAGAGCGTAACGCACCGGATACTGTGTCGGTAGCTGAGGCCGTGGCGCAGGTGAATATCGCCTACAACGCCAAGCTGGAGGAGTTGCAGGCCGGAGACTATGACAGCATCGACATTCAAGGGCAGACCCCGGACTGGTCGGAAGTGCTGGCTGTCTTTGCAGCTAAAACCGCAGGCACGGATGATGGCGTGGATGTGGCCACGCTGGATGCTGACCGGGTAGCCCGCCTGACCGCCGTATTCTGGGATATGACGAAGATCACCTCTTGGGTGGAGACGATAAACCATCCCGGAAGTGGAGACGATGATGGTTGGACGGAGTACATTTTGCATATTACCATCACGCCGAAAACAGCGGATGAAATGCGGACGGTCTATGCGTTTACCAAATACCAGAATGAAGCCTTGGACGAGCTGTTAGCAGACCGGGCCACGTTGGCTTCGCTGGCCTCCAGCCTGACGATTACCAATGCGGCCGCAGAAAAAGTCCTTCAGAACCTCCCGGCAGACCTTTCCCCGGAGCGCCGGGCGGTCGTCCAAAATGCACTGATGCTTTATGGAAAGGTATCGTATTTTTGGGGCGGGAAATCACTGGTGCTTGGCTGGGACAGCCGCTGGGGAACGCCGACGACAGTCGCAGGCAGTTCCACTACCGGCACCTATCGGCCTTACGGACTTGACTGCTCAGGTTTCGTCGATTGGGCCTTTTACAACGCCACGGGCGGCAGCTACATCATCGGACATGGCGGCGGCGCCACCATGCAGCACTCGTATTGCACTGATATTTCATGGTCGGATGCCCAGCCCGGTGACTTGGTGTTTTACCCGGACAATTCCCATGTTGGCATTATCTGCGGCCGGGACGAGGATGGCAGTCTGTTGGTGATCCACTGCGCCAGCGGCGCGAATAATGTGGTCATTACCGGCACAAGCGGTTTCATTTCCGTTGCGCGGCCGGATTACTTTTCAGATAATTGACTTTTTTCGACTGAGAAATACATTGCAAATCGAGGGGGTATCCTATATACTATGAATATAAAAAGAACTTTTTTGGCCGACAGGAGGAGATACCATGCTGAAGCTGGAAATCAAATTTAACGATGCTCAGATGCGAGCGGAGCATAAGTATGCTCCAGAGTCCATCTATGCCGCGCTGGACAAATCCTTCACCAAGTATGGTTTTCGCAGAGAAACGCTCTCTGATGGGACGATCTGCTATTACGGAAATGGGATGCCCCGTGACTATGGTACGTTTGGTCGGCTCATCACCACCTTGAAGGACAAGGAATGGTTTATGGCCTACCTGGTCAAGTGGCTTTGGTACAATAGTGATGACGGTGAAAACGAAACAGACTTCACTGTGGAGGATGTTCTCTATCACTATGCCCACCGTGAGAGTGCCGCATAATGGCAAGAAAAGAAGCCAAGCGTTTTAAGGCTCTCTACTTTGATTTGCGGATCAAAGACTTGGAGGAATACTACTCCAAAACCCGGCCAAAGGGCGCTTATGAATTGATAAAAAAATTCCTGACGAAACGAAACTTTTCCCATGAACAATATTCCGGATACCATTCCCGTTACAAAACAACGGATTTGGAGATATTCGATCTGATTCACGATATGAGCGATACTTTCCCGTGGCTCCAGCACTGCGTCAATCACTTTGAAGTGACCAACGTGGGGACTAACCATGATCTCATGGGGCTGTTCGTTGAAGAAGTCGAAGATCCCGTCAGTCTGTGATTGCTGTCGAAATCGTCTTGAATCGAGACACATTATTTCAGGCCCACACTGCCATATTTGGTAGTGTGGGCCTGTTTTTATTTTGCTCTAAAACAATAGCGGCTGCCAACAAAAATGCCGGTAACCGCTACTTGAAGGATACAACATCGTTCGGAGTACAGCCAATGATCTTGCACAGCTTCTCCAAGGTAAGCATGGTGATGTTTCCGCCCTTTTTGAGGGAGTCGAGCGTGTGATTATCAATGCCGCTCTGCAAAAGCTGGTATTGCGTCACATTGTTTCTCTTCATGGTTTCCCACAACGGCCCGTAATCAACGATTTCCCTCACCACATTTCCTGTCTGATAAAGAAATTATATGTGGTATTCTGAGAAAACCATATTGTGATTATACCCACAATGCAGTAAAATGAGAGGTAAGTCAGATACGGGGCTTGGCGCACAAATCGTCGAAAAATGCGTCTCAGTTTGAGACGCATTAAAAGCTATTTCGATTTTATGATCCTGTCCGGGAATACGGAAGCGTTGATAAGGTCAGCGGGATCGACCTCCAGCGCATCGGCAATATCGAAGAACACATCCAGCGAGAAGCCGTGAGCCATGTTCGGCGCTTCAATCGTGCTGATGAGTGAGCGGCTGACACCGGCCTTCTCGGCCAGCTTCTCCTGTGACAGACCACGCATTTTACGGAGCGCCGCAATGGCGATCCCAAGCTGTACGAAACGGTCACGATTTTTGAAGGAAACTTCTTTGCTCATGCGGTGTCCTGCCTTTCTGATGATAAGCAAATTATACGGTTTCCCAAATCTCTTTTCTGTATGTATCAGAGTGCTATTGATTTAATTAGTGAGCAATATTATAGTATAGGAAAGCACATGACGGAAATGGTGAGTTATAAGATAGAGAGGGCACAGTCATGGAGAATTATCGTTGTGCGATCATAGGTCAGCATCCCATGCGGTTTCCGTGGGGCTTTGACGAGGAAGATACCCAATGCCGCCGAATGAAGCTGGAACTGGCTCAGTGTATTATGGAACTGCGTCAATGTGGAGTGACAGAATTTCAAGTTGCCTGTGACCCCGGCGTGGGATTGTACGCCGGGGAAATCGTCAATATCACAAAGCAGAATGACGAGGCCATGCGCCTTGTTTGCGTAACCCCTTTTGAAGAACAGGCTACCAAGTGGACGCCGCAGCTGCGTGAACGCTATTTCGATATGCTGGCAGACTGCACCGACCTTTCCTGTGTAGACTACCAGGAGACACCCAACGCACAGCTTATGGCCTATCGGCGGATCGTCAAGCAGTCTGATATGCTGGTGGCCGTATATGACCCTGAACTTGCCAGCGGTAGCGCAGAGGACAAGGCTATGGCCTATGCCCTTGCGTTGGGGAAGCCAACCCTGCTGATCCACCCTAATACATGGAAAAAGAAATGGCTGAATGTTGTAAAACGTGAAGGCGAGTAGCATATTCAAAAATTTTATCCATCCTCATGCTTTAGAACGATTTACATTTCGTAAAGTTGCGGATATAATTATTATGAATCAGTATGAAGCGAAAAACTTATGATGAGGGGCGCGCCCCTCATCCCGTGGGTACCCACGGGATGATACCGCTCTGTAACCTGTGGACTTTGCCCGCTGTGGTCAGGCGGGCATGAACAAAACCTGACCACCATACAAAGGAGGACATACCATGAAAAAACGCATCGGGAGTCTGCTTCTTATTCTGGCATTGTGCTTTACGCTGCTGCCCACGGCGGCTTTTGCCGCAGGGGACAGCGGCAATACTGCTTCCACCAAAAAAATATCTGTTAGAATGAATGCGAAAAATGGCAAGTCTACAGATTCTGTGTCTGACGGAGTCTCAACAGCGTATGGAACGACCCATACGCTTACTGTTACACCCCAGACAGGGCATTGTGTAATTGCCGGATATTTTGCCGGAACAGATTATTACAAAACAAATCCAGCGAAGTATCAGTACAGTAACATGACTTTGGATAAAATTAGTGAAGCCAATCCGCAAACGGGAGCCGTTCAATACCAATTTACTGCAACAGAGGTTATTCCCATCAGCAATGATCCGAACTATGATTATATTTGCCTGTATTTCCACTGTGCCAAACTACCTACGCTCCTCTGGACATTGGGAAATATTAGTGGGGAGGCAACGGCTCCTTCGACCGATGGAAATACAGCAGCAATACCGTATGTCAGCCTAAAAGAACTTTGCGGTGATCCCAATGAATATACGGGTTATTATAGCTTGGCCGATAAAAAGGATAGGCCGTATCTTGACTGGCAAGTTATCTCTATTACTGATAAAGAAGGAAATACAGCGGGCGGCACTGTTGCTTTCGATAATAACCACCTGACATACACGCCAACAGCCGATGAAGCTGGAAAGACCGTAACCATTACAATTCGACCCAAATTAGGCTATGTAGAAGAGGCAAACACACCGCTGTCTTTTGAGATCGAAGTTAAGAAGCCCGTAGTAGAACAGAGTGAGTTTTATGTAACAATGGTGACAGACGGTTATGGAAATGCTGTTGCAATGCCAAATTCGGCAAAAGAAGGAGAAGAAATACAACTGACCGCAATACCAGATAGAGGACACCACCTCAAGGAATGGCAGGCCACTTCGGGCACTTCGGGTAAGATAAAGATCACCAATGATAAATTTACCATGCCAGCCGGAAATGTGACTGTGAAAGCAATTTTTGAAGCCGACACCTACACCGTGAAACTGTATGCTAATGGCGGCACGATCGCCGACGGAAAGAATGTCACAAGCTACACCTACGGCGAGGGCGCAACACTCCCGACAGCCGACGATATGACCTATACGGAACATACCTTCAAGGGCTGGTATGACAACGAAGGCTTGTCCGGCGATCCTGTGACGGCAATCGGCGACACCGAAACGGGTGATAAAGAGTATTGGGCGAAGTGGGAGATCCATCAATATACCATCACAGTCAAACCCGAAAACGGCAAAGCGGATATTACCATAACGCAGGATTACGGCACACCGATTACCGCTCCGACCCTGACAAGAGAGGGCTATCAGTTCAACGGTTGGGATAAAACATTCCCGACAACCATGCCTGCGGAGAATCTGACAATCACGGCTCAGTGGCGTGATATTGCAGTGCCTACAGGCGAAATCAAGATTGCCGAAAACGGCTGGAAGTCTTTCTTCAACACCATCACCTTCGATTTGTTCTTTAAGGATACGCAGATGGTAACCGTTACCGCTGCGGACAACAGCGGCGAAGCGGTTAAGATCGAATACCTGCTGAGCGATAAGGCGCTTACCGAATCGGAACTTGCGGGAATGACTTTCACGGCATATTCCGCACCGTTCAGTATCAATCCCGATAACGAGTATGTTATTTATGCAAAACTGACCGATACCAGCGGAAATGTTGCCTACATTAACACAAACGGCATCGTGCTGGACGCAACAGTCCCCGTTATCTCCGGCATTGAAGCCGGCAAAACCTATTGCGCAGCACAGACTATTACCGTTGACGAAAAGTATATCGGCACCGTGAAGGTGAACAGCACGGAAGTCATCCTTGATGAAAACGGTCAATTTATTCTCTCTCCCGCAAGCGGCGAGCAAACGATTGTTGTGACCGATAAGGCAGGCAACGAGACAAAGGTTACCGTGACCGTGAACGACGGACACACCTACGAGTGGCAGAGCGAAAACGGACAGTATTGGCAGAAGTGCAAATTCTGCAATCACGAAACTGCGAAAAAGGATATTCCGACCATTAACATCAGCGGTGCCGACAAGGTTTGCAGAACGCAGGATTACAAATTCAGCTTTACTTTGCCGGAAGGAGCGACGGATGCAGCCTATGGGTATGAGTTTATCGGACTTGGCGACGGTCCTCTTACGCCGACCGTTGAGAATGGTTTGTACAGCGGTATCATAAAAGCATCCACATATCCGGCGACAGAAAACAGCTTTAAGCTGATCGTGAGTGCAAAGACCGCTGACGGCTTTGCGTTCTCTGCCGAAAAGAAGGTTACCATTCAAAACGAGCACACCGGCGGCACGGCTACCTGCAAGGATAAGGCAAAGTGCGAGGTCTGCGGCGAGAGCTACGGAAAGCTTGACCCGAACAACCACGCCAACCTCAAGCATATAGATGCAAAGGCGGCAACAAAGACTTCTGAGGGCAATATCGAATACTGGTACTGCGACGGCTGCAAGAAGTATTACAAGGACGCCAAAGCAACACAGGAAATCAAGCAGGTCGATACCGTAACGGCAAAACGGCCGGATGACAGCAAATCCCCTCAGACCGGAGACAATAGCAACCTTGCTTTGTGGATCGCGCTGCTCTTTGTCAGCGACGGTGCGGTAACGGCAACAACCGTTTACGGCAGAAAGAAAAAGCGCAGCGTAAAGTAAAATCAAATATTTAACCCAAGGGCGGCTGTCGGAAACGGCAGGCG
>ERZ779875.2268-NODE-2268-length-10549-cov-13.837050_pt1 | contig 10549 bp, 7 predicted proteins | sample MGYA00511246_ERZ779875 | MGnify/ENA primary metagenome ERZ779875 (study PRJEB29588, sample SAMEA2155093) | human gut metagenome | biome: human gut; feature: human-associated habitat; material: faeces | place: Denmark | collected 2008/2010 ... | reverse complement strand
TAATTTCGATCGAGTAAAAATATCTTCTATTATATTGAAATAAATTGCATCGTTATTCCAAAATTCGGAATAAATCTTAGTGTTTTCCATTCATCTATCTGAAAAAAGAGACTTTTTCCTTTTTCCACGGGTTGGATTTTCGTTTATTTAATTGAAAATGTTTCCTGTTTACTATCCCAAAAAAACATGGTAATACCCAAGCTTGTGACTATGTTTTTGGCTGTCCAAGGTTGTTAAGTAGCATGAAATACACATATTTCTCTCTGCTGGACGAACCTGGTGTTTCTTTTTGGCCGATCCTCATCATCAGGCCAGTTCTCAATCTTATTTAGGGTTTATGTTATGCAAAATCAGGAAAAAGCGAGATTAAAAAGACGCAATATGAGAAAAAATCTCTTTAAGTTTGAAAACGAGAAATCGACCGGATATATGGAAAACAGGCATCTTTTGCGCAAGGCAGTAAAGCACACGCCATGGCTTATCAGCGCCTCCGCAGCCTGGCTTGCCCTGTTCCCCTGCGGCCTGGCCTTTGCCGCTTACCCGAACCCGCCGCTTACTGATACAAATACCAAGTACGACATAAAAGGCGAAACAGCAGGAGCTACTATCAGAGGCGGCAGACTCTCCATTTCCAGCGTTGATACCACAACGGTCTGGTATGTCATTGCCAACTGGGCTGCTGCTGGCAGCGCCGTTGATGGTCAGACGACGCTGCCCGATGGCGCGATAATCGGACAGAGTTCCACAGACCATGTGTGGTACGCAGTTGGCAGCTATGCTCCGAATGGCTTAGCCAATCTGAGCTCTGTTTCTGCTACAAACGCTACTGTCTACGGAGACATAATTGGTGGCGATGGCGCCGGGGGTGCGTTTGACAATACCGTGACGGCAACGGGTACGACAATTACCCGTTACGTGTACGGTGGCCGGTGCGATAACAATCAGACCGATAACGATTCGGCATCCGGCAACCAGGTGATACTGCTCAACAGCAGCGTCGGCCGGGCGGTCGCTGGCGGCTTTACAAACTATGGCAATGTGCAGAGCAATACGGTAATACTCACAGGAAGTACTGTTACTGATTACGAAGGTGTTTACGGTGGCCACACTTTGCGCGGGAATGCTACCAGTAACGTCGTGGAGGTGCTTTCAGGGAGCACGGTTCAGGGCCATTGGCCCGTTGCAGGTGGGTTTGCGGCTTATGGTACTGCCAATTCCAATACTGTAACAATATCAGGAAACAGCTCTGTTGCACCGACAGTATATGGCGGCTATGCCAGCGCTGACGCTTCTTCCAATACTGTGATTCTGTCAGGCAGCAGCGCTGCGATTTCCCTTTATGGCGGCTATGCCTACCAGGGAACGGCAAACTCAAATTCCGTGACCGGAACGGACAGCACTGTTGGCTGGGACGTTTACGGCGGGTATGGAACCACAGGCGCTTCTTCCAACACTGTAGACCTGAGCAATGTTCAGGTCGCGGGCAGTGTCGGAGGAGGCGATACGACATCCGGGGAGGCTTCAAACAATAAGGTATCCCTTTCCAACGGGACGACGTTCACCGGCAATCTGTACGCAGGCTATACTGAGGATGGCAACGCTACAGACAACGAAATATCCCTCTCCGATGTTACCGCCCCCCAGTATGTTTACGCGAGCTACACGACAGAAGGTCAGGCTGGCGGCACTGTGACACTCTCTAACAGCTCGGTGACGAATAATGTTTACGGTGGATTCACGCATGACGGCGTTGCTGACGGCAGTAAAGTGACCGGAACGAACAGTAAGGTCGGCGGCAGTGTCTATGGTGGGCAGGGAACCAGTCAAGTCCGGATTAGTGTGTAAAATTGCCTTTCGGGGACAACGGGTGATGGCCGTTCGCGATTTCAATCAGCGTCTTTATGACTTCCGGTGTCATGAACTCCTTAAAAGTTTTGGGACTGAAAAGAGCTCTGCCCGATTGTCTCTGATGGCTTTCTTCAATCAGGACTGCGCCCATGGTCCTTACCAGAGACTCTTCATTGGGGAATATGCCGATCACGCTGGAGCGGCGCTTTAATTCCCTGTTGAGCCTCTCAATATGATTGGATGTTCTGCAGAACCGCCTGAGTCCCGCCGGCAGAGCCATCACAGTCATGGCACTCTCAAATCCTTCATCCAGGCAGAGCATGGCTGACTCTGCGACATCTTTGTAGTCAGAGAGAATCTGGTCCCGCTTTTTTCTGGCCTCTCCGATTGTTCTGCAGTTGAACATTTCTGTCAGCTCTGAGCTCAGTCCGGCCTGGTACTTCGCCGGAGCTTTCGCGGTAATGTTTCTTGCAAAGTGGAACTGACACCGCTGCCAGGGAAGAGTCGGGAATACTCTGCCGACTGCGGCGACAATCCCTCCATGCGCGTCAGAGATAATCATCCGCGGATCTGTCAGCCCCCGCTGTCTCAGTCCTGACAAAAAATCGGTCCATGTCTCAGTGGATTCATTGGGATATGCTTTAAATCCAACGACTTCCCGAAGTCCTTTGCTGTTGACGGCAAAGGCAATCATAAGCGCCCTGGCCGTCACCCGGTGGTTCTCCCGCACCTTAAAGTACGTGGCATCAACAGTGAGGAATGGGTAGGAATCTGTCAGAGGACGGTTCCTGAATTCATCCACGTAAGCATCCAGGCTTTTGCAGATCTCAGAAACAGCTGATTTCGAAAATGACGTTCCGCACAGCTCTTCCGTTATACGGGCGATCTTCCGGGTGGAAACACCTTCCAGAACCATGGTTGTCATGGTCGTGAGAAGGGCCTGTTCACTGCGCGAATAGTTTTCAAAGAGCATCGTCCTGAATGGCTGATTCCGGTGTCTGGGTACGCTCAGAGTTAATCTGCCTATACGGGTCTTCAGCTCACGCGTGCGCACGCCGTTACGGCTGTCAGTGCGCTCCTCTGTGCGCTCATAGCGCTTTGCCCCGAGCTGTTCTGAGGACTCCCTTTCAAGCATGGCATTGAGCCCCTTTTGGAGCAGAAGACGGAATCCCTCATTTTTAGCCCCTGTCGTAAATGCCCGTAGAATTTCATCGATTTCTAAGTTAAGTATGACCTGAGCCATGGTGTTCTCCTTTCGGTTTTGGTGTTTGTGCAATTCCAAACATACCGAAGGCGTTCCCATGGCTCAACTTTTTGCCACGGGAATTTACACCACTATATGGACTCTACCTTAGGACCTAACATTTTCTAACAGAGCTCTGCGAAGCCCGGTCCACAAGGTTGGGCTTTATTTTTGGTTCAAAAAAAATTTAATTCTTATAGTGACAATAGGAAATAATTTTGGTATACTGCTCCATGCAGGCGATGAAAAGCAGTCATGGAGGCCCACATGTACCTGACCCTCAGAAAAACCCATGGATACGAATATCTCATACTCATGGAATCGATCCATGTGAAAGGACAGAAGTACTGCGCCAAGCGAGTGATCAAAAACTACGGCCGGTACGACCAGCTTCCGGAGAACGTCCGCCGCGATTACGAAGATCGGAAGGCCAGAAAAACTCTTTCCAGGCAGCTAGAGAACGAATTCAGGATGCAGGAGCTTCAGAAATCTCAGACCAGACTCGAACAGCAGAATGTAGCGGCTGCGTTCTGCCCGAACAAGGGGCTGGCCCTGAATTACGGCCACCTGCCTTTCCGCATGATCTGGGATCGTGAGCTTGGGCTGAAATATAAGATTGGCTACCTTCAAAACAAAAAAACCGATATCAGAAGCTGGCAGCTGAACGACCTGTTGTTCTATCTGAGTGCCTGCAGGGTGTTCCAGCCAATGTCCTACTACCAGGCCAGTGTCTGCCGCGGAGATTTTTTCTATTGTCCCTGGAACAGCGTTACCCAGGACAATTACTACCGGGCCCTCGATTTTGTTTATGATAACAGGGAGGAACTGATCGGGCACGCTGTTAAAAGCCGGCTGAACCAGACGAAAACCAGAATAAAAGTTGCATTCTTCGACTGCACGAACACGTGGTTTGAAACTCCTTACGACGATCTGACGTGGCAGATGATTCGATTCTCCCGCAAAATTCGGGAAGAACTCGTTCGAAAGGGGTTTTCCCGGGAGCAGATTGATGGGTACCTTGATGGGGAAGAATTTGCCGAACGTCTGGCCAGAGAACTCCTTCTCAGTGAGAAGGACGTCCTGCGCATGCGGGGCTGCTCAAAGGAGGGACGTTTCGCACAGCCCATTGTGACGGTGGCTCTGGCCATTGATCAGACCGGATTTCCGATCGACTGTAAGGTGTTTGCCGGCAACATATCCGAGCTCGGGAGCATCGATCCTATGCTCAAAAGCCTCAGGGATAAGTACGCCATTGAGGATGTATACTTCGTGGCCGACAGGGGACTCAACTCCACGGAAAGCCTGGATAAAATTCAGCAGGAGAAGCTGGGATTCGTCGTCGCCCAGAAGGTTTCAATGCAAAAACCGGAGGCGAGAGAACAAATGCTGGATCTTCAGGGCTATCACAACTGTAGTGTTGGGGACGACGGCAGGTTCCGGATCGATGACAGGAAAGGGCTTAGCGCCGATGCCTTCCGCTTCAAGGTCTGCGACTTCGTCAGGTCAGCATACGTCGTGGATGAGGCGGGCACACTAAACGCAAAGGGAAAGATCCGGAGGAAGAAAGTGAACGTTAAGTGCCGGATCATCTACACCTTCAGCCCCGAAAGACGTGCCCGGGATCTGGCAGATCTTGAAGACAGGATCGCCAGGGCCTCCAGGGCTGTCCAGGAGAAACAGCTCATGGGAAATCCGTGCAGTTCCGGATGGCGTGCATTGATTCAAACGCAGAAGGAAGCAGCACAGAATGCCAAAGAAAAGGAGAAATATCGCGCTGTTGGACTCAAGGAAGATGTCATCACTGAGCGGCGTACCATCGCCGGCTACGCTGCCGTTGTGTATACACACCCGGCCGCCAGAGAGGGGGAGAAAACTCAGGAACTGACCGATCTCCAGGTGCTCTCTACCTATCATAAACTGGTGACAATTGAAGACAGCTTCAGGACGATGAAGAGTACCTTCAGTATCCGACCCGTTCACGTCCGGCTCAAAGAGCGGGTTACCGCGCACTGCTATCTGTGCGTCCTGTCTCTAATGCTGCTGCGGTCTTTGCAGGAAAAGCTTGAGGCTGCCGGAACTCCACTCCCGTCAGGGCGCATCGCGGCTGCCCTGAAACAGGCTTTGGTGCTGCCCATGCCTGCACCTGGTGGCAGGATCCAGCAGTTACTCAATCTCACTCTGCACCCTGGTTTTCATGCCGCCATCTTTAACGGCAAGGGAAAGTATGAAAGTGAAGCCAACGAACTGACCGACCATGGTGCGATCTATGGAGCCTTTACAAAAGGAAGAGCGTCGATGGCCGACGACCTTGATCTTATTTTGAAGGCTGCGGGACTGACGCCCCCGGCCTTCAGCAACACCATGGGCGATCTCAAAAAGAGACTCGGCGTTCACTCGCTTCCGGACACTGCGTTGATTTCCGCCGAGCATGCGAAGTACCTCGCAGATATGGCCGGGCCATGGGAAAATGAGAAAGAGTAAGTTTTCCCCCTATAAGAAAAAAATTAAAAAACCCCGCAAATCCGCTCTTGGAGCGGGTTTGCGGGGTTTTAGCTCCTAAAGACGGGTAAAAACAACGAGCAGCATCAAAGATACCTACTCGGATGAGGACTTGGAGAAGATGCGTGATAGTTGCGAAGAGAAACGCGACCTTGCCCTGATTGATATGCTGGCTTCAACGGGAATGCGAGTCGGTGAGCTGGTACTGCTGAATCAGTCGGACATTGACTTCAATGAGAGGGAATGCAAGGTGCTCGGCAAGGGGAATAAGGAACGGATCGTCTACTTTGACGCCCGAACGAAGATACATCTGCAGGAGTATCTCGATGGCCGCGATGACGACTGCGAAGCACTGTTTGTTTCCTTGAAGACACCGCATACCCGCCTGACGATCGGCGGCGTGGAGTCACGGGTTCGAGAGATCGGAAAGCGACTTGATATTGAGAAGGTACATCCGCATAAGTTTCGGCGGACACTTGCCACGAAGGCCATTGACAAAGGAATGCCGATCGAGCAACTGCAACAGCTACTAGGTCATAAACGAATAGATACGACACTTCAGTATGCGATGGTCAAGCAGAGCAACGTGAAGCTGGCGCATAAGAAATATATAGGATAGGAAGTGGAATGATGGAAGGCTGGAGAACAATAAGATTGGGTGATGCGTGCAACACAAACGTAGATTCATATTCTCCAAAAGAGAAATGGCCATTTGTAAATTATTTGGACACAGGCAACATCACAGATAATAGGATTGATGCTGTACAGCATATCGACGTTAAGCATGAAAAACTTCCAAGTAGAGCAAGACGAAAAGTTCGCCGAAATAGCATAATCTACTCAACTGTCCGCCCAAATCAGAGACATTTTGGCATCATCAAAAAACAGCCAGATAACTTTCTGGTGTCGACAGGTTTTGCTGTAATAGACACTGATGAAGAAGTACTTGATGCAGATTTTCTTTATTATCTGCTGGCTCAAAGCACAGTCGTAGAAAAACTCCATGCTATCGCCGAACAGAGTACATCAGTGTACCCATCAATTAAGCCTTCTGATATTGAAGATCTGGAAATCTGCATTCCAGATATTGAAATACAGAAACAAATAGCAGAAATATTAAGTAGCCTAGACAGAAAGGTCGAGCAAAACAGTGAGATAAACAAGAATTTATATGCGGCTTAGAGATCAATATCAGAGACGTCAATCTCACCAGACATGAGTTTCGGCAATAATGAGTCGCGAAGCACAGAAAGCCTCTCACTTTCAAGAACTGTGTTAGCAATCAACGCAAGCATAGGAGTGGCGGCGGAGTTAAAAAGTGTCAGCTGCTTAGGAGACGGGATGACTATCCGATATTGCATTATTTGTTGCTTGTCACCACGTGGCATTTTAGTTCCTTTTGATCCTGCAACCATGTAATCAAAGAAACGGTCTGAATATAAAGTTTCATACAGGTAAGCCGACATTTCTTTCGATTCAGGGACAAAACACAACACATCGGTAGAGCATCCACAGTCTTCTGTGACATACTCTATTTTCTTAAAGTAAGGACGGATGTTGGACACAAGAACATCTCCCTTATGACATCTTGTAGTTTGTTTGATATTAGGAAGACTTGAGGCTTCAATTGCACTTATCTTATTAGGCTGCATATTTTCAGTTGAATAATATGTTTTTGTTGAGAGTTTATCGACATTGATTTTATCAGTGGAATAATGGCAAATTTCAGACAACATAGCTGAAGCAGTATGTACATACGGATCAAATTTTGAGGAATATAGCACTTGAAGCTGCTCAGATAAATTCTTGTTTATTTTCACGAATTTGAGAAAACTCACGAAGAACAGGGAAGCCTCTGGAGTATAAAAGTAAGAAAGGAGTTGATTTTATGTCAGGATTTTATACCGAAGCTGACTATGAGAGTACAATCATAGAGCTGTTCGAGAACATGGGATGGCGGCATGTGTACGGGCCGGATCTCGACCGAGATTATAGGGACCCGCTCTATGAAGAGGTGCTGGATGACGCCATCCGCCGCATCAATCCTGATATGCCGGAAAGCGCTATTCGTGAGGCAATCTTCAAGCTGAAGAACTTTGATAATGCTGATATTGTCCATAAAAACGGAGTGTTAATGGACTATATCCAGCACGGTGTGGAGGTGCGTTATCTCGTGGGGAGCGAGGAGCGCGCGGGGCTGGTCTATCTGGTTGATTACAAGAATCCTGACAACAACTCCTTTGTTATTGCCAACCAGTGGACCTTCATTGAAAACAGCAACAAGCGCCCGGATGTCCTCCTCTTCCTGAATGGCCTACCGGTCGTGCTGATGGAGTTCAAGTCTCCGTCGCGGGAGGAAACCGACGCATCAGAGGCGTATGCGCAGATCCGTAACTATATGCATGAGATACCGTCCATGTTCATTTACAACTGCATCTGCGTCATGAGCGACCATCTGACAAGCAAAGCAGGAACCATCACCTCCGGTGAAGACCGGTTCATGGAGTGGAAAACGAGGGACGGCAGCTATGAGAACACGCAGTATGCACAGTTTGACACGTTCTTCGAGGGGATGTTCCAGAAGGAGCGCCTGCTTGACATCATCAAGAACTTCATCTGCTTCTCCAACGAGGGATTGAAACAGTTCAAAATCCTCGCCGGATACCACCAGTACTTTGCCGTCCGTAAGGCCATCGAGTCCACGAAAAAAGGAATAGCAACCGACGGGCGCGGCGGAGTGTTCTGGCATACGCAGGGCAGCGGAAAATCCCTGTCCATGGTCTTCTATGCCCATCTCCTGCAGGAGACACTGGACTCGCCCACCATAGTTGTTATCACCGACCGCAACGATCTTGACGACCAGTTGTACGGACAGTTCGCCAAGTGCAGGGACTTTCTTCGGCAGGATCCGATTCAAGCGCAGAGCCGCCAGAATCTCAAGGAGCTTCTTGACGGCAGGAAGGCGAATGGCATCATCTTCACCACAATGCAGAAGTTCGAAGAATCTCACGAACCACTCTCCGAGCGACATAATATCATCGTCATGGCGGACGAGGCGCACCGCGGGCAATACGGTTTGAAGGAGAAGATCGATTCCAAAACCGGTAAAATCAAGGTCGGTACAGCACGTGTCATCCGCAACAGCCTGCCATATGCCACTTACATCGGATTCACTGGAACACCTATCGCACTGAAGGATCGCAACACCCGTGAGGTGTTTGGCGATTACATCGACATCTACGATATGACGCAGGCGGTTGAGGACGGCGCAACGCGACCTGTCTATTACGAGAGCCGCGTTATCAAGCTAAAGCTCGACGGAGACACGCTTGCCCTGATCGACAAGGAATACGACATCATGGCGGAGAACGCCGATCCAGATGTAATAGAGCGTAGCAAGAAGGAACTCGGCCAGATGGAGGCCATCCTTGGAAACGACAAGACCATCGAATCTCTCGTCAACGACATCCTCGATCACTACGAGAACTACCGGGAGAACTTGCTGACCGGCAAGGCGATGATCGTCGCCTACTCACGTCCGATCGCCATGAAAATCTACAAGCGGATTCTGGAGTTGCGTCCGGCATGGACGGACAAGGTCAAGGTCGTGATGACCAGCTCAAACAAGGACCCGGAAGAATGGGCCGAGATTATCGGCAACGAGCGTCATAAGGACGAACTGGCAGCAGAGTTCAAGGATAACGACAGTCCGTTCAAGATCGCCATTGTCGTGGATATGTGGCTGACCGGGTTTGACGTGCCGTCGCTTGCAACGATGTACATCTACAAACCGATGAAGGGTTATAACCTCATGCAGGCCATCGCCCGCGTGAACCGTGTCTTTCAGGACAAGGAAGGCGGCCTGATCGTTGACTACGTCGGTATTGCTTCCGCCCTCAAGGAGGCGATGAAAGACTATACGGCACGCGACCGGAAGAACTACGGCGACACCGACGTGGCAAAGGTCGCGTATCCGAAATTCCAGGAGAAGCTGTCCGTTTGCCGAGACCTGTTCTACGGATACGACTACTCCGATTTCATCCATGGAAGCAATCTCGCCCGCTCGAAAGCCATTAGCGGCGCGGTCAACTTTATTGTCGCCGTGGACAAGGAAGACGATCGGAAAACTTTCCTCAAGGAAGCTCTTATGCTCAAGCAGGCGCTGTCACTCTGTTCCTCCCTCTCTGCGGAGGACGAGCGGATCGAGGCTGCGTTCTTCGAATCAGTCCGTGTGCTGGTAAACCGGCTGATGAATCAGGGCGGCGGGAACAAAATCCCCCTGCCGGAAATAAACGCCCGCATAAATAACCTGCTGAAAGCCAGCATCCATAGCGACGGCGTGATCAATCTGTTTCAGGATGCCGATTGCGACTTCTCTATATTCGACCAAACATTTCTTGAAGAAATCAGGAACATGAAGGAAAAGAACCTCGCCGTGGAACTCCTCAAGAAGCTCATCGCCGAGCAAGTGATCATATACAAACACACAAACGTTGTGAAGTCCGAGAAGTTCAGCGAGATTCTTCAGCAGGAAATGAACCAGTACCTCAATGGCATGCTGACGAACGAACAGGTCATCGAGGAGATGCTAAATCTCGCTAAGCAGATACAGGCAGCGCAGAAGGAAGGACAGAAACTCGGCCTCACTGCAGATGAGCTCGCCTTCTATGATGCACTCACCAAGCCACAGGCCATTAAGGACTTCTACCAAAATGATGAACTGATTGCTATCACGAAAGAACTTGCAGACACCCTGCGGAAGAACCACACCATAGACTGGCAGAAACGTGACTCAGCCCGTGCGAAGATGCGCATGCTGATCAAGCGGCTTTTGAAGAAGCACAAGTATCCGCCGGAAGGCATGGACGATGCTGTCCAGACTGTGATGACACAGTGTGAGCTCTGGGCTGATAACAACGATATGGAGTAAGTTTCCCATAACCCCGAAAATGTAAATTT
>ERZ779875.2267-NODE-2267-length-10551-cov-2.646246_pt1 | contig 10551 bp, 8 predicted proteins | sample MGYA00511246_ERZ779875 | MGnify/ENA primary metagenome ERZ779875 (study PRJEB29588, sample SAMEA2155093) | human gut metagenome | biome: human gut; feature: human-associated habitat; material: faeces | place: Denmark | collected 2008/2010 ... | reverse complement strand
ATCGCCGGCATGCTGGCGATGGATTCCGATGTGCTCGTGCTCGACGAGCCGACCGCCATGCTCGACCCGCAAGGGCGCGCCGACATCATGCGGGTGCTGGACGAACTGCAGGACCGCGGCACCACCATCATTCTCGTCACGCACCATGCGGACGAGTTGGAACATGCCGACCGTGTGATTCAGCTGGAAGCAGGCCACATCGTAGGCGACGATCCTGCCGACGAGCGGCTTCAGATACCGGTTCAATCGGTGGGCCTGCCGAAACGCATTGATGATGAGTCCGCCGAAACGCTCATCGAAGCACGCGACATATCGTATCGTTACGTGGACGCCGAACGTGACGTGTTCAACCACCTGTCGTTCAGCATCGGCAAAGGCGAGACAGTGGCGTTGATGGGACGCAATGGCGCCGGCAAAACCACATTGGCGCGCATGCTGTGCGCGTTGGAGAAACCCACGACAGGCTCGATCGTCATCGACGGCATCGCCGTGGCCACTGCGAAGGCGAACGGCGGAACGAAGCCCCTCAATCGCAAAAACCGTGCGAGGCTGCGCCGTACGGTCGGCTACGTCATGCAGCATCCGGAACGGCAGCTGTTCGCCGACACCGTGGCCGAAGACGTCGCATACGGGCCTTCCAACCTGGGATTGGATGCGTCCGAGGCGATGGAACGCGCCATGCAGGCCATGCGGCTGCTGCATATCGAACATCTGCGAGACCGTTCGCCGTTCGACCTGTCGGGCGGCCAGCAGCGACTGGTGGCGATCGCCGGCGTGATTGCATGCGAGCCGAAAGCGTTGATTCTGGACGAGCCGACCGCAGGTCTTGACGAGGAGGCCGCCGCACGCGTGCACGGGCTCATCCACGAGCTCAAATCACGCGGCGTGACCATACTGCTCATCTCGCATTCGCAGGATGAAGTGGACGAGCTTGCCGACCGTACCATCATATTGGGCAAGCCGGCGAAACGTGCGGACTCTAAGGAATCCACGGAATCCACAGTGAAAGCCACCTGCGAAGCGGAACCGGATACGGAACCATCCGTGGACGCCGCCGGCTCGGACACCGCGACCGTGGGGGAGCGGCGGACCCTGTTGGAACGCCTCGATCCGCGCGTGGGCATGCTGTCCGCATTGGCGCTCATGTTCTCCGCGTTCGCCATCGGCTCATTCTGGCAATTGCTGCTTGCCGTGGTGTTCGCCGGCGTGATCGCCGCGGCCGGACGCATCAATGTAGGCCGATTGGCCGCTTCCGTGCGTGTGTTCCTGGCATTGTTCGTTTTCTGCGGCCTGCTGAACATCTTCTTCGTGCGCACCGGCACCACGGTGGCGAGCCTCGGGCCGATTCCCATCACCGATGACGGCATCCGCATCGCCATACTCTACGCATGCCGGTTCGCCGTGGTCATCGTCATCGGAGCGATGTTCCTTGCCTCCACCACACCGACCGCCATGACCGACGCGTTCGAATCATTGCTGTCACCGTTCGCCAGATTCGGCCTGCACACGCAGGAGACGGCATTGGTGATGAGCCTCGCCCTGCGTTTCCTGCCGACGCTTGGCATGGAAACGAAAGCGATCATCGACGCGCAGTCGGCACGCGGTGGCAGCGTCGAAACAGGTTCGTTCGTAGTGCGCATCAAAGCGATGGTGGCGGTCGTCGTGCCGGTCTTCGCCGCAGCCATCCGTCACGCCGACAACTTGAGCCTCGCCTTGGACGCGCGCTGCTATGAGGAAGGTGCGACGCGCACGCATTGGCGTGTCATGCGCGTCACTGGCATGGACGTGGCCGTGGCGATCGTGGTGCTTGTCTATCTTGTCGCACTGGTCGTGCCGGGCGTGCTGTTATGACCGGTGCGTTGCGGGCGGATGGGCAAATACCGTCCTCACGCTAGGCTTGAGCGGGTATTTGTAGATAGGAATGGAACACATATGGCACTTACCAAAAAGCAGGTTAAGCAGCTGCGCGGCCTGGCCACCAAACTTAATCCGCTCATCCAGGTCGGCAAGAACGATCTGAGCGAAAACGCCGTCAAACAGGCGGACGAGACCATCGAGAAGCGCGAGCTCATCAAATGCTCCGTGCTCGACGGTTCCGGTCTGACCGCCAAGGAGGCCGGCGAAGGTCTCGCCGAACAGCTTGGCGCGGAACTCGTGCAGGTCATCGGCAACCGTTTCGTGCTCTACCGTCGTTCCCAGCGTGACGACGTGGAGCACATTCGTCTCGTGCGCGAATAGCGATCCGAACGTTATATGAAGCGGCCCGCCCTCCGAAACCAATCGGAAGGCGGGCCGCTTCATATGGAAATAAACAATCGGAAGAGAGCGTGCCGGAGAATCAGCTCTCCTGATCCCATTCGGGCTTCCACGTGTACTGCATGTCGTACGCGCTGGACCAGAACATGTACTCGTTCTCAACGCCGGTCACAAAAATATCGACCAGCTCCTGCTTGCGTTCCTCGCTCGCCTCGGCGGCGAGTTTCTCGATATGCTCGATCAGCCAAGCCGAACCCTGCCAGAACTCGTCGGTCTTGTACATGTCCACCCAGCTCTTGTATTGGTTCACATCGAGCGTGTCGGCGAATTCATGGGCAAGACGATATCCGTAATCCGCGTACACCCAAGCGCAGGGGAGCACGGCCACGAGAATGTCGAGGATGTCCTTGCCATAGGCGATGGAAAGGATGTTCGACGTGTACGCGCGGGCGAACGCCGACTGGCGCACGTTGTTCATCTGCTCGTCGGTGATGCCGTAGCTGGCCAGATACGTGCGGTGCACGGTCGACTCCACATTCAACGCGCCGTTCTGCACGTTGAGCATGAACGCCATGATCTCAGGATCGTCTGTTTTGGCCAGTCCCAAAGCATGCACTCTGGCGTAGTCGTTAAGATAACGGAAATCCTGCAGCAGATAGAACGCGAACTTCTCGCGCGGCAGAGTGCCTTCGCCCAGTTCGCGGATGAACGGCTGCCTGTAGCCTTCCTCCCATACGAGGTCGGCGGCTTTGCGCAGCCGCTGCGCGAATGGGGGAAGATTGGTTCGCGTGACGCCCTTCGAAGCGTCGAACGCGGAATCGGAATTGGTTACGGAAATCACATCAGCCATATGGCCATGCCTCCCTACGCTGGTGTCAACCATCAGGTTCAAAGGGTTCGGACGTCCACGCCCATCTCAATCCGTCATACGGATTCCCCTGCATACGCGGTTCATTATGGCAAACAAGTTCGTGCCGTGCAAGGTTCTGTCCATATTTGTCGCGGATTATGCCCGTGCTCGGCTCCATATCGAACATGGCCGATGTGTGGTTGAGGGCCGGTGCAAGAATGGAACGTATGACTGAAAAGCAAGTTGCGAAGAAGACCATCGAAAAGCTGGCTATCGTCGTGGTGACCTACAAGCGCCAGCAGCTGCTCGCCACCCTGTTCGAATCCATCGAGAAGCTTACCGTCGCCCCGTGGCGCATCATCGTCGTGGACAACGAGCACAGTGACAAGACCCATGGCATGGTCGAAGAATTCAGCGCCAAGCTCACCGCGCAGTGGGGCACCACCGTGGCCGACCTGTCCGGCAACGAGAACCGCGTGGTCTACGCGCCGCAGACCGACAACCTCGGAGGCGCGGGCGGTTTCTCCGCAGGTGTGAAGAAGGCGTACGAGCTGGGTGCCGAATGGTTCTGGGTCATGGACGACGACGTCGCCGTCATGCCGGAAGGCATCGAGCGCTTGGCCAAGTGGACCGATCGGCACGACGTGATTCAGGGAAGCCGCTACGACTATGATGGCGGTCCGTTCTACTGGCAGTACGATTTCATCGTCCCGCTCGGCATTCCGAACCCGATCGCACCGGCTGCGTTCGGCCCGGCTGGCTATCGCGTGATGGACACGTTGTGCTTCGAAGGCGGCCTGTTCCGCCGCAACATCGTCGAGAAGATCGGTCTGCCCGACCCGCGTTTCTTCATCTATTGGGACGACACGATGTACGGCTATCGTGCCAGCAAGGTCACCAATCCGATCGTCGTGCCCGACGTGGTGCTGCGCCGTACGCGCGAGATCGGCAATTGGGACATCGCCGGCGTGCGCCAGCTCAACTCCACTTCCGACATGAACCGCTACCACATCATGCGCAACCGCGGCTACATGGCCCGATACTTCATGACGTACGGCGATTACCGTCCGCTGTTGTTCGGCCTGGGTACGGCGCTGACCGCGGTCAAGGAAGTGATTCGACTGACGATGGTGGACCGCGAGCATTTCAAGACAGGCATCGTTCAGATCGCCAAGGGATGGTGGGATTCGCGCAAGCTGCTGCATGATCCGGAATGGCAGCCGATGCCGCCGCTGAAGTAACACCGTGGCCCACGCGTTTCCCAACGCGCGGCGATCACGCGATTGACGATTCGTCCCACGTCGGAGCCTCTACCGACGTGGGACGAATCGTTTGCACAACAGGCGATGAAATATTTACTCGGTTAAGTATTACAATTTGTGCAATCGTTCTCACCATTTGTGCATGTCGCGCGCGATTTTGGGCATGTTGCGAGTTACCATAACACGTACCGGTTCGAATACACCCATAACATACCTTGATAGAGAGGTTGAAGATGATTGAGACTGCACAGGCATTCGGCGTTGACATTGGTGGCTCCGGAATTAAGGCCGCCCCGGTTAACCTCGAGAAGGGCGAGTTCGCCGAACCGCGTCTGAAGATCCTCACCCCGGAGGTGTCCACTCCGAAGGCCGTCGGCGAAATCGTTCGCCAGCAGCTCGAGCATTTCGAGGTTCCGGAGTCCGCTCCGGTCGGCATCGCCTTCCCGGCTCCGATTCATGTGGGCGAGAAGCTTGGCTACATGGCCAACCTGGACCAGTCCTGGGTCGGCGTGGACGTCACCGAAGTGTTCTCCGAAGCTTGCGGTCGTCCGGTCACCGTGGTGAACGACGCTGACGCCGCCGGTCTTGCCGAGCAGCAGTTCGGCGCCGCGAAGGGCCAGGATGGCCTCGTCATCGCCACCACGCTGGGCACCGGCATCGGCACCGCGCTGATTTTCAACGGCGAGCTCATTCCGAACACCGAGCTCGGCCATCTGGAACTGCTCAAGGGCAAGGGCGACGCGGAGAAGTACGCCGCATCCTCCATCCGCGAGAAGCTCGACATGGGCTACAAGAAGTGGGCGAAGCGCCTGACCAAGTACTACTCCCTCATGGAGTTCTACTTCGACCCGCAGCTGTTCGTCGTCGGCGGTGGCGTGTCCCGCGTCTCCGAGAAGTTCCCTGCCGTACATCGACATCAAGACCCCGATCGTCGCAGCCAAGCTGCACAACGAGGCCGGCATCATCGGCGCCGCATACTACGCGAGCACCAAGCAGAAGTGATGTGTTGACCGATTAGGTTGTCACAAGGCCGTCCGATTCGTCGGACGGCCTTTTTCGTTGTTCCATGTGCCGCAGATGGAAGACGGCAGTCCATGGAGTAGGGTGGAGAGCATGCGTTTTTCCTCAAGAGTCGACATCAGTGAGCTCAATCCCATCGCCAAGGCGGAAGCCACCGCCAAAACAGCCGGCAGACCGCTCGGCAAGCTCAACGACTCCAATCCGACACGGCACGCGCTGGCTCCGGATCTTGTGCCGGACATCTACTCCGCCGACCCGCGCGGCCAACGCTACGCGCGTGAGGCGCTGGCCGCGTTCCTTGACATGCAGGAAATCGGCCATTGCTCGCCGGACGACCTATACATCCTCAGTTCAACTTCCGAAGCCTACTCGTGGCTTATCAAACTGCTGTGTGATGCCGGTGACGCCGTGCTCGCACCGAAACCCGGCTATCCGCTCATCGAATCGATCGCACGCCTCGAATGCGTCGACATGATCGAATACCAACAACGATTCGACGGCTCCTGGTACATCGACGTGGCCGAACTGAAAACCGCGCTGGAAGGCCCGGACGGCAATCGCATCCGCGCGCTGGTGCTCATCAACCCCAACAATCCGACCGGTTCGTACGTCAAACCGTCGGAACGCGAGGCGATCGTCCGCCTGTGCCGGGACCACGACGTGGCCATCATCGCCGACGAAGTGTTCTACGATTACGATTTGGAACCATTCGAAGGCAACGCACGACTCGCGGGGGAGCGTGGCGCGCTCACATTCGCGTTGGACGGTTTTTCGAAAATGCTCGCCGCACCGCATGCCAAAGTCGGCTGGATCCAGGTATCAGGTCCCGCCGAAGACGTGGCGGAAGCCAAGCGTCGTCTCGACGTGATCGCCGACGACTATCTGCCCATGAGCGAGATCGTCGCAAAACAAATTCCCGCACTGCTTGAAGCGGCGCCATCGCAGACCGCGCGCGTGCAGGAACGTGTGCGCGGCAATCTCAAAGCACTGCATGCCATGCTCGACGCGGACGAGCAAGGTCTCGTCAGCGTATTGCGTGCCGAAGGCGGATGGAACGTACTGCTGCGCGTGCCCAGCGTGCTCGACGAGAACGAGCTGGTGCTGCACATGATCGAACGCCACGGCGTATCCGGACAGCCCGGCTACTTCTTCGACATGACCTCCAACGGCTATCTGGCCATCTCACTACTGCCCGAACCGGACGATTTCCGGCATAACGTGTACGTGGTGATCGACACCGTCAACGAACTGATCGGCTGAACGGACTGCCGAGTCCGAAATCTCTTCTACGCCCTGTCGCCCTTCGCCGCCTCATACTTCGAACGAACCAAATCCGTGTAAAAATCGACCGCCTCACGAGGCACGCCGTCGAACACCACACGATGGTCGTCGACAACGAGCACGCGGCCGATCGCATATTCCGGACGGACGATCAGATCCGTGTCATGCGTGGCGAACACCACCTGCTTGTCATAGCTGAACAGGGCCTTCGCCACGCGCGCCGACGCCACCTCGTCCAAGCCCTTGGTCGGCTCGTCGGCGACGATCGCAGCGGGGGAGAAGCTCAACGCGGCCGCGATCGCCAGCAGATGCCGCTTCTCGCTATCCAAAGCGGAGGCCGGCTCGCGGGCCACGGAAGCCAAGTCGAAATGCGCGAACAGATTGCCGATGATCGCCTGACGTTCGCTTTCCGGCACCTTGTGCTTCTTCAACGGCAGGGCGATCGCCTCACGAATCGAAGCCGCCTTGTAGTAGGCGTTCGGAATCTCTTCGCGCCGCACGCGGCCGACCAGATCCTCGACATGCTTCAGATCGCGTTTCACGGCGGGGTCGTATGCGGTACCGTCCGCTTCGATGCGGACCGTTCCGGACGTGGCGGCCAACGCGCCATCCAACAATTTGAGCAGCGTGGTCTTGCCGGCACCGTTCAAACCTATCACCGCCACACGCTTGCTGTCAGGTGTGATATCAAGCGTGGTGGCCTCCAAGCCGATATTGCCGTCCTCGTACATGTGGGCGGCCTGGTCGAGATGGAACGTGACGGACGAAGCCGGTGTGGAACGTTTACCGGCGAACAGCGAATCGAAGAAACCCATACCGCCGATTGTAACGAACCGCAGGCGCAACCGCGCGCAGGTTCACCGGCAGTTCATCCGAATCGTCCGTGCCCGCATGCGTGGCGGACGCCTTGTAATCGGCGAACAGGCTGCCGAAATCCAACAGTCGCGTCACACTGCTGGTTTCGGCATCGAGTTTGACGACCTGGTCCTGCACGGCGTTGTCGTCGCGGCCCAGTTCGGTGGTGAGCAGCACGATGTCGCCTTTGGCATCCAACGTGCGGCCCGAGGATGGTTGCGTGGCGGCGAAAGCGGTTTCATGGTTGGCGACCCCCGGAACATAACTCAAAGCAACAATGATGACAATCGTTATGATTGCCGATGAAACTCAGAGCAAACCGGAAAAACTGCTATATGAATCAGGAAAGAAACCTGAATTTTTACTGGATGTAGCTTATATCGGACGTCAACCCAACATGAACCAGGACTGCACGTCGAGATAGAGGGCGGGATTGTTGCGCAACATCTCATCGTCACGCCCGGGCAGGAACAACGACATCAGCGCGACAACCAGCGTGAACAGCAGCAGCGCGAGGAATCCGGCACGACATACCCAACGCAGACGCGGCTTGACGCAATCAAGTACGATCAGCAACGAAGGCAACGCGGCCAAGGCAAACAGCCATCCGAAATCGGCGATGTACCGCCATCCCAAACCAGCCATGCGGGAGTCAATCACCACAAGCAGCAATCCCAATGCCAGGCTGGATGTCAACAACAGCCATGTGTTCGTGCGCCCGGCCTTGCGCATACGCCGGTAGAGGAACGGGCAGGCCAGCGCGGCCAACGTCAACGGAGCTATCGTGAATAAGCCGCCAGGCATTGCCTCGGTAAATCCCCAAGTGGGAAGAGGCGCCGGATTGACGGCGAGGAACGGAAACGCATCCGTGAACCGCAACGGCAGGAACAGGTAATATGCGACGGTCAGCGCAAGATTCGACAATGGCTGCCGATAACTGGTCATATCCGTGACCGTCATCTGATATGAGGTGCCGAAGTCGAGCGGTGATCCGAACCGGACCACGTTGTACGCCAGCAGAGGAACGATCACAATCAACGCGGGAAGCAATGCGGCCAACGGCGCGCGCATCAGACGCCAGACCGACATATGGGGAAGGGAGGAATCATTGGAGGCGTGACGGAAAATCGACTGAATCTGCGGCCAGAATATTACGAAAGCCAGCAACGCCACGAGAATGAACTGCGGACGGCACCCCAGATTGGCCGCAATGCACATCGAGCCTGCAGCCAGATGGGGCAACGACAACGACTGCGTGCCATCAACCTCACGAATCCGATCGCCTGACACCGGCACCCGCTTGGCGGCGCCCAACCACAGCCACAATCCCAACACGCTCAGAAACAGGGAGGCGGCGATCGGCACCGAATAGAAATTCGTCCGATACCACAGATACAAACCATTGGAAGCCAACAGCATGAACACGCACAGCATACTGACCGCAGCCAACGGCGCATTCGGACGAATTCGGGATATCACACGAATCACCAGCAGACATCCGAATACCAGAAAACCAAGCATCAGCAGCGGCACGGCCGCACCGCAGGGCATCATCAGCCCGCCATCGACGAACAACGATGTGACCGCCCGATACGGCAGGAACAACAACAACGCGGGAACCACACCGAAATACGAATACCAGTGCCCCTGATAGAACGCGTAATCCCAATACACTGGGCTTACGCCATCGGCAAGCAACCGCTGCCGGGTGGCCACATCATACGGATCCGCCGCGTCACGCAACGCATCCGGCACATCCAAATCCAACCACGCGTGACCATCAAGCAGCGCCCTTGCCACGTAATCGTACTGGTCGAAATCATACGTGTACGTGCCTTTCGTATGGAAGCTCAACGGAGCCGCCTCCACCAGCTGCCACACCACAACGGCACAAGTGACCACAACAGGCACCGCCAGCAGCGCCCCCAGCCACGCACGCTGCCTCACACTCGTCGTATCCAACGGCATCCGCCACAACCGCGAACCAGGCCTCCACACCAGTACCATCGCCAACACGGCCACCATCACGCCGATACGCAACGGATTCAACGCGAACGGTACACGCACATTCGCACGCACCGCATCAAACGGAATCAGCGAACCCTTCGGCTCGACAATCCGCACGCACACCGAACCACCTGCAGCCGCCGCATGCACATACAGCGAACGTGGCGAAGACAGCGACACCGAACTGACCGTACCGGCCCTGCGATTGACATCAGGACGGACACGAACCGTGCGCAACACCTGCTCCGATTGTCTGGCTGCCTTATCCAACGCCTTCGAAGACACCGGATCCATACGAACATATTCCGACGAGCCATCCGCATCGACCTGCATATATGCCTGCGTCGGATCGGTGACCTTCAACAACCCCTCGTCAGTACGTTCGAGCCCAGGGCCCAGCACGTTGTACGCGGCGGCGGAATCACCCGATGCGGCCAAGGAACGCCAAAACGGCATATTGCACAACACGCACTCGACCACCACCATCACCGCGAAAGCGACTACAATGGCTGCGCACATACGACGACGTGCCTGAAAACGCTGCTTCGAAAAAGTCACGTCATTATTCTAATAGCTTCATGTCGCGTTGGATTGAAAGAATGGCACACATGTCTCACCGCACACCATCAGACCCGGCCAGCCAACCGGAACATAACCGGACCATGCTCGAACGCGTCAGGCAAAATGTGCGGCGACTCGTCAACCAGGCCACGCCGCGCCACATCCACGCCAACCCCTTCGGCAAGGCGCTTGACAAGCCCGACGACATCGTCGACGAACTGACCCGCAACGCCATCCGGCTTAATCCGCTCATCAAACGACACGTCATCGACGGATTCGAAGGCGTGCCCGGAGGATTCCGCCTCGGATGGGCCCAACTGCCGCAGACCCACGGCCATGCCTTCTCCATCGGATTGTTCACCGACAGCGACCACTTCGCCCAAATCGCGCTCGCGGACGGCAAAGCGCGTGTCTTCGCCGGCACCGATCCGGACATGGACACGCAGGAACTCGAACCGC
>ERZ779875.2250-NODE-2250-length-10637-cov-3.799093_pt1 | contig 10637 bp, 9 predicted proteins | sample MGYA00511246_ERZ779875 | MGnify/ENA primary metagenome ERZ779875 (study PRJEB29588, sample SAMEA2155093) | human gut metagenome | biome: human gut; feature: human-associated habitat; material: faeces | place: Denmark | collected 2008/2010 ... | reverse complement strand
TCGCCTGTTCCCGCTCTCTTGCGCTCATTATATTACATTCGTCCTGCCGATGCGGACGTTTTCACAGCCGTCTCTCAATTCTCCGGTTTAAAAATAATTTCACCGTCATACACCAGTCCGAGCTTATCCTTTGCAACCTCTTCGACATATTTGCGCGTCTTGGTGTATTTTTCGTATTCTTCGATTTCCGCCGTCCGCTGTGTCTCTTCTTCAATCTGTTGCGTAAGCTGTTTAATTTGATCCTGATATCCCTGCTGCTTCTGTCGCAGCTCCATGCTCCGGATCGATACTACCGCCAGCACCATCAGAACTACCATCGTTACCAGAAGCATGCTCAAACGGTTTTCCCGTTTCTTCCGGCGAAAAACAATCTTTCTTTTAACCATTTTTCCTGCCTCGCAATGCTTTTCTGTTCTGTTTACATAAAGCTATTTTAGCCAGTTTTAAACGGCTAGTCAACCGCTTTTTCAAAATTCTTGCACTCCGTCTGGCACCTCTGAAAATTTTCGAAAAACCGTTTTTCCCTATTCGAAAGGTATACTTTACGGGACGCATCAGCCATCCTGCAACATGGGAAATCACCTTTTTTATCCAGAGACCGAACCGCACTCCAGCTTTTACCAGAAAAGGACTCGCCGTGCTTTTTACAACGAGCATCCCAACTGCTGCCCCGAATACGCAGAACCACCGAAATGTCCCATTATTTTCCAGATATAACAGGGAAAAAAAGCTGCCTGCCACAACACACCAGTAAATAAGATCCTCTATCGAAATCCAGAATATTCCGTGTGGAAATACTCTCCGGAAAATCCGCAGAAAATCGTAAACAAGCGTCACCGCCATCCCCAGCAAAACCGAATGCAGCCAGAACGTTCCCTCTCTGGCGATCTCACTGCTCATCCGTCACCGAAACAGCCGACTCAGCAGCGATTCCGCTTTGCTGCCCGCCGAAGCTGTCTGTTCTGAATAGGTCAAGCTATCAATCCGCCCGTCAATGTCCACTTCTCCCTTTTCCAGCGTCAGGCGGCTCACATGCAGCTCACTGCCGCGGATCATCAGCATCCCCTGCTCTGTCTCCAGAAGCACTTCCCCCACATCAAAGGAAAGCACATCGGAAACGCCGTTAATCGCACACACTTCCCGGTTGACCAAACTGATCCGGTGCTGTCCTGCTCTGCTGTTTAATTCTTCCATCGCGCGCCCTCCTTACTGTTCCTTACACAGTATACGCGCCGATGTCTGCCGTTATGACTTTAGAGATATTGAAACATCTCTTTGGCTTCTTCTTTGCGTACAGTTTCCTGTACAGTCAGGACCTCGACCTTTACATCCTTATTGCCAAACTGAATCGTAATCACGTCTCCTGCCTTTACTTCTGCGGACGCCCGCGCCACCTTGTCATTTAACAACACTCTGCCCGCGTCGCATGCCTCGTTTGCAACGGTGCGGCGCTTAATCAGCCGGGATACCTTCAAATATTTGTCCAGTCTCATCGTTTCTTTCCCTTCTCTACTAAATGCTAACCACCGCCGGCGGAGCATTTGTTATCGTATAAGAACAACGTTATTTATAGAATAACAAAAGGCAGCCGCATCAGCAGCTGCCCTGTCATCTTCTGATTTAGTTAATAGAATCCTTTAAAGCCTTACCAGCTTTGAACTTAGGGGTCTTAGAAGCTGCGATTGTCATTGCTTCGCCAGTCTGAGGATTTCTGCCTTCTCTTGCAGCTCTTTCAGATACTTCAAAAGTACCGAAGCCAACCAGCTGAATCTTCTCGCCTTTCTTCAGTTCTTCTGCTACAACATCAGTGAAAGCCTTTAAAGCCTTCTCTGCATCCTTCTTCGAAATCTCTGCCTGCTCAGCGATGGCAGCAACTAATTCTGTCTTGTTCATTATGAACTCCTCCTGTATTTCTTTTCCTGTTCCATTCGAAATGTCTAAAAGGGCAGTCCTGCCCAGAAACATTATATTCTATTTATACCTGTAGTTCCTTTGTTTGTCAATACTTACAGGGAAAATGTCTGCTCCAGGAAAGCCTTTTTCACACCCTGCTGAATGAGCAGCCGCTCCAGCTTTTCCATGTGCCTTCCAGGTATCCATACTTTCCGACTATTGTAGTAAAAATTGACAATTTTCCAGAATTTTTCCGGGTATGCAAAGCGATAATACAGCTGCAGATAATCCACCGCAGACAGCGGACTGATCCTGCCGTAAACGTCTAAAAGTCCTCTCGCCAGCGGCACTGACCAGTTCGTCTTCTCTAATAGCTTACGCAGGAAAAGATACAGATCCCGCATCTGGCTGTCCAGGGCACATTTTTCAAAATTGATGACAGACGTCGTATTCTGACAGAGCAGATTGTGATGCTGATAATCCCCGTGACAAAAGCTTCCGCTTTCCTCGCATTCCCGCGCATCCAGAAGAGACCCATAGGAACGGACGTCCTCCGTCACCCGCTCCGCCTCTTCCAAAAACAGATCAAACGTCTGCTGCAGGTTGATCTCAAACGTTGTCTTCTGACTCTTTTCCCGCAAAAAACGTCTGACCTTACGCAGCTCCCGGTTCCGTTTCTCATATTCCTCTGCCAGGCTGACTGCGTGCAGCCCATACTCCTGCTGCAGCTGTGGAAAATGCAGCGCGCTGTGCAGAACCGCCAGGGTGCGCATGGCATCCCGACATTCCTGTCCATCCTTTAAACTGCATTCTCTTCCCTGTGGCCAGCTTTTTACAATGCATCTGTTCTGCTCCTGATCGCAGCAAAACAGCGCGCCTTCTTTTGTATACAGAAGCTGTTCCGCACGCGTAAAGCCGTTTTGCCGGACTCCCTCCAGTACCTTTGCCATCATTTCCAGCCGGAAGACCGGTCCTTTATATTCTTTCAGGATATACCAACCTTTATTCGTTTCACACAAAATTGCATTTCTGCTTTTCTGTGTACGGATCACTTCAAAATCATAATTTTCCAGTACGCTTACGGACCTGTCATTCACCAGCATTCCCTCCCGCCTCTTAGGTACTACCTATCCTATGAGCAAAATGTTCCGGTTATGTATCAACGTTACAGTTCACTCATGGTTTCTTGTGGACAGATTCCTGAAAATCCTATTTCATTTTCAGACTCCATCTGATACAATAACCGTATAAAGGGTCAGCGTATCAATACGCTGAGGAAAGGGAAAACAAATGAGCGAATTAAATGTAAAATATCAGCTCGGCACCAAGGAAAACGAAGCTTTTCTGGCTGATGTCAGAGAAGGACTGTTTTCTTTCGGCCATAACTTCCCCGCTCCTGGCGGAAGTTCTTATTATTTAGGAGATGATGGTACTCCGTGGAAAGATCGCAACCGTGAGACATGGATCACCAGCCGTATGGCACATGTATACAGCCTGGCATCCTTCCTCGGTCATCCCGGCAGCAAAGAGCTTGCTGCAGCAGCGATCAAAGGTCTGCGCGGCGAACTGCATGATACTGCAAACGGCGGCTGGTATGCCGGTCTGACTGCAGACGGCAATATCCTGCCTAACAAACAGTGCTATGCACACGCATTCGTAATTCTTGCAGCTTCCTCCGGCGTCCTTGCAGACGTTCCCGGTGCAAAAGAGCTGTTAGACGATGCCCTTGCTCTGTATGACCTGCGTTTCTGGAATGAAGAAGAAGGTCTTTCCTGCGATACCTGGAACACCGAGTTCACCGTTCTGGACGACTACCGCGGCTTAAATGCCAACATGCACACTGTAGAAGCTTTCCTGGCAGCTGCAGACGTAACCGGCGATGAGAAATACCGCGTAAGAGCAGGCCGCATCATCGATCACGTTGTTGGCTGGGCATCCGCAAACAACTGGAGAATCCCGGAACACTTCACCAAAGAGTGGGTTGCTGATCTGGAATGCAACAAAGATCGTCCTGACGATCAGTTCAAGCCTTACGGCGCAACTCCCGGTCACGGTATCGAATGGTCCCGTCTGATCACCCAGTGGGCTCTGTCCACCTTCAAGGGCGACAAAGAGGGCGCTTCCAAATACATCACTGTTGCAGAAAACCTGTACAACCGTGCAATCGAAGACGCATGGAATGCTGACGGCGCTCCGGGTATCGTTTACACCACCGACTGGAACGGCAAACCGGTTGTTCACGACAGAATGCACTGGACTCTTGCAGAAGCAATCAATACTTCCGCAGTTCTGTTCCATGTAACCGGCAACCAGAAATATGCAGACAACTTCGCTGAGTTCATGCAGTATCTGGATGAAAAGGTTCTGGATCATGTACACGGCTCCTGGTTCCATCAGCTGGATGCAAACAACAACCTGATCGGCACCGTATGGCCCGGCAAGTCTGATCTGTATCATGCAGTACAGGCTACCTTGATCCCGTTCTATACCGCAGATCTGTCTATCGCTCCTGCAGTAAAAGGCGGCAAGTTCTGCTAATTGCAAATTCTCATATGACATTTTATTCCTGAGAACGAGCATCGCAAAATGCATATAGAAAACAGCTCAGGACTCTAAATCAGAGTATCCTGAGCTGTTTTTGTTAAAAGGAACCTTTCACCTGTATCCTTCTGGCTTCCTCCAGTAAAAATTCTTTCGTATTGCGCTGCGGCTCTTCCAGCACTTCTTCCAGAAGCTTCTGCAAAATATCTCCCAGCCCACGTCCTGCCTGCATCCCGATTCCGATCAGATCCTTGCCGTTTACCGCAAGCCCTTTTAATGTCAGGCATGCACCGCTTGCAATCACCGCCTCATAATCTTCCTGCATTTTCCTGAGATGTTCTTGTTTCTCCTCCCGATGATAATCACTCTGGGCTGCCAGATCTGCCTCTTTCACCAAAAACAATTCCGGGAAAAGATCCGGACCCAGACGGTTTAGAGCAAACCGCATATTTCGTTCTCCAGGTTCAATTTTCACATCGTGTGCCCGCACCAGACGGACAACTCGATCGATCGTTTCATTATCAAATTTCAATCGGCGCAGGATTGTCCTTGCCAGCTCGCCGCTGACCTCCGAATGTCCATGAAAATGATCCACGCCGTCCTGATCCGTCGTCCGCGTCTTCGCTTTTCCCATATCATGAAATAAAAGAGCAAGCCGCAGCGTTTTTTCCGGTGCAGAATGCATCAATGCCTGAATCGTATGCTCCGCGACATCATAGCAATGATGTGGATTGTTCTGTACTGTCTGCGCCATCTGATCAAATTCCGGCAGAAAAACAGCCGTCATGCCCGTTTCCCTGCATATCCGCAGCATCTCCGGATGTGGGCTGACCAGAAGTTTTAAAAGCTCTGTTCGGATCCGTTCAGCACTGATCTTTTCAAGTGTCTGTGACAGTTCACAGATCGCCAGACGTGTCGCTTCCTCGATATCATATCCCAACTGGGCAGAAAAACGAACCGCACGCATCATCCTCAGTGCATCCTCTGTGAAACGCTCCTTCGCATCTCCAACGCATCGGATCACTTTTTTCGAAATATCCTCGATTCCCCCGAAAATATCTACCAAGCCAGCTTCCTCATTATATGCCATGGCATTGATCGTAAAATCCCGTCTCCTCAGATCCTCCTGCAACGACGCTGTAAACGTAACCTCCTTCGGATGCCTCGAATCCTCATATTCTCCGTCAATTCGATAGGTCGTCACTTCGTAACCAACCCTATCCATCAAAACAGTGACTGTGCCATGCTGAATACCGGTATCCACTGTACGATGAAACAACACTTTCACCTGCTCCGGTCTCGCAGAAGTCGTAATATCCCAGTCATCCGGTTCGCGGTGCAGTATACTGTCGCGGACGCAGCCGCCAACCGCCCATGCTTCATATCCGGCACTTTGCAAAACGTTGATAATCTTTTTTACTGCTTCCGGCAATATGATTTTGATCTGTTCCGCCATTTGTCTGCTCCTTTTGTTGTTCTGACCGGTTTTAGAAAAAATAAACTCTTTTATCCTACATTGTACAGGATTTCAGGTACAAAAAAAAGACTTGATGTTTCAAGTCTTCTTACTGAGACACGGGGGATTCGAACCCCCGACAACCTGATTAAAAGTCAGGTGCTCTACCGACTGAGCTAGTATCCCATACCATAGAAAAATGCCCAGAACCGGAATCGAACCAGTGACACGAGGATTTTCAGTCCTCTGCTCTACCAACTGAGCTATCTGGGCATTGAGTAGCGGGGACAGGATTTGAACCTATGACCTTCGGGTTATGAGCCCGACGAGCTTCCAGACTGCTCCACCCCGCGTTACCATATGATATTGTATTCAACTTCTTTCAAAATATACCTGAAAGAGAATGGATGGAGGTGGATTCGAACCACCGAAGCAAATTGCAGCAGATTTACAGTCTGTCCCCTTTGGCCACTCGGGAATCTGCCCATTTATCAGATACGCAAAATGCGCTCTGACAAGAAAAGATTATAGCATAGCAGCTTCTATTATGCAAGTATTTTTTGTCCGAAAGCCATACCTTAAAACCTGAAAACTAATTTTCTGATCTGTCATACATCAAAATAACTGCGGAATATTTCTGCAGGCTTATTTTGAGTACTCCATCCGCAACTTCATACTGTTTTGGCATCAGTGAATAGCCCGTCTCATTTGAAATGATCACACGCTCTAACACTGCTTTTTTCGGTATTCCGCACTGCCATACTTCAAGTTCCACATCACGTTCCTGTTCCTTATTATTCACAAGGACAACAAACTGCTCCCTGCGGTTAAATCTCGCGTAACAAAGGAGATTATCATCTCCTCGGAGATTATCGTCTCCTCGGAGATTATCGTCTCCTTTTAAAAACATAAGGGAACCGGTGCGGAGTGCTTCATGTTCTTTATGAATGCGGATAATATCACGATGAAAATCGATCAGGACAATGTCCTCTTTCCCCCATGGATAGGTACGTCTGTTATCCGGGTCTGTGAATCCGCAGAGCCCTGCCTCATCACCATAATAAATGGTAGGTGCACCCGGCCATGTCATCTGGACAACCACTGCCTCACGAAACACCGCCGGTTTAATTCCTTCCTCAGCAGCTGCCGTGCCAAGTGTTGCTGCACGTCCCACTTTTTCGTTAGTTCTTGTCATGAATCTGGAATGATCATGATTTGAAAGCTCATTCATGGCACACAAAAGCTGCGATGTCTGGAAACTTGCCATATAATGACGCATGGAGTCTTCAAAATCTTTCACGCTTCCCTTTAACTGTGGTTTTGCCTCATCGCTGTGTTTTTCCATACCGGTCAAAAACCAGGTCAGCGGCTCCATGAATGCATCATAGTTCATAACGGTATCCCACTGGTCACCTTTCTGGAGCCATTCCTTCGGGTCACCGTAATGCTCTGCTAAAATAATTGCATCCGGGTTTGCCGTTTTCACTGATTTACGGAAATCTCTCCAGAACTTATGGTTCATCTCCGGGGAATGTCCTAAATCTGCAGCAACATCAAGTCTCCAGCCGTCCGCATTGTATGGCGGAGATACCCATTTTGCTGCAACACGCATAATATCATCATACAGTTTTTCAGAGCCTTCATAGTTGAGTTTTGGCAGCGTATCATGTCCCCACCAGCCCTCGTAGGTCGTATTGTACGGCCATGCAAACTGATCCTGGAATCCAAAGAAATTGCGGTACGGACTGTCTTTGGAAACAAAGGCTCCATCCTCATAATCGCCGCTTACCTGATAGATTTCCTCGCGGTCAAGCCATTTATTAAATGATCCACAGTGATTGAACACACCGTCTAAGATCACCTTCATGCCGCGGTTATGGATCTCTTTTACAAATTCTGCAAAAAAGACATCACTGGCCTTAAGATTCTCTCTGTCAGCAGAACGGACTACATAACGCTCTGCCTTTTTATTGTTCTTATTGGTCACACGGTTGATATAGCGTTCAGCCTTTCTGTTATCACTCACACCGTCTTTTAACAGCCCGCCGCCGTCCTCAACGATTTTTCCATAATGCGGGTCAATATAATCATAATCCTGGATATCGTATTTATGATTGGATGGGGACACAAATAACGGGTTAAAATAAATTACTTCCACACCCAGATTCTGCAGATAATCCAGTTTCTGTCTGACACCCTCTAAGTCACCGCCATAAAACTCTGCCACGGAAAAATCAGACGGGCACTGATCCCAGCTGTCCATCTTTCTGCTGGTAGAACGGATATAATAGTACTCATCGGTCAGCACATCATTCGACGTATCGCCGTTGTAAAAACGGTCGACTAAGATCTGGTACATAACTGCACCCTTTGACCATTCCGGTGTTGAAAATCCCGGAATAATGCAGAAACGGTATTCGTCACGTTTTTCCTTGCTGACACCATAGCGGTCATAATATACATTTAACAGACCGCTTGCCACTTTAAAATAATAGTAAAACGGCTCCTCTCCGAGTGTGAATTTTACCTCATAATAATCAAAGGCTCCCCCGGTCTCTGTCTTTTTCATTTTATATTTTTTATCTCCGGTACACAGCCATACGATATCGACATTATCGCGCGCTGTACGGAAACGGACAGTCACTTCATCCCCTGCATCCGGTTCCACCGGCTGTCTGTAATCTGCCGTTCCATCCGAAAAAAGTGCATTCTTTTTTAACAGCGGACGCATCTGCATAATATATCTCTGTATACGGTTTAACTCATAAACTGATTCTTCCTGGTTCATGTAATCCCTATTTTCCTTTCTTTGCGAAAATTTACGAAAACTCTTCATTTATTATAACACAGAATGGTACTTTCGCAACGTCTAAAACTGCATTTATACAAATAATAACACACAAACAAGTCTACTGACCATAAAAATCTGAAAGACACTGCAAACCTTATATCCTGTTAGATATAACATAATACCAGGACCTAAAATCTATTTACACAGATAATTTCACGTTATATAATTTTCGTATGGAATTTTTAATTTAAAGGAGGATCTCAGGTTGACTGACAGTGATATCAAGCTTTTTTTCGATGTCTATTTTAATAATTTTATCACCAGCATTTCCTGGGATGAACAGATTCATGCTCCGGCTGCAAAAGAAGAATGGATCAGATGCCTGAAAAACTGTGGGCGTTCAAGATATCAGCTTTGTATCGAGGATAATGGTACGCTGGGGCATGAAATTCCGGATATTCACGCTTTGTATCGAGGATGATCTTTTATTCCATTCATTTTTCACGCACTTAAAAGAAGATAAATCTACTTTAAGCAACAGCCAGTATGATCTGGTCTTAAGCTATTGCCGTAAACTTTATTACAGCCAGTATAATGAGCCATCCCTGCAGCTTCGTTTTGCAAAAGAGCTGATTTCTCATTATGAAGCAAATAAAGATGTGGAGAGTCTTATTTTTCTCTACACCTGCGCCGCCTATTCCGCACTTCAGCTTTCCCGCACAGGCGATCATAAGATGGGGCTGCGCTCAAGTGACTATTACAAAAAAGTTGTAGCACTGCGCGATAAGATCGACACATTTCAGGTACCGGAAAGCCGCGATTATATTTTTGTCGCCTATGATAACCTGATCCGTGTTGAGCCGTTTCTTCACAATCTGCCGATTGAGGAGGCATATCAGTTCTTTTTAGAACTGATCGAACTGCGCAAGCAGGAAAAGTTCTGCCGTTACGATACGGTCAATCCGCGCATTCCCAAAATTGTAAATAAAACGATCAACAATTTTCTCTCCTGCGAAAATGACCTGCTGCTTTTTGATATTGAATTTCCGGATTCACTGCGGCTGCATTTATCTGAACTGACACTGCAGCATTATACCCAAGTCCTTAAGCACAAGGGTTCCATTTACGACTGTCCGCCCGCCCTCGTATTTCAATATTATCGTCTCATGGCAGAAGAAGAGGCATTAAGCTGGGACGAAGCTTATTCGGTCGTAGATGATTATTATACCCGAAAAAAAGAAATGATTCCGGATGAAACAGAACTGGATTATCTGTCCTTTTATGTGGATCTTCCAATTCTTCTGATGCACTTTCTGTCCCATACCACCCTTTCCGAGGCAGAAAAAGATCGCAGAAACCTCACTTACCGCAGTATGGTCATTCATTTTCTGTCGACAAGACATTACCGTCTGCACACATACTCGCAGTATGATGGTATGCGTATGGCATGTTTTCATCCAATCGTGCTTGATACGTTCCACCACCCGGTTGAAAAGACAAACTTTATCCTTGATCTGATCGTTTCTAGTCATCTGGCAACACTGACACACTCCGTTATGGTTTCCTATCTGGCGGAGGCGCTTTTAAAATATATTTTCGATGATAAGCCAGAGCTTCTGATCTGCCCGGCACTTGGTTCGACGGTTTCTGAAATTCAGAAAAACCGCACGCATATCATTGATTTCGCCGTGCAGGGTTCGATGCTTCACGATATCGGTAAAAACGGAATCGTCCCGATCATCAACACGCAGCACCGCAGGCTGACGGATTACGAGTTTGACCTGATCCGCATGCATCCGGAAACGGGAGCAAAGGATCTCGCCTCTGTTCCTGATTTTGCGTGTTATGCAGATATCGCACATGGACATCACCGCACTTATGACGGCACAGGCGGTTATCCGGATGACTTTGACATCCTCCATTCACCGTGCCGCCCGGTCATTGATCTCGTGCACA
>ERZ779875.2249-NODE-2249-length-10640-cov-9.893434_pt1 | contig 10640 bp, 10 predicted proteins | sample MGYA00511246_ERZ779875 | MGnify/ENA primary metagenome ERZ779875 (study PRJEB29588, sample SAMEA2155093) | human gut metagenome | biome: human gut; feature: human-associated habitat; material: faeces | place: Denmark | collected 2008/2010 ... | reverse complement strand
TCGTCCGTTGTGTCGTGTTAATTTCAGATAGACATCCCTCTTTTCCTGTATTTTTTGTGTACGGCCACTCGTGCGATCAAATCACAGAAGTGATACAATTCTTCTAAGCAACGGGTCTCGCATTTCAAGACCGTGTCTTGAAATCTTCTCTCGGTTCTGGCCAACCTGCTGGCCGGGTTTTGCGCGGCCCTCTACGCCGAGGTGCTTGCCCGTTGCCGCAACGCCCCCTCTACCCCGTTTTTCATCACCGCGGCCATCCCCCTCATCCCCGGCAGCACCCTGTATTACTGCATGAACGCCGTCGTCTCCAACGACCTGCCCGCCGCCGAGCATTTTGGGGAGCAGACCTTTCTGGCGGCGCTGGGCATTGCGGGCGGCATGGCCATCGCATGGTGTCTGGCCGATTTAAGCCGGAAGCTCCGGGGGCGGCTGTAAAGCGCGTGCTGCGCCGCGCCCCGGCTGCTTGACAAGCTGATTTTTTCTGGATACAATACAAAGAAAAAACCTCGGAGACGCTCCGGGAAAGGAACATTTGGATGAGATCGAACACGAAACAGGCCCTGCTGGTGACGCTGGTGGGCGTGACGCTTTTTGTGGCGCTGCTGCGGCTTTCGGACGTTTTGGCCTTTGCCGCGCAGCTGGTGGATCTGGTGCTGCCCATTTTGGCGGGCGGCATTCTGGCGTTGTTCCTCAGCGTGCCCATGGCCGGGCTGGAAAAGCGGCTGGGGCGGCTGTTTGCCAAAGCGAGAAAGCAGCCCTCGGGCAAGGCGCTCCACCTGCTGAGCTTTCTGCTCACCCTGCTGGGGGTGGTGCTGGTGCTGGTGCTGGCCCTGACGCTGCTGATCCCGGAGCTGGTGCAGTCCTTCCACAGCCTGTATCTGCAAATTGAAGCCAACATCCCCCGCTGGACGGCCTACCTCCACGCCCAGGACCCCGACATGGGCTGGCTGATGAGCCGGTTGGAGGGCATCGACTGGGAGCAGCTGCTGCACAAGGTGACCTCCGGCCTCGACACGGTGCTGGTGAACGCGGCGGGGGCCGTTTCCGCCACGGTGAATCTTGTGGTGACGGCCTCCTTTGCGCTGATCATCTCCGTCTACCTCTCGCTGGGGGCACAGAGCCTGGGCCACCAGGCCCGCACCCTGGTGCGCGCCTACCTCAAGCCCGGCCACGCCGCCTGGGTGCTGAAGTTCTGCCGCCTGTTCCGCCAGTCCTTCGCCAACTTCCTCACGGGCCAGTGCAGCGAGGCGGTGATCCTCGGCATGCTTATGAGCCTCGCCTTCTCCCTCTTCCGCATCCCCTACGGCAGCCTGGTGGGGATGCTCACCGCCATCTGCGCCATCATCCCCTATGTGGGGGCGCTGCTCTCCTGCGTCATCAGCGTGTTTCTGGTGCTGCTGGTGGACCCCCTGCTGGCGGTGCGCGCTTTGCTGGTCTACCTTGCGGTGCAGTTCATCGAGAACCAGTTCATCTACCCCCGGGTGGTGGGCAAATCGGTGGGGCTTTCGCCCCTGTACACCCTTGTGGCAGCCATGATCGGCGGCAAGCTCTTCGGCATCCTCGGCATCCTCTTCTTCATCCCGCTGACGGCGGTGGTGCTGGAGCTGGTGAAGGAAGACGTCTGCCGCCGCCTGCGCACCAAAGAGACGCTGCAATAAATAAATAAATAAACAAACAGCGGCCCCGCAGACCTTTTTCAAAGTCTGCGGGGCCTTGTGCTGTGGGGCTATTTTACCTGCACGGTCATGGTTCGGTCACTGCCCGGTAGCCGCGGATGACGCGCCACTTGGCAACGCCCTTGTCCGGCTTAAAGCTGCCGTCGGCGCGGGCTTTCAGGTAGCCCTGCTCGATGGCCCACTGGGCGGCTTGGGCCAGCTCCGGGTCGGCTACGTCCGCAAAGGCGGGCAGAGTGGCCGGGGCCGAAACATTTTCCAGCAGGGTCTCCATATCCGAAACTTTCAAGGTCAATTCGTTCAGCTTGCTTTGCTGGGCGGCAAATTGCTCCTTCTGCTTGGCGAGGATGAAGTCCTGTTTTTCCAGATATTTGCGGTTGCCGTACTCCGCTTCTTCCTCCAATTCCAGCCCATGCCGCTTGGCAATCTCAAACAACATTTTCCGACAGGCGGCATCAAAGGTGATCTTGCGATTGTTGCGGCGGCTGAGGGGCTTAGCCGGGTCGGGCAGGTCAAAGCCCAGTGCTTCCAGCGCCTTTTCCTGCTGGGGAGCTACCTCGCCGTACTTGTTCTCGCAGTCGAACACATGACGCTCGTGGATGTGGGGCGTACTTTCGTCCAGATGCAATGCCCAGTCCAGCACATGAACGTGTTCGCCAAATTTGCCCTTGAACTCTTCGATAAACTCCGTGACGATATTCAGCAAGTCCTCTGCCGAAGCGTGTTCGTCCAGCGTTCCTAGCTGGTAAATGGTCTCTTCCGGGCAGGTCTTGCGGCCGGACAAAAGGTCAGAGATGGAGCGGTTGCGTTCGGTGTGCCGGATCTTGGCGTTGCGCTCGTTCTGCTTTTCGATGAACTCTGAGTAGTGGGTTTCATAGAATTGCCGTTCCACATCCGAGAAGGTTGCTACCAGATCGTCTGGGTCTTGTGGGTCAAAAGCAGTGCGGAAACCATGGAAGCAGTCCCAGTAGATGTTGCCCTTGGCTCGTTCCGGGTCGATGTGCTCGCTGTTGGCAAGGTTGAAACTCCGGTCATTGTGTTTTGGGTTATAGGTGCCGTGGGCTCCGGCTCGTCCGTTGTGTCGTGTTAATTTCAGATAGGCATCCCTCCGTTTCAACAGCTTGGCGTGGAAAAACGCAGCAGCGGAGCTGCTGGATCTGCCGCCGTTTTGCGCCAGATAATACCCAGTAGGATATGACGCACAGCATCATATCACTGGGCAAGGCGTTCCCCCTTGACTCCCTTCAACGGGCCATTTTGGCCCGTTGATTTTGGCAAGCTGGCGATCAAAGATTTGCGAATCCCTGTCCACCAACTTGTCCGGCTTTTTCAGTTGGCCAAAATGACCAACTGATTCTGTTACGGGTAAAATCAAGTGCTGGGTGGCGGCACTTGATTTTCAATAGACCTTGAAGCGTTACGGAAAAACGATGTGCTCATTTTGACCACTTGGTTTTCCGTAACAGGTCGATGAATTTCTGTTCCCCCATTTGTGAGGGACTGAGTTTTATTTGGCAGATGCGTTACGCTTAACCAAGTGCTCATTTTGAGCACTTGCAGCATCTGTAACACGTTTTCGATAGACTTTTTGCCGGCAGGCATTGCTGCAATAGCGGGCATCTGCACGTTTGGGTGTGAATTTTTCACCGCAGCACTGGCATACTAAATCCTGACGGCGCATTTGGCGGTATTCCCGCTGCCGCCGATTGTTGGCCTGATTGCCGCACCAGTAGCTGTGACAGTATTTCTTGGTGTAGATGGTGGTGTAGAACACCCGACCGCAGCCGCCGCAGATAAGTTTGCAGACGGCGTATCCTCCGGCGGTAAAACCCGTTTCCTCATACGATTCTTTCAAATAATCCTGATTGTTCTGCTCCCATTCTTCGTTTGTCATATACATGGAGATACCCCTCCTTTCACTGGCGTTACGGAAAAACAATGTGGTCAATTTGACCACATTGTTTTCTGGTAACTGGGGAATCAACGTTTAGCCGTTCTCCCTGCATGGATTTCCTGCCCCCTCTCGGCGGCGTTTTCCGGCTCTCCCTCTTGGGGGTCATCGCCGGGTATCCCATGCAGACGGTCTTTCGGTTTTCAAGGTTCGTTACTGATTTGGCAATAAAAAATCGCCACACAACAACCTGAACCTGACCATCCCTTCTGGGATGGCCTTGGTTCGGGTTTGCTATGTAGCGATAAGAAAGTCAAAAACTTGCTCCGACCCCTTCGGGAGCCGAGCTGGAACTCTAAGTAAATATGTTATATTAAAGTGTGTCAACAAAAAGCTTTGAGAACACGCTGCTTTCGGCAGCTTGCAAGAAAACACAAGGGAAACTTTGGCAAAAAGAGAGAGGGCCGGACGGTGCCAGCCCTCTTGACAGAATTATGAGATGCTCAAAAATTTCTGCTGCTTTTATTGCGGTTTTCAAAAATAGCGCCGAACAGAACGGCATATTTACGATATGCAGTTTGCGGATACTACTGCGGTGGGAAAATAGAATCAGGCAAAAGGATAAAGTGTCGGCAGGAAAAATACGGACACGACAATGAGGATGAGCGCCAGCGGGGTACCACACTTGAGATAATCCTTCAAGGTGTATCCGCCCGGCTCGATGATCATGATCTGGCAGGGAGCTGCCATGGGGGTCATGATGGACACACAGCTGGCTGTGATCACGCCGACCACGGCAGCACGGGGGTCTACGCCCATGCGGATACAGGCGGAAGTGACCAGTGGGATGAAGATGGTCAGGGTAGCCAGATTGGACATGACCTGTGTCAGAATGAAGGGAACAAGGAAGAACACCAGCATAATGATGTACGGATTGGTGGTATCGCCCAGCAGGCGGATCATCCAGTCTGCCACCACATCGCCTGCACCGGTGGTCTGGATGGCGTCCGACAGAGCCAGCACACCGGCAAACAGGAAAATGGTCGGCTGGTGGATGGAGTTGAGGGCTTCCCTCTCGGTCAGCACACCCGTCAGCACCAGAGCGGCAGCGCCGATGCAGGAAGTGAGATACATCTTGACACCAATGACATTTTCCAGCAGCATCATTGCAATGGAGACCAGAACGATCAGGACAGCCAGTTTGCGCTTGAAGGGGCTGAGTTTTTCGCTCTCAGAAGCCGTATGTGCTGCATCTGAAAACTGCTCGTTGGGAATATCCGGCATCAGCTTATAGCCAACAAAGGTCATGTACAGGATGGCAATGGTCAGCATCGGGATGCGCGCAATGGTGAAATCCCAGATGTGCAGCGGTGTCGGTGCGCCGGCCTGCATCATGACATCGTTCCATGCCATGTTGGAAGCACCCTGACCGAGAAAGGTCATCTGGGTGGCAATGTTGGCACAGGCCATAGAAGGATACAGCAGCTTGCTGCGGCTCACGCCGATGTCGTTCGCAATGCCTACCAGCAGAGGGATCATGATAGCGGCAGTTGCGGTGGCACTGGTGATGGCGCCCAGAAACGCACCTGCCACACAGGAAAGAAAGATCAGCATCCGCATATTGTCCTTGTAGCGGATGACCAGACTCTGGGCTTTGTCAATCAGGGGCGTTTTGGTCAGCCCTGCACCGATGACGAACATGGCTACGAACATGACCACGTTCGTGTTGATGAAGCCGCCAAAGGCCTCGGCAGGGGTCTTGATGCCGGTGAGGATCAGCGCCAGAATGATGCCGGTAGAAATGACCGAGAACGGGACTTTACCGGATACAAAGGCGATGATCGTTACAAGCAGGATGACCAGTGTGATCTCCAATGGGCTCATTTGGGTTGTCCTCCTGTGGATTACTTCCACCTTGCAGATGCAAAGCAGTGGCACTTGAATGTTTATATTTGATAATGTATCCAATAAACAAGAAAAGAATACACCGAAAGACCACGCTTGTCAAGGGATTTGTTATACTTTTGTCGAAAAATACAATTTTCCAAAGGAACTTTATATAAGGTGTGTAGAACAAAAAGAACGGCCAAGATCTTCTTTGTCTGCATTTCCTTCCAGGAACAAATAACGCCCCGGAACCCTTTGCGCGGAAAAGGGTTCCGGGGCAAATTGCGGAGAACAAATACGTGGCAAATTAAGCTGAGCAAGAAACTTAGGGTAAGAAAAACGATTTAGGAGAATCGTATGAAAGGAAATAATGAGTGAAGTCTGTCCCCCGCTGAGAGGATATCCGGATTACTTAATAAAGCCGACGTGCTTGCAGATCTCTTCGATGGCCTTTTCCTTGCGCTCATTGAAGATGACCTTGTTCTCTTCGAACAGGTTGCGGCCCTCAGCGTCGATGGAAACGATCAGGGGGCCAAACTCGTTAACGTGGCAGTGCCACAGAGTTTCCGGCATACCGAGGTCACGCCACTGGGCCTCGACGATCTCCTCCACCTCGGTGGCAGCCACAACGGCGTTACCGGCAGGGAAAACACAGTGGATGGCACCGAACTCCTTGCAGGCGCGCTCGGTGTTGGGGCCCATGCCGCCCTTGCCCACGATGACGCGGACACCGGACTTCTGCACGAACTCATACTCGAACTTCTCCATGCGCATGGAGGTGGTGGGGCCCACAGACACCATCTCGAACTTGTCGTCCTCCAGAGGGCGAATGATGGGGCCGGCGTGGAAAATGGCAGCGTCCTTGACATCCACAGGCAGCGGGCGGCCCTCTTCCACGAGGCGGCGGTGCGCCACATCGCGGCAGGTGGTCAGGTCGCCGTTCAGGTAAACGACATCACCGATATGGATGTCCTTCAGGTCTTCTGCGGAGACCGGAGTAGTAAGGATCTTCTTTCCGTCTTTAATGGTCAGCATTACAAAGTCACCCCCGAATGAGTATCAATGGTGTAGTTCAGATCTTTATCAAAAATGATGTGGCCGCGGCGATGGCTCCAGCAGCCCACGTTGACGGCAACGCCAATGGCAGAAGGATGGCGAGCAGTGTTCTCAATGTGCACGCCCATGACGGAGTACTTGCCGCCCATGCCCTGAGGACCAAGGCCGATGGAGTTGATGCCGTCCTCCAGCAGCTTCTCCATATAGGCTGCGCGCTCGTTCTCGTTGTGGCTGCCCAGAGGACGCATCAGAGCCTTCTTGGACAGCAGAGCGGCGGTCTCAACAGAGGTGGCAACGCCCACGCCCACCAGCAGCGGAGGGCAGGCATTGATGCCGTAGCTGGTCATGACATCCATGACGAACTTGGTCACACCTTCGTAACCTGCACCGGGCATCAGAACCATGGCCTTGCCCGGCAGGGTGCAGCCGCCGCCTGCCATATAAGCGTAGATCTCGCACTTGTCACTGTTCGGGATGATATCCCACCAGACGGTAGGGGTGCCTTTGCCGACGTTGCGGCCGGTGTTGAACTCATCGAAGGTCTCAACACTGTTGTGGCGCAGAGGTGCTTCAAAGGTAGACTTGACCACAGCCTCCTTCAGCAGACCCTCCACCTCACCGATGAGGGGGAAGTCCACGCCGCACTTTACCCAGAACTGCAGCACACCGGTGTCTTGGCAGCTGGGGCGGTTCAGTTCCTTGGCCAGCTTCTGGTTGCGCTTCATGGTCTCGTAGATGACCTTGGACAAAGGAGCATCCTCCTGTGCGCCCAGCTCATCCAGCTTTTTGATGATGTCGTCCGGCAGCACCTTGGCGATATGGCTCACAAAGTTGGCCATATAGGTCGTCATCTGCTGCACCTGTTCCTGTTTGTTCATTCCAATGCCTCCTTAGCTTTGGTACATTTTGCGCGTTGGTTCACTCATATTCAACGTTCCTGTCCGCTTTACTGCGGGAAGAACGGGAATGCGATGGGAAGGATCACCATGCTGACAACCGTTGCGATGAGGATGAGGGGCAGGCCAGCCTTGGCATAATCCTTGAAGGAGTAGCCGCCGGCGGAAACCACCATGGTGTTGGCGGGCATACCGATGGGCGTTGCGTAAGCGCAGGAGCCGCCGATGACACAAGCCATCAGGACGGCGCGGGGATCGGCACCCATGCCCTGTGCGATGCTCAGGCAGATGGGAACCATCAGAGCGGTGGTTGCGGTGTTGGACATGAAGTTGGTCATGACGCAGCAGAGCAGGAAAACCACCAGAGTCAGGACGTAGGGAGAGGGATTCTTGCCCAGAGCACCAATGACGATGTTTGCAATCTCTGCGCCTGCCCCGGTCTTATCCAGTGCAGAGGCCAGAGACAGCGTACCACCGAAGAGGAAGATGGTCTTGAGGTCGATGGACTTCAGGGCATCCTTCTCGGAGATGACACCGGTGAGGATCAGAGCCAGCGCACCGATACAGCCGGTGATGTTGAGCTTGATTCCGATCTGCTTTTCAAAGATCATGCCCAGCAGGGTAAGCACGAGGATGACGAAGGAGAGTACCTGTTTCCACTTGGGAACATTGCTGAAGTCCTGCTCGCCGCCGAAGGAGTCATCATCGGAGACGGGGTGGTTGGGCAGCAGCTTCATGCCAAGGGTGGCATAGAAGAGGATGCCGACGGCGAGGATGGGCAGGCCCACGATGGCGTACTCGAAGAAGCCGAAGGACATCCCGATCTCACCCAGAGCGCTCTGGGCGATGAGGTTGCCCGGTGCGCCGATGAGGGAAAGGTTGCCGCCCATGGCCGCTGCAAATACCAGCGGCATCAGCAGCTTGGAGCGGGCATAGCCGGACTTTGCCGCAATGCCGATGACCACGGGGATCAGGACGGCGGCGGTGCCGGTGTTGGAGAGCACACCGCTCATCAGGCCAACGATGACCATGATGGCCACGATGAGGCTGCGCTCGGATCTGGCAAAGTGGGTAACAATGCCGCCGATCTTGTTGGCCATGCCTGTTTCAAACAGGGCACCGCCGACGATGAACATGGCGACGAACAGGATGACGTTGCTGTCGATGAAGCCCGCAAAAGCAGTCTTGATGTCCAGAACGCCGGTGACGACCAGACCGATACAGACGATCATGGACGTTACGCCGAGGGGGATCTTCTCAAACACGAACATGACGACCGCGAAGAGAAGAAAGAGTAGGGTGATAGTTGCTGCTGACATACCGGGGAATCCTCCTTTAATGAAATATAATGTATCCATTTCATCAGAGCAAAACAGCCCTGACTTTCGGAACGCCCCAGCTGCACCTCGTTGTGCAGAGTCTTTGCCGCCGTGCTGTGCCCTCACAGCCCTTTTTCGTTCTGGAAGGATCTGCCCGGAACCTTAGAATTCCGGGAATCTCGGCAGCGTCTTTTTTAAATTTTTATATCTAATCTGTGATAATGTATCCACTTGACGACACGAGAATACACCCAAAACAAAGAATTGTCAATCCCTTTTTTCGAGTTTTGTCGCATTGCACGGATTATGTACCAATTTTTGTGCACGCCAGACAAACAGTAGGATACAAGAAAATCTCCCTCCGCCGCCTTCTGCAAAAAACGTGCGATCTCCAAAGCAGATGGAGAACGCACGTTTTTTCCTTCTTTTATTCCAGCCGCTTTTTGAAATATCCCTCGGCACAGTAAATGGCACCACAGGGATTATGCGCCAGAACTCGATCCTTGGCCACCAGCGTTGTGACCATGGCGTCCGAATACTTATAAAACATCGAGTCGTGTCCCACACAAAGTCCGACCTCAATGTTGAAATCGGTGTGCTGTTCGTTCAGAAGCTTTGCCTGTGCGATGGGGTTGCACATGGCCTCAAATTCGCCGGGGTGGATCTTGACCTCTTCCGGGATGCCCACTTCTTCTTTGGAGATGCCACCGGTCTTGCAGATGACCGACACCACCTCAAACCCCTGCGCACGGAGCAGGTCGGCCACGATGCGGGCTTCCTTCCGCAGACCTTTGCAGAATGCAAGACCCAGCTTGTGGTAGCCCATCCGCTTGCAGAACTCCACCGTCTCCTTCAGGCGGGGCCATTGACAGTAGCCAAGCCCCTCAATGGCCGAACAGTTGACGTAGAAATCGTGATTCTCGGGCAGATCGTAGCCGGCGCGGGCGGCCTCCATCACCGAAGCATTCCGCATAGGGCAGTTTTTGGGCATCTTTTCTGGCGCGTTGTTGGCGCAGGCCAGAACCGTACAGTTCGCACAGGTATACACTGTCTTGTCCTCCTTGATCTTATAAATAATAGGTCAGCGCATCGTCCATGCTGCGCAGGATGTGCTTTTCCATTTCAGCCCGTGCGGCCATCGCATCCCGTGCTTCCAGCGCTGCATAGATCTTTTTATGCTCGCTCTGGGAGTTGAGGGCATAGTCCAACTCGCTCATTTCCACACCAATGGACAGGCCGTTCCACAGCTCCGAGAGAAGATTGCGCATTTTTTCATTGCCGGAAGCTTCCCAGATCTCAAAATGGAAGGACTGGTTGTAGTCAGTATAATTTCCGGCCTGCTGATGAGAAAGAGCCTCCTCTGCAGTATCCACGCAGTTTTTGATCTTGGACAGGTCGGCATTGTTCTGGCAGCAGAGCATACATGCCGTCCCTTCCAAGGCAGCGCGCAGCTGGTAGTGCTCCCGAATCGTTTTTTCCGTTACGCCCAACACAATGGCGCACTTGTTTTGCTTGACTTCCAGCAGACCGTCACGGGCAAGGATCTGAAAGGCCTCCCGCACCGGCGTGACCGACACGCCCAGTTCCTGTGCGGTGTTTTCCAGCGTGAGTTCTGCGCCCTCCGGGATGCTTTTTGAGATAATGGCTTTCCGCAAAGCGGAAGCTACCCGCTCGCGGGCAGGCAGCAGCTTAATGGGTTTCAGTCCCAGCATATTGACTCCTTATCGTTAAAATCAGATGCAGCAGTTCTTCTTCATAGGCGTTCCATGCATCCGGCACATCAGGGGAGCCCTGACGGTCCAGCATCAGCAGGCGGGCAAGCCGGTCGTTCACCGGCGTAGGACGTGCGCTCACGGCAAAGGCAATGTAGGTCTCCTGAATGCTCTCCAGCAGCTTGCGGTGCAGCGGATAGGGCAGG
>ERZ779875.2246-NODE-2246-length-10650-cov-2.333837_pt1 | contig 10650 bp, 9 predicted proteins | sample MGYA00511246_ERZ779875 | MGnify/ENA primary metagenome ERZ779875 (study PRJEB29588, sample SAMEA2155093) | human gut metagenome | biome: human gut; feature: human-associated habitat; material: faeces | place: Denmark | collected 2008/2010 ... | reverse complement strand
GAAAATCCGGAGCGACTCTTTTCTATGTCTGTTCGAGATGGTTTAGAAATGGGGAAAGGGTATCGAAGTTCCCTTTTGAATGGATATTTTCGAGTAGGGCGATACTGCTGCCCAAGTTGCCATATCTTCCAACGTTGCCGGATAATTTTCCCGGCCTTGCAGAGCTTCACCCAAGACCCTTAGCATGATGTAGTCCATGCCTTGATGATGCCCGTCATAGCGAAGAGCTTCCGATTCCCATTGCTGCCAGAACCGATGTTTGTATTGCTCGATGTATTTATCTTCGGGTTCCCATTCCTCGAAAGGACTTAATCCATCGATGTAAATGGCATTTTTCTCGGCATTCCAAATTCCGTTGGTTCCTTGAACTTCGTAGTTGAGAGAACGGGGCCGCGGGAGAGTGGTATCGTGCAATAAGTTTATTTGAGCCCCGGAATCGGTTTGGAGTATCGAAGTGACGACATCGCCCATTCGAAATATGTGTTGTTGTATGTCGGTATATTTTAATCCTTTTCGCTTGGCCATACAAGCGTGGAGTCCTAATCCCGGTTTTGTGGAGAAAGACGTGATGCTTTTTATATGGTCTGTATGATTGATATCAAGGAACATGCACAAGGGGGCTAATCCGTGGGTCGGATATAAATCGCCGTTTTCGGTTTCGTAATATTTCGATCTCCACTCTGATTCAGACCCATTCTGTACACCGAAGTTTCCGGTTTGATCTATGAGTATATGGGTGAGGTCATGTCGGTATCCTCCTTGAAGAAAGACCAAGCGACCGAATATCCCGGCATGTATCATGTTGTTTATAGCCAGAATATCGTTTCTGAATAGTGTGTTTTCAGGAAAGACCTGTTTTTTATTCTGTCGGCTTTCATGGATAATATCGGGGTACTCGTCTATATCCAATGCTCCTTTCACTTCTATTGCGACGTGGCATCCAGATTTTAATGCCTCGATGGTTTGTTCTTTGTGGAGATGCCACGGGGAAGCTATGATGACGAGGTCTACCGTGTTTTCATTTAGCATTCGTCGATAATCGTTAGTCCCAGAATTGTAAATTTTAGGAATCTTTTCTCCCGCGAATAGTTGCGATATAATTTCTGATAGGTTGGGAGATATATCGCTGACAGCGATAATATCGAATAGATTTATTTTTTGCAAAAGGGTTATTAAGTACCGTCCCCGGTAGCCGGCTCCAATAATAGCTGTGCGTATGTTTTTCATTGCAGGAATTTTATAATTAAAGAAAAACTCTACAAATATAGCGAAAGGCAAGTGCAAAGGCAAACGGAAATTTCATTTCCGATTTGACTCTGCCGAACTGTATCCTATATTCTACAAATATAGAGAAAGAGGAAGAAAAGATAAAGCGACTAATTTCATTTTTATTCGAATCTCCTCTATACTCAAAGACTCTAAGTATGGAGACATGAATATCGGTTATTGATAATATGGAAGTAGAATTGTAGGTGTCGTGGTGAACCAACGAGATATCGCAATTGTTATTAAGGAAAGTTTTTAATCTAAAAGAGATATAATTATGGCAAAAGAAAGTGTAGCTATTTTGAAGGGAAGAATAGATGTATCGGAAGTTCTCGATGAGTTGAATGCCGCTTTGTCGGAAGAATGGTTGGCGTTTTATCAATATTGGGTGGGAGCCCTTGTAGTGAAAGGCGCTATGCGTGGCGATGTACAACGAGAATTTCAGGAACATGCTATGGAAGAGTTCGAACATGCTAAATTGATAGCCGACCGTATTATCGAGTTGGAGGGTGTTCCCGTATTGGATCCTAAGAAATGGTTCGATTTGGCAAAATGTGCTTATACTCCTCCTACTGATGTAGATGTAGTCAAGTTGCTGAAACAGAATGTCGCAGCAGAACGTTGCGCTATATTACGTTATCAGACGATCGCTGCATTGACCGACGGGAAGGATTTTACGACTTGCGATATCGCCAAACATATTTTGGCAGAGGAAGAAGATCATGAACAAGACTTACAAGATTATTTAGACGATATAGCTCATATGAAAGAATATGTGTTACAGAAGTAGTGTCTGTTTTGATTTATATTTATGGTTAGAGTTCAAAGACAGAATCCCAAACGGATTCTGTCTTTGTTTCGATTAAGATAAACCGATCGCCTAAATTTGCGGTGCGGTGTTTTGCTGTGTCGATTCGGCTTGACTTTGATGGATAGCTTGCAGCAGTTTGTCGGCGAAAGGAAAGGCTCCGTTTTGCAGAAGCATTTCGAGCGATATTTTCCCGGAACGAAACAGCTCCATAAGAAATTCGTTGGATGCCATTCTTAAAGCGGGTGTCGATAGTGTTTCGGCAATTGATAAATCGAATTCTGTATTACGAACTTCCTCTGGGGTATAGGTAGAGATTTCTTTTCCGTAATTGTTTCCTGCTAAGTTTAAATAACGGTTATCCGAGTAGAATTGCTGGATTGTTTTCATGATTTTTATATCCCGGTCTTCTCGGAATGTTTTGAACGACTCGAATAGATCGAGCAGATTGGTCGAAGAATATTGTATTTGTTGGGCATATAGAGAGGCCGGAGTCCCAGATTGGGCTGCTTTGCCCTGCATCGCACCGTGGACGCCGGATATGTCTTCGAACAAGCGCATTTGCAACGAAAGCATTTCATAGGCTCCCACTTGTGTGGCATTGACCGCTATTTGCTGGGGCATGGGAGAGCCCGGTCTGGGACGGAATAAAATGATACCGTTATATTTGGTCCACTCGTCGGCAATATCTTCGATTGTCATGCCATCGGGAATTTGATCTTCCGGGAATAGCAATACGCCTTTTGCGCTCGAACCCATGATAAAATCTATCATGGTAATCAGTCGGTTGATATACCTCTGTTGGTCGATTACATCTTCGACGAAGGCATGTACTTCACCGTCTATGAGAGGGTATAGTTTAAACACGTAAGGGTGTTCTCCATGCCAGTAGGGAGTTTCTCCTTCGTCCAATAAGTCTCCCAGTGGGGAGAAGAAGCGATACCGCCATGTTTGCATTATACTCCATTCTGTTTCGATAAGCTGTGCAGTCTCTTCCGGTTGTCCCGATGTGCGAGCTTCGTGCACTCTTTTCCTATTTTCTTTGTTTATATCCTCGGCTCCTGTCACAGGTATGTGGTAATATTCACCTGAACGGAAATCGTGGCAGTTCAGTACTTCCCGACTTTCGAGTTTCCATATTTCTATGACTCGGCACATATCTTGATTGGCCGGCATAAAAAAATCGAGCCGGTCGATTGCTTTTGCCGTGAGGTTCTCGAAGTTGTGCCGTATCGTTTCATTGTCGGCCTCTGAGTAGATGTTACGTAATTGTATGGCACGAGCCCTTGACCCGAAAGAAAATCTCGATATTACTTCGGCGATAGACATGTCGTGTAGTTCGCCTATGAGAGTACAATCCCAATGGCGGCTGTCCTCCATAGCGTTGAAGAATATTCGGTTCGGATTTATTTCATCTACCCAGACGTCGGTTTTTCCTCTACGGTGTCCATATCCTATTTTCTGGAAACAAATACCCGAAATCAAAAACTCTTCCAATGTGCGGCTATCGAGTTCTTGTAACCGATTATGCTGGTAGGCGTATTGGACGGCTGTGCTCATCAGTTCCCCCAAGCTCTGTTCCTGCCTGTCGCGAGCTATACATACGGGTTTGGTTGTTTCTGAATTGCCCTAAAACGGCTTTGACCATTTGGCGGATCAGGTTGTTTTTCAGAGGAACTTTTCCTTGTTCTCGTATATACTGTTCTTCGCTTACGACTCTGCCGTCGGGTAGTTTTATCAAGTCGTTCCATTGTTTTCCATAAGTATAGTCCCTGTTTCGTTTTCGCTTTTGCCTGAAATGTTCTATATTCTCCCATGCTTTTTGAGCCTGTAACAGTATCGGGTAGTGAGAGCGCTCTATTTCGTTTTCGATTTTTAAAATATCGAGTTGTTTCATCGACGGATTTTTGTACGAATTATTTGCCATAGATTTTTGTTTTTAAGTTCGCTACAAAGAAAATAGTTGGTATTTTTATTTTTATGGCATGATTATATAAATATTCGTATTTTATATTATTATGTTGATGGTTTATGTAGTTGATAGATAATGTGTTGTGGGGTGTATTTTTGTGATGTGGAAGAAAAAGAATATAAATAGTTTTTATATATAGCTTTAATGGCTATATTTGCGCCTTATTAACATGCGATCAGTAAATATTTTTGAGAAAAAATTACTGAAGTTCTCCCCGCAGAAATTGTATTAAAATACCCCTTTGGAGAACTAGGTGTAACAAAACTAAAAAGAAATGAGAAAGATTTTATTGGTAGTCGCTGCCGTGATGTGCATGGGTGGAGCTTTCGCTCAACTTTCTATGGGGCCGAAATTAGGTCTTAACGTCTCTTCTTTGACCGGAGATGGATCGAATTTCAGAGCAGGAGTGAATGTGGGGATCTTTGCTAATTATCGTATTAATAAATTATTGGCGATTCAGCCCGAATTTTATTATTCGATGCAGGGGGCTGGTTTTGATGATATACCGGTTCTCACGAAAACTTTGGAATCGAACTATACTTCACACTATCTGAATATACCAGTTTTGTTGAAAATTTATCCGTGGGCAGGTTTGAATGTTCATTTTGGTCCTCAATTCGGCTTCTGTGTCGATGATGAATATAAAGCGAAGTTGGCGGGAAAAGAGATTTCGTCCAAAGATTTGGAACCATATGGATATGGCTATAAGGCTAAAACATTCGATTTTTCTCTTGCTTTGGGAGTTGGGTATGAGTTTGATTTTGGTATGACGATCGATGCCCGTTATAATTTCGGACTTTCTAATGTCTACGATGAGGAGGGTAGTCCTAATAATACAATGTTCATGCTTTCATTAGGCTATAAGTTCGATTTGTAAATAAGAAAGGGTTTTAAAATAGAATAGAAAAACAGAGGGATACATCGTTAACATGTATCCCTCTGTTTTTTTAGGCTAATACTCTGCTAGTCGAACAGAAATTTGGGGTTCATTTGGGACGGGCTACGCCACTGGATATCGTAGTCTTCGGCCAAAATAGCAGATAACGTCGGCCAATAGGCATGACAAAACCCCATGCCCTGAGGGTGTTCTTGTAATCTGGTATATGCTTTTGCTTCTGCTTCGTCGATAACCTCTTCCCAGCGGGCAGTCCATTCTACCGGGTCGTGTTTCAAATGTCCCTCGTCTTTAATTTTATCATATTCACCACGGTCGGCATACCATATATTTGTTCCTAATAGGCTAATTTCATGTTGAACGTCTTCGGTGATACCCAGTTCGTGACCAGTTTCTGCTTCGATACGATAAAGGGCTTCCCTTTCCAATTCGAGAATTTTTACAGATAGGCGAGGATGTGAAAATATAGTCCTTTTTATTCTGTCGCATGTTTTGTAAACGAGGTCATACATGCTCATTTCTCCCGTTTCGAGTAAAAGAGGCCCATATTGTAATATTTCACGTATGAGATTCGCATTTTGCCATGTGTTTTTGTTTCCCTTTATATTTTCTTCGGCCCAGAGACAGTTACAACGCAGTAGGTCGGCACGGGCTTCCATGTCGTTCGGGCTCTTCGCCAGTCGGCTAAGTAAGGTCTTGTGTTCTTTGGAGAAATCTATCATAATGTTTCATTTTTGGTTAACAGTAAGGTTCTGCAATATCGCTGGGACTGTAATAGTCGCGTAACCATTCGTGAGCCTCTGTACTACCCAGATTATCAGCAACGGCCATATATTCTGCTATGATTTCGAGTGATTCCGGCGATTGTTCGGCGATAGATTCGGCAATGAGTAAAGCAGAGTCTACATCGCCGTCTTGCATGAGATCCCAGTCGATTTTATCGACCGTGAATTGCCGAGAGCATTCGAAAAATTCGTCCCAGTGAGTGAGTCGTACTTGGGAGCAAATCAATTCGATGTAAAAATCTCCTTGACTGCCGGGGAGCACTTGTGGAACTTCGAAATGATATTTTGCTCCATCGGTCAATATTATCCTCGTGCCATTGTGTATAAAAGTTATGGAAGTATCGGTAGTTTCCAGAATTGTTACGGTTCCCCACGATGTTTCGAGATTCAGTCGTTCGATCAAATTCTCTCCGATCGCTAAACCATCTTTATCGAACGTATGGATTCCGGCGACTCTGTAATCATACGACCATGTTAACAACAGGCTATTCCAAAGAATTTCGACTTTTGCTTCCATACTACTCATGAGGCAAACTGTGTGATGAACATTCAATTTAAATAAGATGAAGTAAGGTTAATCCCTACACAGCCTCCCTTTTCGTGAAATTTCTAGCTTACAATATTCGTAAAATTTTTTGATATATGCAAGTAAAAATTTATTTTGTATTCTCGAAAAGAGCTCTTAATATTTATGGAACACATAGTATCGCATTATACCGACTGGGTTATCTTCTCATCTATCTTAGCTATTTTTTCATCGAGAGAGAGGGCTGCATCGAGCCAAAAAATGGAGAATCCCCGACGCTCCATACCCCGGAACCATGTCATTTGCCGTTTGGCGAATTGGTGAATCGCTATTTCGAGCAATGAAACCATTTGATCGTATGAGGTGCGCCCGATGAGGTACTCGGTAATATACTTGTATTCGAGCCCGTAGTAAATGAGAGATTCTGGATCGATGCCGCTGTCGAGCAAACCTTGAACTTCGGCTACCATGCCTTGTTCGAGACGATCGCGCAGACGTTGCGAAATTTTGGCGCGTCGGCTTTCCCTATCTATGTTCACTCCGATAATCAAAGCGTTTTTTACCGGATTAGGAATAAGTTTTTCGGGCTCTTGCCGAGAATAATATTCGGCTATTTCAATGGCGCGGATCGCTCGCTTACAAGTATCGGTGTCTGTTTGGTTGTGTAGAGTCTTGTAGTTTTTGAGTATCTCTTCCAATTCGGATAGTGATTTTTCAGCAAGTTTTTCGCGCAGGGCCTTGTTTTCGGGTACGGGGGGTAACGAGTACCCTTTGAGTACGGCTTCTATGTACAGACCTGTACCCCCGCAAAGAATGGGCGTTTTGCCCCGATTGATAATATCTGCGTAAGCGGTGTTGTAATCCCGGATATATTCAAATAGATTATATTTATATCCGGGTGGGCAAATATCGATTAGATGATAGGGAATAGCGTGTTCTTCATAGGTGTATTCGGATAAGTCTTTACCTGTACCGATATCCATTGAACGATATATCTGACGGGAATCCGCACTGATAATTTCGGTGTCGAGGTGGGCGGCCAGAGCCACCGCCAAAGATGTTTTACCGGAAGCGGTGGGACCCAATATGGTGATTAAATCAAGCATCGCAGCAATTTGATGAGGAACATTTTTTACCTAAAATTTTTCGAATCCATTTGTCTATACGGTATAAAAGGCGGTCGTCGTTGTGACGGCTTACGTAAAGCCAAACCGGGTCATCGAATTCGATATCCAGCAAATTGATTCTACGTAATGTAAAGATAGGCTTATATCCTCTTATCGGATATCTCCTTTTTCCATTGCTGTAATAGGTACGGGCCGTATTGACAATCGTATAGAAACGGGCATAGATTTCTTTAAATAGAGGGTAAAGCCTGTTGCTATGGAATAATCTTGTTATTTCTTCTAAGGTGTACCAGCGGCCGTTATATCTGTTTAGTTTATTTTGATCCTCGTCCGAGATAAATAATACGTAATGTCCGACCCTTCGCCAAGAGTCTTCGGCGATAGCCGATGATATGTGGCGTAAATCGGGTTTTTCTATTTGAAGTTCTTCGCATATGATTTGCCGGGCTTTTTGTTCCTCTTCTTCCTGCGTCGTACAATAGTCTGTATAACGATGTATAGGAATATCGAACCCTTTGCCGCTATTGAATTCTATTTCATCTCCTTTGTTTTCGATTAAGTAGATTTTTTCTTGACCTATGACCATAATACGAATTACCGTGAAAAAGTAATCCATATCGGGATTATTCGTTTTGTCGTTGATATAACGTTTACATTTTTTCTCGTGACTTTCGATAAGTTGTTGGATCAGCAGACGGCGAATAATTTCGAAGATAATGATAGCTATACTTAACCCCAGAGGAAAATAGAAGTAAAAATAATTCCCGGCACGGCTTTGCCTTTCCACGCCAAAAGCAAAGAGTATCCATGATAACATAGTTACTAATATAGAGCCTATTAGAATTAAGCGTACGATATAATGAGTTTCATAGCGGCTGAAATCTCCCAGTAAATGCCGTTCTCGAATCCCTCCTCGTTTCAAGATACACTGATAACAGAATGGGGGGTGTATATTCCGATGTTCGAACAGATATAATATGACAACCATGCAGGGAGCCCAAAAAAGTACGATAGGGATATTATAATACCCGAAAAGGAGCAAGAATGCTTTTGTTATTCCTCCAAATATCATAGACCACCCTGTTATCCACCCTATTATTCCACATCCTTTAAAAAAATGTATGTAAAGCCGGGAGAATATAGTCCATATAATACCGGTGATAATCGATGTCAGGACAATGACATTTTCTTTAAGCGATGGGGCCAATCCCCATACGAGAATAGCAGGTACCAATCCCAAAGAATAGATGGTAGACCAACTTATTTTGTTACTTTTTTTCTTTTCCATAGGGTTGGGATGCTATTCCTTTTATTTCAGTTTATCGAGGAAAAAGTTACATACTTTGGTATACAGATGATGACGGGTGTTGCAACCTCGTATATGGTGGTCTTTATTGGTATATATTTGAGTATCGAATTGTATTCCTGCTTCGATTAAAGCAGCGGAATATTGTAACGTGTTAAGATAATGAACATTATCGTCTGCTGTCCCTGATATAATCAACAAATCTCCTTTTAATTTTTCGGCATGAGTAATGGGGGCGGATTGTTCGTATCCCTCGTTGTTTTCATTCGGCGTACGCATAAAGCGCTCGGCGTAAATCGTATCGTAATAACGCCAGTCGGTTACCGGAGCGATAGCCACTCCGGCTTGATAAGTACCGTTGCTTGTGGACATGGCCATAAGAGTTTCGTACCCACCGTAACTCCAACCATATATACCTATGTGTTTGCCGTCTACATAGGGTAGGGTCCGCATGTATTCCGCTCCCGCTACTTGGTCTTCGGTTTCGAGTTTCCCTAATTGCATATATACAGAGGTTTCGTATGCCCGACTGCGTCCGCCGGTTCCTCTCCCATCGACGCAGGCGACGATGAACCCTTTGCTGACTAAGTAGTATTCCCAGTCTATTGTCCATTTATCCAGAACCGATTGGGAACCCGGGCCACTGTATTGCGACATGACTACCGGATAGCGTTTCGAGGGGTCAAAATTCGTGGGTTTCAAAATATAACCGTTCATTTGATCGCCTGCGTGATTGGGGCAGGTAAAAAATTCTTTGCGAGGCAAATCGGTTTGGGCGATTCGTGCTTTTAGTGTAGCATTGTCTTCCAGTGTACGTATTACTTTCCCTTTGGCATCACATACGGTTACGAGCAAAGGTTCATTGCTGTTGCTATATTTGTTGATAAAATAAGTACACGAGGGATTGAACGAAGCCTGATTTGTCCCGATTCGTTCCGATAATTTGGTTTCTATCCCTTTTTCATTTATTTTGTAAATGGCTTTGTAAAGAGGACCTTCTTGATTCGATTCGTAAAAATAAGAGCGACTTTTTTCATCATAACCCAAAAATGCTGAAACGTTCCATTCGCCTTTGGTGATTTGTTTAGCCAATGTTCCATTGTAATTGTATCGGAAAAGGTGTTGATAACCGCTACGACTGCTGGCAATCACGAAGAAATCGGGATAGAACGAGATATTGTCTAATATAGATTCTTCGATCCAAGCTTTGTCTGTTTCTCTCAATAGCAGTTTGCTGATTCCCGATTTAGGATTGACAGAGTATATATCCATTTCGTTTTGTGTGCGGTTTAGCGTGACAACCGCGAGTCTGTTCGGATCGGTCGTAAATTTGATTCGAGGTATGTAACTGTCTGATGATATAGGCAGTTTCATCGTTTTTAAGGCTCGTGTTTCGACGGTATAAGAGAGTACCGATACTTGTGAGTTGGTCTCGCCTGCTACCGGATATTTGTAAGTGAATCTTCCCGGATATAGGGTGTATTCCGGGTATGTGGGACAGTAACCTTCGTAGAGAGAGAAAGAATATTCGGGAACATGGCTTTCATCAAATCTCACAAAAGCTAATGTAGCATCGTCCGGTGACCATTGCAGGGTAGAAGTAAGAGCGAATTCTTCTTCGTAAACCCAATCGGGAATCCCATTGATGATTTTGTTTCTCTCTCCGTCGCGGGTGACGGCTACTTCTGTACCGTAATCGAGTTTTTTGATAAAGATATTGTTATCTCTTACAAAAGCGACCATTCGGCCGTTAGGAGAGTATACGGCAGCTTGTTGTTTCCCTCCGTCGGAAAGCGGTTTCAATAGGTTCCTGCGTATCTCGAACGTGTAATAAGTGGCTTTGAATGAGCGTCGGTAAATAGGTTCCGAGTCGGCATAAATTAATAGATGTTTTTCATCGGGGCTGAGAGAAAAACCGTCGAATTGTTCCAAATTGCATTCTCTGGCGGTTTTTACGTCAAAGAG
>ERZ779875.2242-NODE-2242-length-10667-cov-2.719280_pt1 | contig 10667 bp, 10 predicted proteins | sample MGYA00511246_ERZ779875 | MGnify/ENA primary metagenome ERZ779875 (study PRJEB29588, sample SAMEA2155093) | human gut metagenome | biome: human gut; feature: human-associated habitat; material: faeces | place: Denmark | collected 2008/2010 ... | reverse complement strand
GCAGATATCCTACGCTGTTGCCAGTGGAGGGCAAATCTGGGGCTATCAAGCCATACAGTCCGAGGTCTTGTATCTCGGTCTGGAAGATACCGTAACACGCTTACAGAGCCGTTTTGAGATGCTTGAAGCCTATGAGGGTATGGAGAACATCCACTTCGTTTTACAGGCAAACAGCATCACTTCCGGCGTTGAGGAAGATATCCGTGATTACTTAACGCAGCATCCCAATATCAAACTGGTGGTTATTGATACGCTCCAACACATCAGAGGGAATGAGTTTGTAAAAAACATCTATGCCGGGGACGTGGAGTTTACCAACATTCTGCGCCAGATAAGCATGGAGTTTGACCTCACCATCCTTGCCCTTACCCACACCAATAAGGGCAAGCACGATGATGATATCAGCAAGATTTCCGGCAGTGAGGGCATGGCAGGAGGAACGGACGGGAACTGGGTGCTGACAAAGAGCAAGCGCACCGACACCAGAGCCAATCTCACCATTTCCAACCGTGATACCGAAGCCTTTGAATTTGCCCTTGAATTTGACAAAGACTCCTGCCGTTGGAACAAACTCACCCGTGATGAATCTGTTGTCAATGAGAAAGAACGGTTCTTACACGCTATCGTTAATTTCATCAAGGCAGAGGAAGCGCACCATTGGGAGGGGACAGCAACAGAGCTGCTGACAATCTTGCAGGCACGAGAGCCGATTCTTGTTAGTTACAGTGCTGCTGTGTTCTCAAAGAGCTTGAAAGCAGCGCAAGATTCGCTGAGAGAGATCTATGGGGTTTCCTATGTGAGCGCATTCCATAATAAGAAAAAATGGATAACTCTTGACTATATCGAGGTCAAGTAACTACGGGTACTACGCCAACACCGTTGTTTTTTATAGGATGATGAAGAAAATTTACCCGTAGTCGGATTTCCGAGGACAACGGCAAAATTCTGCCGCTTATCCTAACGAAAACAACGGCGTACCCGTAGTTGCCGTTGCCCTCGGTTTAAATCAATCTATTTTACAAACAAAGGAGACGAAATGAGAGATTACAGTTCACAAAAAAATGAGATAGAAACCATAAAACCAAGAACCATAACAGTGAACCTTTCCGATGCAGATGTGAAACGCCTTGCCGAAAAATCCGGCGAGGGCGGTTTGACGATTTCAGAATTGTTGGAGAACTTCATCGGGGATTTGGTAGACGGAACATATTCCAACGGAAGTGATGAACGGATGTATGCGGAACAGTGGTATCAGCGTTGTTGGTTCGCCATGTTTTCGGATGATACATTTCTGAAATTTTTGCTGCTGTGGGGCGATTTGGACGATTATATTGATTTGATGGATGAACTTGAAAGCAACAAAAAAGAAATGGCAGAAATGACCGCTGATGCCGAAGAATATTCCGCTGAGGAACGGGATGAACTGCAAGAGTATATCAATGAGTTGCAGAAAGAAATTGATTATTATTGGGGCAAATTTTTGGAGCGAAACCGCCAAAAAGAATCCTATGTTTTTGAAAAAGAAATCGAAAATATTATGGCGTGGAAATCGCAGCTTGACACAATACTCGACCCTAATAATCCATAGCAAAACATTATTAGCAAGCAGGGGGAAAATGTACCCATTCCCTCATACTTGCATATAGCAAGCATGGGGAAATTGTACCCACTCGCTGTCCATTATCCTCCCTATACTTGCAATAGCAAGCATAGGGGAAATGTACCCACTCGTGTCATTTTCCCACTTGTTAGTCGTTGCACTGGGGCAGCGCCCCCTAATACCCCCACCTGTACTATTTTGCAAAACGGCAAAATGATTGTCCCACAGACGGCACAACAAAACTAAAACTACTGACGAACAATTTTGTAATTTCCTCACGGTGAGGAAGTTTTGAAAGGAGAAATAATAAATGGCTGAAAAAGATAGAGTTCGCACAGAGCAATTCCGTTTTACTTTGCTTCCAGAGGAAAATGCCATGCTCACAAAAAATGCTTTTGAGTACGGCTTATCAAAAGCGGACTATTTAAGAAAACTGATTCTTGCAGAATCGTTGACGGGTAAGCAGTGGCACATGGATAGAGACCAGGCAAAGCAGTTGATTTACGAAGTGAACCGCATTGGAAATAATGTCAATCAAATTGCTTATAACACAAATGTTGTTCGATTTTCTTCTAATAAGGATTGGGGAGAACTCCAAACAAAATATTTTGAGTTAATGACACTGTTTTGTCAGTTTGCGTTGCGAGAGAACGGAGAGGAAAAACTCTGGCATAAAAAGATTCTGGAGCTGATGCCAAAGGATGATTCGGACACATTTTTCTCTGAAAATAAATAATAATATGGAACAATATTTCATCACACAAATATTATATTGTTAAAAATTTCTTCGCTATTTACGATTTTTTACACCTCCATCCACTGGAAATTGCAGACACCGGGTACCACAGCCTTTCCGGTTTCCGGGAAAAAATAGACCACACCGAGGGGAATCCCCAGTGTGGTCTTGTGCGCCGATAGAAATTAGAATACTGTGTCTATGTCCTGCCAATGCTCATCTGCCATATCGATAGCAAATTCGGTATTGTTGATGTACAGGCTATTATCCTTATCTCGCACAAACCCCCAATGCAAGCCATGCTGCGCTGCATAGGCTTTGAATGCATTGAATTTGTTTTCTATCTGGCGGTCTATGTTTTTATCTTTTCCCTTGCTTTCTCCGCCCTTGGTCTCAATGACCCAGACGGTTCCATCCTTTTTCATTACAATATAGTCGGCATAAAACAGCCACTGTTTCTGTATGCCGTCCACATATACAATAGAGAAATACTGCTGACCCGTATCTCCGTTTTTGTAGACCCACTCAATATCATCACGCTTTTCGCAATACTGCTCGAACAACATTTCGCAGGTACTACGGACGAGGCTTGTGGCAAAGCCGGAGGTATACTCGTGGTAGGCGTTGGAGAGGTATTCCACCTCGCTCTTAACGCCGGGGTCATATTTGAAGAAATCCTGTTCTGGGATATGGAATGTACTGGTCTTTGGATGCAGCATCAAACTCATCTGCTGTGCCATCTGCGCCGTAACATCACGGAATTCTTCTTTCAACCTGTGCTGATTGTTGATAACAAAGGCATAAAATTCAGCCGTTTCCAGAGCAATCAGTTTCTTGGATTGATTGCCGCCCTTACGGAACAGTCGTTCCAGAATTGTCTTTACCTTGTTCTGTGCCATGCCAATGGACGATTTTATCGCATCCACGCTGTGCATAAGGTAAATGCCATGCTTGTGGGTATCCACACGCTTGTACGTGGTAATGTAGCTGTGGCTCTCCGCAAGAGCAGAGGTACGGACGAACTGACCCTGCAAGGCTTGTCCGTGAATTTCGTCACCGAACACATACCCAGCATCGGCAAGGAGCATCTTGTTCATCTTCTTATCGCTGCCGAGACCGTATTTTTTGACCATAGCCTCGTGGATTTTTATCAGCACCTCACGCTCGCCCAGACCATCGAAGTCCATATCGCGGATTTGCTTTTCCAGAGTGAAGGTCTTACATTTATCCCTGAGAAATAGCCTGCGCGTCTCGTATGCCTTATCCACCTCAGAGAGCAGACCGGCTTTATACTTTTCGTCAAAGGTGTACACATAGCAGAAATCCAGAAGGTCATCCTCGTAATGCTTTGCCTCCGGCATACGGCGTATACGACCTATGGTCTGGCTTTCAAAACTTTCGCTCATGCCTTCACGCAGTTTTACGAGAATTTTGGCACGAGGGCAGTCCCAGCCGGTGCTGATAGCCTGTTTCATAAGCAGAAATACCGGCGTGGCATCATTTTCGGTAAGGTTGTCTGGTAGGTCGCGCTTGTCCTCACTCATCCAAATGCTGACCATACCATTATCATAGGTATATCCCATGCTTTCCAGCTTATGCTCAACGGCACGGATGGTTTCCGGCTGTCCGTTGGGGAACTGGATGAGAACGAGAGGACGGATACCTTTTCCGAGTTCACGATAACGGGCAGCGATGGCTTTCCGCTTGTTATCCGCCAGTGTGAGCAGGGATTCGTAGTCATCGTCAATTTCCATACCATCCTCAACGCCCTCATTCACATAGAGTGCCTTGGTGATAAGACCTGCATCGATAACATCGACCTCGTCAATTTCGTAATATTCGTACCGCTTATTCTCCACGGCGGTGGCGCTGACACGGATAATGTTCCGGGCGGAGAATGCATCAATGATGGATTTCGCCTTTGCCGTATTATTGGAATGCTCCTCGTCTATAATAATGATAAATTCCATTCCGGCACGATGGGCATCGGCAATGCGGTCAAACAGGTTCTTGCGCTCACTGTCACGGATGGCGGTGTTGCCTTTCTTGGTCACCAACTCCCAATTGATGAAAGTGGTGCTTTCAGCATCAAATCCGGCTGCGAGGGCATCAAACAGATTCTGTGTACGGCGGTGTGGTGCGAATTTACGCATCTTCTGGCGGCTCTGTTCTTCCAGATCGCCCTTGCCGGGACACAGCCAGATGAATGCAGTACGGTTGTTGATTTTGGTGAGATATTCCTCGATAAAATCAATCAGCATGATGGTTTTGCCGGAGCCTGTGGGTGATTTCACCGTCACCGTCTGCTTGCTGCGGCTGTCAGACACAATATCGAGCAGTTTCAGAACAGCCTTTTCTTGAAATTCAAAAAGGTCAATAGCGATGCTGTTTACCATGTTTCACCCACCTCCTTCAGCTCAAAATTAAAGTAGTAGTCTGGGATGATGTGGATTTCCGCATCCGCCAGCAGAGCATTCTGCTCCGTGGTGAACAGCACATTCCGGGACACATACAACGCCCGGACATCTGGGTATTCCGCCCAGTGCGCCAGCACCTCATCCGCTTGGTCATCGTCCAGAATCATAAGATATTTGCTACCATCGATTTTCACGCCGTGCTCCAACTGCACCATTTCCGCAATATGCTCCAGAAGTGCATCGGAGAGGTATTCCTCGTCTTTAGAAACAAAATCGGTGCGGTAGTATTTGAGGTTAGCAGGAATACCTGTGTATTTTTCATATACAGTCACTCCATAAACATACAAATACGCATCTTTGATTTCCGTGGCAAATTTAGGGTACTGCCCACGATACTCTGCTTTCACAGCAGCAATTTCTTCGGGGATTGTGGAGTCTTTAAAATCGGCAATTTTAATTTTTCTCTCCAACAAAATAGTTCTGCTGCTGTTTTCATATTCATATGTGGTTAAAACATCGTGGCAACGCTTGTATGTAACCTCTTCACAAATATTATTCTGATTATTTGTACAGAGGATAAAGCGTCGATGCCCGCCATCCTCAATATTGAGTTCTACTACAGCTTGTGCTGTAGTACCACTACCGGCGAAGAAATCAAGCACAATGGCATTTTTGTTGTAGTGATTCTTGATAAGTCGCTTTATCAACTCCACAGGTTTCGAATAATCAAAATCATCTTTCAACCCAAAAACGGCCAAATCCTTTTTTGCGTTATCGTTCGAAAACTGGTTCTCTACGAGAGCGATTGAACTAAGAGGCTTGGTGCGTTTAACATATTCAATGTAATAATCGCCGTTTGCATCCTTCTCAATTCTGGCGTTCAAATAAGTTTTTGTATATATTCTGGCACTTCCATCAGTCTTGCGTTTGATGACAACAAAACCATTCCTATAACCAAAATCGAATAATTTCTGATTCCAACGCCACGCCCAATCTGCTCTACGATGGTTTCCTTTTTGACGCTCTTCCCATGCTTCGATATCACCACCGGGATAAAAGGTTTCACCTTCTACTGTAAGTGGGTAATCGAGGCTTGCACTATAGGACAAACTATCGTAGTCAAGTGTTTGGTTGAGTTTATATTTTCCTCTTTCCGAGACCCACTCATCTTCATATTGGAAGGCAGGGTCGATGTGTTCTTCCATCACAAAAATATCCTTATTTTGCTTTGTGTAAACCAAAACATAATCGTGATTTTTCGAGAAGGAACCTGTTGTTTTTCCACTTTTCTTTGTGATTCTCGGCATGGTTATAATGAAATTTTCTTCCGAAAAAATCTCATCCAACAAATTTTTAAGGACAGCCTGCTCGTTATCATCGATTGATACAAATAATAAACCATCCTCGGACAGTAGGGAGTGTGCAATTCTCAAGCGTTTTTCCATAAACGAGAGCCATTTGGAATGTTTGAAGGAATCCTCTGCACTCACATAATCATCGTCATAAACGAAATCATCTTTGCCACGATTGTACGGCGGATCGATATAGATGACGTCAATTCGTCCAGCATGGGTCTTTTCCAACAGACGGAGGGAATGCAGATTATCGCCCTCAAGGATAAAATTATAGAACCCACCTGCGGCACAGGTAATTTCCCTATCCATATCTTCGGTGAATACGGGAATGTTATCACGCATCATCACATCCACGGCTTCCTCGTGTTGTTCCCAGACGAGGCCGTATTTCTTTGCTGTCAGTTCGCTCTCGATTTCGCCCAAGGCAATGAGAATGCTGTCATCGTCCTTGTGTTCTTCCTTTATTTTATGAAGAAACTCCAACATACGATGGCGTTTCGCTTGCGATAAGTTAGCCATTATCGTTTCCTCCGTTCTTGCCGGTGTCCGGCACAAATTCAAGGATATCATCTACACAGCAGTCCAAGGCTCGGCAGATACTTTCAATCGTATCTAAGGATACATATCCATTCCGTTTCATCCGGGGAATAATGTTAGAAGAAAATCCGGCTTGCTGCTGAAGTTTTGTTGTGGTCATGTCTCTTTCAATCAGCAGATGGAACAGTCTTTTATAACTAACAGCCATATCACACCTCCGTGCGTGTCTCTAATCACTTTAAATAATATTATATCACGCAAATGTGAACTCTTCAATGATGAGCAAGCTTCTCACAGAAATTTTCCGTGGGAGAGCTTATTTTTTGCTATTTTTCGCATTTCCCCTCAAATTTTACCTTTCCCCAATATATAAATAAAAAGCGTCTGTCGCCATTATACGGCAGACGCTTTTTATAAATCAATAATCTTCCCCGGTAATAATACGCAGAATCAGATTATTGATTACTTTATTCTCTTTAATGCTTTCTTCGACTTGTTCAAGCCACATTTCTTCGTTTTCTTTGTCAAATGCTTCCAGTTCAGCACGCTGCTCCGGCGATAAGCCCTTATATCGCTTCTCGAAATATTCTGCACGTTCTTCCGGGGTTTCCTCTGGGTCTGTGAATCCTGCGATATCTGTTGGGAATGTATCCGGCACTAACTTTCCTTGCCTTGTCAGCCAAGCTAAGGCATCAATGAATCCCATCATGTATGTAAGCCGTTCTTTTGACGTTAAATAGAAGTTCTCCGTCTTTAGGTACTTTGTACGGGGAGACTGTCCAAACGCCTTGTAAAGCCCCTTATCGCTTTCTAAGAGGATTCTAAGACCGTCATGGTACTGCTCGTAGTTATCAAGCACCATACTTTTCAGCGTATATAATTCGTCCGAGTTCATTTCAATCCCTCCAATATAATTTATAACATAAATTATAACATATAAATCACATCTATGGAAACATAAAATCTAACATAGAGGTGATTTGGCATGAAAGAAGAAAAATTGATAATACATCCGAAACGTCCCAAGGGGGATGACGGTTATAAGACCTTTTCTGTTCGTATCAGAGAGGACATTGTGCAGCGCATTGATGAAATATCGGCTCAGACAGGGCGTAGTCGAAATGAACTGATTGGTATACTGTTAGAGTTCTCATTAGACCGCTGCTCCATCGAACCCAAGTAACAAAAAAATCACAGGCAGCTCCTTTGCGTAATGCAGTAGGAAAAGCCTGTGATTTCTTTATTTACCGTATCGTTTGATATCCACCTGTGACAGCGTGTGGACGGTGGCTTGAAACGTTCTCAAATGCTCACAAACTGTTTTGTAGTCCTTATGAGCCATGCAATCCAAGATTAGCTCTACATTGTCATTCACAATCATGTCCATCTGCTCCAATGCAGATTTCAGTCCCATAATACGCTCAAAGTCTGTATAACGGGATTCTCCTTTTTCTGCCGGGGATTCGTTTTCTTCACACTGCAAAGGGAACGCATCCATCCACTCTTGCAGTTCGGCTTGTGTGATATCCCCGTTCTCCCATTTGCGCCTTTCATTGTACCATGCTTGTAACGCTTGCAGAATTGCTTCATTTTTGGTCTGAATAGCATATTTAGGCTCTTGAGGAAGTTCGATGGGAACAAGGTCGTATTTTTCCGACAGTTCAAACAAAATATGCACAGCATCATTATAGCTGTCGATTTGGCGGTCAACAAGAGTTTCCGCAGGAACGCCGAGCCTTTGAGCAATCAATTCCAATTTATCTCTGGAAATTTGGCGATATCCAACCTCATAATTTCTTATTGCAGCTTCATTTACCCCTGCGGCTTCTGCCAATTCTGAAACGGCAGTCTTATTACGCAAACGGATTCTCTTGATTTTCTGTCCCGTTTCGATTCTCTTTTCTATCTTTATATTGTTCAAGAATTTATCCCATAAACTCATTTATTTCCCTCCAAACTGTTATGGTGTAGCGATACACCATAACACTTCAAATAATAACATCCTTTTAGGAAGAAAGCAATGGTAATCTATCGCAAACGGGGTAATCACGCAAAAAATGCCACGTCAAAAAACTGTAAGCCACATAATCGTGTCAAATCGCTTGACGCCGGGAAAGCTACTGTGCTATAATACCGTTGTGGCATAAAAAGAATAATGCCACATAACCGTGTCTAACCAGTGACAATATAAAGGAGATGAATACTATGGCAGGAGTAACCCCGTCTATCATGGAGTGTCGCAACTACTCTGTGCAGGACATTATGAACATCTATGGTGTCGGAGAGGAAAGTGTCCGCAATTTTATCAAAAAGCATCAGAAAAACAATGATTTTCGTGTATTCATAGTGGGAAAATATCTTCGTATCGACAAGAACAGTTTTGAAGATTGGTATAACAATCATCCGAACGAGTTCTAACGTCTGGTATGGGCAGAAAACCTAAGAAGAAAGACATAGCTGAATATTTGTGGCATAGCGAGCCAACCAAAATTAACGCTACCAATGACAACTGGCGCATCCGCTACGGGTATCTTGATTCCGAGGGTAAGGAACACCAGACCACCGAAACAGTGAATAACGAACGTGCAAAAAACCAGTTCGTATCCTATCTTCTGCTCCGTGAAAAGGAACATAAGGCTGCCAAGGGCACAACGGTAGCTTCCAAAGTTGATAAAACGGAGATAGAGACCGTTGAACAGCTCTTGTATGCCTATGCCGAGCATACTAAGTATCTGCATACCATCGGAGACAGATATGGATGGGACGAGGGCACTTACAGAGCGAATATCGGTAAGATTCGTAATTACATTGTTCCCGTGTTTGGTTCATTCCCTATATGGAAAATAACCCGTGTCGATATGAGACAGGGCTTCAAGGATATGCTTCAATTACCGCAAGCCAACGGGAATCATAAGGCAAATGGGGCAAGGGTATCACAGCGTACTGTTTACGATTGCAAGAAAATCATCAGCCGAGCATTTAAGTACGCTACGGATGATTTGGAGCTTATCACAGAAAACCCCATGTTGGGTGTGACTGTAAAGCAGCCGAAGTCAAGCAGGCGTGAGGTGTGGACAGAAGAACAGTTTAATTTTGCGTATGATAACTGTTCCGATCCACAGCTCAAGCTTCTAATCAGCCTTATGGTGGCACTGAGCAGCCGCATTGGAGAATGTCTCTCCTTAACATGGTCTGATGTATACGATAACGAGAACAAGCATGAACCGTCCTATATTCGTAACTACAAGGAGTTGACTTACCGCACTGAGAAATTTATTAAAGAAACAAATGGTCGGGGGATTCTCAAAGTATTTGACCAAGTTCGCAGCACTCGACCGGATGCAAAAAGACGTGCGGTTTTCCATGTTACCAAGACGGAAAAGGAAATCGAAGCAAAGACGGACAGAATCTATGTAGCGCCGGAAGTCATTTTCATGCTCCGTGATTACAAGCTCGTTCAGAATCAGCATAAGCAGCTTGCAGGAGACAGCTACATTGATGATGATTTGATATTTGCTCACGAGGATGGTACGCATATCAGTTCACAATACGCCGATGATATGTTCCGTTCACTCTATGAGCCTTTAGGACTTCCCAAAGTAGACCTGTATAGCCTAAGGCATTTCTCAATCACAAAAAAACTTGATTATAACAGGCATGACTATGTGAGCTTGGCTAAGGATACCGCCCATCGTCAGTTGAGTACGATACAGGACTATTACGAAACGCCGGAGGACAGCGTAAGAATTGATACAGCAAAAGCGATTGGAAAATTCCTTAGTCGCTCTGGCAAATCGGATTCTGAATCCAAAGTGACAATCTCTCTGAAAGATGAAGATTTTGCAAAAAAGCTTGAGGAAGTGGCTTCTGATTCAGCCGGAAAACAGATGCTTGAGTTTGCTATTGCTATGTACGAAAAAAATAATTCAGACTAACAGCGGTCATTCTACACAAACCGTACGGAATACCGCTAATCACCCAAAAATTCGGCTACTGTACAAAACCGCTGATTTTACTGTATA
>ERZ779875.2240-NODE-2240-length-10673-cov-3.003861_pt1 | contig 10673 bp, 10 predicted proteins | sample MGYA00511246_ERZ779875 | MGnify/ENA primary metagenome ERZ779875 (study PRJEB29588, sample SAMEA2155093) | human gut metagenome | biome: human gut; feature: human-associated habitat; material: faeces | place: Denmark | collected 2008/2010 ... | reverse complement strand
TTTTCGCAAACAAACTCTCCACCGATAATAAGAGCGCAGACGATGTGCTTCTCGGACTTGGCGGGGAAAAGGTAGCAGTTTCCGTGAACGTGGCAAACTTTGCGGCAGGTCTCTCGGATAAGCTTGAGAACGGAGATATTGTGTCTGTAATCATTTACGACAAGGATATGTATACCTCATATATCCCCGCAGAGCTGAAATACGTTAAGGTCATTACCACAACCACAAACGAAGGTGTGGATAAGGACGAGATCGTTGAGGGCGGTAAAGCCGCTACTGTTACGGTACTTGTTACACCCGAGCAGGCAGAGCTTTTGGCACACTACAATTCTGTGACTACCATCCACTTTACGCTTGTTTACAGAGGGGAAACGGATAAGGCAGACGCATATATCAAGGTGCAGGACGATTATCTGAAGAATAACCCCATCGACAACACACCGAAGGAAACGGAGGAGGAGAACAATGGGTAAATTGATAGCAGTATGGGGTTCGCCGGATAGTGGCAAGACCACCTTTTCGGTAAAACTCGCGGAAGCTCTTTACAATCGCTCCCGTGGCAAAAGTGCTGTTATCGTCGTGTTTACCGATATTGTGACACCTACCATTCCCGTGATCTTTCCCAACTTCCGTTCCGAGGATGTATTCTCGGTGGGAACTATCCTTACCAAACCCGACTTTTTCGCTGACGACGTTGTTTCCAATATGGTAATGACAAAGGACAGAATGAACCTCGGGTATCTCGGATATAAGGACAGCGAGAACAAACACTCCTTTCCCGATTATACGGAAGAAAAAGCAAAGTATCTCTATGATGTGCTTGTAGGTATCGCGGACTACGTGATCGTGGATTGTATGTCGCTCCCCGACTCCAACTTCCTCACAAGCGTGGCTTTGGAGAACGCGGATCAGATCGTTCGTCTTTCCACGCCCGATCTCAAGTGCTTGAGCTTTCAGATGTCTCAGCAGAAGATCTTTGCTTCTCACGGTTATCTCCGCGAAAACGATGTGGCGGTGATGAACATTCCCCGAGAGGAATTTAATCTTGCCGCCGCTGATGCGAGACTTCATCTTGGAAAGATCGCCTTTACGGTTCCTTACTGCTCCTCACTGACAGAACAGTATATGGAGGGAAATCTGTATGAACCGTTGAAGGATAAGAAGTTCATGCAGACGATCAGAGCAATCGCGGAAAGGGTGGTGTAAGTTATGGCACAGATCGAATTATCTTCGCTTGTAGGACTCACACAGAGCTATATTGCGAAGAATTACGCGGCAGCACTTATCGACAAAAGCAAGACCGCCGAGCTGAAAGCGTATATCGGAAAGTATCTTTATGATACGGGTTATTCGGTAGCGGGGTATGACACAAAAGGCTTGGTAGAACGCCTTTTCACCGAAATGGCGGAGTATTCGATCCTCACTAAGTACCTTGCAGACCCCGACCTTGAGGAGATCAATATCAACGGTTGGGATGATGTGGCTTTGACACACCTTGATGGTCGTATTGAGAAGGCAGAGGAGCATTTCTTCTCTCCCGGGCACGCCATCGACATTGTAAAGAAGCTGCTTCACCATTCGGGTATGATTATCGACAATGCGGCTCCCATCGCGCAGGGGCATTTGCCTAATAACACTCGTGTTACGGCTTTGAAAGAACCTATTGTAGATGCCGACAGAGGTATCGCGGTCTCTATCCGTATGCTTCATCCGCAGAGAGTAGATAGGGAAAACCTCATCGACACAGAATCACTCACCGACGATATGCTTGCCTTTCTTGAGACTTGTTTACGTTACGGTGTGTCCTTCGTTGTTGCAGGTAGAACAAGCTCCGGTAAGACTACGCTTCTGAACTCTCTTCTCGGTTCTATCCCCGACAGTAAACGTATCTATACGATTGAAAGCGGTGCAAGAGAGCTTTCCCTTGTCAAGAGAGACGAGCAGGGCAGAGTCATCAATAACGTGGTGCATACGCTGTCTCGCCCATCGGATAAGGACATCTATGACATTACCCAAGAGGACTTGGTAATGGCTGCACTCCGTTTTGACCCCGACGTGATCTGCGTAGGTGAGATGAGAGACGCGGAGGCTCATTCCGCAGTAGAAGCAAGCTCCACCGACCACACCGTTGTAACTACCGTTCACGGCGGCGGTGGCAGATATGCACACAGAAGAATCGCTTTTTTGTCTCAGCGCCGTTTTCCCATTGATATGAAGATCTCAATGCAGCAGGCGGCACTTGCTTTCCCCGTAGTTGTGTTTGCACACAAGCTTGAGGACAATACCCGTAAGGTGATGGATATTTCCGAGTGCATCGTTCACGATGACGGAGAGCTTGAGTACAGAACGCTCTACCGCTACAAGATCCACAGTAACGAGTACGTGGACGGTCAGTTTCACATTGTAGGTGAGTTTATCCAAGAAAACAGCCCATCGGAGTATCTGCGCTCAAAGCTTTTGCGAGGCGGTATCCCGCACGAGCTTCTTAAAAGATTTGAAAGAGAGGAGGAAAGCGTATGACAGCACTCTATATTATCAGCTTTATTTTGCTTGTCGTTGCGACGATTGCGCTCTTGAAGCTGACACCCGAACAGATCAATAAGGATATAAATGAACTGTGGGGCAAACAGCAGACCCTCAAAGACCAAGCTTTGACGGCAAGGGGTAAGAAAAAAAGGAACCGCATCTTGCTTGAGCTTGAATGTATGAGACGGGCCTTGCAGGAAACGGGCAAGGAAAAGCAGTTTTCATTGGCGTGTACGGCGGCTCTGCTTCTTATGGTAGCGGGTTGTATCGTGGCAATCGCCATTGATAATATGTTTCTTATTCCCGTTCTTGCGATTGCTTTCGCTCTAATTCCTTTTGCCTACCTCACCAAAGCGATTGCTATCTATGAAACACAGGTAAGACAAGAGCTTGAAACGGCGCTTTCCATTATCACTACCTCGTATATCCGTAGCGATAACCTTGTAAGTGCTGTGCAGGAGAACCTTTCCTATCTCAAGCCGCCTATCAAGGGCATCTTTGAAGGATTCCTCGCAGAAGCGACCATTATCTCTCCCGACATTCGCCAAGCCATTCACAACCTCAAGGATAAGGTCAAAAACAGTATCTTTGAAGAATGGTGCGACACTCTGATCGCGTGTCAGAACGACAGAACCCTCAAGGATACCTTGATGCCCGTTGTATCAAAGCTCACCGATGTTCGTTTGGTAAACAATAGTTTGAAAACGATGCTTGCCGAGACCAGACGTGAGTATTGGATGATGGTGCTGATGGTTGTCGGCAACATTCCGCTTCTGTACTGTCTCAATAGGGATTGGTACGATGCGCTGATGAATACGGTGTTTGGCAAGATCGTTCTTGCCATTAGTGGCATAGTCATTATCATTACCGCGATTCGTATGAACAAGATCACGAAACCCATTGAATATAAGAGATAAGGAGGAAACGGTATGATTATTTTACAGATTTTCATCGGTCTCTTTGCGGCGGTGGGTATCGGTTGTATTCTCGCGGACTTGATGAAGGTTCCCACGATGAAAGCATCGAAAGCGGCAAACAACCTCGGTAAGAAGGGCGATAAGAAAACGAGTATCATTGAGATCTATCTCAAAGAGTTTGCAACCAAGCTCTCCGAAAAGCTTAAACTCAATGAATACAAGAAGGCACAGCTTGAAGCCGACCTTCGTACAGCGGGTATGGATATTTCCCCCGAAATGTACGTTTCCAACGCTATCGTAAAATCGGTGGCAATCGGACTTCTTGCAATTCCCGCCTTCCTCATTTTCAAACTGCTCGGTCTCTTTATTGCTTTTGTAGCCGTTGTCATGTATTTCTCTGAATCCAAGAAAGTAACCAAGATGATCGCGGCAAAGCGAAAGAAGATCGAGTACGAATTGCCCCGACTTGTCGGCTCTATCGAAAAGACGATCAAGCACAAAAAGGGAGCTGTGTATGCTCTTGAGTCCTTTAAGGATACCACTTGCCCCGAACTCAAGGAGGAGCTTGAGATCACCATCGCGGATATGCGCTCCGGTAACGAGGAAGTTGCATTGACACGTTTGGAGTCTCGCGTTGGCTCTACGATGATGAGTGACGTCACAAGAGGTCTGATCGGTGTTGTGCGCGGTGATGATATGGAAGTGTATTGGGGAACTACCGCATTGAAGTTTGCTGACTATCAGCGAGAACAGCTCAAGGCGCAGGCAAACGCAGTACCTCGCAAGGTGCGTAAGCTCTCAATGGCACTTCTTTTCTGCTTTATCCTTATCTATGTGGCGGTGCTCGGACAGGTGCTTCTGACTTCGATGGGAACGCTCTTTTAAGGAGGTGCAACCGTGTTAAAAACACTCAAAAACAAAAAAGCAGAAGGCTATATCGACGTAGCGGTGGCGGTTCTCGTCATCGCTCTTGTTTTAGTCTTAATTATCAGCATTTGGTCAATGGTCACGCTCAAGCAGGATATGACGTATATGTGTAACGAACTGTTGGAGGTTGCTACCGTAACGGGACGAATCGGTCCCGAGGTAGAAGCGAGATTTGCAGAGCTTTGTGACGAATCGGGTTTCACACCAACGGTACAATTTTCGGCAACCTACTTTGACTATGCCACGGGCAAGGTTCAGCTTGGTGATGTTATATCCGTAACACTCACGACCGAAATGATCTTGCCGGGATTCGGTGGCTTTGAATTGCCTTTCGACGTTTCCGTGACACAATCGGGGCTCTCCCGAATGTATTGGAAGTGAGGTGAGGGCAAGTGAGAAATCCTTTGAAAAACAATAAGGGATTCAGCTACGTTCTCACTTGTGTCTGCATCCTTGTAGTGATGATGCTTGTTGCGGTTGCTTTGCAATACGCTTTTGTATATCACGTTGCAAGGGAACAGCAGAACGAAACGCAGCTCAAGCTCGACAGTTATGTGACGCGCTATGCCGTGAGCAAATACGATGCCTTGAAGCAGGGTGAGCCGTGGGACGATTATATCGACCGCAACGACCTTGTTGACGGAGCATATACCTTGCTCGGTTTTCCGCGCATCATTACTCTTGAATACCGAGAACCCGTGGCGGTGGACGGTAAGTACGTTATGTCACGACCAACGATCTATGCGATGGCAGGGGATGCGTTTGGTGTATATGTGGAATACGAGATCACAATTCCGTTTGAACTGTTCAATCGGAAGATTACCGATATAACGGTTCCCATCACCATCGTATCCCAATTCAAACAAAAGTAAAGGAGAAATGAAATGAGCAGAAAAGCAAACATTGTTTGTATCGTTATCTGCCTTGTCGTAATTTTGGCTGTTATCGGCGCTATCATTTACGGTGCGATTCGCAACTCAAGTGATACTCCTTCCGATGAGACACAGCCTCCTATCACGGATACGACAGAACCCGAGGACAGCGGTACAGAACCCACAATTCCCAACATTCCCGACATCGAACCCGATGATACGGGAGACAACGATCAGAAACCTGCCAACCCCGGTGATGTGACAATCGACATTTTGGACGGGGAAGAAAGCACCGAAAGAAATGACGATCCCGCTGTTGATGGTGAGGTAGTCATTATTCCCGGTGTGAAAGGAGAGAATGAATGAAGAAACATTTTTCAAGAGTTCTCGCAATGGTATTGGTGCTCGTAACACTTGTTGCGACCTTTGCCGTACCTGCTTCTGCTGCGGGCAGTTATCCTATGAGCTGTTCCATCTATTACAAGGATGAAAGCGGTAAGCAGGTAGCGACCACCAAGACATTCTCAATGAACGCGGCAGATACCACCGCACAGCAGACGAAGTATTATTCGCCTACTGTGTCGGGTTATGTGCTTAAAAACAGTAGCGACTCTTATGTAACCTATGCGATGATGGATAAGAGTTTTCCTGCATCTCACTATGTTCGTCAAGGTTCGGCAACCTATACTGTATATTATGTCAAAGCGGCAAGCTCCACCATCTATTACAATTATTCAAGTGGTGGAACCGCAGCTGCTACAAAGACAGTAACGGGCAAGCAGGGAGCAAGTTTTACGGTAACTTCCCCTACCATTACAGGCTATACTCCTAATAAATCCTCGGTGTCGGGAACTTACGGTAGCGGTTCACACGTTGTAACCTACTATGAGAAAACCTACACGGTATCTTATAACGCAAACGGAGGTAGCGGAGCGCCTTCAAGTCAGACTAAGAAATACACCACAAATCTTACTCTTTCTTCAACAAAGCCGACCCGCACGGGTTATACCTTCCAAGGATGGAGCACTTCAAGCAGTGCTACAAGTGCATCGTATAGCGCAGGCGGAACATTCTCCACCAATGCAAACACAACTTTGTATGCGGTATGGGCAAAGAACAAATATACCATTTCCTTTAACGCAAACGGTGGTAGCGGTGCTCCCTCAAGTCAGACAAAAACCTACGGTCTTGATCTTACGCTATCCTCAACGAAACCGACAAGAAGCGGATATACCTTTAAGGGGTGGGGCACTTCAAGTTCTTCGACTACCGCATCTTATCAGCCGGGTGGCAAGTACACTTCCAATTCGTCTGCAACCTTGTATGCGGTTTGGGAGAGTAATGCCCCAACAACGTATACCGTAAGTTATAACGCAAACGGCGGTTCGGGAGCGCCTTCAAGTCAGACAAAGACACACGGAGTCACGCTTACCCTATCCTCAACCAAGCCGACAAGAAGCGGTTATTCCTTTCTCGGTTGGTCAACCTCAAGCTCTGCCACAAGTGCATCGTATAGCGCGGGTGGTTCTTATACTACCAACGCATCTTGTACGATGTATGCGGTTTGGTCTTGCAACCATTCTTCCACTTCTCAAAGCTATGTAACGGGTTGCGATTGGGAAAAGACTTGTAATAACTGTGGAGTTGTAACATCTACGGGTACGACCCACGGACCGTATAACTACGGCTCTTGGTCGTACTATTCTACAAGTCAGCACCGCAGAACAAAGAACTGTTCTTACGGTGACTATTCCACCTATGAGTACAGCTCTCACAGTACAAGCATTGAATATGAATCGTATAGCAGCACACAGCATAAGTATTATTCTTATTGCTCCACTTGTGCTTCTATGATCGGTTCTGCAAGCTATGAGGCGCATGATTTTACAAGCACTACCTCGGGCGGTAAGACGATCTCGGTTTGTAACGATTGCGGATATACCAAAGAGACCGTACAGACCTATACCGTCAGCTACAACGCGAATGGCGGTAGCGGTGCTCCGAGTTCACAGACCAAGACCTACGGCGTAACTCTTACCCTTTCTTCGGTAGTTCCTACACGAAGCGGTTATACCTTTATGGGTTGGGGCACGTCGAGTTCTTCTACTTCCGCTTCATATTCTGCGGGAGGCAGCTATACGAACAATGCGTCGATTACCCTCTATGCGATTTGGAACTGTCCTCACTCAACTACCACACAAACCTATATTACCGGATGTGATTGGCAGAGAGTTTGTAGCACTTGCGGTACTGTAACTTCTACGGGAACTACCCACGGCCCATACACGTATTCGGCGTGGGAGTATTATTCCACAACACAGCACCTCAGATATAAGAACTGTAACTATGGTGACTATTCCGAAGCACAGTACCAAGGACACTCTCTTTCCACAAAGTTTGAGCAGTACAGCGCTTCTCAGCATAAGTATTACTCTTACTGCTCCGAGTGTGACAGTATGGTTGGTAACTCCAATACCGAAGCACATTCCTTTACCTCTACCGAGAGTAACGGAAACATTATCTATACCTGCTCCGAGTGCGGATATTCCTATTCCGTGAAGAAAACCTACTCCGTAACCTTTAACGCAAACGGCGGTATCAATCCTCCCGCAAGTCAGACGAAGATCCACGGAGAGACTTTGACACTTACCTCCGCGAAGCCTACAAGAGAAGGTTATGATTTCAAGGGATGGGCAACCTCAAGCTCCGCGACGAGTGCGACCTATGCAGCAGGCGGTAGTTATACCTCCAATGCAACCGTAACGCTCTATGCGGTATGGCAAAAGACTATCTTCACCGTAACGTATAACGCAAACGGCGGTAGCGGAGCACCTGCTTCTCAGACTAAAACCATCGGGCAGACGGTAACGATCTCCACGGTTCAGCCTACAAGAGCGAACCACGCCTTTATGGGTTGGGCAACGTCGAGCACGGCAACCACACCCGAGTATTACGGCGGTGAGACCTACTATGCAGATGCTTCTGTAACCTTGTATGCGGTATGGATCGAGCGAAACTATGACTTCTCGGTATCTAATCTCTCAACCACACCGGGCGAGGTTTATCAGTACGAAAAGATCAGCATTATGTTCAGAGCAGACTCTTGGGATAGAAATCTTCCTTACGATGATATTCCCGTTGAGGTTCTTTTGAACGGTTCCGTTATCTATTCCACCACCGTTGACTTTATCAAGTACGGAGTACAGAACTTCTCCTTTGATATTAACGTAGGCGCACTTCTCGGTCAGCAGACCCTTGTTGCACGAATCAATTGGGCAGATCACGAAAATGAGACACGAACCACCAACAACAGTGTAAGCACCACCTTTACCGTGAAGAAGCTCATTGAAACTTCTACCGAAAGCGTAACGGTCAACGGTGATTATGTCGAAGGCTTTGAGGTCATTTCGAGCTTCTATGTGACCAACGAAGCTGCAAGTGATATTATCCCGAGCGACGCTGTATCCTTCGATTTCGTTGTTTATTCGATGAATGGCAGCTCAACGAATGTTGTAAGTCAGCAGACTTGGGAGAGTGTAGTCATTCCCGCAGGTGGCAGAAACCTTGTGTATTTCAAGTGGCGAGTCCCCGCAGGAAGTGCAGGTACGACCTACTTCTGTAAGGGTACGATCAATCCCGGCAGAATGGCTAACGAGACAAACGGTGCGAATAACACCACCGAATATGCCGTTCTCGCACAGAGTATCGGTAGCTCTCAGACCGCTAACACTCACTTTGAGTCGAGTGCGCCCTCAAGCTATAACCCCTCTATTACAGCACCTACCGCAAAGTCGGGAAGTGCAACTTGGAATATGTGGGTATATGAGAACGGCTCTATCGTTTTGAAGCAGTATGGTGTAAGTGTGACCTCTGCTGACCCCGATCTGCTCCCGAGCTCCGCTTGTCTTACCGCAGAAAAGGTAGGTAACACTTGGAAGATGAAGTCGGGATATGGTATAACGATCAGTTGGAATCCCAAGCTTGTAGCCAAGTCGGGATATACGATGCCGAGTTCCAATGCTTATACTGCCGCGCAAAGCGTGTTTGCGACTTTCCCCGAGTATGCTTACTCAACGGCAAGCTATAAGTACAGAACGCTTGAGCAGGTAGGCGGATATTATCAGTTCGTGCAGAACTCTGATGCTGACGGAAATGCAAGAGTACACTTTATTCCCGTTTACGTTGAGGACGGAAATTACACCGTTTCCGCAACTGCAACCCATATTTGGACTCCCGCAGGTATGATCTCGGCGGTTCGTAATGTGAAGGTTGTAATCGACGGAACAATCTATGACGATTGGTATCAAGGTTAAGGTGAGCACATGGACGAGAAAGAAGTATTGAACGGATACGTTATCGACGTCGCAATGTGGATAGGTCACAAGAGGGTTTGCTTTGGTATTGCCGAAGATCAGAAAACCGAATATCCGTATATGATGTGCGTTTACGAGTCCGAGGGATATATGTTTCCCGTGTGCGATAAGCTCCATTGTTTCGACAACTACCCCGAAGCACTCCACGCATTTGCGAACAAGATCAACGAGTGTGCAAAAGAGCTTGAGGATCGTCGCGCCGCCATTGTCGGTGTTGACGATCCTTCTTGCTTGACGGCAGAAGATGTAATCTCGGTGTCTTGGGAGGAAAGCATCAAGGGCAAAGTCGTTGCAGTTAAGGAGCAGACAATGCTTCACGGTTTCCGAGATATTGCACATCAGCTTTACTATGTAAACAGCGGTTTTGGTGTAGAGCCTAAAAGCCGTGGCAGAGCTTGCTACGGTTGGGATCTTTATACCGGAGAGAAGTGCAGAATTGAGCGCCCGAATGTTTTGGGGATTGTACCCCATGAAAAGGTTCCCGAATTTGCCAAGAGAACACTTGAGAAAGTGAAGCTTGAGCTGAAAAAGGAGGACAAAGATGCAAGATAAGAGAATCAATGCAGGATATGAGATCATCAAGTCTTTTCCCGTAGGAAATACGGAGTTTGTGCTTGGTGAGAATATCCACGACCGCGCTCGGTATGTTACTTGGGAATGTACCGGGGGCAATAACTATTTTGGGGGTCATTACTTTACGGACAAAGAAGCGGCAAACAAGGACTTGTATGACCGCGTAGAAGCCGAGGTCGCTTTTAAGCGAAGCATTGGCGAATATCCCAAAGAGAATGAACCCAAGAAAAAGACAAACAGAGATAGGGAGGAGAGATAATGGCAGAAGTAAACAAGACAAATCTCCGATTGGTTACTCGTCTCATTGAGTCTGGCATCACGTCGGAGAAGCAGATCATGGCGCTCAAGCTCAAGGACATCCTTTCTATCCCGAATATCACAAAGCCGGAGCTTACGGCTCTCTGCGAGTTGCAGGACGAGATCAAATCGGTCGGTATCTTGGCTTTCTTGGCAAAACCCGAAGCCAAGGAAGTTAAGGAGGAAAC
>ERZ779875.2238-NODE-2238-length-10673-cov-9.722264_pt1 | contig 10673 bp, 10 predicted proteins | sample MGYA00511246_ERZ779875 | MGnify/ENA primary metagenome ERZ779875 (study PRJEB29588, sample SAMEA2155093) | human gut metagenome | biome: human gut; feature: human-associated habitat; material: faeces | place: Denmark | collected 2008/2010 ... | reverse complement strand
ACCCATTTCATTTCTAAAATAAGTACCGCCTTACATGTCCATGTGCATTCCCGCTTCCATCTCCCCTGCCTCTTCCCCGCCCTCCTGTACTTCCAGTTCCGGTATCATGTTTCTGTTTAAACTGATTTCCTCCTGCTTCATCTGTTCTGAAATTGCTGCAAGTGCAATGCTGTTCATCTTGTTCTGCAGGTAAGTTTCAAACTCCCCTTTCGCCTCTGTCACGGTTTTATCCATCTGTTCAGCAAACAGTTTCTGCAGATAGGGGATATTACTTTTTAACTCCTGCCGTACATTTTTCAATGTCGAGACGATATTTCTCCGGTCCTCCCTGCTCAGGACACGTTTCTCATCCAGAAGTTTTTCAATCTCCTCTGACCTCTTTTCCAGTTGCCGCACCAAGTCATGGGTTGCTTCATCCACTTCCCGGCGCATTACTTTCTGCCTGTCACTGTATGGGCATGGTTCAACGAATGTCCCATTCACTTTTGTAATGGTAACCGGTATCCCCTCTCCAATGTTAAGTGATGTGATTGCTTCGGCAAACTGTGTATAGGACATCTCCACCTCAACGATCATGTCATTGATGTCTGTCCCTGCCAAAAACCAGTCCTCGTTGCCCTCCCTTTCCATCATGCCTTTTGAAATGGACAGGCGTATGACATTATTATGCATGATGGAACTTCCAAACAATGCCGTTCCTGAACCACCGATTGAGGACCTTGCAAACCGAATCATTCCGTAACTTGGGTGCTGCTTTTTCTCCATCCCTGTTTCTTTTCCTTTCTCTGAATTTTGTCCCAAAATACTTAAAAATCTCTTTTTTGCCTCTATGCATCTATAAAAACGTGGAAAAAAATAGGGCAAAAACTGGTCATTTTTTGCTCCAATTTTTGCCCTCAAACCACAACATCTTGTGGTCTAACATGCCTATTTTTCTTATTTTCCACAATACTGCATCAGAACTACCGACTCAACATGATAAGTATTCGGAAACATATCCACGCAGCATATCTTCTCCACTCTATACCCTCTGGCCATAAATATCTGCAAATCCCTTGCCAGGCTTGTAGGTTTACATGAAATATAAACCATATTCTCAACACCATACTCTATGATTTTCCCGATAGCCTTCGGATGGATACCGTCTCGTGGTGGATCAAGAATTATATAATCCGGTTTTTCCTCTATCTCATCAAGCACCTTGAGGACATCACCTGCGATAAATTTACAGTTATCAAGACCATTAAGAGCTGCATTTTCCTTTGCTGCGCAAACTGCCTCCTCAACTATTTCGACACCTACTACTTCCTTACACACCGATGCCATAAGCTGCGCGATGGTGCCGGTTCCGCTGTAGAGGTCGTAGACTGTTTTACCGTTTAGCGAATCCCTGTCACCTCCCAGGATGAACTCTCTCGCTGTCTCATAGAGCACCTCCGCTCCGAGTGAGTTGGTCTGGAAAAATGAGAATGGTGTGATTTTGAATTTCAGACCTAAGAGCTCCTCGTAGAAATATGAATCTCCGTAGAGCACCTCTGTGCCCTCGTTTTTGACCACATCTGCCACGCTGTCATTTTTTGTGTGTAAAACGCCCTTAAATCTGCCGTCATAGTGCCTGGTCAAAAGTGCATATCTAAAGCCTGCGAGCAGTTCCTCCTCGTTGAAGCCCTCTGTCTGTGTGGTGGTGACAAGGTCGACCATGATTTCACCGGTTTTTGTTGCCTTTCTGACAAGCAGATGCCGCAGGTAGCCCTTGTGTGTTGCTCTGTGGAAATATGGGATATTGTTTTTTGAAAAATAATCAAGTGTTACCTTTAATATTGTCCTGAAATCCTCATCCACTATCTGACAGTCCGATACTGTCACAAGGTCATAAAAGCTTCCTCTTTTGTGCATGCCAAGCGCAAGAGGGCCATCCTTGTACTCATCACCGAAGGAAAATTCCATCTTGTTTCTGTATTCACTCTTTTTCGGACTTCCATGTATCCCTATAAACTCATATCCTGACTCTTTTTCAGTGCCGATAGCATCCGAAATGAGCTTTTTCACCTGGGTAAGCTTCATATCAAGCTGCTTTTCGTAAGGCACTGTCTGATATGTACAGCCCCCGCACATTCCAAAGTGAGGACATGGCTCTTCTGTCTCCAGAGGCGATTTCTCAATTACCTCCATGAGTCTGCCCTCTGCTCTTTGATGCTTTACTTTATTTACAACAAATTCCACCTTCTGTCCCGGAATTGTATTTTTCACAATTACTCTGTCGCCATCATCTGTAACGGCTATTCCCTTGTTTGGGAAGTCTACTCTTTCTACGGTTCCTGTTCCTCTAAATCCTTTTTTCATGTAATTCTTATCTCTCTTTATACTTTATTATTCCTTTGTATGCCTGACTGCAAATGCCTTGCTTCACACATAAAGAAAAATGAGGACTACATATGTAGCCCCCATTATCTAAAAACGATTATTTCTCTTCTTTAGTCTTTGGTGCCTCTTTTTCCTCTTCAGCATCATCATCGTCTTCATCCTCGAAGAAATCATCATCGAATTCATCATCATACTCATCATCGAAATCATCTAAATAATCCGGTGTGAAAAATCTGTAGATACCATATGCCGCTGCTGCAACAGCAACTAATACACCAATGATGGCAAATATGATAACAGCCTTGGAAGGCTTCTTGTCTTCCTCTTCTTTTTTGAGAAGGTCATTAAGCTTTGCCATGCTGAGCTTCTCTGCAAGCTTGTTGTCCTTTAATAATTCTTCAACTTTACTCATAATTCAATCCGCTCCTTTTCCAAAAGTAATTGTCAAATGCTATTTGTTAAATCCATTATAGCATATTATATCCAATTTTCCTATAAAAATTACAATAATTTTAGTCAATTTTTTTCAATTTGGCAAATGAAGCAAACATCTTTTTGGTACCGGCCTTGTCAAAGTCCACAGTGACCTCATAATCCCTGCCGCCTTCTACGATTGCCATGACCTCTCCCGCGCCAAACTTAATGTGAGATACTCTGTCTCCTACCTTATATGAAAGGCCTCCGGTGGTATTGGCACTGGCAAATGACTTCTGATTGCTCACAGGCGTGTAGACAGGTGTCCTTGTACGCTGTGTATTAAAGGTTGTCGCATACTCTGTGCCGTATGTAGGTGTCTTTTTGAAGGCCTCCTTAGCCTTTCTGTAGGTGCTCTGCGAATTTCTTTCAAGGTCATCATCACGGCGCTTTGGCTCATAGACCTCACCTGACATAAGCTCACGCGGAATCTCCTTCACAAATCGCGATACCTTGTTGAACTGTGTCTCTCCACGCACCATGCGCATACGCGCCGATGTGATGGTCAGATGCTCCTTGGCTCTCGTGATACCAACATAAGCAAGACGCCTTTCCTCCTCTATCTCGCTTGTCGCATCATCACTCGTGATTGACATATAGCTTGGGAAAAGACCATCCTCCATACCCGCCAGATAAACATTCGGAAACTCAAGTCCCTTAGCACTGTGCAGAGTCATAAGAACCACATAGTCGCTGTTTTCGTCAAGACCGTCTATATCGGCTACAAGCGCTACCTCCTCCAAAAAGCCACTGAGAGTAGGATTCTCCTCCCCCTGCTCGTAATCAACAGCCTTGTTTATAAGCTCATCAATATTCTCAATACGCTGCTCTGCTTCATCCGTGCCCTCAGCCTTCAGCTCATCGACATAGCCGGTCTCATCGATTATTGCCTGTATGAGCTGCGAAACCGAATCCATCTCGGCTCTCGCACGAAGTGACTGTATAAACATCACAAAAGGCTTTATCTTGCCTGCTGACCTCGCCATGCCAGACACCTCATCGACATAGCGCAGTGCCGTATAGAAATCTATTCCCTTCTCAATGGCATAGTCTGTCACCTTATTGATGCTTGTAGCTCCGATGCCGCGCTTTGGCACATTTATTATTCGCTTTACCGCAAGGTCATCATGGCCATTGTCAATAGTCTTTAAATATGCAAGGATATCCTTTATCTCTTTTCTGGCATAGAAATTCACGCCGCCGACAATCTTGTATGGTATGTTGGCTGCAATAAATTTCTCCTCGAAGAGACGCGACTGTGCGTTGGTTCGGTAAAGCACAGCACAGTCCTTATAGCGCGCCTCACCCTTTCTCACGAGTCTCGCTATCGAACGCGCCACATAATCCGCTTCCTCGAAGCCACTCTCAAGCTGTTCAAAGGTAATCCTGTCTCCGGCTCCGTTGTCAGTCCAAAGGCGCTTGTCCTTTCTACCCACGTTGTTGGAAATGACGCTGTTGGCGGCATCTAGGATATTCTGGGTAGACCTGTAATTCTGCTCAAGCTTTATGACCTTTGCATCTTCAAAATGCTTCTCAAAGTTTAAGATATTGTAGATATTGGCACCTCTGAACTTGTAAATGGACTGATCATCATCACCAACCACACACAGATTCTTATACTTCATGGCAAGAAGCCTGATAAGCTCAAACTGCACGGTGTTTGTGTCCTGATACTCATCCACCATGATATATCTGAAGCGCTCCTGATAGTAATCCAGCACCTCTTTATCCAGCTTAAAAAGCTCTACTGTCTTCACAAGCAAATCATCAAAATCGAGTGCGTTATTCTGCTTTAGGGCATTCTGATACTCCTTGTATACAAGTGCCTGCTTGCGCTTCACGAAGTCACCTGTGAAGCGGTTTTCAAACTCTATCGGATCAATCATCTCATCCTTTGCAGATGAAATGACATTTAAAAACATCTTTTCCTTATACATCTTGGTATCTATCTCAAGACGCTTGCAGATGTCCTTCATCAGAGCCTTCTGGTCGTCAGCATCATATATGGTAAAATTCGTGTCATATCCCAGCCTGTCAATATACCTGCGCAGTATACGCACACATGTCGAATGGAATGTAGAAACCCATATGCTTTCCGAACCATAGCCCACCATATCATCAATTCTCTCACGCATCTCTCCCGCAGCCTTGTTTGTAAAGGTGATTGCCATGATATTGTAAGGATTGACGCCACACTCATCTATCAGGTAGGCAGTCCTGTATGTAAGAACCCTGGTCTTGCCACTGCCTGCCCCCGCTAAAATAAGAAGCGGTCCCTCTGTGGTCAAAACGGCCTCCCTTTGCTGTTCATTCAACATATCTAAGTTCATCTGTTTTCCTCTCAATTCTCCAGTCTTTTACAGGCACACATACCATAAATACAAAAATAATTTATTTACAGCATATCACAAACATATGTTTTGTACAACCCAATATGAGAAAATTCAAAAAAAACTTGTCATATAGTTTTCAATACTATATAATAAAAGCCTGAGGTGATGATATGGAGAATGACGTTAAAGAATTTTTATCAGAATTATTAAAACAGCTTAAATCAATAGATTACATAAAGCCGGAGGATATACCAAATATTGATCTGTACATGGATCAGGTCACAACCTTCATGGACGAGCAGCTCGCTGCATCAAAGCGCTATGAAAGCGACAAAATCCTTACCAAGACAATGATAAACAACTATGCCAAAAACAATCTGCTCCCTTCTCCGGACAAGAAAAAGTATTCTAAGGAGCATGTGCTCACACTGCTTTTTATATATTATTTCAAAAATATATTGAGCATCAACGATATCCGCTCAATTCTTAATCCGCTTACCGAGAAGTATTTCGGCAATGATGACGGATTTACGATGCAGGATGTCTATACTGAGGTTTTCAGCTTAGAGGCGGAGGAATCGCAAAAGCTCCTAAAGGATCTCGGCAAGAAATACAAGATTGCCGGTGAGACATTTGAGGATTTTCCTGATGAGGATCAGAAATTTCTTCACACATTTAGCTTTATCTGCATGCTGAGCTTTGATGTCTACATCAAGAAAATGCTGATTGAGCGCATGATTGACAATCTAAATGAAGAAAAAGAGGCTTCTTCCCATGAAAATACACATTCTGGAAAGGAAAGTAAAAAAACAGGCTCAAATTAATGAGCCTGTTTTTTCCCCCTATGATAAACTAATCCTCTTTGTCAGAGCCATCCTCCATGCGTGAAAAAACCATATCATATCCATCGTTGCCGTAGTTTAATGATCTGTTCACACGGCTGATTGTGGCTGTGGAAGCCCCGGTCTTTTCTGCTATATCAAGATATGTCTTCTGCTCTCTAAGCATCTTTGCCACTTCAAATCTCTGTGATAGAGAAAAAAGCTCATTTACAGTACAAACATCCTCAAAAAATGTATAACACTCTGCTCTATCCTTGAGACACAAAATAGCATCAAACAAATGGTCTACTGCTTCTGTTTTTAGATTCTTGCTCATCGTGTTCTCCTTTTTCATGCGATTTATTTACTTTTAATTTTAACATATTAAAGTTTTAAAGTAAACAGCTTTCTTGCAATTAAATTATGATATGTTATACTAATGTTACTATCGCCTAATAAATCAGAATGGAGTAAATTGAAAATGAAAAAAGTAGGATATTTCTTTTACACATTTGTCCCACTGCTTGCAGTTGAGGCAATTCAGACTATCGCCTTATTCTTTATGATGGGCATGGGAGTGTTTGGACAGGGTTTTGTCGGAAAGCTTGCTTTTCCGTCTGCAAACGTATCGGACCGCCTTGAAAAGACATTTACCTCTGTAAATTTTAACATGATGATTATGGTCATCTATGCACTCATTACCATTGCGATTTTTGGCATGTGGTACTATGCCAGATACGAAGGTAATTTTCTTCCATCCCCTAAGAAAACCTTCAATCCCATGATGCTAGTGGCAATCGTCATACTCGTGCCGGGTACACAGTTTGCTGCCAATTTCATCGCTAACTTAACCGGCTACATCCGTCCCGACTGGCTGCAACAGTACAATAAGCTTTTTGAGACATCAGGCATCACAGATACCACCTTTGTGACAGTACTTTATTCTGTAATACTGGCGCCAATCTGTGAGGAGCTTATATTCCGCGGTGTAACCATGCGCTGTGCCAGAAAGGCTTTGCCATTTGCTCTTGCCAATCTGATGCAGGCTGCACTTTTCGGACTGTTCCATCTCAACTGGATTCAGGGCATATATGCCTTTGCACTTGGCATAGTGCTCGGATATGTGTGCGAACGCGGTGGCTCTATTTACTACTCTATGGGGCTTCATCTGCTTTTCAACCTTTGGGGCACACTTTCAGGATTTTTCCCTGATCCCGGTAATAGTGTAGTGGTCTTTGTGGTTGTGATTGCTGTTACAATTGTTTCACTGGTGGCCGGATTTGTACTGTTTAACAAAGGACGAAGAAAGCTCCCCATAAATTCTACAGGAATATAGACACGCCCGCCAGACTTACTATCATCATAATCATGCCGGCAAGCAGTACTCCAAGCATGACAGCGGCAACTGTTGACTTGAAATCCATATCAAGGATACTTGCAGCAAGTGTTCCTGTCCATGCACCTGTTCCCGGAAGTGGGATACCTACGAAAAGTAAAAGTGCAACAAACAGACCTCTTCCGGCCTTTGCCTGAAGCTTCTTGCCGCCCTTCTCTCCTTTTTCAAGGCAGAAGCTGAAGAACCTTCCAATAATTGGTTTGTCTGCTCCCCAGATGAGAACCTTTCTTGCAAAAAGATAAATAATTGGTACCGGAAGCATATTTGCAATGATACAAACGATAAATGATGGCACTATCGGCAGCCCCATCACCTGTGAAACCGGAACCGCTCCTCTGAGTTCAATAAGCGGTACCATTGAAATTAAAAAGATGTAAATATATTTTTTTAACATGAATAATTCTCCAAAAATTTAATTAGTGTATGCATCTGCTCATCAGTTCCTATGGATATGCGCAGATAGTCGTTGATTCGCTCAGGTGAGCTGAAATGTCTGACAAATATATTGTCTGCCTTAAGGTCCTCAAAAAGCTTTGTTGCAGAAACATTTGCAGGCTTTGCAAATATAAAGTTGCTCTTTGAGTCACAGAATGTAAAGCCAAGTCTCTTAAGCTCTTTCTTTGTCCACTCACGTGTCTTTATAACCTTTGCTGTGGTCTCCTCAAAGTATGCTCTGTCTTTTACCGCTGCTGTAGCTGCTTCGATTGTGATTCTGTCCATTGTATATGAGTTGAACGAATATTTCACATCATTCAGATACTTGATAAGCACAGGACTTGCCATGGCAAAACCAACTCTTGAGCCTGCCAGCGAGCGTGATTTTGAGAATGTCTGTACCACGATGACATTATCATATTTGTCAATGAGTGGAAGCGCACTCTCCCCGCCAAAATCTACATATGCCTCGTCTACTACGACAATTACATCCTGATTGTGCTCTATTATATCCTCTATCTCATCAAGAGGCATAAGCTTTCCTGTCGGAGCATTAGGGTTCGGAAATACTACTCCGCCGTTTGCCTTATAGTAATCTGACGGTACTATTGAAAAATCATCAGACAATGGAAGCTGCTCATAAGGGATTCGAAGCATATCTGCCCACACATCATAAAATGAATATGTGATATCAGGAAACAGTACAGGTTTTTTCGAATTGAAAAATGTCATGAAAATCATGGCAAGTACATCATCAGAGCCAACTCCGACAAACACCTTCGAGCTGTCTATCTTATAGAAATCCGCAATTGCATTTACCAGCTTATCAACCCTTGGGTCAGGATACAGTCTTAAATCATCTGTATTGAAATTACTTAAAATCTCCTTCACTCCCGGCGCTGGCGGATATGGATTCTCATTTGTATTTAACTTAATAACACAGGTATTCTTTGGCTGTTCTCCCGGTGTATAAGGTACAACCTTTCGAATGTTATTTTCCCAGTCTCTCATTCTTTTCCTCCAAATTTAATTATATGTCAGCCCATACATATTTACTGATCATTCAATTTTCTTCTCAAAAAAACATGATATCAAACATAAAATCAGCGTTTTTATTCACTTTAAAATATGCACCCAAAAAAATGCTAACAATTTTACTTTACCTCATTTACTTATGTTTGTAAAGGTTGTATATTACACTTAATCACTATTTTTTATATATATTTTTAATCAAGGGGGATTATAAATAATGACTAAAAATAATTCAAAGGACCTCACTGTAGGTTCTCCTACAGGGCTCATTCTGGGCTTTTCCCTTCCGTTGCTTCTCGGAATGCTTTTCCAGCAGGTTTACAGCCTTATGGATACTATAATCGTCGGCCGTTTTCTAAGTGTTTCGGCCTTAGCCGCAGTCGGCTCTACCGGAAGCATCTGCTTTCTCATCATCGGCTTCTGCCAGGGTGTGTGTGCCGGCTTTTCGCTTCCAATAGCCCAGCGCTTTGGTGCCAAGGATGAAAAAGGACTTAAAAAATATGTAGGAAATGCAGGAATTGTGTCTGTAATTATCGCAATAATCATGACGGCACTCACTGTGCTTCTCTGCGGTCACATTCTGACCTGGATGAATACGCCAAGCGACATTTACGACCTCGCTTACCAGTATCTGATTGTCATATTTGCAGGCATTCCTGCCACAATACTGTACAATCTGCTGTCAGGATATCTGAGATCTCTCGGCAACTCGGTCATACCTGTTATTTTCCTTATAATCGCGGCTATTCTAAATATCGGTCTTGATTTACTTTTCATTCTGGTATTTAACATGGGCGTGTTTGGAGCGGCTTTTGCAACCGTACTGTCACAGGGTATATCAGGAGTGCTGTGCATCATTTACATAGCAAAAAATGTACCTCTGCTGCATGTAAGCAGAAATGATTTGGAGCTTGACTCTTCATATGTCAGAAATCTGATGGTCATGGGACTTCCTATGGGCTTTCAGTATTCGATAACCGCTATAGGCAGCGTCATACTGCAGACTGCCGTAAACGGCTTAGGCTCCATCGCAGTTGCCTCAATGACCGCTGCAAGCCGTATTTCAATGTTTATGGTGTGTCCATTTGACGCACTCGGCTCCACAATGGCCACCTACAGTGGACAAAATGTCGGCGCAGCCAAATTTGAACGTGTAAAGAAGGGGCTTATTTCAGCCTCAGTTATAGGATCGGTCTATTCGGTTTTGATTTTTGTGGCACTGCTGTTTATAGCCAACTATCTGATTTACCTGTTTGTATCACCAAGCGAAACAGAGGTTGTCGTACAGGCTCATCAGTTTCTGCTGATAAATGCATTTTTCTACATCCCGCTCGTTCTGGTAAACACAGTCCGTTTCACCATACAGGGCATGGGTTTTTCCGGCTTTGCGATGTTTGCAGGAGTAGCAGAAATGATTGCGCGTTCGCTCATCGGACTTGTATTTGTACCGATATTCGGCTTTTCTGCCGCCTGCTTTGCAAGCCCACTCGCATGGATTCTCGCAGATGCCTTCCTGGTGCCTGCATTCATCCACTGCCTGCATGAGCTGCAAAAGCAGTAAATTTATCTCACGGCCGAGGAAAGCACCGGCGAACATACTATATATTGAGCTTTACAAAGCAGCTTAAAAGCAGTTAGAATTATGTCCATATACAACAATGCCCCAGCATGGACGCTGGGGCAAGTTTTTAAAAAAATATATTATAAGTTTACCACATCTATAAATTTCTGGAACGCTGCACGTCCCTCATCAGTGCACTTGTACACTCCTGCACACTCAAGCACTTCTTTAAATACAAGTCCAATCTCCTCATTGAT
>ERZ779875.2233-NODE-2233-length-10691-cov-18.819199_pt1 | contig 10691 bp, 10 predicted proteins | sample MGYA00511246_ERZ779875 | MGnify/ENA primary metagenome ERZ779875 (study PRJEB29588, sample SAMEA2155093) | human gut metagenome | biome: human gut; feature: human-associated habitat; material: faeces | place: Denmark | collected 2008/2010 ... | reverse complement strand
ATGAAAAGCCTATTGGCAGAGTTAAATATGCGCTATTTTAATTCCGCCAACAGGTCATGCTAATAAAACTATATAAAGTTTTCGTTGTCGGCACTGAATGTAGCCGTGCATACCACCTTGCCTGTTCCTACGTTCGTAACCTGGAAGGTGTAATCCCCTTGCCAGGCCTCGCTTTTGAGCGAATCGAATGCTTTCCGGCAAGCCTCGTAAACCTGTTTGTCACATTCTTCTATCGTACCTTTCTTGGTGAAGAGCTTGCCGGTGATACCGAGGGCTGACTGGAAGGCGTTCTCTATTTTCCCCATCTCTTCGAGAAAGTCGGGGTGTGAGGCCGACATGCTGGAGAAGCCGTAGGTGTAAGTCACTTCCGTCACAGGATCGTCATCATCGCTGCAAGCGGTGAAGGTGAAAGTAAGGATGGCGACAGCCATCATCGTCAGCAGTGCTGACATTTTTTTGATTGAACTTTTCATTTTGATTTATTGTTTTTGAAATTTACAATACTTCGGTAAATTTTTATTGAAAAAGCTAAGACCGGACGCACGTAACTATTTCTGTTGTTCTTATTGTTGTTGTTCACGTTGCCGTTGTTCACATTCACATAAAGAGCGTTGTTCGCCGGATTGTTGTAGAACTCCGAGGAGGACCAGTAAATGTTGTCTGTTTTTGTCTTTGCGAGCCTCCCTGCACGAGGAAAGCCTGCCGACAACCCTTTTTCAATAATAAACAGTTCGCTTCGGGAAGCCTTGACCGCCCGAATCCCGACTGATAAATCATTGCCTTTTATCTTCCTGTTTCTTCATTCCGCGTTCGTTATATTGTTTCCAGCTCGTAGCCTGCTTGCCTATCTTCTCCAACAGCAGCCCGAACGAGGCGTATTTGCGCTCGGTAATGACCTTCTGCTCCACACATACGCGGAAAAGCATCTGCAACATGCGGTAACGGTCGAGAAATTCGGTCAATACGCCCACTTTTTCATAGCTGCTGTTCGCCTTGTAAATCAGAGAAAGCATATCCAAAGTCAAATCCACCATACGGCTGCCCATACTGTAGCGGAAGAAGCGCGGAAAATCCTGCGTCAGGATCAACAGGTTGTTCAACAACCGGTAAGTGTCGCGGTATAGGGGTAATTCTTCGGATAATGCCATAACTCGATTTTTCAAAAATTTTTCCGACCCGCTTCGCGGGTATTCAGCCTTTATCAACGAGCGGCTACGCCGCAAATAGATAAATAGATTGAATAGGTAAATAGGTCAGAAAGCCAAGACCGGACGCACGAAACTATCGCTGTTGTCCTTAGGGTTGCTGTCCACGAGGCCGCTGAGCACACGCACATAAAGAGCGTAGCGCGCCGGACGGTCGTAGAACTCCGAGGAGGACCAGTACCAGTCAGACTTTAAGCCTGATACCACTGTCTTGCCTTCAAACAAAGAAGCGCGGTTTTGATAAACATTCCACATCTGGCCGATGGAGGGCAAAAACCAGCCGGTGCTGTTGGCAGGGGACGGGACTTTGTGCGCATAATCCACAACGGCATAGTAGGTGGCAGGATAACCGGAATCTTCGGTGGCATTCAACTTGTCCTTGCCGCCGGCAGCGGTGATGATTTTCTGTGTCCAGGCGTAGCCGCTCCAGTCGATGTCAGGTGCAGAGTAATTGTTCTGTTTTTTTCCGCTTCCATCCGTGGGGCAGCAACCCAACTCGGTTCCGTAAACGCCCCACTGACAATAACCGTTTGTGGCATCCTGCAAGGCAACGGCATAGCCGTGGCACTTCTGCTGACCGATACCGGTGGCGGAGTAATCGGAGGCATCGTTTTCGTGATGACCGGCATGGAACACGATGGCGATAACGCTTGCTTTCTGTTCTTCGGTCAAAGTTTCGTCTTTGCCTACAATATTGCCGTCGGCAAGGAGGTAGTCCCCTACTTGCAAATTGTGATCTTTGTCAATCGTCGGTGCTCCGTCCACCTTATAGGTCTTGTATGAGCTTACGCTGATATTGTTCGGGGTGATGAAAAACTCCTTCTTGCCGTCGGCATAGCTGCCGGTGAGGGTACGGTATTGCCTTGTCCGGGACGGACGAAGTAGCGGTATGTGCCGTCCGTATTGCGGCAGGGCTTGGCCTCTCCACTGAAATCGGCTGTAGTAGCAATCACATAGTCGGGAATGGAGGTGTCGGTGAACTTATACACCGTCTTGGGCATTTCGACTACGGCGAGTGCCATGCGGTGGGTCATGGAGAATGAGAGCGAGAGCTTGCCGTCGGCTTTGCTTCCCGAGCCCGTGGCGGTCATGAGGTCGGAGGCTGTGTAGCCTTGCGTGTAGTCGCTCTGATCAGCTTCCGGCTGCCAGTCATTGATAAGCGTGGCGAAGAAATCGCCATCGCTCGTGGTGTCGGTGGCATTTACCTTGCCCGCCATCTTCGCTGTCTCTTGATAGGGATAGTAGAGGAAATACTTCTCGCCCGCCATTCCGCCGGCAAGGGTTACGCCCGCTTCGGGTTGCCAGGTAAGACTGCCGTTCGTGCCTGCTGTGGCGGTGAGTTTCACATTGTCATAGACTATCGCCCCATTGCGCACAAGGTAGAGTCCGCAGGCGTCACTGGCGGTAAACTCGGTACGGTAACCGTCCTCGGTAGCACGGGTAGCGGCTTTCTGCGAGCCGTCAGCCGAAGTTGTCAGGGCATAGCCGCCGTCGGTGATGGTGATGGCGAGCGGTGCGGCATTGTCAGCACCGGGCAGGGGAAGCTCCTCCTGCGTGCAGCCGGTCAGCAGCAGTGCCGCCGCCCAAAGGGTATGTAGGATATTTCGTTTCATTGTCACACTTTTTATTTTAACTTTACGTTACTTGTTTTTATCTTCCTTGCGGGGCAAAGACTGCAAGCGGCCGTTGCCACAATTCCGTTTGTAAATCCGACCCGCTTCGCGGGTATTCAGCCTTTATCAACGAGCGGCTACGCCGCATAATAGATAAATAGGCTGAATAGGTAAATAGGTCAGAAAGCCAAGACCGGACGCAAGTAACTACTCATGTAGTTCTTAACGTTGTAGTCCACGCGGCCGCTGCCCACATCCACAAAAAGAGCGCTGCGCGCCGGAGAGTTGCAGAACTCCGAGGAGGACCAGTACCAGTCAGACTTTAAGCCTGATACCACTGTCTTGCCTTCAAACAAAGAAGCGCGGTTTTGATAAACATTCCACATCTGGCCGATGGAGGGCAAAAACCAGCCGGTGCTGTTGGCAGGGGACGGGACTTTGTGCGCATAATCCACAACGGCATAGTAGGTGGCAGGATAACCGGAATCTTCGGTGGCATTCAACTTGTCCTTGCCGCCGGCAGCGGTGATGATTTTCTGTGTCCAGGCGTAGCCGCTCCAGTCGATGTCAGGTGCAGAGTAATTGTTCTGTTTTTTTCCGCTTCCATCCGTGGGGCAGCAACCCAACTCGGTTCCGTAAACGCCCCACTGACAATAACCGTTTGTGGCATCCTGCAAGGCAACGGCATAGCCGTGGCACTTCTGCTGACCGATACCGGTGGCGGAGTAATCGGAGGCATCGTTTTCGTGATGACCGGCATGGAACACGATGGCGATAACGTTCTTACCGTTCTCCGGCTGCGGCTTGGTCTCTGCCCACTCCATCGTGCCGTCGGCATAGAGCTTGCGCAGGCCACCGTCTCTCCAGGTGCCGTCGGAGTAGTAATAGTCGCCGATTTTCGGTTCTGTTTCCGTGCCGTCATAGGTGATGGTCACGCCCACATTCTCGCTGCCGCCGGCGTTCCACGTTCCGCCCTTGGCTGCGGTCACCTCTATGCCACTGGCTTTCACGGTGATGGTGTAGGCATACCGCTTGCCACCGAAAAACCCAAATTTGCCGGCAGCTTCTGTTTCGGGAGTGTAGGTAAAGTCATTGCTGCCTATGCTGATTCGGATGAGCGGCTTGCCCGTCATATCCTGCGGCGGCACTAACGCCTCGTATTTCTTCGTTGCGGCATCGTAATAGGGCTTTATCTCGCCGTCCGATTGGTCACCCGGTGATACCAAGCCGGCGGTTGAGTGCGTTAGCGGGTCTCCGAAAATGGTGACGGTCGCACCCTCCAACTCCTCTTCCGTAATGCCTTCGCCAGCTTTGAGAATTACTTCGATTTTCGCCATGCGGTGGATGAAACGGAGATTTATGGCTTGGTCATAACGCCCTATGGCACTGGCGTACAGGACATCGAAAGCGGCGTACCCGCCACTTTGGTCGGAAATATCCGTTTCCGATTCTATGTCCGGGGTCCATGCACTGACGCGGGCTTCATCGGTGTTCTTCCAATAGAAGGCATTATCGGCATCCTTCGGGCTTGCATTGCCCGATGCGTCCATCACGTATGTTTTGTTACCAAACACGCCTTCCAGTGACACTCTAATCTCCTCGCCGCCCGTCCACGCATCCTTACCTCCGGCGCGGGTCTGCGGCTGCGCCACCTCCGCCGTCAGTTGCAGCGGGTACTTGCCGTCGGGCAGGGGCGCGGTGCTTTCATCCTCACTGCTACAGGAAGCGAGCACCCCACAGATGAGCATCATAACCGGCAACCAGCCGCCGATGCGCGGCCACGGCCTTCTCGCTATGTTCCTTATTATTTTCATATTGTCTTTATTTATTTCGTTTTGTGCCACTGCCCGTTGCGACGCGGGCTGCCGCACCATTTATTATATATGGCGTGCCTCCGTCTTACGCCTGATGCACGGCAGTGGCTTTCAGACACACTACATTTTTGCATCACCCGCATGGCTACCACCGTCGTTCCAGTTTTCGATGGTGCTTCCGCTAAGGGTCAGCCCCGTCTTCTTCACCGTGATGGTGTAGGTATAAGAATAACCGGCCTCCAACGCGGGTTTGATCATGTCCTTGTTGGAGTAGCTCTGGTATTCCTCGTCATCGGGAGATATCTCAAGCACCAAAGCGTTGGCGAGTGTCTGCGGGAGCAGGATCATGGTGAAAGTCATCACGCCCGTGGCGGCGTCAAAGGTTGCCACGCACTTGTCCGTGGCCGTCTTCGGGGCACCGGTGCACTGGCGTAACATCCAGTCGCTCACAACGCTGCCCGCGGTCGCGGCGGTACCGGTCTTCACATCGAACGTTCCCTCGTGAACCAGGCCGCCCAGCTTGTAGTCGGCGAATTCCAGCACGGCAGTGTCGTCGAAACCGTCGGTGTTCGACACCTGCACCTTGAGGATAAGACGGGCCATCTTGTGCTTGAAGGAGCAGTCGCTGCCGCCCGCGGCGGTGTTGTCCGTGAAGCTGACGGTCGGGCTGTCTTTATCGGCCTTGGCTCCCGTGGCATGGATGTAGTCCACCTTCTCCTGTTCCGTGGTCGTGGGCTGGTTGCTTGTATTTACCGTAATCTTCCCGTCTGTACCAGGCAGGGTGGAGGCGTTTGCGCCCGATGCGTAAGGCGCGTAGGCGGCAAAAGTAAACTCGAGGAAAGCATCCTCGAAGAAGATGCCGCCACCCGCCGTCATCGGGGTGAAGTCCGCGTTGGTGCCGGTACTCGTGGTCGCGTATCCCACGTTCTTGTACTTGCCGCCCATGGTCGTGGTCGTGCCAGGGGCATCCACCACCATCACGCCGATTCGGTCGGCGTTCCACCCGTTGTCCACAGCACGGGTCTTCGGCCCGCTCACGCCTGCCGTGATTCGTGCTTCCACCGGATTGTTCTGTACCTCGTTCTCTTGTGTACACGCAGCCAATAGCGTTGCCGCTGCTGCAATAATGAAAAACCTCATGTTCATTGTCATAATCTTGTTTTTTTTATTAAAAATTTATCGAAGAACCGATTTGGAAGATTTGGCATCAACTTATTGTTATTACTCTGTACTTTTCACGAAGATAGTTTCTCCCTTGTCAAGTATGTTTTTGATTTCCTTGCCGCCGCTTTGTATCTTGCAAAAGCTTATATCCTCGCCTTGTACATCCATTATCTTCAACTTGCCTACTTGAGTCTTAGCTTCTTTCCCTGCAATCGTTTTTACAGTGTAGGCAGTTAGATGAAGTCCTTTGTATGCGCCTAAATTAGTTCCGAGGTCGATATACACCTCTTTTTGCTTGTCTTTGCTTTGTCGGGCACTTTCCAATATTGTGCCATAGATTGGATACTTGCGATTACAATATCCTCCTACGTAAGCTGACAACTTGCGCAAAGTAGAGGTAATCGCACTTTCCTCTGTTTCTATCCATGCAACATCTACGTCGGAAATCTTAAACATCGGACTAGCTATCACTTCCTCGGTTTGTGAATCTTTGAATTGCAGGGTAATTCCCACCATGGCTTTATAGTATGTGTTAACACCATTCTTGGTAGTAGTTATTGATTCCGTTTTAGTCGTGGTGGAAATGTTATTTATTGTTGCATCCACATAATAGTCAAAAGTGGCATTCGTTTGTTCACCAATATTCCCCATGTCGGTAGCGATTGTGCGAAAGCCGGAAGTCAATCCTCTCACAATAGCTGCCCTAACAGCATCCTTGTATTGTGGTTGTTGTGTAGTATTCTGCCCAGTAATCAAGACGTTCGCAATAGAGCCTAATGCGCTTCCAACCGTTTCCTTTCCCTCTTTCGGAGTATAGGTGAAGTTGCGCACGCCTAATGCGATGATACGATTGCGGTCTCCAGCCCAAGATACTCCGATTGATAGAAGAAGGACTAATGTGATGATGCTGCTTCTCATGTATTATTGCTTTAGATATTCGATGGTGAAATAACTATCTTGCGCATTCTTTTTCTTATCTAAAACATAAGAATAATAAGTATTAGAACTCTCTTTTTTGATATATTCTTCTACTTTGTCTTTTCCTACAGATAAATATGAATTAGTACTACCAGATGTAGCAGAATCAACAGTCTTTTTGTTTTGATCAAAGATAGCGACTGTGATTAATAGCGAATGACTACTAAATTGATAAGACTTCTTCTCTAATTCCACATTTGCTTTTAACGTACGTTTGATGGAAATCAATCCTTTGGCAGGCAAACTACTAAAATTGATTTGTTTTTTCCATTTTGTAGCAGTGATAGCTTCTGTCTTAGTCGCTCCATTCTCATCTGTGTACTCCGCAATCATGTCGCATATAGACAGTTCATCCTCCGTTGCTGCATACAAAAAAACAATAGCCCCTGTTGTTGGAACTTTAGTTTCCTCTACAGGGATATTTTTGTCATCATCATCACTGCTGCAACTGACTAAACCGGCAAATAACATAACTATCAAACCGAGCATCGAGGCTCTAAAAGTCATTTTCTTGTAATTCATAATTTGGAATTTTAAACGTTAATATTTAATGTATGTGTCTGCAAGAATAAATAACGCCAAATAAACAAGCAAGCGATTGTTTCGTTTAACAAACATAAGATAGATTTACTGAATTACTCAGAATACACTCTTTCGCTTTTTCAGCTGCCATTCCCGATTATTAATTTCCCTCCCAAATCTTCATAATCTTACCCAGATATTACCAAAAAAGAAGTAAAGCATCCTTAATTTTAGATATAAGTTGTACTTTTGATAATCATAACAACATAGTATAATGAAAAGGCATTTGCATAGAAAAATGAGAATATGGTTATGTTCGCTTGTTTGCGGATTGTGGGCGATGCCTTTGCTCGCCAACCGGTCAGCCTTGCCCGATAGCCTGATAACAGAAGATAAAGTGTACGAGTTTACTTTTTCGGACACACCTTTGGCTGAACGCATCATGATGGAACTACGGAAGAAGGGAAAGCAAGCTACTCATGAACTCGATATAACGGAAGGTGACTTGTATTATAACACCGGCCGCTTCATCATAGCTGCCAGCTTCTATAAAAACGCCCTTGCTGCAAAGGCGGTGAAGCGAGATGAGCAGATGACAATGAAGCTGCTTCATCGTTTGATTTCATGCTATGATGGCTTATATGATGAAAAGCGAAAAGCAGAGACGGTAAAGCTTTTAATGCAAAATGCCCAAGAAGCTGGAGACAGTGGTATGGAGTCGATTGCCCTATTTTATTTAGGCAAGAGCCTTCATGAACAAGGCACGAAAGAACGTGGTTATGTCTATATGTTGCAAGCCACAGAGATGATGGAGAAATCGCATTACGACAGGAAATATGACAATTTGCGTGCAAACTGCAACGATTTGCTTATCTGCTACGAGCGTGATAAAAGATACGGGGAAGCCCTTCAAGTACTTGATAAACTTGAGAAATACTTGTATGCCAAAACTCCAGGCGAGGCTGAAATGGAAGGACTCTATGAGCAAGAAAAATGCAAATGGCTTGCCCATCGTGCTGTCGTATGTTCCAAATTAGGGAAAGAAAAAGAAGCGAATGAGGCATATTCTGAATTTCAGAAGATGGGGCGTATCAATCGCCGGTACGCCTACTTGGTTGTGCCTTATCTCTTTGACTTGCATCGTTATGATGAAATCGTGGATATGTGCAAGCAACGTGAAACAGAGATGATGCATAAGAAAGATACTATCAACCTCTACATGTCTTCCACCTTAAAATTCTACGGCATGGCATATCAGGGATTGGAACAATATGACAAGGCGGCAAGCTATTTTGAGCGACTAAGCGTATTGCGGGACAGCCTGCGTGTAAGGGAGTTGCGCAGTTCCTCACAAGAGTTGTCCATCATCTACGATGTCAAAGACAAGGAGGCTCAAATCACTCACCAACGTTGGGAGCTTGTGATAGCCATCTGCATCTTGATTGCTTTAGCTATCATTGGTTGCGTGCTGGGATATAACAACCGCATCATCAGAAAGAAGAACATTTCTTTGGTTGCCAACGTGAAAGAGGCGATGAGATATAAGGAAGAGCTTGAGAAGTTAAACCGTAGTACTCTGTCCGAAAATATTGCATGGAATGACGATGAGGATCCAGACTTACTGCTGTTCGAGCAAATCAAAGTAAAAATCATTGATCAGAAATTCTTCCTCGACAACACTTTCTCCCGCAAGGCGCTCATGGGCGAATTCAATATTCCTGCTAACAAGTTCGCCGGCTTGTTCCGTCAGTTCACAGGTAAAAGTTTCAGCGAATATATCAACGATTTGCGCATCGAATATGTAGCGGAACTTTTGCTTTCGGGTAAATACGCCAGTGTAGAAGAACTATTGAAAGAATGCACTTTCATCTCCTCCACCTCGCTGTACCGTCTCTTTACAAAGAAATACGGCATGACTCCACAAAAGTTCTTGCGGAATGCACGGTTATGTTAAGCAGAAGAAAAAAGTAAGTAAAACAACGGTTGCTGTTTTTTGCTGAAAAATTAAAAGTTAAACAATAGAACCGGCAAAAGCTGGTTCGAAAACACTAAAGAGGTCATTGAAATGTTGTCAAAAACGAATGGTTAAGCATGAAGAAATGTACTGAAAAAAGAGTGCTAACCTGCTGATAATAAAGGTGGAAAGTATTGCATAATTCGTTGATTTTTAGTAAATTAGAAGTCTCCCAACTCTTCTGATTATGACTAAAGAAACACTCCTTATGCAATACCAATCCGAGTGCCTATCGGCTCTCAAATCAGTCGTGAATATACACAAACCTTTTGAAAAAACGTTCATGGATGCAATGAAATTATTCATGGCCATCCCTGATCGTATAAACTTCCTCCAATTGGGTAGGTATGGACGTTTTTCGGAACAGACCTACCGTAACCTTTTTGAGCATGAAACTTTCGACTGGTTTGCGTTCAACGGCTCTATCATCAGCAAGCATCTCACAGGTAAAAGAAAAGCCATCGCCATCGATCCTTCCTATATCCCCAAATCAGGCAAGAAGACACCTTGGATAGGTTACTTCTGGTCTGGTTGTGCAGGAGAGTACAAGCGTGGATTGGAAATCATGGGCATCGGTGTCATAGACATCGACAACCATGAATGCATGACTTTAGGTTCCATTCAGACACCGGATTGTAAAACCTTGGATAATATGGACAAGAACCTCGTTGACTGGTACAGCAGCTATCTTATCAGTAGAAAAGACAAGATACAGAGCATATCAAGAACGGTGGTTGCAGACGCATTCTTTTCCAAGGAAACATTCATAACGCCTATGTGTGAGAACGATTTCCATGTCATCAGCCGCTTTCGGAATGACGTAATCCTGTACTATCCGACATTGGAACAGAAAACAGGAAAACGTGGCCATCCAAAGTGGTTTGACGGAAGAATCGACTTTGCCAATCTGGATCTGACCCGGTGCAAGGAATACGAGGTGAACAAAGGAAAGCTATACGGATTGAGGGTATATGCAAAAGCTCTCAAAAGGTATGTTTCCTTAGCCATCTGGTATCCGATGGACGGGAGGACAGACAAGTGGCAGCTTTACTTCTCTACAGACGATTCGATGGATGGACGGGAGGTTCTGGATTATTACAGAACCAGGTTCCAATTGGAATTTTGAGAGATGGTAAGCAACATGCAGGAATCACCAACTGTCAGTCAACCGACTTCAGAAAGTTGGATTTTCACTTCAATGCATCGCTTGCTGCTGTCAACTTGGCCAAAGCGGCATGTAAGAGGCTCGGAATAACCTATTCCATATCCTCCTGCAAGTCTTTTATACACAATGCTTATATGCTTGAACGATTTATTTGCGTGTTCGGGATTAACCCAGACATGCAAGTTATTGACAAACTTTTCAAAGAACTCATTTTAT
>ERZ779875.2230-NODE-2230-length-10700-cov-26.888116_pt1 | contig 10700 bp, 12 predicted proteins | sample MGYA00511246_ERZ779875 | MGnify/ENA primary metagenome ERZ779875 (study PRJEB29588, sample SAMEA2155093) | human gut metagenome | biome: human gut; feature: human-associated habitat; material: faeces | place: Denmark | collected 2008/2010 ... | reverse complement strand
AAAGAAAATGACGGATATTTCGCAAACACAAGCAGGATGTAAGGCAAAGAGCTGCGGGAATCCTTTGTAGCTTCCAAGGCTTTTTAACGCAAAATCCGGCTGTGTTTGTAGAAATAAACTGAATTTTCGACTTTTCAGATCAGATACACCCTAACAGGATGGTTCCATATCTTTTATTATAAAGCATTTCACGATAAAACGAAAGGGGCGGCACCATGGTACCGGAACTGGAACGGCTGATCCAAGCACATCAGAACATCGTGTTTTTTGGCGGCGCAGGGGTTTCGACGGAAAGCGGCATCCCAGATTTTCGCTCGGTGGACGGGCTCTACCACCAAAAATTCAAGTACCCGCCCGAAACCATGCTGTCCCACACATTTTATGAGCAGCACACCGCAGAATTTTTTGATTTCTACCGCCAAAAGCTCATTGTGCATGGGGCCAAGCCTAATGCTGCCCACCTGCGGCTGGCCAAACTGGAGCGGGAAGGTAAACTAAAAGCCGTTGTCACCCAGAATATTGATGGCCTGCATCAGGCAGCGGGCAGCAAAACCGTGTATGAGCTGCACGGTTCCACCTTGCGCAACTACTGCACCCGCTGCGGCAAGTTCTACCCCGTCAGCTTTATCGAGGAAGCCGGCGGCAAGGGGGACGGTGTGCCCCGCTGCACGGACTGCGGCGGCATTGTAAAACCGGATGTGGTCCTGTATGAGGAGGGCCTGGACGAAGCCACCATTGAGGGTGCGGTGAGCGCCATCCGCAGGGCGGATATGCTGATCGTGGGCGGCACCAGCCTGGCCGTTTACCCGGCGGCGGGGCTGATCCGCTATTTCCGCGGGGATGACCTGGTGGTCATCAACAAGCAGCCCACCCCGGCGGACGGTATGGCAACCCTGCTGGTAAACAAGCCCATCGGCCAGGCACTGAGTGAGACCGAGGGGGAAGGAGGGGCAATTTGTCGCTGAAAGAAAATTGTCATAAAAGTGTAAAACCTTACAAAAACGCTTGCAAAAATTTGCTGCTTTCTGGTATGATAAGAGTTGACGGCAGAGCGCGGGAAAGCGCCGCATGCCGCATGTGAGGTTTTGCGATTGATAACATAGAGGGGGTTCTTGTATGGCAAACGCATTGACTGATTTTATCCGCAAACGGGATTTTCTTGTCTGTATGGATTCTGACGGCTGCGTCATGGATACGGTGCGCATCAAGCATTGCTCGGTGTTCTGCCCAGAGCTGATCCGTGTGTTTGGCCTGGAAGCCCACACTGATTTTATTACCACTGCGTGGGAAGAGATCAACCTGAACAGCATCACCCGCGGGATTTCCCGCTTTGAAAGTGCGGTGCTGATTTTTGACCGCCTGAAAAACCGTGGCATCGATGTTCCCGGCAGTGAAGATATCGCCGCGTGGGTTTCCACCGCATCGGAACTTTCCACCGCAAGCCTGCAGCAGGAAGTTCTGCGCAGCGGCAGCCTGGCCCTGCGCAAGCTGCAGGAGTGGAATAACGCCTGCAACCGCCGCATTCAGGCCCTGGAACCTACCTTTAAGCCGTTCCCCGGCGTGGAATACAGCCTGCATCAGCTGCACACCGTGGCCGATGTGGCGGTGGTTTCCGCCGCCAATGAAAGCGCTATCGCCAGCGAGTGGGCGCGTTACGGCCTTGCCACCCATGCCGATGTGATCTTTGGCCAGGAGGTTGGCAGCAAGGCCAACTCCATTGCCTCCATGCTGGCCTGCGGGTATGAAAGCCGCAAGGTGGTCATGGTGGGCGATGCCATGGGCGATGCCCAGGCAGCCGCTGCAAACGGCGTTTCCTTTGTGCCCATTCTGCCCGGCCGCGAAGCCGAAAGCTGGCGCCGTTTGCAGGAAGAAGCCCTGCCCAAACTGCTGCACGGCACTTTCAGCCCCGAATACCAGGCAACCCTGCTGGCTCAGCTGCGCAGCGTTCTGCACGGGTAATTGACCGGAAAATCGTTGAACAAAAACCAAAGCAGAGTATGCAAAAAGCGCATACTCTGCTTTTTTCATGCAGTCAATCGGTTTTGGAAGCCGGCATACAGCAAAACCAGCCCGGCACTGAGCAGAATGCTTCCGATAATATCACTCAGCCAGTGCACGCCGGAAATCAGCCGCCCCACAACCATAAGGGCGGTGAATGCCGCCAGCAGGGGAAGAAGAATGTGCAGAACAGCCGGCCAGCGGATGCGGCGGTGCAGCTTTTCATTAAATTCCATAAAACACCTTTTCTCTTGCCGAGTATCCGCCTGCTTTACAGTTCCCCCTTGCGCTTGTCCCTTGCTTTGGCGGCACCAAGGGCTTTGGGGGCGGTGGTTTTCTCGTCAGGGTACAGCAGCTTGGCGCGCAGGATGGCACCCTCGCCAAAGCGGGCGCGCAGGGCATCGGCGGCACGGTCCAGCTTTTCCTGTTTATCGGTTTTGGCTGGATCGGTGAAAAAATCCAGCTGCTCAAAGTTGTCGGTGCCGGTCTTTTCGGCGCTCACCCCAACAAGACGCACTGGGCGGTCGGGCCACATCTGGCGCATCAACTCCCGCGCGGTGTGGTAAATCACATCGGTAGAGTTGGTGGGACTGTTCAGCGTTACCTGGTGGCTGCTGCGGCGGAAGGCGTTATCCACCAGCTGCACCGTGATGACCCGTGCGGTCTTGCCGTCCATCCGCAGCCGCCCGGCAACGGATTCACACAGCGCCAGCATGGTGGCATCGGCCTCCACGGGGCGCTTCAGGTCCTGCGGAGTGGTTACGCTGTTGCCGTAACTGTTGTCCTTCACCTCGCTGCGGGTCATCGGCTCGCTTTCAATGCCGTTGGCGTAATCCCGGAACACCTGCCCCCGCACGCCGAACACCCCGCGCAGGATGTCCGCGTCCGCGTTGGCAAGATCCCCGATGGTATAAATGCCAATCTCGTGCATCCGCTTGACGGACTTTGGCCCCACGCCGAACAGATTGCCCACCGGCAGCGGCCACAATTTCTGTGGTACCATATCCTGCGTTAATACATGGATTTTATCCGGCTTTTCAAAGTCAGATGCCATTTTGGCCAGCAGGCGGTTGGGCGCAATGCCAATGTTTACGGTAAAGCCCAGCTCCCGGTGGATGCGGTCCTTGATGGTCTGCGCCGCCTGCAAAGGCGGGCCAAACAGTCCCTCGCTGCCGGTCATGTTCAAAAAGGCTTCGTCAATGCTGTACTGCTCAATATCTGGCGTGTAATCGCCAAAAATGCGGATCATAGCTTTGCTGTTTTTTACATACCAGTCAAAATCCGGCGCGGCAACGATCAAATTGGGGTATTTGCTGCGTGCCATAAACAGCGATTCCCCGGTTTGGATGCCGTACCGTTTGGCGGGAATGCTCTTGGCCAGCACCACGCCGTGGCGCTTTTCCTCATCTCCGCCCACCACGGCGGGCACGGTGCGCAGGTCCAGCGTTTCGCCGTTGGCCAGGTGCTGGATGGCCGTCCAAGACAAAAAGGCGGAGTTGACATCTACATGGAAATAAACGGTTTTGGCTTTGGGCAGCATGGTGCGCACCTCCTTTGCGGGGCGAAATTTCTGCTACCATCATACCATAAAACCACGGTGCAGAAAAGCCGGTCAAGAATCTTCTTTCCTTTTTGTGGCGGGCGCTGTATAATACAGATAAGACCTTCCTGCGGTAAAAATTCACAAAGAATAGGATGGAATATTATGCAGTATACCATTGAAAACGAATACCTGCGCCTGACGGTGGATACCCATGGTGCCGAGGCTGTGAGCGTTGTCAACAAGGCTACCGGGGCCGAAATGCTCTGGTGCGGGGACCCTGCCGTCTGGGGCCGCCATGCGCCGATCCTGTTCCCCTATACCGGCAAGCTGACCGGCGGCAAAATGATCGCCAAGGGCAAAGAGTATGCCGGCGGCCAGCACGGCTTTGCCCGCGATGTGGAGCACACCCTGGTGGGCAAGACCGAGACAAGCCTGACCCTGGTTTTGCAGGCAAACGAGGAGACCCGCGCCAAGTGGCCCTATGAGTTTGAACTGCGCTCCACCTTTGAGCTGGTGGAAAAAACGGTGCGCCACACCCTGGCGGTGTATAATCCCAGCGAACCGGAGCTCAGGTTCGGTATTGGTTACCACCCGGCATTTGCCATCCCGTTTGATGATGCCCACACCCCTGCGGATTATGAGTTCCGTTTTGACGAGCTGGAAAGCCCCCTGTGCGTGAGCTGTCTGCCCAACGGCCTGCTGAACGGTACCGATTATCACTATCTGGCCCGCAATACCCGCACCGTGCCCTTGACGGATGACCTGTTTGACCACGACAGCCACTGCATGCTGAACCTGCGCAGCAAGACCCTTGCCATTGTGGAAAAGGATACCGGCCGCGCTGTGCGCTGCAACATTGAGGGCTATCCCTATGTGCTGATCTGGTCCAAGCCGGAAAAGCCCTACCGCTTTGTCTGCATTGAGCCGTGGCACAGCCTGCCCGGCGAGGAAAACGGACCTCTGACCTGGGAGGACCGCCCCTGCGCTGCCGCCCTGCACCCCGGCGAAACCTGGTCCACCACGTTGTGCACAACCTTTGAGCGGTAAGCAGGGCGGCGTCCCCAACGCCCCGGAACGGTCAAGACCGTTCCCTACAGAGTATTTTATAATGCGTGGCAAGCGTTAAAATGCGCTGTAGGGCGGGGTGCCCTCACCACGCCGCAACCTTGTCCTGCTGCGCATTACAAAATTTGTGACAATCCGCACACCGGGCCTTGCCGTATATTTTGCATCATTATCCACCACAAGCTTCCACATGGGCACCCCCTACAAAATACAAAAAATCCCCCGCACGCCAGGCTGTAACAATGGCCTGCCCGTGCAGGGGATTTCTCGATTTTATCTTATGCTTGTGCTTGGTTTAACCCGCTCAAAACTCCGCGCCCAACGTTGCCGCCATAACGGCCTTGATGGTGTGCATCCGGTTTTCGGCTTCCTGGAACACGATGGACTGCGGGCCGGTGAACACTTCATCGGTCACTTCCATGGCGTCGCGGCCAAACTTTTCACCCATCTCCTTGCCAACGGCGGTCTTGTGGTCGTGGTAGGCGGGCAGGCAGTGCATGAACACGGCGGTCGGCTTTGCCTTTGCCATCAGTTCAGTGTTTACCTGATAGGGGGCAAGCGCTTCAATGCGCTCGGCCCACACTTCAACCGGTTCGCCCATGCTTACCCACACATCGGTGTATACCACATCGGCGTCCTTTACGGCATCGGTGTCATCGCTCAGGGTGATGGTAGCGCCGGTTTCGGCGGCAATGGCCTTGCACTTTTCCACCAGCTCCGGGGCAGGCCAGTACGCCTTGGGGGCACAGGCAATAAAGTGCAGGCCCATCTTGGCGCAGCCAATCATCAGGGAGTTGCCCATGTTGTAGCGGGCATCGCCCATGTAAGCGAATTTCAGCCCGGCCAGCTTGCCAAAGTGTTCCTTGATCGTCAAAAAGTCAGCCAGAATCTGGGTGGGGTGGAACTCATTGGTCAGGCCATTCCATACCGGTACGGTGGAATACTTGGCCAGCTCGTTCACAATCTCCTGGCCATAGCCGCGGTACTCAATGCCGTCAAACATGCCGCACAGCACCTGGGCGGTGTCGGCAATGGATTCCTTTTTGCCGATCTGGCTGCCCGTTGGGTCCAGATAGGTGGAGCCCATGCCCAGGTCGTGGGCGGCAACCTCAAAGGAGCAGCGGGTGCGGGTAGAAGTTTTTTCAAAGATCAGCGCAACGTTTTTGTCGCGCAGTACATCGTGCAGAACGCCTGCCTTCTTTTTGGCTTTCAGCTCGGCGGCAAGGTCCACCAGATATGCAATTTCTTCCGGGGTGTAATCCAGAAGGGTCAAAAAATCTCTGCCTTTCAGGTTCATGGGGTCTTCCTCCTGTCAATCGGTATCCTCAGCCGGGCAAAGCCCGGCAGCATAGTAATGGAATACAGTCTATTATGGCACAGTGCGCCGCAAAATGCAAGCAAATTCTTGCATAAATATTCTTTTACTTGGCATATTTATGCAGCGTGGTGCAGGCAGCTACCCACAATTTGATTTCCATTTTGCCCAAAATGCTTGCATTTGCCGCCCAAACAGCGTATACTTGCACAGGCGGGCAGGAAAGCCCTGCCCCCGAGTATGCGCTGTACTTTGAAGAAAAGACGGCAGCAGGAGGAAATTGAATATGAAAAACCGTACCAACACCCGTTGGCTGACCCAGCTTGCCTTGCTGGTCGCCGTTCTGCTTGTCATGAACTATACGCCGCTGGGCTATCTGCAGGTCGGGCCGCTGTCCATGTCGCTGCTTACCATCCCGGTTGCCATCGGCGCCATGACGCTTGGCCCTGTTGCGGGTGCCATCCTTGGCGGTGTTTTTGGCACAACCAGCTTTGTTTCGGCCCTGCGCACCCCCAGTGTGATGAGCGCCGCCATGCTGCAGGCCAGCCCGGTGGGCACCTTTATTACCTGCTTTGTGGCCCGCGTTCTGGTGGGGCTTTGCGCCGGTTGGGTGTACATTGGCATCAAAAAGCTGTTGCCCAAAAACACCAAACTGTGCTGCGCCGTGGGCGCTGTGGCAACGCCGCTGCTGAACACCTTCTGGTTCATGCTTTCGCTGTGCGTGTTCTTTTTTAATACCGAGTATGTGCAGTCTCTCTGCGCAACCTTCGGCACCACCAACCCGTTCCTGTTCGTCTGCGCCTTTGTCGGCGTGCAGGCGTTGGTCGAAGCCGTTGGCTGCGGCATTGTGGCAACCCTTGTCACCGTTCCGCTGCTGAAATTCCTGAAAAAGTAAAGGCAACACCGCACAATTCCCGCCTAACGGCTCAAGCACCGCTCCGGCGGCTGCGGCACGGCATCTGCGTTGCCAAAATGCTCGATAAGACATCCAGTATTATCTGCGCTTTTGGCTTAGCATCTGCCGCACCTCGCTCGCCGTATCGGCACTTAGAATTATGCGGTATTGCCTAAAATAACAAAATAAACTGCCGCGGGCGCCCTGCCAAAAACAGAGCGCCCGCGGCTTTTGTTATGATAAGAGTTTTTGAAATTAAGGTGTGTCCGTCGGCAAAGGGCCGGTAATCACGGTGGCGGGGCTTTCAATAATATACGGCTGGCTGACATAGCGGTTGATGGCGAGTGCGCCCAACCGGTAAATCACGACCATGACAAGGATGGCGATAACGACCGCAAACAGAAAATGGAACAGCTGGCTTGTTTTCAGCTGCTTTTTGATCTGGGCAGAATCCGTGTTGAGCAGGGCAGAGTCTGCGGCTTCCTGCGGGGTGCCAAAAGCGGCGTACAGATCCTCCAGGCGGGCATCCGGGTGGGCTTCCAGATAGTTGCACAGCGAATCCTGCATCTGGCTTAAAAACTGGCGCTTTAGCGGTTTGGCATAGTTGACCTCAGATAACGCTTTGTCCAGCTGACTGCAATAACAGGCTGCCAGCGGATTTCCGTTTTGTTGTGCAGGAATCTTCATTCGGGGCTTCCTTTCTCTGTGCAGCTTTTTAAGATGGCCTGGATACCCTCCTGTGCGGTCAGGTATTCTGCCAGAATTTTTTGATAGTAGGCCGTTCCGGCGGGCTCAATATGGTAATAGGTGCGTTTCCGCCGCCTGCCGACCAGCTCTTCATACGAGGAGATATAGTGGTGGTCCTGCAGGCGGTAAAGGGTGGGATACATAGAAGTTTCCAGCAGAACAAACTTCCCGCTGCTCCGATCGCGCAGGGCCTGCGCCATTTCGTATCCATACATATCCTGCTGGGTCAATAACCCCAGCAGCACAAGCTCGGTTACACCGCGCTTCAAATTCTCTGTAACACCCACAAGCAAACCCTTTCTGACAGTTCAGGATACTTCCAGTATACCCCAGATATTATATGACGTAAATACTATTTATAGAATAATATTGTTGACAAGGTACATGCAGCCTGCTATGATGAAAGAAAAGAAAGGAGGAAAGAGCCAAAATAAAAATCTGGCGAAAATCCGGCAATTTTACAGTAAAACAGGAAGGGGACAGTATGAAAGAACTTTTGGATAACATCAAGAAAATTTTTTCAAAGAAACTTACATTGGCAGTGGTACTGGTGATCGTGGCAGCTCTGGCCATTGTAGGGCTGTGTACCTGGTATCACTTCAGCATCGAGCCGCTTGGCAACGGATATGCGGCCTATGCGTTCTGGCGTTGAAAAAATCGTAAAGATACAAAATAAGTAGAAAATCCAAGAACCGGTATTCCTACTTGAACATAAAATAAAAATACACCCCTGGAAATCATGACAGATTCCCAGGGGTGTGCCTATCAGAGATTATTCCACATTCAAAATCGTTCCGCCGCCGATTACGCTTTCGCCGTTGTACAGCACAACGGCCTGGCCGGGGGCAATGGCGCGCTGGGGGGCGGCAAAATCCACCCGCACGCGGCCATCTGGCAGCAGGGTAGCGGTGGCCGGGCGTTCCGGCTGGTGGTAGCGGGTGCGGGCCGTGACCCGCAAGGGCGCGGTCAGCTCCGGGATGGCGATCCAGTTCACCTCGTCGGCATAGACGATGCGGTCAAACAGGTTCTCCTCCGGGCCCACCGTGACGGTGTTGGCCTGCATATCCTTGGCGCAGACATACACCGGCGCACCCATGGCAAGGCCAAGGCCCTTGCGCTGGCCGATGGTATACCGCACCGCGCCATTGTGGGTGCCCACCTTTTTGCCATTCTCGTCCAGAAAATCGCCTGCCGGGTAATGCTTGCCGGTGAAGTCCTCCATGAAGCGGGCGTAATCGCCGTCCGGCACAAAGCAGATATCCTGGCTGTCGTGCTTGCGGGCGTTGATGAAATGCTGCTTTTCCGCAATCTCACGCACTTCGGCCTTATGCAGCCCCCCCAGCGGCAGGCGCACATGGGCCAGCTGCTCCTGGGTCAGGTTATAGAGCACATAGCTCTGATCCTTGCCCTCGTCCAGCCCCTTTTTCAGCAGCCAGCGGCCGGTGGCCTCGTCCTGCTCCACCCGGGCATAGTGGCCCGTGACCACATACTCCATGCCGTGTGCCCGGGCCCAGTCCAGCAGATGGCGGAACTTCATATATTTATTGCAGTCGATGCAGGGGTTCGGCGTGCCGCCCGCCTCATACACGCGGACGAATTTTTCAATGATCTGTTCCCGGAAGTCGGCCGTGAAATCCAGCACCTCGTACGGGATATCCATGGCATACGCCACCTCTGCCGCGTCCTCGATGTCCTTTTCCGAGCAGCAGGTGTGAAAGCCGGACTGTCCCAGCGTTTCGTTGCGGGTGAGCCGCATGGTGATGCCGGTGCAGTCATAGCCTGCCTGCTGCATGAGCCATGCCGCCACCGAGCTGTCCACGCCGCCGCTCATGGCAATGAGGGCACGCGGCTTTGAATCAGGGGTCTGTGTGGTCATAAGTTCTCCTTTGGTGCATTCAACACACTAAAACAGTAGTATAATAGTAACTCTGAAAAAAGAGCTTGTCAAGACGCAGCGAGCTGCTGCACTGCGGCCAGCAGGGCTTGCCGCTCGTTGGGATATTCTTCCCGGATCACACCGTCCAGCAGCGCTTCCAGCACTTTGCGGATGCCCGGCCCCGCCGGGACACCTGCCGCCATCAGGTCGCGGCCATTCACAGCCAGCTGGCTGACGCGGCAGCATACGCCGTCCGCATCCAATTGTTCGGCCAATTCGGAAAGTGCAGCAAAATCAGCCGCCCGTTCCGGCCGCAGGGCTGTGCCCAGTGCAGCAATGCGCTGCACGGTACACAAGTTATATTTGCCCAGTAGTCGGCGGGCGTAGATGGTAAAGCCGGGTGTGACGGTAGTTTCTCTGAGGACCGTCCGCTGGGGTGGGACCCTGTTGCCGAAGGCAATAGGGCGGGCGATGGAATGGCCTGCAACAACTGCGACTGCGGCCAGTGGCCGAAGCAAGGAGCAGTTGTTGGGGCAGCGGCCAGCAAGACGCAAGCGTAAGCGAAGCGGATGCTGGGAGCCGCAACCCGTATTTCGTGTCCGAGGAGAAAGCTGCCGGCACACGGCCAATCAGGCCAATGCTCCTTTGTCCAGCCACTTGCCGCGCGCCAGCCGCACAAGGAACAGCACGCCGCGCATGGTCAGCTCAAAGCTCATGGCGAACCACACGCCCACCAGCCCAAAGTGAGGGGCCAGCAGGGTAGCGAGGGTGAGCCGGATGCCCCACATGCTGACGAGGTTCAGTACAAAGCAGCCGGTGCTGTCGCCCGCGCCCTGCATGGCACCGCTGGCTACGATGCTGGCACCGAACATCGGCTCGGCTAGTGCTTCAATGCGCAGCACCTGCGCACCCAGCGCGATGACCGCCGCGTCGGCCGTGAAAATGCCCATCAGCTGCGGCGCAAAAATGTACATGCCAACGCCGGTCAGCGCCATGATGCCCACGCCCATGCCGGTGCACAGCCAGGAAAAGCGCTTGGCCATATCCCGGCGGTTCGCGCCCACGGCCTGGCCCACCAGGGCAAGGGTGGCGTCCTGGATGCCGTAGCCAGCCATATAGCACAGGCTCTCAGCGCTGACGCCCAGGCTGTTGGCCGCAATGGCGGTGGTGCCCAGACCCGACACGATGCGGATGAGCAGCACCTGTGCCGAAGAAAGGGCGGCACGCTCTGCCGCCAGCGGTGCGCCCACCTTCCACAGGT
>ERZ779875.2228-NODE-2228-length-10714-cov-8.381180_pt1 | contig 10714 bp, 9 predicted proteins | sample MGYA00511246_ERZ779875 | MGnify/ENA primary metagenome ERZ779875 (study PRJEB29588, sample SAMEA2155093) | human gut metagenome | biome: human gut; feature: human-associated habitat; material: faeces | place: Denmark | collected 2008/2010 ... | reverse complement strand
AACGGAAGATTATTACAGTCTACGGCAATGGACTGTACAGTCCACTGTAGCAGACCGTACAGTCTACCGTAGCAGACTGTACGGTCCATTGTGGCAGTCTGTAGTAATCCGACTTATGGAAAGGCTTAATCTGAAGGGCGGGAATGCTTGTTCCGACTGATGTCGGAGCAAATTGATTAAAAAAAAGTGCATAAAGGATGCAACGTTTGCCCGGTCAGATACGTCTAACATATATAAAAACGATAATATTATGAAAAAAACAGTATCTATTTTTATGTTATTTGCCTTGGCGTTAGTATCTACAACGGTATGGGCAGAATCTTTGAGTGAGAGAATCAGAGCAAGTAAGAACAATGTGACAAAGGAAGTGAATGTGGGCGGTTTTGATGCGGTCTGCCTGAATGGAAGCAGCAAGATTATTTATACCCAGACTTCAGGGAAACAGGAACTTGAGCTCTCTGTACCGGATAACTTGCAGGATATTGTGCAAGTGTATGTAAAAAATCGTACCTTGATTATTGAGTTGAAAAAAGGATATTCCGTTTCTTTTGAGAATGGCGCCAGCCTGGAACTACGTGTAGCTGCACCCATGGTGAGAAGTGCAGTGATCAATGGTTCGGGTGATATTATCTTTGAAAATGGAGTTGACGTGAACCATGGCATTGACTGGACGGTGAATGGCAGTGGTGACATTGACGCCGACAAGGTGAAATGCCGTAAGATGAATGTCGCTGTCAACGGTTCGGGCGATATTGCCTTAGGTGATGTTTCGGGAGTGGAAATGAATATGGCTGTCAATGGTTCGGGTGATGTTGCTGTGAAGAGCATTTCGGCCGATAGAGTGAATAGTGCTGTCAACGGTTCGGGTGATGTGAATATAAAAGGTATTTCGGCTGATGAAGTGAATGGTACTGTCAATGGTTCGGGCGATGTTACGTTATCGGGCAAGTGTGCGAAAGCTAACTATTCGTTAAGCGGTTCCGGTGACATTGCGGGTTCTTACTTGAAAGCAAAACAAGCTACGGTTTATACGTCTCCGCGTAGTACCGGCGACATTTCGTGCTATGCTTCCGAAAAGATAATCATCAATAAAGAAGGCAAGAATAGCGATGTGTCTTACAGCGGAAACCCCCGTACTGTAGAAAAGAACAGCACGAAGGGCAGACACCATCGGCATTCCAATGATGATTAAAGAGTATAGTTGCCTTTTATATAGTCAAGGATACTGAAAAGCTCCTTTACTGTTTCGGCACGAAGCATGGCGATACGCGTTTCCTTAAAGTTGGGAATTCCTTTAAATATGGGAGATGCAGCCAGATGGCGGCGTACATGCAATATACCGCGGCGTTCGTCCAGCAGATTGACGCTGTCCAACACTTCCCGGCGGAGGACATCCATTTTCCAGTCGAAAGACAGAGGTGGGAGTTCTTCGCCGGTTTCTATATAATGCTTCACTTCTTTGAATATCCAGGGGCGTCCGAAGCTGGCACGTCCGATCATGATGGCATCTACCCCATAGAGGTCAAAACATTCTTTGGCACGTTGCGGTGTGGTTACATCTCCATTGCCGATGACAGGAATATGTATGCGCGGATTCTTCTTTACCTCGCCTATCAAGGTCCAATCCGCTTCACCGGTATACATCTGTGCACGTGTGCGTCCGTGGATGGTTAACGCTTCGATGCCGCAATCCTGCAACTGCTCGGCCAGGCTGACAATGATTTTATGGTCGTTGTCCCATCCCAAGCGTGTCTTCACGGTGACGGGAATCTTTACTGCATCCACCACGGCGCGGGTAATTTCCAGCATCAGCGGAATATTCTGCAACATGCCTGCGCCTGCTCCTTTGCCTGCGACGCGCTTCACGGGGCAGCCGAAGTTAATGTCCAGAATGTCAGGACGTGCTTCTTCCACTATCTTGGCGGCTTCTACCATTGTTGCCGTATCTTTTCCGTAAATCTGGATGACTACGGGGCGTTCTTCGTCATTGATGTTCAGCTTTTGCATGGTTTTCCCTACCGAACGTATCAGGGCATCGGCCGACACGAATTCGGTATATACCATGTCGGCACCGAACTTTTTGCACATCAGGCGGAAAGCCGGGTCGGTCACATCCTCCATCGGAGCTAATAAAACGGGGTGTTCTCCCAAGTCTATATGGCGTATTTTCATATTCTAACAGTTATTTGGCTGCAAAAATACGGAAAAAAGCCTACCTTTGCACACACATAATCAAAAGAATAATGAAACCTTCTATAAAAGACTTTGAAATAATGGCTCCTGTCGGCTCGCGTGAGTCGTTGGCTGCCGCTATACAGGCAGGTGCGGACTCCATTTATTTTGGTATTGAAAGCCTGAATATGCGTGCCCGGTCTGCCAATACATTTACGATTAATGATTTGCGCGAGATAGCGCAGATTTGTGATGCGCATGCCATCAAGAGTTATCTGACCATCAATACTATTATTTATGACGAGGATATTGCCTTGATGCGTACAATTGTGGAGGCGGCAAAAGAAGCCGGAATCAGTGCTGTGATTGCTGCCGATGTTGCGGTGATGGCTTATTGTAATGAGATTGGACAGGAGGTACATCTCTCCACTCAGTTGAATATCAGCAATGCAGAGGCTCTGAAATTCTATGCCCGCTTTGCCGATGTGGTGGTGCTGGCACGTGAATTGAATCTGAAACAGGTGAAAGTGATTTATGATACTATCCGGAATGAACAGATAAAAGGGCCGAAAGGTGAGCCGGTCCGGATAGAAATGTTCTGTCATGGAGCGTTATGCATGGCAGTGTCGGGCAAGTGCTATCTCAGTCTGCATGAGATGAATGCGTCTGCCAATCGTGGCGCTTGCATGCAGATTTGCCGCCGTGCATACGAAGTGAAGGATAAAGAAAGTGATATAGAGCTGGAAGTAGACAATAAATATATCATGTCTCCCAAAGACTTGAAGACCATTCATTTCATGGATGAAATGATTGAGGCCGGTGTGCGTGTGTTCAAGATTGAAGGGCGCGCCCGCGGCCCTGAGTATGTACGCACGGTGGTGGAATGTTATAAAGATGCTATCCGTTCTTATCTGGAAGGTACGTTTACAGAGGAAAAGAAACAGAAGTGGGATGAGCGCCTGAAAACAGTCTTTAACCGCGGATTCTGGAATGGTTATTATCTGGGACAGCGATTGGGTGAATGGAGCAGGAATTATGGTTCCGAAGCCACCGAACGTAAAGTATATGTGGGAAAAGGCATTAAATACTTCTCCAATATCGGTGTGGCTGAGTTTCTGGTGGAGGCGGCCGAAATGAAGGTGGGTGACAAGTTGTTGATAACAGGGCCTACCACAGGTGCCGTATTCTTCACATTGGATGAGGCAAGAGTCGATTTGAAGCCGGTAGATGTGGTGCGGAAAGGTCAGCATGTTTCATTTAAAGTTCCCGAAAAGATACGTCCCAGCGACAAGCTTTATAAGTTGGTATCTCCCGAAAGCTTGAAGAAGAACTGAACGGGTTTATCAACGTTGGTATAGTAAATAGAGGATGATAGAAAAGATTTCATCTAAAATGTTTATCTTTGCAACTCAATAACAAATAAGTACTTACACGCTATGAATATAGAAGAAAAACTTACCGCGTCCATTATCAGCGCTATCAACATGCTGTACGGACAGGAAGTACCATCAAAAATGGTACAGCTCCAGAAGACCAAGAAAGAGTTTGAAGGACACCTCACTTTGGTTGTTTTCCCTTTCTTGAAAATGTCTAAGAAAGGCCCTGAACAGACTGCACAGGAAATCGGTGCATATTTGTGCCAAAATGCTCCTGAGCTGATATCTGCTTATAATGCGGTAAAAGGATTCTTGAACCTGACTATTGCCTCGGATTGCTGGATTGAGCTGTTGAATTCCATTCAGGCTCAACCGGAATATGGCATCGAGAAAGCTACTGAAAACTCTCCGCTGGTGATGATTGAGTATTCTTCTCCGAATACGAACAAGCCTTTACACTTGGGACACGTCCGCAATAATCTGTTGGGTAATGCGTTGGCAAATGTAATGGCGGCAAATGGCAATAAGGTGGTGAAAACCAATATTGTGAACGATCGTGGAATCCATATCTGCAAGTCTATGCTGGCTTGGCTGAAATATGGTAATGGCGAAACTCCCGAATCGTCAGGCAAGAAAGGCGACCACCTGATTGGCGATTATTATGTGGCTTTTGACAAGCATTACAAAGCGGAAGTAAAAGAGCTGATGGCTCAATATCAGGCAGAAGGGATGAACGAGGAAGAAGCTAAAGCAAAAGCTGAGGCTGAGTCACCTTTGATGCAGGAAGCCCGCGAAATGCTGCGTAAGTGGGAAGCTAACGATCCCGAAATCCGTGCGCTTTGGAAAAAGATGAATGATTGGGTGTATGCCGGTTTTGATGAGACCTATAAGATGATGGGGGTTGGTTTTGATAAGATTTACTACGAATCGAATACTTATCTGGAAGGAAAGGATAAAGTGATGGAAGGTCTTGAAAAGGGCTTCTTCTATCGCAAAGAAGACAATTCGGTATGGGCCGACCTTACTGCGGAAGGATTGGATCACAAGCTGCTGCTCCGTGGAGACGGAACTTCGGTGTATATGACTCAGGATATCGGTACTGCCAAACTTCGTTTTCAGGACTATCCTATCGATAAGATGATATATGTAGTGGGAAATGAGCAGAATTATCATTTTCAGGTATTGTCCATCTTGCTTGATAAGCTGGGCTTTGAATGGGGCAAAGGATTGGTTCACTTCTCATACGGTATGGTAGAATTGCCGGAAGGTAAGATGAAATCCCGTGAGGGTACGGTAGTTGATGCTGACGACTTAATGGAGGAAATGATTGCCACTGCTAAAGAAACTTCACAGGAACTTGGCAAATTGGATGGTTTGACACAGGAAGAAGCTGATGATATTGCCCGTATCGTCGGTCTGGGTGCATTGAAATATTTCATTTTGAAAGTAGATGCGCGTAAAAATATGACGTTTAATCCGAAAGAGTCTATCGACTTCAACGGAAATACGGGACCATTCATCCAATATACCTACGCCCGTATCCGTTCCGTATTGCGCAAAGCAGCGGAACAGGGCATCGCATTACCGGAGCAGTTACCGCTTACTTTCGCCATTTCCGAGAAAGAAGAGAACCTGATCCAAATGATCGCCGATTATGCGGAGATCGTGAAAGAGGCAGGTAAGCTATACAGCCCGGCCTGTGTCGCCAACTATATTTATGATCTGGTAAAGGAATACAATCAATTCTATCACGATTTCTCCATCCTTCGCGAAGAGAATCCGGAATTGAAGAACTTCCGTTTAGTCTTATCCGCCAATGTAGCTAAGATCGTGAAATCCGGTATGGATTTATTAGGCATCGAGGTCCCGGAAAGAATGTAACGATAGAAGATGAACATAAACGAGAAAACAAGAAAGGCTCTCCTTCGATTTCAACAAAATGAAATCACGGAGAGCCTTCTCTATACGCAACTCGCCGCTATCGAGAAAGATCCAAGCAACAAGGAAGTATTACTACAGATAGCGAATGACGAGAAAGGACATTATACGATCCTGAAAAAGTATACGGGGCAAGAGATCTCCCCGAATAAATTACGCGTCACCAAATACTACTGGTTGGCACGTATCTTGGGGATTACTTTCGCCATTAAGCTAATGGAAGGTAGCGAGGAAAGCGCCAAGAATGATTACGCCTCTTATGATGAGTATCCGGATTTGCAACAAATCGCACGTGACGAGGATGAGCATGAGCAGAGGTTGATCGCCTTGATCAATGAGGAACGGTTGGAATATATGGGTTCTGTCGTACTGGGGCTAAATGACGCTTTAGTAGAATTTACAGGTGCTTTAGCTGGCTTTACCCTTGCCTTGAGCGACTCTAGATTAATAGCGTTGACCGGAAGCATCACTGGAATAGCCGCCGCATTATCCATGGCTTCCTCCGAATATCTATCTACCAAGTCCGAGAATGGAAATGAAAACGGGAAACATCCTGTTAAGGCATCGATCTATACGGGAATAGCTTATATCTTTACGGTAGTCGCCTTGGTCGCTCCATTTATCTTTATATCGAACGTATTAATGGCTTTAGGGCTTATGCTCATCATAGCGTTAAGCATCATCGCCCTTTTCAACTATTATTATTCCATAGCGAGAAGCGAGAGTTTCCGGAAGCGTTTTACCGAGATGGCAGTACTTAGTTTTAGCGTGGCCGCATTAAGCTTCTTGATCGGATATGCGTTAAAAGAATTTACGGGCATCGATGTCTAAAAAAATCATAGTTATGTTTTGAAAAATTCATAGTTATGAGTTTAGTAAATCATAACTATGAATTTTTAGAGCTATAATCAAGCCTTTTTCCGTGTCGTACGTTTCTTCGTCGCAGCAGGTTTTTCTCCCGCCTCGGCGATTATCTTCTGGCATTCCTCCAAGGTCAAGTTCTCTGGTTTCTCTATCGTCTTAGGAATTCTGTAATTCTTTTTCTTATAAGAGATATAAGGGCCGAAGCGACCATTCAAGATTTCCATTTCCGGATCCTCATCGAACTTCTTGATAAATCGTTGCTCATCTTTTTGTTTTTTTGCCTCGATCAACTCGATAGCTTCCTCGGCTGTTATCGACAAAGGATTCAAGCCCTTCGGTATGGATACGAACTTTCCGTCATGACGGATAAATGGGCCAAAACGTCCGACAGCGGCAACCATGACCTTACCTTCATATTCACCGATCGTACGGGGTAGATCAAACAATTTCAAGGCTTCTTCCAAAGTAATCGTCTCGATAGACTGCCCCTTCATCAAGGTAGCGAATTGAGGTTTAGGAGCCTCTTTATCCTCTGGGTGCGCCTGCCCGATCTGTACGACTGGGCCATAACGACCGATCTTCACGAAAACAGGTTTGCCGCTCTTCGGATCGATACCCAATTCACGCTCACCCACTTTATGCTCCGTACGGACAGAGGCTGCCTCTTCCACGATCGGATGGAATAGTTTATAGAATTTATCGATCGCGTCCGTCCATACCATCTCGCCTTCCGCTACGGCATCGAATTCCTTCTCCACGCTCGCCGTGAAGTTATAATCCATAACACCCGGGAAATACTCCATCAAGAAATCATTCACGACCGTACCGATATCGGTTGGCATCAACTTATTCCGGTCCGCTCCTACGATCTCCGTCTTTTGGACTTCCTTGATCGTATGCTGAGCCAAGGTTATGATATTATAAGTACGCTCCGTTCCTTCCTTATCCCCTTTCACGACATACTCCCGATTCTGGATCGTCTGGATCGTAGGCGCATAGGTAGAAGGACGACCGATTCCCAATTCCTCCAAACGGCGAACCAAACTTGCTTCCGTATAGCGGGGAGGACGTTGCGTGAAACGTTCGGTAGCGACGATGTCCTTCATACTCAATACCTCGTTCAAGGTAACCGGAGGAAGAAGGCCGTTTTCCTGTTCCTTCTCATTCTCGTCATCAAAACTCTCGCGGTACACCTGAAGGAAACCGTCGAAAGTAATGACCTCACCGGTAGCCACGAACTTCTCTTTCTTGCCGCCGATGCCTACGGAGATCGTCGTACGCTCCAACTCGGCGTCCGCCATCTGGCAAGCGATCGTACGTTTGCGGATCAATTCGTATAATCTCTTTTCCTGAGCGGTCCCGCTTATCTCATCATTGCTGATATAGGTCGGACGAATCGCCTCGTGCGCTTCTTGCGCTCCCTTGCTCTTGGTATGATATTGACGGAATTTATAATATTTCTCACCGTAGGTATCCAAGATAGCTTCTTTTGCCGTCCCCAAAGCCAAATCACTTAAGTTCACGGAGTCAGTACGCATATACGTGATCAATCCGGACTCATACAGGCGTTGGGCGATCATCATGGTCTGCGAGACCGAATAACCCAACTTACGGGCGGCCTCCTGCTGCAAGGTAGATGTCGTAAAAGGAGGGGCTGGTGTCTTGCGCACCGGCTTTTTCGAGATATCATCGATCGTGAAAGAAGCGTCCTTGCAAGATTCAAGGAATGCCTCCACCTCTTCCTTATCTTTCAAACGACGGTTCAGCTCTGCCTTGAGGATTGTCGTACCATCCGGCAAGATAAAGCTGGCGATCACACGGTAAGCGGCCTCCGAGACAAACTCGTTGATCTCTCGCTCCCGCTCTACGATCAGACGTACGGCAACCGATTGCACGCGCCCCGCGGATAAAGCCGGCTTCACCTTACGCCAAAGAATGGGGGATAGCTCGAAACCCACGATACGGTCTAAGATACGACGGGCTTGCTGCGCATTCACCAAATCGATATTGATATCTCTCGGCGTCTCGATCGCATGTAATATAGCGTTCTTGGTAATCTCATGAAAAACGATACGTTTCGTATTCTCAGGTTTCAATCCTAATACCTCATATAAATGCCAAGAGATGGCCTCTCCCTCCCGGTCCTCATCGGAAGCCAACCAAACCTGCTCGGCTTTCTTCGCTTCGTTCTTCAATTCGGTCACGAGTTTCTTCTTGTCAGAGGGAATCACGTATTCCGGGGCATAATTGTGTTCGAGGTCTATACTGAAATCTTTCGTTTTCAAGTCGCGGATATGACCATAGCTAGACATAACCTTATAGTCCTTTCCGAGGAACTTCTCGATGGTTTTTGCCTTGGCGGGTGACTCCACTATTACCAAATTCTTTTGCATATCTATTTTTTGCTGGTTAGAAATCGGGTGCAAACTTACACAAATAATTAACGTACGCGGTATATCGGTCACTAAAAAAGCGTTTTTTCCTATACATTATATATATAGTCACTCGTTTCTATTTACCTTCGCGAGACAAAATCAAAAGGTTATTCAAAAATATGGAAGAGATAAAGCGACTTATTTCAGAGAATAAACTAGAAGAAGCGATCCGGCTCTTGGACGCTTACCTCACGGAGCAACCGAGATCCGACGAGGCTTGGTTTCTCCTCGGAAAAGCTCATTATAAACTAGGCAACGTACGCCTAGCCCTCAACAGCTACCTACAAGCGATAGAGATCAATCCGGAAAGCCCGGCACAAGCGGCCTACGATATGGCGATCAAGGTGCTGGACTTTTATAATAAGGATATGTACAACCATTAAGAAGACAGAGCACCCGCACCCAAATAAATTCCAGAAGTACAAGTAGCCCTACTTTATACGTTTATGAAGTTAGTTGTTATTGATATAGCGTTTATTTGTATAATGCTCATTTACAACCTATAACGTAAGCTCTTCATAATAGGCATCGTTAAAGGCTTACAATGGGCATTATAAAGTGCTTATAATGGGCAATGTTAGGTGCTAAGAATGCCCATCGTAATTTGTAGAGACGGGGCGTGCCCCGTCTCTACAAGATATACAATGAATTTATGTTTCTTTAGATTTCAATCTTCCATGGGAGTAATCGTATAGTCATGCAGACAGAAGAATTCCTCTGTCAACATAGTAGGTGGAATCTTTCCCTCTTCCAAGGAATAGCCCACTCCACTGAAACGAACATTCAGCCCTTCCTGCTGATAAGCCATCGGCATATCCTCCACATAGTAATTACCCACGAAATCGATTGGTTTGGAACAAACTATGGCCCATAGATTCACCCGATCGTCCCAACGAATACGACCAAACTCATCAACTAGATCCGTCCTTCGCCCCATGCTCATGCTTATCCTCATGCTCATCATCACCGCAAGCGGTAAAGCCTAGCATGGTAATAGTACACAGGCAAAATGATAAAAATACAGAAAATGCTTTTTTCATATAAGTAAACTTTAAGAAATTACCTTTATCCAAATGATTATCCTTTATAAGTCAGCGCCAACATCGTAATATCATCGCTCTGCGTAGCGCCGTTCACGAATGATTGGACGGATTCGGATATACCTTCGATCATAGATTTGGGGGATTGGTTCTTTACGGAGCTACAAGCCTCTACCAAACGGATATCTCCATATTGCTCATTCCGCAGGTTCATCGCCTCACTGATTCCATCCGTATAGAGGAACAAGCTGTCTCCCGCCTCCAGTTTCAAGGATTGTTCTTTATAAGCTAATCCCGGCACGACTCCCAAGGCCATCCCACCAGTCATCGGCAAAAGAGATACCTTATCGTTCTTACGAATCCAAACCGGACGATTATGCCCCCCATTGCAATAAACCACGTCGCCCGTATGGATATTCAAGATCGCATAAAAAGTAGTGACAAACATCCCATTGACACTCTCACGGCACAATAGATCATTCGATTCCTTCATGCAGACCGCCGGGGAAAGCTGCCTAAGCGCCGTAGCACGGATCACCGTACGACTGATCGCCATGAAAATAGCGGCGGGAATCCCCTTATCCGACACGTCAGCGATCGTAAAACCCAGATGATTATCGTCCACCAAGAAGAAATCATAGAAATCACCCCCCACGGCTTTCGCCGCACTCATGGTCGCATAAAGATCGAATTGCTTATATTGCGGGAACGGAGGGAACTGCTTCGGCAAAATCGATTGCTGTATCTCACGTGCCACGTTCAAGTCATATTGGATCTCCTCTAGCTGATGATGTTCCTTTTGGGCCTCCTTGATAAAAGAAATCTGCTCGACCGCCTTCTCGATCGTACGTTCCAGATCCTCCATATCGATCGGCTTGGTAGCGAAGTC
>ERZ779875.2221-NODE-2221-length-10743-cov-3.381549_pt1 | contig 10743 bp, 10 predicted proteins | sample MGYA00511246_ERZ779875 | MGnify/ENA primary metagenome ERZ779875 (study PRJEB29588, sample SAMEA2155093) | human gut metagenome | biome: human gut; feature: human-associated habitat; material: faeces | place: Denmark | collected 2008/2010 ... | reverse complement strand
TACCCGAATATCAGCAGCACGATAATAGGTTTTATGACTTATCATAAAGTAAGGAAGTTTGCCACTTGCCCGATAGCGTTGCAGGGTTCGGAAAGATACTTTTAGCAGGAAAGCTAAATCCTGATTATCCAATATCTTGTCGCTAGGATCTAATATCTTGTCGGTATTGATAAGGGATTTTAGGTCTTGTCCGATTTCGGAGAGCTTTTTTGATAGCCGTTCCATCCACTTGTCGAAGTTTTCGTTGTCTATATACATTTTGCTTCATTTTTAAGTTTAACATTATTGGTTTCAATCGATTGATGAAGCAAAGTTCGGCAAATGGATGAAAATAAGTTAGGGGTGTACCACTGGTACACCCCTATAAATAGTTGTTAAATAGTTGATTTATAGATAGCCTTTCTTTTTGCTTTCTTCATTAATGGCTTTACGAAGCGTATCTAAAAATTCGGTTATTTTTGATGGTTTACGACTAACGACACTTTCATGCTTCTTATGCACATCGCCCAATTTAATATTGAAAAGGTATTCAAAGGCTCTTCCGATTTCTGTAAGTGGTGCTTCTGTACCACTGCGCGTTACCACTCTTTTAGATAGGAACAATCCACTAACTATCTCCATAATCTCAATAAGATAGGTTTCGTCTGTAAGGTAGAGCGGCGAGAGTGGAAGTTTATTCTTCCGGTTTTGGAATTGAACCGGATATTTAATTTGCATATTGAGTATGCGGATTTCCGTATTTACAAGTCCTATCGCTTCATCAATAAGCAATGACAAGGCGTTTTTCCCCCTGCTCAAATTGTACTCGATACGACTTGAGCCTGTTTAGTCCAAAAGAGAAGTAACGTAATAATACAGCGTAGTCCTGTTCCTTTATAGCAATACTTACTAAGTGATTGGCAAGTTCTTGCAATGCGGCCGTAAAATCATTTACGGCAAACTCTTTCTGTGAGTGTTCCGATAATAGTCGGAAAAATCTCAAATCTGATAAGTCTTTCATAATTAATACATTTACATATTGATAAATTGCGTTGCTTTGCTGAGGATTGCGTTGATACAATTCTCCCGTAGCCAGCGGTTTGAATGAGTTTTTTCATACCGGTTATATTTTGTTGTATTTATAATTTACGGTTATTTTTTCCACCAATCGTCCACCTCTTTGCTCGGTTGTAGGTTTCCCACATACGAGCGTATTCTCCTTTAAGAGCAAGTAGCTGCTCATGTGTTCCCTGCTCGGCTATCACACCCTTATCTACATACAGAATTCGGTCGGCATTGGTGATTGTAGACAATCGGTGAGCGATGACCAATACCGTCTTTCCTTTGATGAGATGAGAGAATGCTGCCAGAATCTTACCTTCGTTTTCGGGGTCGGCAAAGGCGGTGGCTTCGTCCAGCAAGATAATAGGGGAGTCTTTTAATATGGCGCGAGCCAAGGCTATGCGTTGTGCTTCACCACCAGAGAGGTAGATGCCTCCTTCGCCTACCAATGTCTGATAACCATTGGGCAAGGATTCTATAAACTCATGGCATTGAGCGGCACAGGCAGCCCGTGCCACTTCCTCAAAGGTTGCAGTCTTGTTACCCATACGGATATTCTCCTCGATGGTATCGAAGAAGAGCATATTATCCTGAAAGACAAAAGCGACGTTGTCCATCAACACCGAAGTGGGAATCTCTTTGACTGGCACTCCTCCTATTAAGATTTCTCCGCTTTGAACGTCCCAAAAGCGGGCGGCAAGCATAGCAACGGTACTTTTACCGGCTCCCGAAGGACCGACTAATGCAGTTATCGTACCGGGATGGGAGATGAAAGATATCGCTTTGAGTATCGGCGTGGTGTCGTAGGCAAAAGAGACGTTGCGAAATTCCACTGAAGCGTCTTTGGGGTGTCGGGGAATGTCAGGCTCTTCGATTTCGTCCATATAGAGAATGTCATCAATCTTCTGTACACCCATGTTGTTCTGATTCAGAAAGCTGCCTATCCACAAGAGTTTAAGCACGGGAAAGAAAACAGCCACGCCGAAAAACAGGAACATGAGTAGCACCGGCACGAAAGTGGCATACGAGGCACTCCCCACAAACAGCCACACTGCCACGGGAATGATGAAGAGCAGTGCCGAAGAGAGTATGGTAAGGAAACCTACATATGTGGGTTGGTATTGTACGTTTACCTCGTTGGCAAATTTGCGGTACTCCTTGATGTCGTCATTGAGTTTGCGATAGGCATTAGTCGATTCGGTGAAGGTCTTCACCACCTGAATACCGCGAATATATTCCACAATACTAGCATTCATTCTGCCTAAGGTCTCCACATACCGTTTGGAAACCTCCCGGATTTTTTTGCCGGTGTACATTCTTCCCATCACATAGAATGCCATCGCCAGCACAGCCAATACTACGATAGCCAACCGCCAGTCTACGGCAAACATATAGCTGACGAGAATCAGCGGAAAAAGTAGGGCAGTTACGATGTCAGGGATATGGTGGGCAATAAACAGTTCGATGCGCTCCACGTCGTCGCTCATTATTTTCTTCAGTTCTCCCGAAGCCCGGCGGGAAAAGAACCCCAAGGGCAAACGAACCATTTTTTGTACTAGCTGCATTCGTATTTCATACAGAATGTTGAAAGCGGCAATGTGCGAGAGCATGAGGGAAGCAAACGTGAGCACTCCGAAAGCGAAGAAAGCTCCCAAGGCGATATAGCTCCACAGCCAGATGTATGCCTTGTCAATTAATGAGGGATCAAGCGCATGCTCTGCCAACTCGATGAGAATATTGTACACCGCTATGATCGGCACAAACTGCACGATGGCGGTGATAACTGCCAACAACATCGCCCCGATGAGCAGCCGACGTTTAGTGCCGGCTATTTCTATCAACCGTGCCAGCCCGGTCTTGCGTTTATTTGTATCCATAGCCTTACTGTTTATTCGATTGTTTGAACTTCCATCCTTTTACCCGTTGTTGTTCCTCCCAAAGATTGCGATACAGTCCTTCCTCTGCCAAAAGAGCTTGATGCTTGCCTTGCTGCACCACCCGTCCTTGGTCTATCACTACAATATTATTGGCACCTATCACCGTGCCCAAGCGATGAGCGATGATGACTACAGTCTTTTCTTTCACCAAGTCGTTGATAGCATCTTGGATGTGAACCTCGTTTTCGGGATCGAGCGAAGCGGTTGCCTCGTCAAGCAACACGATGGGCGCATCTTTCAAAATGGCACGGGCAATAGAGATACGCTGTTTCTCTCCACCGGATAGTGTGCTACCTCCTTCACCCACCATCGTTTCGTAGCCATCAGGCATAGCGGTGATGAAGTTGTGGCATTGCGCCTTGCGTGCGGCAACTTCTATCTCTTCGCGGGTAGCTGTCTCACGTCCCACGCGGATGTTGTTATAAATGGTATCGTTGAAGAGATACACATCCTGAAAGACGATGGAAACTTGTTGCATCAGTGTATGCACGGTGTAGTCTTTGATGTTTCGTCCGCCAAATAGGATTTCCCCCTCGCTTACATCCCAGAAACGGGCAATGAGTCGTGTCAATGTCGTTTTGCCCGAACCCGATGGTCCCACAAAAGCGGTCAGTTCCTTTTCGGGAATGGTAAGCGATACATCCCGAAGTACGGGAATATCGGCATTATAGCTGAAGCTGACGTGACGGAACTCTATCTCTGAGTTGACAACATCTTCTATTATACCCTCCGGAAGTACGGGCGTTTTGCAAAGAGCATCAATGCGTTCGGCTCCCAGCTTCATGTAGTTGATGAGGGCGATAAAGGTCAAGGCGTTGATGAGTGGGGCATAGATAGCCGATCCTGCCAGCAGGAACATGATGTAAACGGGCATGGAGACTTTGGCATTTAACAACATCGAGAAGCCAAGTAGCATAATAAGAACCAGGCCGCCATTGAGCAGAGTGGAAGCCAGCGTGATGCTGGGTGCGGGAGCCGCTTCCAAACGGATGCTCTCCCGCTTTAGATCACGGAAAGCTCGTTCCAAGCGTTCAAACTTATTGCCGCTCAGGTTGAAAGCCTTAATCAGGCGGATACCTTGTATATACTCGATCATGCGCGAAGCGGCATTGGTCTTTATTTTTTGATGCCTCTTGCCCAAGGTTGCCACAAAGTGATTGGTGAGCCACATCATGGGGTATGCCAATGGAATGACAGCTGCTGCCGCCAAAGCTAATTGCCAGTTGAAGAATGAGAGCGAAACCAAAGCGACGATGGGCATCGCCAGCCCGCCAAAGAACTGACCGATAAGGTGAGTAGTGAGCATCTCCACGTTGTTATAGTCGCTGACAATGTATGCCCCGATGTCGCCGGGATCACGACTATTGAAGAAACTCATCGGCAGTTGGCGCAGGTGATTGACCACTTCCAAACGACCATCGCAACAAATGTCGTAGCCGTCTTTATAGGCTACAAGGTATGCCTTTTTGCTAATGAGCCAAAGGCAAACGAGAGAAATTAGGAGCATTAGGCACGCCCAACCTATGTTCACGAGGTTGAGCGGTGTGCCGGGATTTTGCAGAGGTTTGAATACCTCCCACACCACGAGCAGCATTGCCCCATACGGTGCGCCACGAAAAAAGTACTCCGCAACCGTCCAGCCTATCAGCGGACGCAAGCGACGGGGCTGCCCCATCGTGGCGGAATTGAGTATTTGAGAGAGATTGTTCATAAGGTTGCTATTTGAGTAAGAAGTATCTGGGAGTTCTCGCTTTGTACCGCGCATAGTCTTCCCCATAAGTGGTCATGCAGTATCGCTCTTCACCCAAGATAACGCCATGCGTGACGAGGATCAAAGGAATTGTGGCAGGCAGCAACCACAACGATGCCGAGGCAATGCAAACCGCCAATGCTCCCACTTCATAGAAGAAGTACATCGGATTGCGCGACAGGCGGTAAACGCCTCGTACGACAGTTTCTCCTTTAGGCGTAGAGGCATAAGCATGAAAGGCTGCCATAAATCCGACAAGTGCAAAGGCAAACAAGACGCACCCCACCGTGAATAGCGGTGTACCTATGCGGAGAGGGACAAAGAGCGACACCAAAAGCAATGTTCCCTGAAACACAAAGCTTAAAGTGGCGTACCGCTTGTCCTTAGAGGTATACCAAGATGTATCTACGGCACGTTTGCCACCTTCTCGGTAAAGAATCATATACAAAAGTTGTATCAGCACCAATGCAAACGAAGGTATCCATGCATTGAGCCAACCGAAGTGAAATTGAATGAAATCGTTTATTGGCATACGAAATTTTATTTATTGTGTGTGATATTGAAACCCTTGAATAGCCATTTCTGAATGGAGAAACAAGATTAATAAATGTTTGGGCTAAAAAATGAGAGCAAAGGAAAGGCCGATAATTCAACTCTCACCTTTGCCTCTTCTGAGTGATTGATTATTACTTAGTTTTCAAACCAATGGAAATATGCAGGAGCTCCATCTACCTTTACTACGGCATCCGAGCTTGTTTCGCCGGTTGCAGGATTATGCGTATAAAAGCCCACATCATTTCTGCCATTAATAGCAAACACGATAAGATTCTTGTATTTCTCCACTGCTCCTCCAAAGCTTGACGTCATCGGTATCGGAAGTTTTTTTACCGTTTTATTGTAAATATCCATCTCTACACTGATGAGCGATTTATCCGTGAACCAGTTGGGAGATGTTGGGTTTGCCCAATAAGAAGGAATATCCATCGTGGCATACATTTTTCCGTTGCCGGCGTATTGTGATTGAAGCAGCCAAACGGTTTTGCCCGATTCGCCTTCGATTGTTTGATCGTTCAACACCCAATTATAGGTAGGGTCAAATTCGGTTTCGCCTTTCTTGATGCGCAAGATACCGGTCTTGTACTTAGGATTCATGCCGTATGCGCCCGTGCACATCAGATACATATCGCCTTTTTCATCGATAAAGGTTTGTTGCCCATAGGTATAAGCCCCGATACCGATACCACTCGCCTTTTCATAGATGACACGCTCCACCTTGTCCGTTTGAGTGTTGATTACCGCGAGTTCTATCTGAGGTTCGGTAGCCGGTTGGAATGTCATGTCTGTCTGATTCAGTGTTACATACAAACGTCCATTATGCACAAACGGAGATCCAAACATCGGTACGGCCAATCCCGGTGCAGCGTAAGAGGACAGATCAATCTCACCAGTTAGTTCCATCGTTTGAGGGTTGAATATAAATAACTTGCCGATAAGTGATATCAGATAGGCTTTTGTTGCATTAACAAAAGAGATGTGTCTTGGAACAGAATTAAGGGGAATAGGCATGGTTGCCGTTTTGGTGAGTTTAGTTCCCGAACGCCCCCATTTTGTTACTACATTTTCATCACCTTGTGCTCCGAACGCAGGAAAAGTGTACACATCATTACCGTTGCACACTGGCATCATTCCGTAACCGACTTGCACGGCATTTTTGTTTGTCAGTTTCTTGGGAGACACTCCATCTGCTAACTGCATCCAACCTGACCCGGTCTGTCCACCGGGATTCATAAGCATGGTGTAAACAAGTATATCGCCAACTTTTACTTCCGGATCGGTCGTGATTGGTTTCGTTTCCGGGTCTTTGCTACAAGCTGAAAACAGCATAGTGATACTCATTAGGAGGAGTAATACTCCGTTGATTCTCTTTTTCATTTTACTTTTTATTTTATTGTTGAATAATATATTGAATTGTGATTAGCTTTATTTCAGCACGTACCTGATACGTGCGGTAAAGGCTCTGCCGGGAAGCGGGTAATTAAACTCGCTGAACAGGCGGGCATTCGTAAGGTTGGATGCTTTTGCCGAGAAGGTAAGCCCACCGTTCATGATGGAGTATTCTAATCCCAAGTCGAGCTTGAAAGAGCGCGGAATGCGTTTCTCTTGATATTGACTTACTTCGAAATCGAAGAAATACTCTTCTACGAATGAAGCATCGGTAAATAGTCTTACATTCTGACCTTTCCCTCCGAAGAGATTCTCTTTGTGAAACTCTACCCCCGCATTTGCTAAGAAATAGGGAATATTAGGCATACGCAATCCCTTCGACGGATTGAGAACGTTACTCGTTGGTTCGTACTTACGTGTATCGCGAAGGTCTTGAAACGTGGCATTTACATATCCGTAAAGCCAGCGTGTAACATCTGCTTTGACTTCTGCCTCTACACCGAAGGTACGCATCTCACCGAAATTAGTGTATCTGCCCTGCACGAAGTTGCGCGTATAGCGTATCATATCTTGCAGGTAAGAGAAGAATCCGTTTACCTCCACCTGCAACAATCCGGAACCAATCTTTTTATCGTACATCAATCCGATGTTAGCGTTAGTTCCTCTTTCGGGTTTCAAGTCGCCCGAAGGAGCAATAAGGAAGCCGTCGCCAATGAGTTCGGCATCTGTCGGTAGTCGTACATCATAGCTTACGGAGGCTTTCCCCAACAACTCTTTGGTGAAGCGGTAGCGCAAGGCTTCACTTACACCCCAATCGTGCTGCTGCATATCCACTTCTTTGGGTACGGAATTCCAAACATCTCCTATTTTCGTATTCATGGAATAGTAATAATACTTACCCGTCAGCGAGTTGAGGAATTTGTCATTGGGGGATTTATAGTCGTAACCCAAGCCTAATACCCAGCTCGTCATGTGTGAGTCGAAGTTTATCTGTCGCCCCACCGCTTTATCCAACAACGGATCGGAGGGCTTCCCCAATGCCCATTTGAATAATGAGTTGAGGTTGATGGAGTGCCGGTCATTGATGATGTAATTGAGATTGGTCTTATTTCCCACGGTATGCTTACGCATTTTCATGTCAGAGGGTAAAACTCCTATTTCTCCTCCGTAAGCCGAAACAGGCGGATAAGGATTCATATCCCAGTCGTAGCGAAGCCTAGCTGTATCCACAAAGTTGTATTGAGAATAGGCATAGCCCGTGCCGCTACTGAAGTCAAGTCCATTGAGTAGGAAATTGTCTTTCTGTAAATCAATGGCGAAGTTGTAAGCTCCGGCACTACTTTCGGCAGAGCGTATGTTCTCTACCACGCCTTGTATCTGCTTGCTGTTTCGGATAAATTCAAGTTCAAACTCCATCTGATCGAACCACCATTTACGGGCTTTCATCGATATCCCTCCCCCCGATTGGTTGAATTTGTCATGGTCGCGTTTTATGAACTTACCTTTGTTCTGAGGCAATTCCATACGATAGTCATTATCAGAATGGGTGTATAACAACGCTGCCCCCAACTCTATTCCTTGTTTGACCAGATTCCGCTTGAAGACGCTACTTGCTTTATGTGTATTGAAGCTACCGAACGAATACGAAGCATCCAAGTAACGAGGTGGATACTCTTTAATCACGATATTTACAGCACCCCCCACGGCAGATCCACCGAACTTGGCTGGAACCACACCTTTATATATTTCAATGCGGTCAATCATGTCGATGGGTATATCGTTGATGTCGATGAAATCGGAATTATCGTTCATCGGTACTTCGTCTATAAAGAATCCAATACGCTTGCCTTCCAAGCCGCGAACAGAGATACGCGAGGCACTGCCTACTGCTCCCTGCGAACGAATGGTTACGCCTACGGTCTTAGTCAGAATATCTTCTACGCTATTTACTGTACCTTGTAACTGGCTCATACTGTAAACCGTTACCGGCATGGCTTGCTCCCGAATCTTGCGGGCTTCACTTTTGCCCATCACCACCACTTCGTCCAGCGATTTGACTTCGGCTTTCAGGCGGATAATAGTTTTCTTTACATTCTCTTTACTTACGGTTACTTTTTGGACTGCTGTTTGATAGCCCATAAACTTCACGGTGAATGTATAAGTACCGAAAGGAATGTCTGAAAAAGAGAACTCGCCATATTTGTTGGTTACATCGCCCTTTTTCAGTTCCTCAATAAAGAGGGTTGCTCCGGGCAGTGGATCTTCGTCAGTGTTGTCGATGACCACGCCCGCAATCCGCCCCCCACCTGTTTGGGCGGATACACTGATGCTCATGAGCATCAGTATCAATAGAGAAAATAGTACTTTCTGTTTCATTGTTTATTTATATGATTGTTGGTTTCTCCTTAAATGCTGGGATCGGGAGCTTCCGGCGTGGAAACGACTATAGGAGTTGTACCTGAAGAGTTTCCTTCGGTTACTTTTTGTGTAAGTACCTCAACATCCTTAAACTCTATTCTGGCGATCGCCTCTTTGGGGTTGAGTGTCGTTTTGTCAGCAATGAGTTTGGGCACTTCACGTTCTTTCAACATACCCGTAGAACGTAGCACGGGATACCATTTGGCAGCTTCCTTCGGCTTGGAAAGATTTTTGCGGGCTGCTTTGTTATAAAGTATAAGCATAAATCGATATTGTTTTGTGCCCTTTCGGGCAGTTATTAGTAGTAATTTTCAATATTTGAACTGTATATCTTCTCGTTCCATTTCTCCTTTGAGGTATGTGAGAAGAGTCTCCATATCGTCTCCTACTGTAAAGGCAATGCTCTCAATAGTAGTGCAATGCCCCAACGTACAAGTTGATACAGGATTGATTAAAGAAACATAACGACTGTCTCGTTTCACCAGTCGATGAATCAACTGCGGATAGGTAGTCAGAACCCGATGTATCGGGGTATATTTATTGATGCTCATCTGTCTATTGGTTTCATCATCGGTTGTTTTGTCGCTTGCACGCATATTCGTTGCGATTGGCTCTCCGGCGAGATGTCGTAGGTCACATTTATAAATCCCGCTTGTTCCAGCATTCTTTGTATTTCTATGGGTGAGTAAATGCGCAGGTCGATATTCCTCACCCACTTTTCATTGCCTTCCTCGCTGCATGCCTCGTTGCAGATGTAGAACCTTCCTTCGGGTTTCAATACACGCAATACTTCCTTGAAGTTTTCCACTATATCATTCCAAAAGTAGATAGTTTCGAAAGCGGTTACAATATCGAAGCGGTTATCGTCAAAAGGAATGTTTGAAACATTCGCCTCTACTATAGATGCTCGTCCCTGACTGATAGCCGCCTTGTTCTTGCGACTCGCAATGTCCACGCACGTGGGTGAATAATCCATGCCGCAAACTAATCCATGAGTTCGTTTGATGAAATTAGCTACGTTTTGCCCACCGCCACAACCGATATCCAATACCTTAGAATCCAACTTTGTGTAAATTTTGGTAAAACCCCACTTTGCCAACTTACTATGACCGGTGTTCATCATTTTTACCATTATCCTCCCACCGAATCCTTGTGGCTTTCGTGTATTTTCAAAAAATCCCATATTTATCTCCTATTATTCGCTATACTGCGTTATTCTCTTTGTTTTTTATTTCTTTATTTTACTATGCCGATGACCGTTTTACGACCATACATATTGTTTGCATGCCCTATTATCCCAAGCCACGACATAATTTTTAGCATTACCGGATCCGTATATTACTCCTTTCGGCGTGTATGTCGTTATTTACAAACGACGGTAAAGCCGAATATTTTTTCTGTTCGAACGCCATTGCCTCCGGCTAATCATACCGAACGATTTCTGATTTTCTTCACGTTATTATTCATCAAATGTCTGCCTATAAGTCGATAAACGCACTTTTTTAATAAGTTCATCGTCTGTCCATGTTCTCTCAGAAGAGAATCGGGCTCGTCATACACTCCGAAATCTCGAACGATTCCCTCTTTTTGTATATAGGTATTGCAACAATTAAATTCGACCGGCGGATTTATAAAGTTTTTCGTCGCAACGCC
>ERZ779875.2219-NODE-2219-length-10746-cov-9.099616_pt1 | contig 10746 bp, 8 predicted proteins | sample MGYA00511246_ERZ779875 | MGnify/ENA primary metagenome ERZ779875 (study PRJEB29588, sample SAMEA2155093) | human gut metagenome | biome: human gut; feature: human-associated habitat; material: faeces | place: Denmark | collected 2008/2010 ... | reverse complement strand
GCTCCCTGTATGCCAAGTGTACGTCCATGCATAGCGGCACGTCTGATGATACGGCGAAGCACATAGCCCCTGCCCTCGTTAGATGGCATAACTCCGTCAGAAATAAGGAATGTAGACGAACGGATATGGTCTGTGATAAGACGGATAGAAACATCGTCCATCTCATCGACATGATATTTCTTGCCTGAAAGCTCGCAGACCTTGTCACGGATAGCCTTCATTGTATCAATATCGAATACCGAATCAACATCCTGCATTACAACAGCAAGACGCTCAAGTCCCATACCTGTATCAATGTTCTTGTGCTCAAGCTCAGTGTATCCACCGTGTCCGTCACCGTTAAACTGTGTGAATACATTGTTCCACACCTCCATGAAACGGTCGCAGTCACAGCCTACCTTACAATCAGGCTTTCCACAGCCGTACTTCTCACCGCGGTCGTAGTAAATCTCAGAGCAAGGACCGCAAGGACCTGCGCCATGCTCCCAGAAGTTGTCACACTCACCGGTCTTTGGATCTCTGTAGAAACGTGTAATACGATCTCCCGGCACTCCTACTTCCTTAGTCCAGATATCAAATGCCTCATCATCCTCACCGTAGATGGAAGGATAAAGCCTGTCCTTCTCAAGACCGAGCACCTCTGTCAAAAACTCCCATGACCATGCGATTGCTTCATGCTTGAAATAATCACCAAACGAGAAGTTTCCGAGCATCTCAAAAAATGTAAGATGACGAGCTGTCTTACCTACATTCTCGATATCACCTGTTCTGACACACTTCTGGCATGTAGTCACACGGCGTCTTGGCGGAACCTCCTGTCCTGTAAAATATGGTTTAAGCGGTGCCATACCTGCATTGATAAGAAGCAGACTGTTGTCATTGTGAGGCACCAGTGAAAAACTCTTCATTGCGAGATGTCCCTTGCTCTCAAAGAACTCAAGGTACATACGACGTAATTCGTTAACGCCATAACTCTTCTTCATTACTTGAATCTCCTATTCTTTTGTCTTTGCGTCCTTCATTTTACGAAGCTTTACCCCTATTAAAGCCCCACAAAAACCTATGGCCGCCAAAACAATCATAATAATAACATATTGTGCTACGCACATGAAAAAGTCCCCCATAATTACCCTCCTAAATTTATTGAACTAATTTATTATAAATGAATTTGTGAAATAATTCAATAGTTCTCTCCAAAAGCAAACGTCTGATTTTCACGTTCAATCTCAATCACCCTGTCAGCCATGTCCTTATTGCTCAGCCTCTTTTTGTATTCAGTAATACCGCTGTAGTCCTGCCACATGTGCATAGGAAACACAAACTCTGCCGAGGTATTTTGTAAAAAGAAATCAAAACCCTTGAACTGATACTCCATAAGCTTTGGATCCATAGGGAAAAAAGCCACGTTTATTGGTTTTTCCGAAAGCTTTTTTATCTCATGCCTGAAGGCTCTGCGCACTCTGCCGTTTATCAGATCGCCTGCGCCATCCCACTCCCAGTCGTTTAAATCACCGGCATGAAACAGGCTCACTCCGTTAGAAATGACGTAAAACGCCACACCGGCATCGGTGGATCTAAGTGTCATTATATCCAGATCATCCACATGATATGTATTGTCAGGTGAAACAAATGTCACCCTGTCCCTGACAGCAGGATCAATGCCATGCTTTGACAAAAAATGCGGACTGATACGGATATCCTTTGAAAAAATATAATGTATATTCGGATATTTGTCAGCCAGACGCAAAATATCCATATCATAATGATCCTTGTGGCTGTGACTTGCAAACATATAGATTTTTGTATCCGGCTCATAAGATGGCAGCTTTCCGGTAAAATGCATACCCTCCACCTTGTCTCCATCAAAATAATCAAATATAAGCACCTTGTCATCCAGTTCCACAAGAAAACAACTGTGATGTATAAAAATTATCTGCATGTAACCTACTCTCTTTCGCTTTTTTTCTCTCTTTCCGCAAAGAAATCAGTCTTTATGTATCATTATGCTATCTTTATGCTATATAGTCAACTTATATTTCGTAAAATATAGTGATTTTACTCTAATAACCAATCAATAATTATATGATTAAAGGGTCAAAATACCTTTTGACCCTCATATCATTATATAATTATACAAATCATGCCGCCATTTGAGTCATTCACAATCTTTTGCATGGTTTCCTGAAGCTTTATCTGGCATTCATCATCCATCTGCATTATTTTGCTTCTTATTCCGTCCTCCATAAGCTCACCGACAGACTTTCCAAAAATATTGGTCTTCCAGACTCCACTGTCACTGTTTTCACCATTTTTGATGTAATCTATCAGATCCTCTGCCTGTTCCCTGCTTCCGACTATCGGCGCTATCTCGGTCTCGATATTAGCCCTTATCATATGTATTGACGGTGAAATAGCCTTCATTTTTACGCCAAACTTGTTTCCATGGGCTATAAGCACCGGCTCCTCCATTCTGATATCAGACAGCTGTGGCATCACAACACCATAACCCTTCTGCTGCACCGATGAAAAAGCATCCTTAATCTTTTCGTATTCATTCTTTTCCTCAGTGAGTGAAAGAATCAGGGAAATCAGCTCCTTTTCCCCGGAAACAGTCACACCGCACAGCGCGGAAATATTCTCGTAGTAGTACTTCTCTGCAATCTCAATTTTGACCTTTACCACACCATCAGACAGCCCCATCCCGGCAAGAGATACCGCTTTTAATATATCCCCATCCGATTCAGGCATATCTGTGCTCATCTGTGCGACATCCTTCAGCTTTGAAGCCCTTGCAAGAAAAGTCTTTGCATATGTAATTACGGCCTGCTTTACATAATTGTCATAAGGCAGAAGCTGCACCCATTTCGGTATATCATAGTCCACTCTCGTGACTGCAAATTCATATAAGAGCTTTTCCATAATATCTGTAATCTGTCCCATGCAAAGCTTTTCACAGTCTATAGGAATGGCAGCCGCTTTATACTCTCTGCTAAGTGACTCGCATAAAAGTCTCGTTTCTGCCGCAAAAGGCTTTGTAGTATTTACCACAATTACAAATGGCTTTCCTGAAGACTCAAGCTGCATGACGGTTTCTCTTTCTGCCGCCTCATAGCTCTGTCTTTTTATATCGCCTATGCTGCCATCGGTGGTTACAAGCACAGCCACTGTCGAATGCTCCTCTATTACCTTTTTTGTACCTACAACTGCAGCCTCCTCAAAAGGTATATCCTCGTCGAACCATGGTGTTTTGACCATACGCTCGCCGTCCTCCTCGAGATAACCGACAGCATCCCCCACTGTAAAGCCCACACAGTCCACAAGGCGTACCTTCACAGCGCTGCCATCATCCATACTGATAGTAACCGCATCCTGTGGAATAAATTTCGGTTCAGTCGTCATAATAGTCTTTCCTTTGCCTGATTGCGGCAGTTCATCGACGGCACGCTTTTTGGCATACTCATTGTCCATCTTCGGGATTACACAAAGCTCCATGAAATGCTTTATAAATGTGGACTTGCCTGTGCGCACAGGACCGACGACACCTATGTAAATCTCGCCGTTTGTGCGGCATCTGATATCTTTATATAAATCAAACTCTTTACTGTCCATAGTACTGCCCATAAAAGCTTCCTCCATACACTTTATTCTATAATCAAAGTGTATTCACCTGCTCTTTGAATTATTACACATAAAAAGGCCACAGGCTTCAAAACAGATAACCTGTGGTCTTTTGTAATAACATATAGTATTTTAAACCAAACTACTTAGCAGCCTTTTTCTCACATCCTGCTGTCTTGCTTGTAGAAGCATCAGCTGTTTCTTTAGCATCTGATTTGTCAGAAGCCTCCTCAGGCTCCTCGCGCAGACGTGCGTACATCTGCATACACTTGTGGAGCTTCTTTGCAAGCTTATTGTCTATCTGCTCAGGAGTAGCTCTCCACTGCCAGTTGCCACCGGTAGTTGAAGGAATGTTGATACGAGCCTTTGAATCAAGTCCAAGCAGATCCTGCATAGGAACAATAGCCATATCGGCAACTGATGACCATGCCGCACGCATCATGCCCCAGTTGTAGCCCTCCTCCTTTGTGAGGTTTAAGTAATCCTTTGCAAACCTTACGCAATCCTTTGGAGCTGTCTTCATCCAGCCCATAACTGTGTCATTGTCATGGGTACCTGTGTATACAACACAGTGCTGCGGATAGTTATGTGGCAGATAATCGCTGTCTTCTCTTGAATCGAAGGCAAACTGGATAACCTTCATGCCAGGGAAGCCTGAATCCTTTAAAAGCTTCTTTACGGAAGGTGTGAGGAAGCCGAGGTCCTCCACGATGATAGGAAGCTTACCAAGTTTCTTCTCAAGCACGTTGAATAAATCCATGCCAGGTCCATCTTTCCATACACCGTTCTTTGCTGTATCATCCTTTGCAGGAATAGCATAGAATGAATCAAAACCTCTGAAATGATCGATTCGCACGATATCATAAAGCTTTGCCATAGCACTGATACGCTTTGTCCACCAGCTGTAGCTGTCCTTCTTCATAACATCCCATCTGAAAAGAGGATTGCCCCAAAGCTGTCCGTCAGCTGAGAAGGCATCAGGAGGACATCCTGCCACCTCGATTGGATTTAAGTCCTTATCGAGATAGAACTGTGTAGGATTAGCCCATACATCTGCTGAATCCATGGCAACATAAATAGGTACATCTCCGATAATTCTTATGCCCTTTTCATTAGCATATGCCTTTAAGGCAGTCCACTGTTTGAAGAAGAGATACTGGAGCATCTTGTAGAAGGCAATATCATCAGCATACTTCTCCTTTGCTTCTTCTATAGCCTCAGGCTTTCTAAACTTAAGAGCATCATCCCACTCGCTCCATGCCACTCCGCCATTGGCATCCTTTAATGCCATAAAGAGCGTGTACTCATCAAGCCACTCTGCCTCTTTACTGCAGAATGCTTCATAGTCAGCCGGTGTTTTCTTTGAAAAACGCTCATATGCCTTTCTTAAAAGAGCATATCTGTTGACATACATGATGCCATAGTCTACATACTGTGGCTTTTTGCCCCACTTATATGACTCGCACTCCTTCTTTGTCAGAAGCTTGTCCTTGCATAAAAGCTCCAGATCGATAAAATAAGGATTGCCTGCGAAGCTTGAAAATGACTGGTATGGAGAATCTCCATAGCTGGTAGGACAGATTGGAAGAATCTGCCAGTATGTCTGGCCTCCCTTCTCAAGGAAATCGACAAAACGTCTCGCCTCCTTTCCCATAGTTCCAATACCATACTGTGATGGCAGTGATGAGATTGGCATTAATACACCGCTAGTTCTCATGTTATTTTTCCTCCCTTTTGTTGTATACTCATTGTTTGGTTGCGTGAGCCTGTATTTTAAAATAATATATAATATACATATGAAATCATATGATATTTTCGCTTTATTTAGTTATTATAACATCATAAAGTGCAACTTGTAAATTAAATTAGTTAATGTTAATATCAAATTAATAAAAAGTTTAAAAGAGGTGTAACATAATGAATGAAACAACCAGGCAATTGATTGTGCATAAGGTAAAGCATAATACGAAACGCCTTATAACATCCATTAAATGGGTAATCTTTTCTATCGTTGTCGGCATAGTCGCTGGAAGCTGCGGCACCGCATTTTATTTTGCCCTGTCGGTCGTAACCGATTTCAGAATGAAATACCCTTGGCTCATTTACTTTCTGCCAATCGGTGGACTTGCCATTGTAGGACTCTATCATCTGTGTAAAGACGATAACGACACCGGAACCAATCTGGTAATATCAGCTATCCATTCAGGCGACAAGGTGCCCTTTATAATGGCCCCGCTTATATTTGTATCCACACTTATCACTCACCTGTTCGGTGGCTCTGCCGGCCGTGAGGGTGCTGCCCTGCAGATGGGAGGCAGCATCGGAAGCTCTATAGGCAGGGTATTCAGATTTGATGAAAAGGACAAGCATGTCATGATTATGTGTGGCATGAGCGCTGCATTCAGTGCACTGTTTGGCACTCCGATGGCAGCCGCTATTTTCTCCATGGAGATGATAAGCGTCGGTGTCATGTATTATATAGCACTCGTTCCATGTGTGATAAGCTCCCTCATCGCTCACGGTATCGCATCATACTTCAATGTTACAAATGAATTTTTTGCTATTGAAAACATACCGGACTTTACTATTTTAAACTCAGTAAAAATATCTGCGCTTGCAATACTGTGCGCACTCGTAAGCATACTCTTTTGTGTGGCTCTTCACTCAGGTGAGGTGCTGTACAAAAAATATCTGCCAAACAAATATACAAGAGTATTTATTGGTGGCTGCTTTGTCATCATAGCAACTATGCTTGTAGGAAACCAGACCTACAACGGCACAGGAATGAGTGTCATCCAAAGCAGTATAGACGGCTCTGTCAGACCTGAAGCATTTCTGCTAAAAATCATCTTCACCGCACTGACTCTTGGCGCAGGCTTTAAGGGTGGCGAGATTGTACCATCCTTTTTCATAGGCGCAACCTTTGGATGCCTGTTCGGCAATCTGACAGGCTTTGAACCATCGCTGTGTGCAGCTGTCGGCATGATTTCACTGTTCTGTGGTGTCACCAACTGTCCGATTACATCGCTGCTCATCAGCTTTGAGCTGTTTGGCTACGACGGCATGCCGTACTTTCTTTTGGCAATCCCATTCAGCTATATGCTGTCAGGATACTTTGGCCTGTATCGCAGCCAGAAAATCGTTTATTCAAAATACAAGACAAGCTACATAAATAAATCAACTCACTAACATTTGCAAACTGCAACCAGGCATGATACCCCAGGTATTATTGCCTGGTCTTTTATTGTATAAAGAGCTTTATCTCCCGCAGAAGATTCATCTGCAAGAACCTCCCACAAAGCATCTGCAAGTTTAATTGTGATTTTATTTTTACCGGCATTGTAAGCTACGAACACCTTCTCTGTATCGTTATCAATAGTATATGCTACAACGCCATCAGGCATATCATCCATGAAATGTATGGATTTCTTAATCTCATCTACTGTGTCAAGATAAAATGACTTGTGAGCCCTTCTTAGTGCTATAAGCCCCTTATAGTAGGCTTTAAGGTCCGAAAACTGCTCAGCCCTGTCATAATCTATTGCATTGACAGAGAGAGGACTGCAATAGCTGTTCTCTACAGGAGCACCATCAGCCTCACTAATCTTTGTTCTCGCAAACTCCTCTCCATGCAGGAAAAACGGAATCCCCTGCGCTGTAAAAAGGATGGCTGCTGCAAGCTTATTCATACGGATACGCATCTCTTCACTCTCATGTGAATTGGATATAATAAACCTGTCCCAGAGAGTATAATTGTCGTGACATGACAGATAGTTAATCGACTGCATAGGCGATTTGGCCCACTTAGCGCACGTAACAGCCTGCTTTAGCTCTTCACCTCTGTCTGCAGCTCCATTGACAAAGCCCAGTTCATCCATATAGAACACATGTCCCTTTACCGCATCACGTATATCATCCGAAAACATGCCGATGCCCGGTGTCCTTGGAGCATTTATTTTCATGCCACGCTCTGATTCCGGCAGAGTACTCTCTCCACCTGTCCAGCCCTCTCCGTACATTATTATATCAGGATTTATTTTTAAGAGAGCTTTTCTGGCTTCGTTCAAGGTTTCGATATCAAGCACTCCCATCAGATCAAACCTGAAGCCATCAATGTGATACTCACTCGCCCAGTAGCACAGCGAATCGATGATATATTTTCTGACCATAGGCTTCTCTGAGGCTATTTCATTGCCACAGGCTGATGCATCAGAGTACTTTGCAGCATCCAGCATGCGGTAGAAATAATTGCCCGCAGTCTTGTAAAAGCAGCTGTCATGAACATTGAAGGTATGATTGTAAACCACATCCATGATTACACCAAGACCCGCCTCATGAATCGAGTGTACCATCTCCTTATACTCTCTCACTCTCACGGCTCCATTAAACGGATCTGTCGAGTAAGAGCCCTCCGGCACATTGTAATTGTACGGATCATAGCCCCAGTTATACTGCTCCTTTAAGGAATCACTCTCGTCAATGCTGGCAAAATCATACGACGGCATAAGCTGCAGATGTGTCACTCCCATATCCTTGAAATACGAAAGAGTTTTATCCTCAGTAAATGCCTTAAACTTACCCGGATACCTGGAATGAGCAGATGCACCGGCAGACACATCCGCGACAGACACCTCAGTGATAACCATGCTCATGGGGTCTGCAAGCTTTGGCCTGTCCTCATCTGCAAATCCATCAGGATCAGTCTTTGACAGGTCAATAACCATAGACCTATGCCCATTTACACCGCAGGCTCTTGCATACGGATCATGCGAGCTGAATGTGCCATCTGAGGTGTGAACCTCATATGTATAATAAACACCATCCAGATTACCCTCTGCCGTAGCAGAAAAAATACTGCAAAGCTCTCCCTCTCCGCGCACCATCTCAAGCCTGCCTGTCTCGGCCGAATCATTTCCCTTATCATAAAAAATAACAAAAACACTGTCCGCAACAGGCGAAAACAGTGTAAATGTTGTCTTTTCCTTTGAATAAATCGCTCCTAATTTCATAGCACTATCCTTTTCGTTTATTTTCGTATACATTATAATAGAATTTACAATAACTGTAAATAGGGCAATTCAACCAATTTTCAAAAACTTTTTAGTCAATGTGCCATTTTTTCTTTTGCTGATGTGAAACAATCTTTATATACAAAGATTGTGGCAGAAATCTGCCACAGGTTGTAGCAAGCTTCATCCTGAGAGTAGGCACTATGACCGTTTTGTGCTTCATCATCCGGTCTATGGCATAATTGGCGCAGTATTCAGCGGAAATCCCCTTCAGCGCAAATCGCACATTCGCCACATCATTGAACTCTGTATCAACCGGTCCCGGACACAGACACCCCACATACACATGGCTGTGGCTCTGTCGAAGCTCACATGCAACAGCCCTTGAAAGGCTCGCAACATATGCCTTAGAGGCATAATAGGCAGCCATGTACGGACCGGCAGGAATAAGACCAGCAGAGCTTGCCACATTTAAGATAAAACCTCTGTCCTTTACCCTCATCTGTCTTAAAAGCTTTTTCGTCAGGAAGTGTACAGCACGCACATTGACATCTATCATGCCCATTTCCTTAGCTATATCAGTCTCCTCAAACAGGCCGCAATCACCGTAACCTGCGTTGTTTATAAATATTTCTATGTCTTTTTCCTCGAGATAGTCCGAAAGTCTCTGACACTCATCAAGCTGCATCAGATCCGCGGTAAAAATATCGCACTCAAGCTCCTTATGTGTGGCTTTAAGCTTATCAGAAAGAGCTGTAAGCCTCTCCCGCCTTCTGGCAACAAGAATCAGGTCATACCCCTCCTTCGCAAGTCTCTTTGCAAACTGCTCACCTATTCCTGAGCTTGCTCCTGTAATCACTGCATACATATATCATATCCCCTATTCTTCAATCATAAGCTCCCTGGAGCTCGCATCAAGCTCTACGCTTGTGTTGTCGCTCTTATACATCTCAAGCAGCAGAAGCCACAGCGTGTGAATCTCGTAGGTGAGAATATTGGATGCAGGCACCGAGTATGGAAGCAGTGTGCTGATATCAAAGTATCTGATGCCAAGCGGCGGTAAAAAAACAAGGTTGGTTGTCTGTCTTTTATCACCGGCAGTATGAATCATCTCATATGTAATCATCACAAAATCACTGCCCTTATAGGTACACTCATATGACACGTAGCACTCATCAACAGTCCAGGTGATGCCATCCTCTGTAACTGTCGGCTTTACGGCCTCATCATTGTACTCTGTAGTCTGACAGGAAAGCTTCCACTTAATCTGCCCCTTCTTTGTTTCCTTTACCATATCGGTAAGCTCTTTAAGTAATTCATCTTCTTTTTTCATATTATACACCTGTTTTCATTATCAATGCTCATCAACTCTCACACCATGTACCACAAACCTGTATGTCTCACCGCTTGTGGAACAGGTTGAAAGAGTCACAACCTTGTCATCCTTTGTCGGGACTATGCCTGTATCCTTCATTGATGAGGCAGCCATCCTCTGTACGAATTTGCCAAATGTCTCGTCAGGTTCAAAGCCCACAGTATACTCATCACTATCATCACTAACCGTTTCATATGAGAAAATCTGGTACCTATACTTTTTTCCATCGACAAGTATCTGGAAATACTGATGGCTGTCATAGTAATTCTCATCACGGTTATAGTACTTAAGCTTTCCAAACATAGACAGGTTTTTCATATTGTGTCCATAAATGATTGTATGGCAGTCGCTGAAATCAGTCTTGTTTGAACCCTCAAGGAAGATGGAGCCTGCAGTGGCATGCTCTCTCTTAAAGGTCTTTCTGAGGTAATAGCTGTTATCCCCCGAATACATGACAGGGTAGCTGATATCCTCATTCTCAAAATAAATCCAGCCAACCACATCAGGGTTTTCGCTCCTTAGACCGGCGAAATCAATATCTATATCATCATACCACGGCGACTGTGCTTCACTGCTGTCATCATTCTTCTTTGAATCGTCCACTGCATACTCATCCTGCAGCTTCTCATATGTCTTATCCGAGGTATTATAGTCAGAATAAATCTTAAACAGATGATAACCCGAATAAGCCACAAGAGACAGACCAATTATCAGAACTATAAATCTAATTACTTTCTTAACCAT
>ERZ779875.2213-NODE-2213-length-10764-cov-5.873938_pt1 | contig 10764 bp, 6 predicted proteins | sample MGYA00511246_ERZ779875 | MGnify/ENA primary metagenome ERZ779875 (study PRJEB29588, sample SAMEA2155093) | human gut metagenome | biome: human gut; feature: human-associated habitat; material: faeces | place: Denmark | collected 2008/2010 ... | reverse complement strand
CTTTCGCTCATGTTTTCGTTCTGCACAGCTTCCTGTACAACCGTTTCGCCCGCCACGCTTTCCGCCTTGACCGCCAGCACCGATCCGCCCAGCGCCGCACAGAGCGCCAGCGCGCACACGGCCGCAAGAATTTTCTGCTTCATAATGCAAAACCTCCGTGCAAATGTAGGCTGCTCCTAGTTTGCACGGAGGTGGTGGAAATATGCGTTTTGGCCTTATTCGGTCCGCAGGGCGACGACCGGGTCTTTTTTCGCTGCCATGCCCGACGGGATGAGGCCCGCGATGAACGTCAGCGCCATGCTGATGAGGATCAGCAAGATCGCGCCGAGCACCGGCAAAATGGCGCTCAGGGTCGGCAGGCCGGTCAGATGGTGCACGATGAGGTTGATGGGGATCAGCAAAATCAGCGTACACAGGATGCCCATCACGCCGGCTGTGAAGCCCTCAATGAGCGTCTCGGCGTTGAACACGCGCGAAATGTCCTGCTTGCTCGCGCCGATGGAGCGCAGGATGCCGATCTCCTTCGTGCGCTCGAGCACGGAGATATAGGTGATGATGCCGATCATGATCGACGACACGACAAGCGAGATGGCCACGAAGCCGATGAGCACGTAGCTGATGGCGTTGATGATCGTCGTGATGCTGCTCATGAGCAGGCCGACATAGTCGGTGTAGCTGATCTGATCGTTCTCGGCGGCGTCGGCATTGTAGTCGTCGATGCACGCGGAGATCTGATCCTTGTTCTCAAAGCTCGAGGCGTAGATGTTGATGGCGCTGGGGGAGTCCTTATCGACGTAGCCGAGCTTTTTCAGGTTGTTGTTGTAGGTCGAACCGCTGGCCGACGAGGCGACGTAGTTGTCGTACACATCCGCATACTGGCTGCTGCTGATGCCTTTGGCACTGATGGCGGAGATGACTTCCTGCGAGGTCATGCCGCTGTAGGCCTTGACGGTCTCCTGCTGCATCTGCATGGAGAGAATCGCGCGCATATACGGCCGGAAGAAGCGGATAAACGTCTCGTCGTCCATGGCGTCGATCATTTCCTTCATCTGCTGCGCCGTTTTGCCGCTGGCCTCAAAGACGCCGTTGTCGGCCATCTCTTTGGCGTCGTCGCGGGTGAAGGTCTCCATGGTCTGCGTGAGCGCGGCGTCAAGCGTGGTGTCGTCCGGCGCGGTCATGCACTTGCGGTAGACGGTCGCGCGGTCGTCCACGCTCAGCTTGTTGAGATAGGCCTGCGCGGCGGCAACTTTCTGGTCGGTCGTGGCGGTCGCGGCGTTCGGGAACGCAGAGCCGGTGAACACGTCCACGTCCGGGTTTGCCAGCTGCTTCTGGATGATCTCGGTGCTGTCGGCCTGCTCGATGGCGTAGTTCGTCAGGGCGGAGGTGTAGCCGATGGAACCATAGGTGCTGCTGGTCACGCTGCCCTTGGCCGGGCGCACGATGCCGACGATCTTGAGCTGCACGCCCACGGAATCGTTGTTGTAGAGCTGGTGCAGTCCGTCGGCCGTCTGGCTGATGTCCGTGTAGCCGGAGCCGCTGGCCACATAGCCCTCCGACGGGAGGATGAGCTTGAAGCTGCGGCCGCACAGATCTTCATAGCTCCAGCTGCTTTGCGTCGTGTCGATCTGCTTTTTGTTCATGGACTGCATCATGGCGTTGCTGATGTCGTCCATGCTCTCGAGCCCGAGGGCGTAGAGCGTCAGGTCGGAAATTTCATTGTTTTTGTCCACAACGAGCACGACCTCGTTGTAATTTTGCGGCCAGGAGCCATAGATCACGTCGTACTGGTTTTGCGTCGAGGCGCTCACGAGCGCGCCGTCCTCGCCGGACAGCAGCTCCTGCCAGACGTTGAAGCCGGAGTAGAAGCCGCCCATGGAGTCAAAGTAGGACGAGTAGTCGCCGCCGTACATGGACTTCATGACGTTTTGCAGCAGCTCGGTCGTGTCGGCCTTGATGACGGTACCGTTGGGATCCTCGGTATAGACGGCGAAGCCCATGTCATACGTGTACTGGATGCCGCTGATATAGTCGTGGATCTTGTTGTCGGGGTTTTCGAGATATTTCTTGAACTCCGGCAGGTTGTTTGACTGGCCGGTCGCGCTGCTGACCATGGAGTTGAGCATGCTGTACATGACCGTGTTGGCGTAGACCTTATCGAGGTCGTGCGCATCCGCACTGTCATCCTTTGCGCCCGACATGGCCGAGAGCATCCCGGACATGTCCACGGGGTTTGCCTCGATCGTCAGCGGGTAGGACGAGAGCGTCTGCTCCTGCACGGTGTCGATGTAGGACTGAAAGCCGTGCGAGAGCGACAAAATGAGCGCGATGCCGATGATGCCGATCGAGCCGGCGAATGCGGTGAGCAGGGTGCGGGCCTTTTTCGTCATAAGGTTGTGCAGCGACAGGCTCATGGCCGTTGCAAAGCTCATGGACGTGTGCTCCTTGACCTTGACCGTCACGGGTGCGGACGTCTCGGATTCCGTGCAGGGGTTATCGTCGCCGACGATCTTGCCGTCGAGCAGGCGCACGGTGCGCGTGGCGTATTTCGATGCCAGCTCCGGGTTGTGCGTGACCATGATGATGAGCTTATCTTTTGCGATCTCCTGCAGCAGATTCATGATCTGCACGCTCGTCTCGCTGTCGAGCGCGCCGGTCGGTTCGTCGGCGAGCAGAATGTCGGGGTTGTTGACGATGGCGCGCGCGATGGCCACGCGCTGCATCTGGCCGCCGGACATCTGGTTCGGCTTTTTGTCGAGCTGGTCGCCAAGGCCGACGCTCTCAAGCGCCTTTTTCGCGCGCTCGCGGCGCTCTGACTTGCTCACACCCGAGAGCGTGAGCGCCAGCTCCACGTTGCTCAGCACCGTCTGGTGCGGAATGAGGTTATAGCTCTGGAAGACAAAGCCGATGGAGTGGTTGCGGTAGCTGTCCCAGTCGGCGTCGGAAAAGTCCTTCGTCGACTTGCCGTTGATGATGAGATCGCCGCTCGTATAGTGGTCGAGACCGCCGATGATGTTGAGCAGCGTCGTCTTGCCGCAGCCCGAATGGCCGAGGATGGCGACAAACTCGCTCTCACGGAACTGTAAGCTCACGCCGTGCAGGGCGTGGACGGTGGTGTCGCCCGCCTGGTAATCCTTGACGATCTGTTGCAGCTTCAGCATATCCTGCCTTCTTTCTGAGTAAATAAAAATAAGAATTCCAGAGTAGGATACCATTTTGACCTTTTACCGTCAACCGGCGCGGTCGAGAATTCATCGAAAGTTCATCTTTGTTTACTATTCGGCAAAAAGAGCGCCGCGGCATCGCCGCAGCGCTCCCTGATCTTCTTTTAAGCGAACGAGGTACTCATCTGCCGCTCGATCTCATAGCGCAGCACTTCGTTCTCCGCTTCGTCGTAGCCGACGAAGAGAAATTCGTCGCTGCCATAGTCGCCGGAAAGCTCCTGCGTGATCGCGCCGCCGGCGAGGAAATACCGGTGTCCGCCGTCCTCGATCCATACAAGCGGCGTCGTACAGACCGTTTCGACGACATATTCGCCGCTTTGCACGTCAACCGTGCGCTGCTGCAAGATCTCCGCACGGTCGATGGCCGCATCGTCGACGCGTCCCCAGTAAAAGATATCCCTTACGACGCCGTTGCGCGCCATATCCCACCAGCCCGCGTGAATGCTCTCACCGTCTGAGCAGTCAAGCGGCACACCGAAATCGTCCTGCCAGCCAAGCAAGGTGTAGAAATGGCTCGCGCCGCAATAGGTCACATTCTCGCTGGCCATCAGCGTGACGCGCAGCGTCTTATAGATGTTCTCGGCGGGAAGGGATGTGATCTCGTGCGTCTTTTCATACACGCCGTAGCGCTGTTCGCCGTCGCGCAGAGCCATGGCGCGCGTCAGGTGTCCGCCGCCGAGCATATTGCAGATGAGCAGCGCGCAGAGCATGATGACAACGCTCTTGACCGCGCGGCGCGCTCTCGTCGGCCGCTTTTCGATCTTCTGCTTTTTCATGGCTGCGTTCCCCCTTCCGGAAGCTCGATCCTCGTCTCGATGCGCTCGCCGAAGCGGTCGTAGACGAATGTCACGTAAGTATCGCCCACTTCAAGCGGCACGGTATGCTGGCCGTAGTGCACATACAAGCTGCCGCTGCTGCTCCGGCAGCTTGAATACCAGCCCGGATACCGTCCTGTATCCTCATAGTCGTACATCGTCTCGCCGCGTTCACTTTGCAGCGACATTGTCTCGATCAAACGCTCATAGACCTTTCGCCCCGGAATGCGGTCATAGCTGCTCACCCAGAGCACCGCCTGCCGCTCTCCCTCGCGCACACCGTATTCGATGCGGTTCAGCTGCACGATATCGTCCCCGACGAGGATGCGCTCGTGCAGGTCTGCCGCACCGTCAAGCTCTTCCCATGAAATACTGTTCACCGCCGGACTCACGCGCTCGCGGATGCTCTCGTACACGCCGCTGAGCATCGGCAGCATGAAAAAGCCCTGCACGCAGGCGATGACCGTGACGAAAATCGCGATGCGCTGCACGATGACGAGCCAGAAGTGGCGGTACTGTTCGCGCAGGGCTTTGCCCGTCTCCTCCGGGTCGCCCATCAGCTCCACGGCGCGCGCGGCGGCATCTTCCTCCGTGTAGCCGTGCTCGACCAGCGCTTCGGCGTGGTCTTCGATGTGACCGGCGAGCTCATTTCTCAGATCGTTTGCTTCATCGCTCGTCAGCCGGCCGACCTGTGCGAGCACGCGGTCGCAATATTCCTTTCTGTCCATAGCCTCACCCTTTTTTAAGCAAAGTGCAGCACGGCGTTCACCGCGCCGCTGTACTCCTGCCAGGCTTTCTCCTCTTCTGTGAGCGCGGCACGGCCGGCGCGCGTCAGATGATAATATTTGCGCATCCGACCGGTGGGCGCTGCCTTTTCATAGGCCTCCACATAGCCCTCGCGCTCCATGCCGTGCAGCACGGGGTAGAGCGTGCCCTCTTTCATCTCGAAGACATTGCTCGAGCGGCGCGCCAGCTCCAGAATGATCTGGTAGCCGTACATGTCCTCACTTGAGAGGAGCTTGAGCAGCAAAAGCTGTGTGTGGTCAATGCTCTTTTTCTTCATGTTGCACCTCCTATGATACATAGAGTATCTATGCTTGTAGTATACATAGAGTTACGAGGTATGTCAAGCCAAAAATATTTGTAAATTTTTGTTCATTTTCTTAACAGACCCTAAACTTTACTTCTTGTCCTTTTGCGGCATACAATTATAATAACAATCTGAAAATCCGGCGGGACTCTTTTACCGCCAAATCGCATCGACATGAAAAGAGAGGTTCCCCATGAAAACGTATCAAGCAGGCATCGACGTAGGCTCCACCACGGTCAAGCTCGTCGTGCTGGATGAAAACGGACAAATGATCTTCGGGCAGTACCAGCGCCATCTGTCCCACACACAGCGCGCACTGTCCGACTTACTCAAGCAGGCGCGCGCAGCGCTCGGCGAGTGCGCGCTCGAATTGCGCGCCACCGGCTCCGGCGCGATCAACCTTGCCAAGGCGCTCGGCATTCCCTTTGTGCAGGAGGTCGTCGCCGTCGCGCAGGCGCTCGAGCGCGTCGCGCCGCAGGTGGATGTTGCCATCGAACTCGGCGGCGAGGATGCCAAGATCATCTACTTCAAAGGTGGGCTCGAAGAGCGCATGAACGGCGTCTGCGCCGGCGGCACCGGCTCGTTTATCGACCAGATGGCCGCCCTGCTGCAGACCGATGCCTCGGGTCTCGACCGCGAGGCCGCGCACTATCAGCAGATCTACCCCATCGCCGCGCGCTGCGGCGTGTTCGCCAAGACGGACATCCAGCCCCTCATCAACGAGGGTGCGACGAAGGCCGACCTTGCCGCCTCGATCTTCCAGGCGGTCGTCAACCAGACCATTTCGGGCCTTGCCTGCGGCAAGCCCATCCGCGGCCATGTCGCGTTCTTAGGTGGGCCGCTGCACTTCCTCCCCCAACTCAAGGCCGCGTTTATCCGCACGCTGAAGCTGACGGATGAGACGACCATCGACCCCGAAAACTCCCATCTCTTCGCCGCCACCGGCGCGGCCATCGACGAAACGCCCGCCGAGGCGCAGCCGCTCAGCGCGCTCATCAAGCGTCTCGACAGCGGCGTGCAGATGGATTTTGAATTAAAGCGCCTGCCGGCGCTCTTTGAAGACGAAGCCGACCTCGAGGCCTTCCGCACCCGTCACCATACGGCGGTCGTGCCGCGCGGCGATCTTGCAACGTATAATGGCGACTGCTTTCTCGGCTTCGACGCGGGCTCGACGACGACAAAGCTCGCGTTAGTTGGCGAAAAGGGCGAGCTTTTGTACTCGTTCTACGCCAACAATCAGGGCAATCCCATCCAGACCGCTATGCAGGCGGTACATACGCTGCGCGAAGCTCTTCCCGCGGGCGCGCATATTGCGCGCTCCTGCTCCACGGGCTACGGCGAAACGCTGCTCAAGTCCGCGTTCTCGCTCGACGAGGGCGAGGTCGAGACCATCGCCCACTGCACCGCCGCGTCGTTCTTCGACCCCAAGGTCGACTGCGTGCTCGATATCGGCGGGCAGGACATGAAGTGCATCAAGCTCAAGGACGGCGCGGTCGACACGGTGCTTCTGAACGAGGCCTGCTCGTCCGGCTGCGGCTCGTTCCTCGAAAACTTCGCCAACTCTCTTGGCATGACAGCGCAGGAATTCGCGCACGAAGCGCTCTTTGCCAAGGCCCCCGTCGACCTCGGCACGCGCTGCACGGTGTTTATGAACTCCAACGTCAAACAGGCGCAGAAGGAGGGCGCAAGCGTCTCCGATATCTCCGCCGGCCTTGCCTACTCCGTCATCAAGAACGCTCTTTATAAGGTCATCAAGCTCTCCGACGCGAGCGAGCTCGGCTCGCACGTCGTCGTACAGGGCGGCACATTCTTCAACGAGGCCGTGCTGCGCGCGTTTGAGCGTATCTCCGGCGCGCAGGTCACGTGTCCCGACATCGCGGGCATCATGGGCGCGTTCGGCGCGGCACTGCTCGCGCGCGACCGCTACCACGGGCAGCAGAGCACAATGCTCCCGCTTGAGGAGATCGAGCAGCTCACGTACAAGACCTCTGCCGCACGCTGTCAGGGCTGCCAGAACCACTGCATGCTCACGGTCAGCGTCTTCCCCGGCGGCCGCCGCCATGTGAGCGGCAACCGCTGCGAAAAAGCCCTGCGCGGCGAAAGCGCTGCCAAACCCGGCGAAAATATCTTCGCCTACAAGCGTGAGCGCATGTTCGCCTATCCCCCGCTCGAGCCGGAAAATGCGCCGCGCGGCGAGATCGGCATCCCGCGCGTACTGAACATGTACGAAAACTACCCGTTCTGGGCGACGTTCTTCCGCGACCTCGGCTTCCGCGTCATCCTCTCCCCGTTCTCCACGCGCGCGATCTACGAGCTGGGCATGGAGAGCATTCCGTCGGAATCTGAGTGCTATCCTGCCAAGCTCGCCCACGGTCACGCCCAGTGGCTTATCGACCACGGCGTCAAGACCATCTTCCACCCCTGCGTGTTCTACGAACATCAGGAAGTGCCGGGCGCGCAGAACCACTTCAACTGCCCGATCGTCGTTTCATATCCCGAGAATATCAAGAACAACGTCGAAGCCGTGACCGACGGCTCCGTGCGCTACCTGCATCCCTTCCTCGCTTTCACGAACGAGAAGGTCGCCTCCGACCGTCTCGTCCAGTTCTGTAAGGAAGTATGGAACATTCCTGAAAAGGAAACGCGCCATGCCGCCCACCTCGCGTGGGAAGAGCAACGCAGGGCCAAGGCCGACGTCCGCGCCGCGGGCGCGAAGGCACTCGCCGACATGGAGAAAAACGGCGGCAGCGGCATTGTGCTCGCCGGACGTCCCTACCACGTCGACCCCGAGATCAACCACGGCATCCCCGAGCTCATCGCGGCCTACGGCCTGACGGTGCTGACCGAGGATTGCCTGCCCATCGACTTTGTCCCCAAGCGCCCCGTGCGCGTGAATGACCAGTGGGTCTATCACTCCCGCCTCTACACCGCGGCGGAATTCGTCTGCGGGCGCGACGATCTTGAGCTCATTCAGCTCAACTCGTTCGGCTGCGGTCTCGACGCCGTCACGACCGATGAGGTCTGCGAGCTTTTGGAGCAGGGCGGCAAGCTCTACACCTGCCTCAAGATTGACGAGGTCAACAACCTCGGCGCGGTGCGCATCCGCATCCGCTCGCTGCTCGCCGCCGTCGCCATGCGGCGCGAGCGCGGGATCCATTCGACCTCTCACGTACAGCCGTTCGAGCGCGTCTACTACACCAAGGAGATGCAGAAGCAGCACTACACCATCCTCGCCCCCCAGATGAGTCCCATCCATTTTGACATTCTCGAGCCTATCTTCCGCCACCACGGCTATAATTTTGAGGTACTGCAAAACGACGACCGCGCCGCCATCGACGCGGGCCTCAAGTACGTCAACAACGACGCCTGCTATCCCTCGATCACGGCGGTCGGCCAGCTGATGGAGGCCGTGACCTCCGGCCGGTACGACACCGACCACCTCGCCCTCATCATGTCGCAGACCGGCGGCTGCTGCCGCGCGAGCAATTACATCGCCTTCATCCGCCGCGCGCTCAAAAAAGCGGGCCTTGAACACATCCCTGTCATCTCGCTCAACGCCAACGGCATGGAGACGAACGAGGGCTTCCGCATCTCGCCGTCACTGCTGTTGGACGCCGCGCACGGTATCGTGCTTGGTGACCTGCTGATGCGCTGCCTGTACCGCGTGCGCCCGTATGAGCTCGAAAAAGGCAGCGCGAACGCGCTGCACCGCAAGTGGCGCGACATCTGCATCGACTCGCTCACGAGCGAGCATCCCAAGTACCGCTACGCCCAGCTCTGCCGCGGCATTGTCGAGGATTTCGACGCCTTCCCCATCGACGAAACGATCCGCAAGCCCCGCGTCGGCGTTGTCGGTGAGATCCTCGTCAAATACATGCCACTTGCCAACAACCATGTTGTCGACCTTTTGGAACGCGAGGGCGCAGAGGCGGTCGTTCCCGATCTTCTCGATTTCTTTGCCGCCACGATCTATGAGCAGGACTTCAAGCACACCCACCTTGGAAAGGGGTGGACTGCTTCGGCCAGCGCCAAGCTCGGCATTCCGGCACTTCAGCGCATGCGCCGCCCCGCGATCGAAGCGCTGAAGGCCAGCAAGCGCTTTAATCCCCCCATGGCCATCAACCATGTGGCGGAGCTTGCCAAGCCCTTCCTTTCAATCGGCAACCAGTACGGCGAGGGCTGGTTCCTCGCCGGTGAGATGGCAGAGCTCATCACCTCCGGCACGCCGAACATCGTGTGCATCCAGCCGTTTGCGTGCCTGCCGAACCATGTGGTCGGCAAGGGCGTCATCAAGGCGCTGCGCGCGGCCTATCCCGGCGCAAACATTGTCGCTGTCGACTATGACCCCGGCGCGAGCGAAGTGAACCAGCTCAACCGCATCAAGCTGATGCTCACCGCGGCGCAGCGCGCGCTGCACGCGCAGGAGGCCACCCCGAAAAAGCCGCAGCCGCCCGAGGCTCCGTCCATCAGCCTGCCGCACCCCAAGGTCGCAATGCTCTGAGCGCAGAAAGCGGCAGAAATTGAAAAATAGGCTTGCTTTCCGCACCTTTCTATGGTATTATGAGTACCTGTGAATATAGCGTGATCACACGTTCAACAATTTGGAGGTTTTCACCATGACTTTATTCGTTACGATTCTTCAGCTTCTCTGCGGTCTCATCGTCATCGGCATCGTCCTGTTCCAAAGCGGCAAGTCCGCCGGCTTAAGCGGTGCAATCGGCGGCGTGGCCGATTCCTTCATGGCCAAGAACAAGGCCAAGAGCACGGATGCCCGTCTTGCGCGTGCCACCAAGTGGGTCGGCGCTGCGTTCATCGTCCTGACGCTCGTGCTGAATATGCTGTAAGAGCAAACGAATCCATAATGAAGAAGAGCGGAAGCAAAAGTTACCTACGCATAAGGACAACATTTCAAATTACCGTTCAAGTAGCATTGAAAAAGCCACTGACTCTGAATTATTCAGGGTCAGTGGCTTTTCGTTGAAAACGAGGCTGCATTCTGGTACAATCTATGTGTATAAAAGGAACTTCCCATAATTGCACCTTATCGGAAGTTGAAAGGAGGGGCACTGTGAGCGAACTTATGACGAAACACGAGATGACTGAGGAAGATATCAAGTTACAGTATATTACTCCAGCGATTGAGAGCGCAGGCTGGGATAAACTTAAGCAAATTAAAATGGAGTACAACTTCACGGACGGTCGTGTCATCGTCCGCGGAAATGTCACAGCCAGGGGAAAGAGAAAGCGCACAGACTATCTGCTTTACTACAAGCCCAATATTCCTTTGGCTATCGTCGAGGCAAAGGATAACAGACACAGTGTCGGAGCCGGGATGCAACAGGCCATCGAATATGCCGAGGTGCTGGACATCCCGTTTGTGTACAGCTCAAATGGCGACGGTTTCTTGGAACACGATATGAAATCCGGCAAAGAGCGTGAATTGATGTTGGAGCAGTTTCCCTCGCCGTATGATCTCTGGCAGCGGCACATCGGCGACGAGCATTTCACGCCGGAGCAGGAACAACTTATTACCGAGCCGTACTATTTCCAGCTGGGTGATAAGACCCCTCGCTACTATCAGCGTATCGCCATCAACCGCACCGTTGATGCGGTTGCCCGTGGGCAAGACCGCATTCTC
>ERZ779875.2212-NODE-2212-length-10765-cov-15.953221_pt1 | contig 10765 bp, 6 predicted proteins | sample MGYA00511246_ERZ779875 | MGnify/ENA primary metagenome ERZ779875 (study PRJEB29588, sample SAMEA2155093) | human gut metagenome | biome: human gut; feature: human-associated habitat; material: faeces | place: Denmark | collected 2008/2010 ... | reverse complement strand
CGGCGCGGCGCGCTTCAGCAGCCGGGCCATGACGCCGGAGCAGGCGGAGCGGGCACGGGAGGTCTGGCGGGAGACGCTTTTGCGGCTCCGAAAAACGTGCCGCCCGCTGCGGCGGTACTGGATGAAATGGATCCGCTGTTTGTATTGAGCAGCCTGAGGAGGAACACGATGAAACGAAAAGGGACACGGATATTTGCACTGCTGCTCGCGGCGGTGCTGCTGCTCGGCGGCCTGCCGGGCTTCCTCCAGGATGCGGGTCAGGGTTGCCTTGATGTAAGCGCGGTCGCCGCCGCACTCGCTGCAGACGGAAACAGCTTCCTCGTTGGGGTGGAACGCGCCGCAGGCGCAGAACCAGCCGTTTTCGGTATCCTGCGGGACGCAGGTCAGCATCTTATTGTTGGTGCGGGTCTGAAGTGTGCGGGCAATAGAGCCAGGCAGCACACGGGGGGCCTGCAGGCGGACACGCTTATAATTACGCAGATCCACTCCACGGCCGTTCAGGAAAGCACGGTCCTGCTCAATTTCCACGCTGGAAACCGGCGTATCGCTGACAAACACAGCGTCATCGGCACCAAACAGTTCGCCGGGCTGCACATTGAGCTGCTCATAATAGAAATCATCCTCGCACAGGATCTGACCAGAAGCATCTTTGCACTTGAAGTGGATGATAAAGCCGGTCAGCGGTTCTGTGCCAACATTCTTAAAGGTCAGGCAGACCGCAACTTCACCCGTGACATCCCCTTTCAGCAGCTCAACACGGACAAACTGGACCGGGCTGCCGGCAGTGTAATAATTGGCACGGGATTGCGCCATCAGGGAAAAATTTTGATCCATTGTGTTTCACCTTGCCTCAATTTTCATCAGACGGTTCGGAGGGCTGTTCCGGCGCGGCGGGCTGCTCTGCCGATGCAGGGGCTGCGGCAGGCGCGGGGGTATCCAGCCCAAAGGGTGCCAGGTTTTCGCCTTTCATCAGGGCGTCAAACTCTTCGCCGCTGATCTTTTCGCGTTCCATCAGCACACCGGCCACACGGTGCAGCTCAGTCATGTGCTCGGTCAAAATGCGGCGGGCCGTCTCGTAAGATTCATCCATGATATCACGGATCTCATTATCAATTTCGGACGCCGTATTTTCGGAATAGCCCTTGCCCTGGCCAAAGTCTCGGCCAAGGAAGGTTTCGCCAGGGTCGGTGCCATAAACCACCGGACCCATGCGCTCCGAGAAGCCATAGCGGGTCACCATGGCGCGGGCGGTATCCGTGGCACGCTGCAGGTCGTTGGAAGCACCGGTGGAGATATCATCCAGCACCAGCTGCTCCGCCACACGGCCGCCCAACAGGCAGACAATGTTCTCGTTCATGGCGGTCTTGGTCACATAGCTTGGGTCTTTTTCCGGCAGATACATGGTAAAGCCGCCTGCCGAACCACGCGGGATAATGCTGATCTGGTGCACGGGATCATGCGTTTTGCAGAAATAGCCGGTAATGGCATGGCCGGCCTCATGGTAAGAGGTCAGGCGCTTTTCGGCATCGGTCACAACGCGGCTCTTCTTTTCGGGGCCAGCCACAACCTTGATGGAAGCCTCCTCGATTTCGGGTTCGGTGATGGCCTTTTTGCCCTTGCGCGCAGCCAGCAGGGCGGCTTCGTTGACAAGGTTTTCCAGGTCGGCACCGGAGAAGCCCGCGGTGGACTTGGCGATGGTTTTCAGGCTGACATCGGGGCCAAGGGGCTTGTTCTTGGTGTGAACGCGCAGAATCTCCTCGCGGCCCTTCACATCCGGCAGACCAACATAAACCTGACGGTCAAAACGGCCGGGACGCAGCAGAGCCTTATCCAGAATATCGGCGCGGTTGGTGGCAGCCATCACGATAACGCCGTCGTTGGCGTCAAAGCCGTCCATCTCAACCAGCAGCTGGTTCAGGGTCTGCTCGCGCTCGTCATGCCCGCCGCCAAGGCCGGCACCACGCTGACGGCCCACGGCATCGATCTCATCAATAAAGATGATGGAGGGCATTGTCTTTTTGGCTTTTTCAAACAAATCGCGCACACGGGATGCGCCGACGCCGACATACATTTCCACAAAGTCGGAACCGGAGATGGCATAGAACGGAACGCCGGCCTCGCCTGCACAGGCACGGGCCAGCAGCGTTTTGCCGGTGCCCGGAGGGCCGACAAGCAGAACGCCGTGGGGAATGCGCGCCCCCAGGGAGTTGAACTTTTCCGGTGCTTTCAGGAACTGAACCACTTCCTGGAGTTCAGCCTTTTCTTCATCCGCACCGGCAACATCGGCAAAGGTTGCCTTGCGCTGGCCTTCCTGCTGGTCCTTGACCTTGGCACGGCCAACATTCATCAGGCCGCCGCCACCGGCACCGCCGCGGTACATGGACATGAAGAGCAGCACCACGCTGCCGATCATAAAGGCGTACAGGATGATCTCAAACCAGGGCACGTTGGTCTTAACGGCGACCATATCGTACTGCATGGGCGCATCCGGGTTGGCTGCATTATACTGGTCGATATAATCCTTGAGGTAGAATTGCAGGAAATAAGAAGGATATGGCAGCTTGTAGGTAATGACCGCTGCCCCGCCGTTCTTGGGGGCGTAAGCATCGGTGCCATCGCCGTAAATTTCTGCAAGCAGGCCGTTGGATGTTTCGCTGGACGTGCCGGATTCCGGCAGCGGATGTTCACCTTCTTTCACGCTCATCTCGATAACGCCGGTGTTCAGGTCCAGGTTAAAGTAGGTGACCTGATTGGATTCAAAGTACCCCATGGCTTCGGACAACATCATGGTGCTCTTGCTGGAGGCAAACAGGCTGGAATAGCTGGAGATCATCACGAGTGCTGCCACCATCAGGACAGCGGCAATGATAATGCCGCTGAAACGCGGTTTGTGCTGCAAAAAATCAACTCCCTGTCAAAATCCGCCAAAACGGCGGGCGATTGGTTCTTCTGCCAAGACAGAATTTTATTTGGAATATACTTCCGGTTTTAACACGCCGACATACGGCAGGTTACGGTACTTTTCGTCATAGTCAAGGCCATAGCCCACAACAAATTCATCGGGCACTTCAAAACCGCAGTAGTCCGGCTCAATATCCACCTTGCGGCGGCTGGGCTTGCTGAGGATGGTGCACAGGCGCACGCTGTTGGGGCGGCGCAATTTCAGCATGGGCACCAAGTGAGACAACGTGACGCCAGTATCCAGAATATCCTCCACGATCAAAACATCCTTGCCGGAAAGATCCTGATCCAGGTCCTTGACGATCTTGACAAGGCCCGTAGAAGTGGTGTTGGCACCGCCATAGCTGGAAACCACCATAAAGTCAATGCTGCAGGGTTCCGCGATGGCGCGCATCAAATCGGCCATGAACACCACGGAGCCTTTCAGGATAGACACCAGCAACAAATCTTTGCCCTCGTAATCGCGGCTGATCTGTGCCCCCAATTCAGCCACCTTGGCCTGCAGCTGCTCTTCCGAAATCAAAACCTTGGCGATATCATTGTTCATATCATGCATGATCTGTTCCTCCAATATTATGATCTTGTTCCTGCTCCGGGGCCACAGGCTGGCGGCTTTGCCGAATCAACAGGATCTGCTTTGTCCCATCATCCGGGGACAAACCGTCCGCAAAGCCTGCCCCCCACAGCCAAAGCACCTGGCTACCGCAGGCCAGCAGCGGCATCAGCGTCCGTTCAGCCACAGGAACTTTTGCCTCATTCAGATATTTTTTGAGCGTTTTGCCAACGTGACGTCCCGCCGGGCGGAACGTATCGCCGGGTTGGCGGGTCCTCACAAAAATATTCTTATTTATTTTAGCATAATCTGCACAATAGGTGTAGTCTTTTTTCAAAAATGATGGATTTTTCAAAAAAACTTCATAATTTAGTTGTTGAATCTCCAGCTCATAGCCCCCTGGCAGGCAGTAAACGCCGGTTTTTAGCAGCTGGTGCGGCGCGGGAATGGCTTCCGGCTGCATTTTTAGCACTGAGCGGCAGTACAAAATGCCGTTTGCCGCGGTCCAGCAGGCATCCGGCGTCAGCTGTACCGCACCGCTGCCCTGCCGAACAATGGCCGCAAGAGCCTGCACATATTTTTCTTCAGGGTCACGCGCGCGGGCTGCCAGCATGCGCAGGGCAGCAGCCAGCACTGGGGCATCCGCCGCGGCAAGAATCGGGATGCTGTACCCGCCCCCGCAGGCAGCCTGCGCCAGCAGTTTTTCGGCCAGGTTTTCCAGCCAGATGTTCAGCTCCTGCAGCTGGTTGCACAGCCGCCCCACAGCCCGCTCTGCCGCCGGATTGATGGTTTGCAGCGCCGGAACAGCATAATGGCGGATACGGTTGCGGGCATAGGCATCGCTGAAATTGCTTTCGTCCTGAACATAGTGTTGCCCAAGGGCGGCGCAGTATGCCGTGGTATCGCTCCTTGTCAGGCACAAAAATGGACGGCGGTACACGCCCCGTACCGCCGGAATACCCGCCATGCCGTGCAGGCCGGTACCGCGCGCCATGCGGAACAACACCGTTTCCGCCTGGTCAGATAACGTATGCGCTGTGGCAATGCAGGCATGCTGCTGTGCGGCCAGCGCATCAAACCAGGTATAGCGCAGGCTGCGCGCCCAGTTCTCGCTGGGGTTTTGGGGAATCTGCACCCCGCTGGCAGCGGCATCGTACAAAAAGAACGGCACATGATGCGTGCGGCAGAACTCCGCCACAAAGCGGGCATCCGCATGGGCAGCTTCGCCCCGGATTCCGTGGTCCACATGGGCCGCCATGACGGTGATGCCAAGTTCCGCTTTGCAACGCAGCAGAAAACAGAGCAGCGCCATCGAATCCGCCCCGCCGGAGCAGGCAACGATGACACGGTCCCCCAACCGAAACAAACCCTGCCGGCGGCAATAGGCCAGCAAGGTTTGTTCCATCGTGTTTACTGGGTTTTGCAATGAATTGTCTGCGTCAGTACTGTTCATGGATCTCGTCCAGATTGCTGAACCGGGTATGGGCGCCATCCCAGCCAAGGCGGACCACACTGGTTTCGCCATGGCGGTTTTTGGCCACGATACATTCGGCTTCGTTTTCGTTCGCCTGTTCGGTTTCGCCGTTCTGGGAATTGTAATAGGCAGCGCGGTACAGGAAGAGCACCACGTCCGCATCCTGTTCGATAGAGCCGGAATCACGCAGGTCTGAAAGCTGGGGGCGGTGGTCCGAGCGACCCGCTGTTTTTTCGGCAGCACGGGAAAGCTGGGACAGCGCAATGACAGGAACGTTCAGTTCCTTGGCCATAATTTTCAGGTTCCGGGTAATATCGCTGATTTCCTGCACGCGGCTTTCGGTGCGCTTGGCGGACTGCATCAACTGCAAATAGTCGATGATGACCAGACCGATCTTATCCCGTTTGGGGTCCTGGTTGATCTGGCGGATTTTTGCCTTGATTTCCGGCACCGAAATACCGGAGGAATCATCCATGTAAATGGGAACGTTATACAACAGTGACGTTGCATTGGCAAAGTCGTTCCAGTCGGAGTTGTTCAGGCGGCCGGTGCGGAATGCCTGGCTGTCAATGCCTGCGGTGCTGGAAAGGATGCGGTCGGTCAGCTGTTCGCAGGTCATTTCCAAGCTGAAAATGACGGTCGGTATCTTTTGCAGGCGGGCCACATTGGTAGCAATGTTCAGCGCAAAACTGGTTTTGCCCATACCGGGGCGGGCCGCCAGAATAATCAGGTCCGAACGGCCAAGGCCGGTCAGGATATTATCCAGATAGTTGAAGCCTGTGGGGATACCGGCAAATTTATCGCGGTCCGCACCGGACAGCTTTTGCATGGTATCAATAACTTCCAGGATAGACTCCTGAATGGTTTTAACGCCGGAGCGGTCCTGGCCGTTGCGGATATCGTACAGCTTTTGCTCGGCGCTTTCCAGCAGCAGGTCAGAATCGGATTCCTCGCTGGACTGCTGCAGGATATCGCGGGCTGCTTCGATCAGACGGCGGGTTTGATATTTTTCCTTGACGATCTTGATGTAAGAATCGACGTTGGAAATCGCCGGGACGGTTTCCGCAATGCGGGTAATGTACACTTTGGCATCATCTGCGCCCTTGAACACACCGTTCTGAGCCAGAGAGTCCACCAGAGTGATAACGTCCACCGCTTCGCTTTCGCTGAACAGGCGGCGCATTTCCTCATAGACGGCCCGGTTCTGCTCCGAATAGAACATATCGGGATCCATCTCGGTGATCAGGCGGTTCAGGATGGTTTCATCCATCAGCGCTGCGCCAAGCACGCTTTGTTCCGCCTGCATGTTATACGGCAGCTGAATGCCCAGGCTGGACAAGCTTAATTCATTGTTTGCCATTCAGGCACCTCCCTGCCGTTTTTGTTGGAATGTAATTACAAGACCCCCTGCCAATTACAGCGGAGCCTCCTCAACCTTGACCTTGAACGCGGCCACAACACCCACATGCAGGCGGACTTTGGCATCATAACTGCCAAACTCCTTGATGCTGGCGGGCATTTCGATTTTTTTCTTGTCGATTTCGGTGCCGGTCAGCTTGTACAACTGTTCGGCAACTTCCTTTGCGGTTACTTTGCCGTGCAGCTTGCCGGAAGCGCCCCCCTTGACCTTGACAGAAACGATCTGGCCCTTGATCTTGGCAGCCAGTTCTTCAGCAGCAGCCTTAGCTTCGGCTTCATGGTGGGCTTTGGCTTCGCTCTTGGTGCGGGCGGTGTTCACAGCGTCAGCATCGGCCACTGCAGCCAAACCGCGCGGGAACAGGAAGTTGCGGGCGTAACCGTCCGACACTTCATGGATTTCATCCTTTTTACCAATGCTCTTGACATCCTGTTTGAGAATAACTTTCATCGTGGTGGTTCCCCTCTCTATGTAGTAATTGATATAATTTTCTGCCATTGGCAGGGATTCGCTGATAATTTAATTTGTTAAACTGCACCCACCAGTTCTTCCTGGCATTCCTGGTTGGCGCGGTATTCGTCGATCTGCGCGCGGATGCGGGCTTCGGCTTCCTTTACGGTACAATCACGCAGCTGGGCACCGGCCATCGTCAGGTGGCCGCCGCCGCCCAAGGGCTCCAGAATGACCTGTACGTTCAGCGCACCCATGCTGCGGGCGGAGATGTTGACACCGCCGTTTTTGGCGATTGCCACAAAGCTGGCATCCACGCCGTTGATGGTCAGCAGGTCATTGGCTGCCATGGGCAGAACCACACTCATGGCGGGGTCAAGCTCATCCGAAGTGGCGATAGCGCAGCCTTTGTAGAGGTAAGCGCCCTCCACAATAGCGGCGCGGGCTTCGTATTCTTCTTTGGAAATATTGAACAGGCGCTTGGTCGCGGCAGTTTCGGCCCCGCGGCTGCGCAGCCAGGCGGCAGCCTCAAAGGTACGCACGCCGACATGCAGCGCAAAACTGCGGGTATCCAGCATGATGCCAGACAGCAGCGCCTGGGCTTCCAACTGAGTGATGTTGTTTTGGGCGGGCATGAATTGCAGCAGTTCACACACCAGCTCGCTGGCGCTGGAAGCAAAGGGTTCATGATACAAAAGGATCGGGTTATCAATATGCCCTACCGCCATGCGGTGATGGTCGATAACAACCACGCGGCTGCATTTTTCGTAAATCTTTTGGTCTTCCAGCAGGCGCTTTTGGTATGTATCGGTTACGATCAGCAGGGTTTTGGGGGTGATGAGCTTATAGGTTTCTTCCGGTTCAATAAAGTTGTGGTCCTCCCCCGCTTTGTTGAACACATCCAGCAGCTGGCCCGCCAGCGTTGCCTTGCTGCGCACTGCGATGACCGAAGGCACATCGCACATTTTGCACATGCGCAGCAAACCGATGGCGGAGCCGATGGCATCCAAATCGCTCTGGCGGTGGCCCATGATGATGACGCTGTCGCTCTGGCGGATCTGGTCTGCCAGGGCGTTGGCAATGATGCGGCTGCGCACATGGCTGCGCTTTTCGACACCATGGGAAATGCCGCCGAAGAACTCAAAGCCATCGACTGTTTTCACGGCAGCCTGGTCGCCGCCGCGGCCCAAGGCAATATCAATGCTTTCGCGGGCCATCTCCTGGCATTCCTGCATAGTAGCGCCGCCATGGCCTACGCCGATGGAAAGGGTGAGCATTCCGCCGGGGTGCAACGCACGCACTTTATCCAGAATATCAAAGCGTTCTTCCATCATCCAGCGGATATCCCGCTCTTCCACCACCGCAATATAGCGGCTGTTGGACACCTTGCGCAGGAAACCGGTCGTGCGGCCGATGTATTCTTCCAGCAGAGTGTTGATGGCCTCCAGCTCGTGCGCCTGCTCGGAGTCCTTCATATCGTTGAACAGCTCGTCATAGCTGTCCACCCCAATAATCAGGTAAGCCGGGCGGCTGGCAGTGTATTCATCCAGCGTGTTTTTGTAGAACGTATCGTTGACCAAAAACAGCAATGTGCCCGTTTTGCTGCTGCGGCTGGTTGTGGCATAGGCCGTGTAGCGGTTTTCGTCAATGGTCAGGTCCTGGCCGTGGGCGCGGGCACAGACGGAAAGGTCAATGCCGGTCATCAGGCGGTCCGGTGCAACCAGCAGGGCATCCTGCCCCGCCAGGATCTGCTCCCGGAAGGCCGGATTATACCACACCACGGAGCCTTCGGTAATCAGGGCAGTGGGGATGGAAAAATCCGCCAGCGAATACTGGGTCTTACTGCCCTCAAAGTTGGTCCCGCACAGCATGTCGGCCACAAAGCGCCGCAGCCGGCGGATGCCAAGCACCGCCACCACCAACGCAAACACTACAAGCAGCGCCGGTGCCAGCAGCCAGCGCGGGTTGCTGAACGCCAGCGGCACAGCCAGAGCGATGCACGCAACGAGCAGCAAAAAGATAATGACAAAGATATCACGTCTCAGCTTGTTTTTCATCATCGTTCCTCGGTGCCTGCAATGTGGGGCAGGCGGTCACGGTCAGATATGGTTTGGCTCAAACTTCCATCAGAATGGGCAGAATCATGGGGCTGCGCTTGGTTTTGCGGTAGATATAGCTGGAAAGCGCCTCCCGCACGCGGGATTTCACGCTGGCCCAGTCGTGCATGTTATCCGCCATACTGCGGTCAAGGGCCATTTCAACCTGCACGCGGGCACCGTCCATCAGCTCCTCGCTTTCCCGCACATAGACAAAGCCGCGGGAAACCAGGTCCGGGCCGGAAAGCAGCTGGCCGGTGCTGCCATCCACGGCTGCGGTAACGATGATGATACCGTCCTCCGACAGGTGGTGGCGGTCACGCAGGACCACATTGCCCACATCGCCCACGCCATAGCCATCCACCATCACGGCACCGGCGGGCACAGTGCCCTCTACTGCCATGCCATCGCGGGAAAGGCGGATGTTCTGGCCATTTTCAGCAATATAAATATTCTGCTTGGGGATATAGCCCAGGTGCTCCGCCGTTTCGGCGTGGCGCTTGAGCTGCTTGAACTCGCCGTGAACCGGCAGGAAATACTGCGGGTGGGCAAGGGTCAGCATCAGCTTCTGCTCTTCCTGGCAGGCGTGGCCGGAAACATGGGTATCGTACATGTTTTCGTAAATGACCTCTGCGCCCAGGGCCAGAAGGCCGTTGACCACCTTGGTCACGGTCTTTTCGTTGCCGGGGATGGGGCGGGCCGAGATAATGATAAAGTCAGTGGGGCCGACCTTGACGGTACGGTGGCTGGCCTGCGCCATACGGGACAGAGCGGACAGCGGTTCGCCCTGGCTGCCGGTGGTGATAAGGACAACCTTTTCCGGCGGGTATTTGTTGATCTCCTCGATATCGATCAGCACATTATCCGGCGCATGCAGATACCCCAGCTCCCGCGCCATTTCGGTGTTGGAAACCATGCTGCGGCCATTGACGGCCACCTTGCGGCCATACTCAATGGCCAGGTCAATGATCTGCTGGATGCGGTAGATGTTGGAAGCAAAGGTTGCCACGATAATGCGGCGGTTTTTGGCGCGGGCAAACAGGCTGCGCACCCCTTCGGCCACAGTCTGCTCGGTTGCCGTAAAGCCGGGGCGCTCCGCGTTGGTAGAATCCGCCAGCAAAGCCAGCACGCCGCGGCGGCCATACTCCGCAATGGTGGAAAGGTCGGTAACGGCATCGCCGGAAAGCGGCGTGTAGTCGATCTTGAAGTCGCCGGTATGCAGCACGATGCCTGCCGGGCAGTCAATGGCAAACGCCAGAGAATCCGGGATGGAGTGGTTGACATGGATGGGCTCCACCGTAAAGCAACCAAGGCGCACTTTCTGGCGGGGACGGATCTCATGGAACTCTGCACTGGAGGCAAGACCGTGCTCCTCCAGCTTGTTTTTGATCAGGCCAATGGTCAAACGTGCAGTGTAAATGGGCACGTTGAACTTTTTGAGCAGATACGGCAGGCTGCCGATATGGTCTTCGTGGCCATGGGTAATGAACAGGCCCTTGATGCGGTCCTTATTTTCCAATACATAGGTGAAATCCGGAATGACAAGGTCCACGCCGAACATATCGGAATCCGGGAACACCAGGCCGCAGTCCACCAGGATCATATCGCCCTGGCATTCATACAGGGTGATGTTTTTGCCAACTTCGCCCAGGCCGCCCAGCGGGCAGATGTGCATGGGAACAGCCGGGGTGGAAGCATCATAATAATGCTGCTTATAGCTGCGGCGCTGCGGGCTGCGGGGGCGCTGCACCGGGGCCGGAGCTGCTGCATTCACCGCATTGCTCGCTGCAGCCTGCTGGGGCTGCGGGGCACGG
>ERZ779875.2208-NODE-2208-length-10779-cov-3.862272_pt1 | contig 10779 bp, 8 predicted proteins | sample MGYA00511246_ERZ779875 | MGnify/ENA primary metagenome ERZ779875 (study PRJEB29588, sample SAMEA2155093) | human gut metagenome | biome: human gut; feature: human-associated habitat; material: faeces | place: Denmark | collected 2008/2010 ... | reverse complement strand
CGAGGAAAAGGCGTTAAAATACCTTGCAAAATCCGCAGACGGTGCGATGCGAGATGCCTGGAGCCTTCTGGATCAGTGCCTCGCGTTCCATTTCGGACACGAGCTGACCTACGATATGGTGCTGGACGTGCTGGGCGCGGTGGATACGTCAGTGTTCAGCAAACTGTTGCGCTGCGTGATTGCGCGGGATGTGGCGGGCTGTATCGGTGTGCTGGAAGAGATCGTGCTGCAGGGACGGGATATGAGCCAGTTTGTTTCCGATTTTACCTGGTATCTGCGCAACCTCCTGCTGGTGAAAACTTCCGGGGATTCTTGTGAAGAAGTGATTGACATATCCAGTGAGAATCTGGCAAGATTGAAAGAAGAAGCGCAGCAGATCGAAGTAGACGCGATCATGCGGGATATCCGGTGTTTTTCGGAGCTGTCCGGTAGGATTCGCTATGCGGGTCAGAAACGTGTCCTGATTGAAATGGCGCTGATTCGGCTGTGCAGGCCGGAGATGGAGACGAACGAAGATACACTTCTGGAACGGATTCGAAAGCTGGAACAGACGGTGGAACAGATCGAAAGCGGCTCGATTGCAATCGCAGCAGCGCCGACAGGGCAGCCCGCAGTGCAGGCAGCAGCGCCGGTCAGAAGGGCAGAGCTGCCCAAGGCAGTTCCCGAGGAAATCAAAGAAATCGTAGCCAAGTGGCCACGGGTTGCAGGAAGTGCACAGCAGCCGATGAAGTCGTATCTCAAAAATGCGCGCTTAAGCCTTGGCGGTGACAATCGGCTGCTGCTTGTGGTGGAAGACGGGCTGGCGTCCGATTATTTTACCAAAGAACCGGCAAATAAGGGCGCACTGGAACAACTGTTGGCGGAGCTGACGGGCAAGCAGATCGAGGTTGAAGTCCGCAGCGTGCGCAGCAAACAGGAAATGGAAAGTTCTTATGTAGACCTGACAAGGGTCATTCATATGGACATAGAAGAAGAGTAACAAACAGAAAGGATGCAATAAAATGGCAAAGAGAGGCGGTTTTCCGGGCGGCATGGGTATGCCCGGCAACATGAATAACCTGATGAAGCAGGCACAGCGCATGCAGCGTCAGATGGAAGAAGGACAGAAGGAACTTGAGGTGAAAGAGTTCTCTGCAAAATCCGGCGGCGGCGCGGTTGAGGCTGTCGTAAACGGCAAAAAGGAGCTGGTAAAGCTGACCATTTCCGAAGAAGCAGTAGATCCGGAAGATGTGGAAATGCTGCAGGATATGATCGTTGCGGCTGTGAATGAAGCGATGAAGCAGGCGGACGAAGCGAGCCAGGAGCTGATGGGTAAAATGACAGGCGGACTCGGCGGAGGCTTCCCGTTCTGATATGGATCTTTACAGCGGCTATATCAACAAACTCATTGACGAGCTTTCGGGGCTCCCCGGAATTGGAAGTAAATCTGCGCAGCGTCTGGCGTTTCACCTGATCGGGCTTCCGGAAGCAAAGGTGAACAGGATTGCAAATGCGATGATACAGGCTCGTCAGAATGTTCGCTATTGTAAGGAATGCTTTACCCTGACCGATAACGAGCTTTGCCCGATCTGTGCCAACGCAGAGCGGGACCATTCGACGATTATGGTTGTGGAGAACAGCCGGGATCTGGCTGCCTACGAAAAAACCGGAAAATATAAAGGAGTCTATCATGTGCTGCACGGGGCGATTTCCCCGATGCTGGGCGTGGGACCCCATGATATCAAATTAAAAGAGCTGATGGAGCGCCTGAGTAGAGAACCGGAGGTAAAAGAAGTCATTATCGCAACCAACTCCAGCCTTGAGGGTGAGACGACGGCGATGTACATCGGCAAGCTGATTAAACCCACCGGAATCCGCGTGACGAGAATCGCGAGTGGCGTACCGGTAGGCGGCGATCTGGAATACATTGATGAAGTAACACTGCTTCGTGCGCTGGAGGGGCGTACCGAGCTGTAACAGACAAAATTTTCAGACGAAAGGGATGGACGAACCTATGAAAAAAGAGTTATTTGGGAAAGTAAACGGCAGAGAGGTGTATTTGTATACACTGGAAAACAGTCATGGTATGAAGGTGACGGTCAGCAGCTTCGGTGCGCTGATCATCCGCATCTGGGCACCGGATCATAACGGTAATTTTGCAGACGTTGCACTCGGTTATGACAGGTTGGAGCAATATCTGGAAAACGGTAAATTTTACGGTGCAGTCGTTGCGCCGAATGCGAACCGGATCGGCGGTGCAAAATTCACCCTCGAAGGAAAAACCTACGAGCTGTCTGTCAACGACAATGGCAATAACCTGCACAGTCACAGAGCTCTGGGTGGGCATAAGCGGATCTGGGATGCCGAAGAAAAAGAAAACGGCATTTTATTCACGATGTCTATGAAAGATGGGGAACTTGGCTTTAGCGGAAACAGGGACTTTTCGGTTCTGTATGAGCTGACGGAGGAGAACGGACTGCGCATTACCTATGATGTGGTAAGCGATGCAGATACGATTCTTAACCTGACAAACCATTGTTATTTCAATCTGGATGGACACGGTGCCGGACCGATTACCGACCATGAGCTGCAGTTGTTTTCTCATGCGTATACTCCGGCCGATGCAAAAGCGATTCCGAATGGAGATATTTTACGCGTAGAAGGTACACCGATGGACTTCACAGAGCCGCATCTGATCGGCGAACGGATCGATGCAGACTTTGACCAGCTTAAAATGGCAGGCGGATATGACCATAACTGGGTTCTGGACAATTACACCGGGCAGGTTCGTAAAATTGCAGTTGTCAAGAGCTCTGATAAATCCCGCATAATGGAGGTTTATACAGATCTTCCGGGCGTTCAGTTCTATTCGGGCAACTCCAGGGATCTTGAAGTCGCAAAGGATGGGAAAACCTACGGCTGCAGAGCGGGCCTGGCACTGGAAACCCAGTTCTATCCGGATACACCGAATAAACCACAGTTCCCTTCTTCGGTATTCGGACCTGACAGACCGTATCACACCGTAACAGAATATCGGTTTGTATAACACTGTCCGCGCAGGACATAGAAAAACCGGCGGCAGCGAAGCGATCAAAGCTTTGCTGTCTGCCGGTTTTTATTCATGACAATAGAATGTTGCCGTCTTTGCTTCCCTTATCTTTTGCAGGTCAGAGTCTCGTCCCCGCCAACGCCTTTACAAAGCTTTTCTCCTCGGATCCATGCTTCATCCATGCACAGATATTTAATACGCTTACGATAGCCCCACGCATAAGCGACATGAATCCTGCCGTCTTTTCCCTGAATCAGGCAGGGATATTCGTAACGGCGGTTGTTGACGTCGTTCCACGGACCGATAAAGCCCTCGCCGTGCTCGATGATACGCCGCCAGGGCCAGCTTTTTCCTCCGTCCTCGGAAATGGCGAGTACGACAGGACAGCGCTGGTCGGGCCAGACGGTGCGCTCGGGCTCGTCATTGAAGGCGACGTCATTGTATACAACGCAGATTGCGCCGCTTTGAAGACGGATTGCGGTAATGCTTGCGTTGTTGTTGCGCAGCACAGTAGGCTCCGGCACGCTCCAGGTCTCGCCGTTATCATGGGATTCCGAACGGTAAATATGGTCAGCAGAGCGGCTGCGCAGCAGGCAGATCAGATTTCCGGGAGAAAGCTCCACGATATTGCCGTGTACGCGCCCGCGGCTGCCGGGCATCATGACGCTGCGCCAGGTTTTACCCTGATCGTCTGAAAGCTGCAGGACGGTGTAATCGTCTCCCATGCAGGAATCGTTGATCGCACATCGGAAATTGTTGAAAATAAAACGTCCGTTGGACAGAATCTGAATCTTTTGCCGGCAGAACGAGCCGGGAGCGGAAAACATTGTCTCGGTCGCCTCCCAGGTGTGCCCGTTATCGCGGGAAATTTTCCGGCGGATTTCAGCAGTTCCCTGTAAATTGTCAGAGGTTGGATTGTTGGGATCACGGGAAACCTGTGCGGTATACATCAGCCAGATTTCTCCGTTTGGATGCAGGAAGAGGGAAGGATTCTGCTCGCTGCGGGTTGGATCATCGGAAACAATTACCGGTGTTTCCCACTGGGAACTGTCCTCTGACAGACGCGACACAGCAATGCTGACATCCGCGTTTCCCTCACAGGAGCCTGCAAACCAGCAGCAAAGCAGATCGCCATTTTCAAGCTCTAAAAGATCGGGCGCGTGACAGCTGTTCCACGGATTCGGAATCAGGGATTCCACGAAATTCAAAGCGGTATCGCGGTAAAGCCTGCCGTCGTCTCTGACAGACGGCAGGTCAATAATTGTATGTGACATAAGTCCCCTTTCTTTTCACATTGCGCAGGACGATGCTCACTCAATGTGAAACGCATGCGCGAAAGATCCTTTTGTGAATCTTTTTGCGCATGCGCATAACAGGTATATACAAATTTACGCGTGCATTGTCGCAGCTGTGTACAGTGTAGGTGTCTCGTCACAGTTTTCTACGCGGATCGTTTTTGCCTCTCCGGGATAGAGCTTGAAGTAGTTATCACTGTAATGTACTCTGTCGTCGCTTGTCATCAGATAAGCGAACGGTGTAAATACGTTTGCACGGACGGTTACGAGCAGATCGCTGCCGTCTTTTTCAACGGATTCGATCACCGCATCGCTTTCCGGAATGGTGTATTCGCGGTAATAAGCGCGCAGACTGTCAGCTGTTTCAAAGCCGTCTGCACTTACAACAAAATATCCGTCTGCGGCAGGCTCTTCAGCGTCTACATGGAATTGCTGCCAGGAATGCGGAGCAACGGTCAGATCCTTTGTCAGGAGAACACTATTGTGTGCGCCATCAAAGGTCTGTGTGCCGACGCAGATAGTTGTCCGGAGTTCATCGGGGGTTTCGTTGATGACGGTTACAACCGCGCCGCCGTCTGCCTTCCGGATAATCAGTTTTTTCGTATCAAAAGCGCGTTTTAAGAAGTAGAACGAAACCTTTCTGGTGAGATAGTAATCGATAATGGTCCAACCGGTTTCCGGCCAGCAGTCGTTGTACATCCAGATCAGATCGCCGGCACCGTAGGATTTCTGGCGGATCGCCTCTGCCATTTCGGCATATAAAAGCCCCTGCATGATACCGCTGTAAAGCAGATAGCCGCGTTCGTCCAGCGTGGAAAATTCAGTCAGATGGCGGTTGATAACGCCGTCGATGGCCCCACGCTTGCGTTCGAACTCGCCGTGATGCTTCCAGGACGGATTGTTGAAGGACATCTCTTCCCCGTCCAAATAACGGCGGACGGTGCTTTCCATCTGCGCGCCGAAAAATCCGTATTCACTGGAAAAACGCGCCGGGAATCGATCAAAAGCTTCCAGTTCGTAAGAGAATTTGAATCTCGTCTTGGAATCGCGTCCAAAATAAGTCCATGCATGGACGTCTCCCTCTTCAGTGGTATTGGAACGTTCTCCAAAATACGGGGTGGAGGGCATGTAGGGAATCAGCGGGCTATTGTGCTGGACCGCGCGGGGCTGGATGTAGTTGAAAATCTGATCGCCCCAGTAGCGTTCGGGCTGCAGCATTCCCGGGAACCAGTCGGTGTAGGACTCGGCGATTTCGTTGTTTCCGGTCCAGACTGCCATACAGGGATAATGCGCCAGACGCTTGGTCTGATATTCTGCCTCGCGTTCTGCTTCATAAAGGAACGAATCCTTCTGATCGGGGTAAAAAGCACATGCATACATAAAATCGTGCATCAGTAAAATACCGTATTCGGAGCAGTAATCGTAGAAGCAATCCGGTTCATAAGTGCCGCCGCCCCACATACGGAACATGGTAAAGTGTGCCGCTGCGCCTTCGCTGACCAGCTTTTTATAGTTTTCATCAGGCGTCCGCAGATAAATAGAATCGGTAGGAACCCAGTTGCCGCCTTTGCAGAAAATGCGGGTGCCGTTGATCTTGAAGAAGAAGTTACGGCTTTCATCCGGCAGCTTGGAAAAGTCGATGGAAAGCGTGCGGATACCGATTTTCTTCGGTTTTGCCTCATGGGTGATGCCGCGTGCCGTGCAGCGTGCGGTAAAGGTATAAAGGTTCTGAGCACCGTAACCGTTCGGCCACCAGAGCTTTGCATCCTTTAATACAACGCGTTCCTGTGCAAAATTGATGCCGCCGACAAGCATCAGGGTCTGATGGCCGGTATAAGCGGTCTTGCCGTCGATGGACAGCTCATATTCCAGCTCTGTTTCAGCGCTCTGCACCATGTTGGATTTTTCGATTTCAAAATGAAATTCGATTTCTGCATCATTTCCGGAAAGGCTGAGCGTATCGACGCGGGAAGCGATTACCTGTGCACCGCTGAACGCTTCGATTTCGATCAAACGTCCGATACCGCAGGTAGGAACGGGCTGACACCAGTCCCAGCCATAGGTAAACTGTGGCTTACGCGTGTATACTCGCTGGTCGCAGATCGCATTGTCACTTGCACAGTAATAAGAAACGGTGTCATGTGGATAATTTAATTCCATGCCGGAGGTCAGACGGATCACGATCTGGTTGGTACCGACATGCAAAAAGCGTTTGATATCTGCAGAAAAAGCACAGAAGGTATTTTCCTGATGTCCGGCGGGAATGCCGTTAACTAAAATATCGGCATTAAAATCGAGCATTTCAATGTTCAGACGGACAATATCTTCGTTGAGCATTTCTTCGGTGATATCAAATTCTTTGACAAGCCACCAGGAAAGCTCTTTAATCCAGATGCTTTTTTTGGTGTTGTCCTTTAAAAAAGGCTCCTCGATAACTCCGTTATCGATCAGAGCGGTTGTAACGTCGCCGGGTACAGTCATAGGAATATATCCCGTTTTGGAAGGATAGGGGTGCATGGCGAGGGCGGTATTTACCGTAAATTTCGGATCGGGTTCTTTCAGATACATTTCCCGCTCCTCCTCGGTCATATTTTCTTCGGTCAGATAACCGGGAATTGTCGGCTTGGGAGGCATGGCGTTGAGGTGGGCGAGCACCTCTGCACAGCGATCTGCTGTTACGTCCATAAATTCGCCGCGAAGTTTCCATTCTCCTGCAAGAGAAAGTTTGCTCATTTTCAGTACCACTCCTTTAGTGTATTCTGCAAAAATTTTGGTATCTACTAAAAAATAGTTTAGAAGAGTCCGGAAGGAAATACAATGTATTTTATTGTGCTTTTTATATCGAACAGAAGTAGTTGACAGAATAAATATGTGCAAAAGTTCCAGAACGGGACTCTGCTCCAAACCGCCAAAAAAGAGCGCATAAACAGACAAAATCTGCGGCAGCGGTCTGCTAAGATTAGGAAAAACGGGGTGCCCGGATGGAAAGGAGCAGAGGTAAAATGTTGAAAATACCCAAAAATGTGATGCAGATCGGGACAGGCAGTCCGAATGTAAAATTGTACATGGAGGATTATGTCCATACGTTTCTGGAACGATGCCAGGGAAAAGAGACGTGTCTGGCATTCGGGCAGCAGGAGGAAAAGGACGGCATCCGCTATTATTTGATTTACGGGGTGGAAAAAGAAACGGACTTCAGGCGCGGAAATTTTCCGTATTTTCAGAAGCTGGAGCGGATTGGAAAAATTGAAAAAAAGGAAGCCTCCGTCCGGTTCTGGACCGTGCGGGGAGAAGAAATCCAGATCGGAGGCTATTTTATTTTTTATGAACAAAACGAAGAAATGCAGGCATATATGATTGCTGAACGGGAGCAGAGCCGCCCTGCAGCTGTGGAGGAGGAACGGGTGATGGAAGCGATCAATGCCCGCCGGGGAAAAAGGAAAGCGGAAGCTGCAGCGGACGCAGCGCGGGGGATAACCGCCTCCAGGGCGTCTGCGCCGAATACAGCGCGGAGTGCAACTGCCTCCAGGGCGTCTGCGCCGAATACAGCGTCTAACAGGAAAACGGTGCTGTCAAGGCTGGGTGCGCTTAAGGCTGCAGCACCTACGCTGAACGCAGCGTCGAGGAAAACTGCTTTTGGGACAGCTTATCAGGCCCGCTTGGGCAGTACCGGCGCCCTCTTCCCGAAGCTTTGCCGGATTGGCTGCCTGGTGCTTTTGTTGGTTCTGGTCGGAACGGCGCTGACGTCCGTCAATCAGTACTCGGATATGAAAGCGGTTTCCGCCCTGTTGGCAGGAGCTGTCCGGAATACAAAAAATGAGACGGAAAATATATCTCCCGGACTGATTGTAGAAGAGACTGTTGGCTGGAATTCATCGGACGAAATGGCGCAGTCTGCCGCCTTGGACGAAGCTGCACAGGCGGACGATGCAACCGGTGCGGCCAATACGGCGATGGATGGCGAAGTGACAGACAATAGGACGGCGGACAGTGTAATGCCAGACAGTGTAATGCCAGACAGCGTAATGCCAGACAGCGTAATGTCGGACAGCGTAACGACGGACAGCGTAACAACGGATAGCGTAATGGCAGATGGCCAGAATGCGGTCACGACCGACGCAGACGCTGAATCCTCGGCAGTCCGGCAGTCCGCATCAGCCTCCGATTCCTTTCCTCAGGTTCAGGAAGCCCTGGCGCACCCGGAAAGCTATCAGGTGCAGAAGGGAGACAGCCTCATCGCTATTTCCAGGAGATTTTACGGAACAGATGAAAAGGTGATAGAAATCTGCCGCCTGAATAATATAAAAGACCCGAATCAAATCCAGCCCGGACAGAATATTTTACTACCTTCAAAATAATGAATGTGTTATGATGGAATGAGCGCACAAGAAAAACAAGCGACGCCGAAGGCGACATTTGTTTTTCTTGCGCCATTAGAGAACGAGCAGCCTGCATAGCAGGCGGTAAAGCGCGTCAGCGCGGGCTCGTGATGGAATGAGCGCAAGTGAGTCAACATGCTCGCAAAGATGCTGCAAAAGAAATGGGGACTTATCTCATATGGTAGATATCAGGGAATACCTGCGAAAAAAAGAAAAAAACGAGAAAAAAGACAGCAAGGATTTTAAACGGGAAATCCGGGCGCATCGTCTGAAAGTGATCCTTCGTTCCGGCTGCGTAATCGGCGTGATCGCAGCGCTGACGGTGACGGCGGTAACACTGCTTAAAAATCAAACCTACTCCGGCTACACGGTCGTGTCCGCAATCGACAGGAACCAGGTGTCCGGTTCTACTCTGCTGAGCTACCAGAATGGCTTTCTGACCTACAGTAAGGATGGTATCAGCTATACGGATTACAAGGGCAACGCCATGTGGAACCAGACTTACGACATGCAGTCGCCGTGCGTCTCTGTGCGGTCGGGCTGGGTCGCAGTTGGGGATTATAACGGCAACCTGATTTATGATATCAGTCAGGACGGGACATCCAAACAGATTGATACGAATCTTCCGGTGAAATCGCTGTCCGTGGCAGCGAATGGCGTTGTGGCGGCGATTCTGGAGGATGGGGATGTGACCTGGATCAACGTCTATAATCCTACTGGGGAAAAAGCAGTCGGAATCAAAACGACGATGCAGAAATCGGGTTATCCGGTTTCCGTGTCATTGTCGGACAATGGAAAACTGATGATGGTGGCATATCTGAAAGCAGAAAGCGGCAGTATGAAATCGATCGTCAGCTTTTACAATTTTGACGAAGTCGGACAAAACTACACCGACACGATGGTAAGTTCCTACGAATATTCGGATACGGTAATCCCGCTGGCAGAGTTTGCGGGGACGCATACGGCGTATTCTGTGGGAAATAATCAGTTCATGTTATATGAAGGGAATGAAATTCCAAAAAATATCTTCCAGAATTTCATGCAGGAGGAGGTGCAGGACGTCCGCAGCAGCGGCAATTATGTGGCGTTTATTTTTAATGGTACGAATGGAAACGGAAAATATCAGATTGACATTTACAATATGAACGGGACGCAGGTGCTGTCGTTGCCGTTTGCAATCGAATACCGGGATGTTCTGATTTCGGATCAGGAACTGATTATATATAATGAAGGAGAGTGCCTGATTTATAACCTGAACGGAAAAGAAAAATACAGCGGACCGATACCGGAACAGACGCAGCTTTTAAAAACGCTGGGCGGAAACCGGTTTCTTGCGGTTACTGCAAACAGCATAGATATGATAGAAATGAAATAAACGGGAGAAAAAATGAACTTACTGCTGGTTTGTGTGATCTTATTTGCCCTCTGGCGGGGATATGCCGGAATGAAAAAAGGAATGGTGGATGAAATCAGGATGCTGCTGTCTCTGGTCATTTCTCTGTTCGTCCTTTCGCTGGCTATCCTTTTATATAGCAGTGTGAAAGAAAAAAACACTACCAATATAATACTGTCGGTTCTGATGCTGCTGACTACCGGACTCGCAGCCAGACTGGTGAACCTGATTTTCAAGTCACTTTCGGCAATCGCGCACCTGCCGATTCTGAAACTGCTCAACAGTGTACTGGGAATCGTGGTCGGCATGGCAGAGAGCATCGTAGTTTTATGGATTATTTATATTGTAATCGCCAGCTTCGATACAGGAAGAGTCGGCAGCCAGATCGCGGCGTGGACCGTTGAAAACGAATGGCTGACGAAGCTTTATCAGATGAACCGGTTCGCCTACTGGCTGGCGGGATTATCCTGATGTTACGGGATTGTAAAAAAGTAAGAAAAAAGCAAAAACTGGTTGACAACTAAAAAAGGATAATGCTATACTGAAGTTCCACCGCAGGAAATGTGATGGAACTTCTTCTTTAAAAAAGAAGAAAAAGTGCTTGACATCGACGAATAGTCTTGGTAAAATTTATGACTGTTGCGGCAATCGAAAGCAACACGGATTTCTGAAAAGAAATTCAAA
>ERZ779875.2193-NODE-2193-length-10833-cov-2.701243_pt1 | contig 10833 bp, 6 predicted proteins | sample MGYA00511246_ERZ779875 | MGnify/ENA primary metagenome ERZ779875 (study PRJEB29588, sample SAMEA2155093) | human gut metagenome | biome: human gut; feature: human-associated habitat; material: faeces | place: Denmark | collected 2008/2010 ... | reverse complement strand
ATACATATAATAATGAAAAAATATTGATTTTTGTATATAGGTGTATACAGAATGGGGGTATAATGGTGTATGTTCATACTATGGAAACACCACAGGATATGATAGATAAAGGGAAGATGCACATAAATGTATATGATAAACAGCAGGGAGCACCGCTTGCAAATGCAAGAATCACTCTGTCATACACAGGTAATCCGGATTCGATAATAAATGAACTTGTAACGGATTCAGAGGGGGCGGTTAATCTTGATGAACTTTTAGCACCACCGATAGAGTACAGCATGGAGCCAGGGGAAAAACAGCCATTTGCAGAATATACGATTGATGTCAGTGCCAACGGATATGAGGAGACTAACATATCCGGAATAGATGTCTTTTCAGGAGAAACGAGTATACAGGATGTATATCTTAATGAAAATGAGTATGCAGTTGCGGAAGATAACATAGTTATTCCGGTTAATACCCTGTATGGAAACTATCCAGCCAAGATACCAGAGAGTGAGATAAAGCCACTTAACCAGTCTGGTGAGATAGTACTAAGCCGTGTTGTTATTCCTGAAACTATAGTTGTGCATGATGGTGTTCCTACTGATTCAACGGCGCTTGATTATTATGTCAGGTATAAGGATTATATTAAAAATGTTGCAAGCAGCGAGATATATTCAACATGGCCAAGGCAGACGTTAGAGGCTAATATACTTGCAATCATGTCATTTACATTGAACAGGGTGTATACAGAATGGTATAGAAACCAGAGTTATAATTTTACTATAACATCTTCAACAGCATTTGATCATAAATGGGTGAATGGCAGAAATATATTTGAGAGTATATCAAATGTAGTAGATGAAATATTTGATAATTATCTTTCACGTCCGAATGTTAAGCAGCCAATACTTACACAGTACTGTGATGGAAAAAAATCAAGCTGTCCGAACTGGATGACACAGTGGGGAAGTAAGTATCTTGGTGACCAGGGATATTCATCAATCGATATATTAAGATATTATTATGGCGATGATATGTATATAAATACAGCAGAGCAGATACAGGGTATTCCTTCATCATGGCCTGGTGCCAATCTTGATATAGGGTCATCGGGTCAGAAAGTAAGACAGCTTCAGGAGCAGCTGAATCTCATAGGAGATTATTACAAGGCTATACCCCCATTGTCAGTTGATGGAATATATGGAGAGCAGACAGCAGAAGCGGTAAGACAGTTTCAGAGGATTAACAATATGCCACAGACAGGAGTCGTTGATTTTCCGACATGGTACCGTATATCAGACAGATATGTGAGACTGTCAGGCATAGCTGAGCTTATGTAAGCGGGCATGATATAGTCTGGATTATGGAAATGTTGTCTTTAAACAGTATTGAAATAGTATTATAGTACTGATATTATGATGATATAAAGTAATGTGTACAAATGAAAGAGGCGAAAGATATATGAGGTATAAGATAAGTGATCTTGCAAAGCTTCTTGGCGTATCTACAAATACGGTGAGAAGATATGAGGATATGGGTTATATATCTGCTGTAAGGGATGAGAACAGCGGATACAGGTATTACGATGATGATGGAGCGTTTGGTGTGCTCAATGCTAAAATGCATATAAAGTATGGTTTTACGCATGAGCAGATAAGTAAAATGCAGAATTATACGCTTGATGAAACTATAGAGGCATGTCAGGAACGTATGCAGCAGTTGGATAAGCAGATAGCCTATATGACGTATTTAAGACACAGACTTAAGGATGACTGTTTGCTTATGAATAAGGCGGCATCTAATACAGATATATATGAAAAACAAAGTCTTCCTATGTATTATGTCTTATATAAGAATGGCGGAAAGCTGCTTCAGGAGCCAGAAAGACTGGAGCAGCTAAGCGAGTTTTTATACAATTCACCAGAAATACAGCATATATACATAATTCCTGAGAGTGAGATGAAAGCAGGACGTTTTACTGTAAGCTGTGGTTATTCGATTAAGGAAGAGCATCTTGAAAAGTATCATCTTCATATTAACCAATATGCACAGAAGTATATTCCTAAGCCGTCAGTTATGGGTATATCAAAGGTGCCGGCAAAGTTAAGCAATATATATGATTATTCACAGGATGAGATTAAGGAGATTATGATAGGGCGTCACCTTGCGTATATGAAAGAGCATAATCTTGTCCTTGATGGTGATATAACAGGTATAGTTATAACAAAGGTTAAGGATGATGATAGTGATGATCATGTGATGTATATTCTTATGAGTGTTCCTGTACGGCATGAAAAACAGTGAATTATGAGATACTATGTTCGCATATAAAAACAATTCTTTATTAAATATGTAAAAGATATTGACCTTGACATTGGTTCATACTTTATAGTTTGTATTATGGATATCAAAAAGGTTTTATAAACAGACCCTGACAGTATCCATGCAGATATATAATGTTATAATGCCTTTAAAGGCAGAAAGGGAGGTCAATATGCGCAAAACAACTAAAAGACGTCTTAGCAGTCTTTTGTGTGCAGTACTTATGCTTGTTACAAGCATAGACGTAACTGCATTTGCAGCAGAATCAAAAGCGTCAACAAGAAAGATTGACGTATGGGACATTGGCACAGTACAGGAAGCAGATACAGATAAGTATAATAATCATATTACTGCTGCTGACTGGGAGAATTGTGACAATGTTTCAAAGGATGGTAAATTCGTTGCCGGAGAAACAACATTTGGTGATCTTACAATCAATCATAATGCCAATGACAGATTGTTCTCGGCATCAGGCAAAAACTATGGAAGCAATGCGTTAGCAACAACAGCATATGATGATGGATATACAGCATCCGGTATGTACTACTGTAATGGTACAGGAGGAGAAGGAAGAAGATACATTGCTATTAACAATGTAGAAGCCGGAGATAAGATAGTTGTATACATGGCATCAAGCAATGCTGCTAATGGAACACTTCTTTTTAAGTATCTTGGTGAAGATAATGAACAGGTAGAAAAAGCAAGCTTTACTAACAAGGGAGCTAAGTATGAATTCGTAGCTAAGTATAGTGGTTCATATAAGGTGTATACAGATGCAGCAGCAGGAAAACCTATATATAACAGGGTGGTAAGAATTCCGGGAGTAAAAGTCAGTGGAACAATAGAAGGCGTACAGGTAAGCGGTCTGAAGGTTTTATTTAAGGATGATGTTAACGATATCACATATGATGCAGATGTAAAAGGCAATACATTTACAGCTACACTTGCAGCAGGTTGTGATTATACAGCAGTTTTATCCGGAGTAGCAGGATATGGATTTTCCGTTGATACAAAGAATGTTACAACAACTGTAGATGAAGCTCTGACAGGCAAGACAGGAGTTACATTAAAGGTAGAAGAAAAGAAAGTATATACATATACAGGAAAGGTTACAGGATTTGCAGCAGATTATGATACATCGGGATTATCAGTTAAGCTCGTAGCTGACCCATCTTCATTAGCAGATGATGTGGTTCTTAAGCTTGGTGATAACAAAGCTTTCAAAGCAACACTTGAGCCTGATGTTAAGTATACAGTTGAGCTTAGTGGAGTTAATGATTATGAAGTAGTTGATGGCAAAGAGGTTACAGGCCAGACAGATTACTCTAAAGATATAAGTGTTTCTGCTAAGAAGTTATATAAGGTAACAGGTAGATTTACAGATATTGATGCTAAAGCAGCAGTTACAGATATTAAGTTTATCAATGTTGACGACAAGTATGTGTATACAGGAAAGGTTACATCAGATGGATATGAAGTTTCTTTAAGAAATGGTTCATATGAAGTTGAAGCAGCAGTTGATGGATATAGAACAACAACACATATAGTAGTCAATGATGCGGATGTAACTAAAGACATCTTAATGGTGTCAACTAAAGATAAGGAACAGATTGAAAGAGTATCTGATATATATGTCGGATATAAAGAAAAAGGAAATGCAAACTATAATACAGTAAAAGAAGCAGTATCAGCAGTATCATTAATGACACCTGCTCCTGATGAGAATAATGGAGTTACTATTCATATTGCACCTGGTACATATAGAGAACAGGTTATTATATCAACTCCATATGTAAGACTTGTTAATGATGAAAAGTCATCAGGCAAAGAAGTGCTTCTTACATGGTATTATGGAATAGGATATAAGTATTACAGCATAGATTCTAAAGGCTATTATAATGCTGAAAATGCATATGATAAGTACGAGAAGGCAGCTGCAGCAAAATGGGGCTGTTCAGTACTGCTTAAAAATACAGCAACAGGATTTAGTGCTGATGGAATCACATTTGAAGCTTCGTTTAACCGTTATTTAACAGATGAAGAAATAGAAGATGGTGTGACACCTACAGAAAATAAGAATCCAGACAGAAACTATGCAACAGATGTTACATCAAAGGCAGCAACAGAAAGAGCAACAGCCATGGCTATAGAAGCTGATAAGGTTGAATTCACAGACTGTGCATTTCTTGGAAGCCAGGATACATTATATACTGGTAATTCAGCAACTAATATGTACTTTAAGAACTGTCATATAGAGGGTAATACAGATTACATATTTGGTGATGGAAACGCAGTGTTTGATGGATGTGAGCTTAGATTTGCAGGTTACAGTGCTGGCTCTGCAGGTGGTTATATTACAGCACATAAGCCAGCCTCTGCTGCAGCAACTAAGATTGGCTATGTATTTAGAAACTGTACAATAACAGGCAGTGATAAACTTGAGGTAAGTGCAGGATATCTTGGAAGACCTTGGGGTCAGGATGCAAAAGTAACATTCCTTAATACTAAGATAAATGGTAGTTACATTAAGGATGAAGGCTGGTTTGAAATGTCTGGCAATAAGCCAGAGAAGGCTGGTTATACAGAATATAATTCGGTTTATACAGATGGAACAGCAGTAGATGTTTCTAAGAGAGTAACAGGAGTTACAACAGATGAAAGTGTTGCAAAGAAAGATGTTGTGAATGATTATCTTTCAGGCTGGACACCTAATGCTTATGTGGCTGATGAGGGCACAGTAGCATTTGTAAAGAAACCATATCTTGTGGATAATGGAGATATCAATGCACCATATCCAGGACATACTCTTACTGTTATATACTCTCTTGGAGAGAAGAATGATAAAAATGATGCATCAGTGATCCGCTGGTATATTGTTAATGAGGATGGCAGTAGAACACTTGTAAAATCGTCAACTGCCAATGCTGATAATACATATAAGATTTCTAAGGATGCTATTGGAAAGCATATTGAAGTTGAAGTTGTACCTGAGAACTTAAGTGGTGTTAAGTCAGGAGCAGTAAAATATAAGGCAGAGGCATATGTAAGAGATGGATATGAAGATCCTACAGGTTCAACAGATATAGAACTTGGTGATGGAGTAAATGTATTTTTAGCAGGTGATTCTACTGTTAAGGATTATTCAGCATCAGGTATGTATATGAGCGGTAAGGCTCAGGCTGAAGGCTCATGGGGCGAATATTTACAGGCGTTCTTTGATTCTTCAAAGGTTAAGGTGCAGAACTATGCCAATGGAGGACGAAGCAGCCGAAACTTTATCAATGAGGGCTCATTAGATAAGATAAAAGCCAATATCAAAGCAGGCGATTATCTGTTTATACAGTTTGGACACAATGACTGTGCCAATGGAAAAGGATACATTGAAGATAGATATGTACCACTTGGACAGCCAGATGCTGACGGAATATATCCTGTAACAGCAGGAACTAAAGTGGCAACACCATCATCACTTACTTCAAAGTATGGAGATACATTCTATTCATATGATTGTGGTGGTACTTATAAATGGTATCTTAAACAATATATTGATGCGGCAAAGGAAGCAGGGGCAATACCGGTTCTTGTAACACCAGTATCAAGACTTTATTATACTAGTGAGGGTACTATCAAACCACATCATGATTCAACAGATAAAGAAACAGGAACACTTGTAACTGAAAATAATGCATATGTTGAAGCAGTTAAACAGCTTGCAAAGGAACAGGATGTATTACTTATTGATGGTTTTGAGATAACAAAGAATATGTATGAGGAAGCATACAAAGCAGACGAAAAGGCAGCTAATGGCAAGTCTGTTAATGGTACACAGGTTATGTCAGCAGGAGACAGTACACATAGCAATAAGCTTGGTGGCTTCATAACAGCAGAACTCTTTTCACAGCAGATCCAGAATATGAATATATCACTCTCAAAGGCTGTTAAATCACCATCCAGAGTAGCAGGTGTTAATCCGGATGGACAGCAGGTGTTTGTTGTTGATAAGAATGGAGTGCTTACTGCTAAAGCAGCAGATGCAAATGGCAGATTCACAGAAGATGCAGTGTACTGGACAACAAAAGGCCAGAGCCTTTTAAGTGCAATAAGTGCTAAGAGTGAAGAACTTAATAAGAGCGAGAATCCAACGCCGGCACCAGATCCAACACCAGCGCCAGATCCAACGCCAGCACCAGACCCAACTCCGGCACCGGATCCAACACCAGCGCCAGAACAGGGTGGCAGCGATAAGAAAGATGATGGAGCTACGTCAGATAGTGACAGTAATAAAGATGACAATACTATATCATCTGACGATAAAAATCCAGGTGCTTCTAAAGATGATGTAAAAACAGCAGATGTATATCACGTGATGGGATATAGTGTGGCATTTACAATGGCATTAGCTGGAATAGTACTTCTTGTGTATGAAGATAGAAAAAAGAAAAGGCTGATTAATAAATAATATAATAGTTATAGATACTGGTTTTAGTAATGATTAGAATTGATTAGTATTGATTGGCATTGAATAAAGCCAGATACACAATGACTTAGGTTGTTGTGTGTCTGGTTTTTGAATGCTTGAATATTATTCGTTCGAATATTATTTGCCTGAATATTTTTTGAAATATAATAATGTATGGATTTATGTACAATGTATTATTAAATGTGTAAAAAGATATTGACCTTGACACTGGTTCATACTTTATAATTCCATAAAAAGGGACGGATTGTCCAGAAAAGAAAGGGAAGGTTATTTAAGATGAAGAAAAGAAACAGAAAACGTATAAGTTGTCTGCTTAGCGCTTTGCTTTTGCTTGTTATGAGCATAGGCTGGAGCGTTATGGCTATGGCTGATGATGCGGTTAATAAAGACAGCAGCAAGTCTACAGTATGGATAATAGGTGATTCTACAGTAAGTTCTTTTGCTGATAATTATTATTATCCAAGATATGGATGGGGTACACAGATTGATAAGTATCTTGATGGAACATATGAAGTAAAGAATATAGCTTTATCAGGAAGAAGTTCTAAGAGCTATGTTAATGATAAGGAGTATAATGAACTTACATCCGGTATGAAGCAGGGTGATTATCTTCTTATAGGCTTCGGACATAATGATGAAAAGGCAGAAGCAGACAGATATACAGATCCTAATGGTGATTATAAGACAGCTGGCTCATTTGCTAACTCATTATATGAAAATTATATTAAGCCTGCGCAGGCAGCTGGTACAACAGTTATCCTCTGTACACCTATAGTAAGAAGAACTGCTACAGCAGAATGGTCTGACAGCAATCTTCATATCACAAAGGATAGTGGTGATTTCAAGGGTGGAGATTATGCCCAGTCTATAAGGAATCTTGGTAAGGAACTTAACATACCAGTTGTTGATATGACTAAGATGACAAAAGAGTTATATGATACATTAGGACCAGATGAGACAGTCAACCTTCATGCATGGACATCATCTAAGGCTACAAGCGTTGATAATACACATACAAACATTTATGGTGGAACATATAATGCTTATCTTGTAACTAAGACAATTAAGGAACTTGGAGTGGCTGGAATATCAGAACATATAACAGCCAAGGAAGCACCTGTTAAGGCTGATGTACTTAAGTCTAATCCAGATTATAAGGAAGCTGAATATTCAGGAGAACTTAAACAGAGTGAATTATGGAAAGATGCGGGAGTTTTCAAGGGTTCAATATTTGGAGATATAGGTGGAGACCCAAATCTTATTAAAGATAAGTTCATACTTGAGGGCAATGAAGATGGAAGCATTCACATTGCTGTTAATGGTAAGGGAAAGATATCATCAACAACAGATGGAATTGCAATGTATTATTATAAAGTACCTGCAGATAGTAACTTTGTAATAACAGCTAATGCAACAGTAAACAGCATTAATAAACACAATCAGGTTGCATTTGGTCTTATGGCAAGAGATGCGATGTATATTGATGTTAATGATAAGTCAGCTCTTGGAGATTATGTTGCAGCAGGAAGTATCAAGCAGGGAACAGCTAACTGCTTTAAGAGAAAAGATGGTGCATTAGGTTATGGTGGTACATTAGAGAATCCAGTAGAGGCTGGTAAGACATATGCACTTAAGATTGAGAGCAACAGTGATGGATACGCATGTACATTTGGCGATAATGCTGCTATATCAGGCGGTTTTGATTTCAAGCTTACATCAATAGATGCGGATTATGTATATGTAGGTTTATTTGTAGCAAGACAGGCAGATGTAACATTCTCAGATATAAAACTTGTTGTAGATGGTAAGGTAATAACTGGTTCTGATGTTAAGCCAGGTGATACACCAGATGATAGCAAGCCAGGAGATAGCACACCAAGTGACACACCAGATGATAATAAGCCAGGAGATAATACACCAAGCGACACACCAAATACACCAAGCACATCAGATTCAGATAAGGTAAATGCGGTAATTAAGGCTGATGATGGCATCAATATAAAGGCCGAAGTACCAGTGAGCGGAATCACATTCACAGAAGAGGAAAAGAAAGAAATAGAAAACGGAAGTACAGTTTCGGTATCTATGGAGGTCAAAGATGTAACAGCTACAGTATCAGAAAGCGATAAGAAGCTTGTGGAGGATAAAGTTAAGGAAGTTCTTAACAATGGTGTAGTTGGAGCATATCTTGATCTTACATTATTAAAGAAAGTTGGAAGTCTCAAAGAAGTATCAGTAACAGAAACAGCTGCTGGAGTTGTTGTTAAGCTTGATATTCCTGAAAGTCTTAAGAATACAGATTCATCTGTAGAAAGAAAATATACAGTTGTAAGAATTCATGATGGTGTAGCAGAGGCACTTGAAACAAGCTGCGAAAACGGAGTTATTACATTTACAACAGATAAATTCTCTACATACGCTATATGCTATGAAGATGTAGCAGCAACAGGAAATGGACAGGCATCAGATAACACAATAAACACAGGTGATGTGTATAATATAGCACTCTATGTATTATTCGCAGTTGTATCATGTGCAGGTCTTGCATTCGTAGTATTAAGAAGAAAGTCAGTTGTAAGATAAAAAATAAAATAATGTATCATTTTTGTATTTCAGAAATTTGAAATATTTGAAATGTTTGTTTGAAATGTTTAAAAATATAGTTGACAGCTATAACTATTAGTGTTAAACTCTAATAGTTGTTAAACGAAGCAGAGTATCCACTCTCACCTTAGCGCATGAAGGCGACTCGGGTTTATATTTTTAAGAATATGCATGATAAACAGCAATTAAGATGCATTATGATTAAAAAGTGGATAGTCTGACTATCCACTTTTTTTGATTTTGGAGGTGCACTACTATTAGCGAATTAATGATTAACGAGCAGATCCGCGATAAGGAAGTTCGTGTTATTGGACAAGAAGGACAGCAGCTTGGAGTTATGTCTCCTAAGGATGCTATGAAGTTAGCAAGAGAGGCAGAGGTTGATCTTGTAAAGATAGCTCCATCCGCAAAGCCACCTGTATGTAAGCTTGTGGATTATGGCAAGTATAAGTATGAGCTTGTCAGAAAAGAAAAGGAAGCTAAGAAAAAACAGAGAACAATAGAAGTCAAAGAAGTTCGTTTATCACCTAACATAGATGTGAATGACCTTAACACTAAGTGTAACGCAGCAAGGAAGTTCATAGAGAAAGGCGATAAGGTTAAAGTATCACTCAGATTCAGAGGACGTGAGATGGCTCATGTTGATTCAAGCAAGCATATACTTGAAGATTTTGCAGAGAAGTTAAGTGATATAGCAGTAGTAGATAAGGCTCCAAAGTTAGAAGGCAGGAGCATGACTATGTTTTTAACTGAAAAACGTTAAAATATTATTCCATATGAGAATTAAATTAGGAGGATTATTATGCCAAAGGTAAAGACAAAAAGAGCAGCTGCAAAGCGTTTTAAAGTAACTGGAACAGGTAAGTTAAAGAGAATGAAGGCATACAAGAGCCATATTCTTACAAAGAAGTCAGCTAAGAGAAAGAGAAATCTTAGACAGGCAGCTATGACTGACGCAACTAATGTTAAGACAATGAAGAAGATTATGCCTTATCTCTAATCAGATAAACGGTATAGAAGGAGGAATATAAAATGGCAAGAATTAAAGGCGGAATGAACGCAAAGAAAAAGCACAACAGAGTTTTAAAGCTCGCTAAAGGTTATAGAGGTGCAAGATCAAAGCAGTATAGAGTAGCTAAGCAGTCTGTTATGAGAGCTCTTACAGAGTCTTATAAGGGCAGAAAGCAGAAGAAGAGACAGTTCAGACAGTTATGGATTGCAAGAATCAATGCTGCTGCAAGAATCAATGGTTTATCATACAGCAAATTTATGTATGGTTTAAAGCTTGCTAATGTTGACCTTAACAGAAAAGTATTGTCAGAGATGGCTGTAAATGATGCAGAAGGATTTGCAAAGCTTGCTGAGTTAGCAAAGTCTAAGGTTGCTTAATTATATATTAAGTTGTAAGTTGAAGGGGCTGTCGCTTTAACGGTTATATA